>ERZ1673737.929-NODE-929-length-32144-cov-4.098133_pt1 | contig 32144 bp, 27 predicted proteins | sample MGYA00580211_ERZ1673737 | MGnify/ENA primary metagenome ERZ1673737 (study PRJEB41218, sample SAMN15661789) | gut metagenome | host: Homo sapiens | place: Canada: London | collected 2015-08-20/2019-03-30 | study: EMG produced TPA metagenomics assembly of... | reverse complement strand
ATAGATATAGCGTTTAGTGTAGGTATTAAATTTAGCGGGAGCGCCTTTTCGGGGTTAAGAATCGAAGGTTTCGAGTGATTTAAAGCGTTTTCGCGTGTTATAAACTATCTAGCGGGAGACATGATAATCGGCTACAATTTTAGACAGCGATATCTCATTAGCTAGAGCGCTCATGATAGCAGATCGAGTATAAGGTGAAAGCCTATCGTTTTTAGATCGATTTCCACTAATAACGGTTCCAAAAGCTCTTATATTGGTGGAGTTATGAAGCGTTGAAGAAGACGCGTTTTTTTGGTTAGGGGTGGGTCCGACCGAGTGTCAACAGACTTATGGCCACCCATGTATAAAAAATAAACGGATTAGCCGTTTCAGTCCTTGCGCCGGAAGGTCTAACCAAACTAGGCTTCCGAACAAGCTCGGAATTGCTCGGTTACCGTATTCAGGTTAGTCTTTCTCAGTTACACTGAACAGTAATAGGTAGTGAAACTCTCATATGAAATGTGTTTCATTAGTCCATTGTTTCCTTTTCAAGAAATGATAGAAGGAAGGGTGTTAGATCATTTTACCAAAAGAAGAAAAAAGAAAGAAAGAACAAAGATAATGTTAGTAAAACGGCAGAAACGAAAAGCAAATGATGACTCCGTATTTGTAGTCTGAATTATAGTATCTACTCTGCTTAGGGTGTTAATCATGTTGGAGATCAGGGAAACAGAGTACTTTTTGATATGTAGCCTCCTTAGAGCGATTCATGAGGAAGAATTATAATACGAGTGAGGATCAATGGAACAAATTTGGATTGTCGAAGATTTGAAGACCGAGTGTAAACCGTCAAAGCTCTGGTAATACACAAAAAGCTTCCTCAAAGTCTTCCGGTAGGGGCGGGGAATCTGGCAACGACCCATGGTAAGTAAAAGACTGCATGGAATATCGGGCGAGCCAGATACTACCTACTCCAGAGTATGGAATCATAAAGATCAAATGGAGACATTTCGTCAAGCAGGCCAGTAAAAATATTGTCTGATACAATCGTATTGTTTTCGGCAGTATCTCTGCAGGCGGTACTTATAAGTAAATGACTTAAAATGCGCGAGGATAGAAGTAGAATTAATAAAGCAAGAGTATTACACGTCAGGGAAGACTCACTCTGAGGTTGTGGGGAGAGGGCTGGGAAGAAGATGAATGTAGCCCATATCTGCGTTCTTCTGTCGAACATTTTGCGATATCATAGGCCTCGACCTGCTGCCCTCATTTCGTTCGTTCTCCTTGCTAGGGATGCTCCGGCACCCATAGAGGCTTTTAAGCGTGCTGAGCGCCCTTATATGCATCCTAGATAAGACAAAGTTGCTGGATTCGGAATCTCCGCCTTTTCCAGGGATACCGGTCGAAAGGGCGTTGATGAGACTACCTTGTAACCTCCGCACTTCGGGGTCATGATTTGTATCATCCATAAGAGCCAACAAAAGAGCTGAACTAATGCCATTATGGAAAAACCCCCAAGACCTCGAAGCGTAGACACTCAAAGATTGAAGTTTTATGAAAGCACGCAGACTTTCTTTGAGATTCTGCTTACACTTTATAGCAAGCGAATCCCGAACTTCGGTATCCGGCCAAGACCGTGTGCGTGATGAGAGTGCCGGACGACAGAGCCAAGATATCGCAAATGAGACATGTAATCGAAGTGCATAGTAATGGCAGTGCTCTTGAATACTCGAACAACGATTTGAGTCTTGCAGCTCGGGGCAGGACCTAGCAAATATCTTTTCTATCTCTTCGATATTTCTAGCAATCTGTGGGAATTTCTGTGTCTTCGACAGTGAGAGACCATGGCTAGCACAATAGTTGAGGTGATACATCGCTTCTTTGTAGGATAAAACCTTATCTTCCGGTGCAACCAGTAGAGCTGGCAGGGTAGCAGGCGGTCGGTCGAAACATAGTGAAAGTATGGTATCTTGCCATATAACGGATAACCTGGGAAAGGTGTAAGAGGTAACATCCCGTCTGGATTTTCCGGCGCCTACCAGAGATTCCGTTTCATGTTATGAGAAGGGGGTGGCGTGTGCGTGTCACAATTTTCTCTATGGAGTCCAATACTCTGGGCCAACCTTACGGTTGTTCCTAGTAATATCCAAGCCGCTTCTGGTTTGCAATCATTCCGTAATACGTTTCCAAGTATCAAGAATGTTTGCACACAAGTTCTTGTTGGCTTAAGTAGGAAATTGGCCTGGCGAAGAAATTGAAATGAATACTCGGCTATTCACAGGTGAGCAATGGTAGGACGAAACCATTCATCCGGATTCTGTGGGGCTTACTGAAAGCTTGCGAGAGCCGGATGCGCTCCTTGTAGCTAAGATCGGAGACCTGCACACCAAAGGCCAAAATTGCGAATAGGAGACCAAGCCAATCAAAGGGCTTTCCCGTCCTGAAACCTCTTTGCATGTCTCTCGTTTGCTCCTCAAGGAAAGTACACAGCTCGCGCTCGAACTCATCAATTCCGAGAATGTCCGGCATGTATGGATGCGCCTGTTGTCGATAGCATTGGAAGAATCTAGCGAATAAAGATCAGGATCTGCCTCCGTGCTTCTCTATCCTAACACATCCTAGACATAGAGATCGAAACCTGCGAACTTACTTTACACTATCCCGGTCATTAGTCAATTCTTCCCAGGGATTGGATGACAATGGAGGCATGAAAGGGTATGGAGAAGCCACTGCAGATCTGAGTCCGAGCATAGGTAGGAAGCATTCATTCACAGAGCTACCCCCATTTGACTGATCTTTATTTTCAAGATTTTCAGATTCCACGAAGGCAGGGATCGAGTTATCCCCCAAGAATGGAGTCGTCCTTCCCTCTCTAGTGGTTTCGTAACTTTGTTCTGCTGGTCTCCACTCACGAAGTGAAGCACCATAGGAGCATAGGTCCGTATGACCTCTCTTCTGGCATGTTGCACATGGTTGTGTTCCATCACATTTCACTTTGCGTCTCCGACACGGTTGGCAGCTGGACTTTCCTCTTTTTGCTGGACGATGAACGCGTTCCCTGAACTCTTCAGGCGACAGAATGATTGGATTGAATTGATTTTGATTCATATTCCACCAATCCAGGCTGTGATGAATTTTTTTCAATTTTTTTTGTTAAAAGTGAATCGGGGTTTGTTGCTCGCTGTCGACGGTGGCAATTTTCCGTAATATATTATGACTCATCGAAGGTACTTCAGTAGTTGCGAGGCGGGCTAGGCAAGTCGAGCGTCAACATCAGGACCGGAGGATGACTAACAGTGCTAGGCGTGTGCAGAATAGTAGGCGGTCAAAGGGCAGCTGGACATCTAAAGTTACGGGTGGAAAGGCAGCCATTTCTAGCGTCAAAAGTGGTCATTTTCGGCGTCAATTTCACAGGTCCTCATATTCTATATGTAAACTTATAAGTTAGACCAAATTCTGATCTAAATCATGAATTCAAAAGTACCAAAGCGCTTGATCATAATGCAGTTGATTTCATATCACATTCATAGTATACTAGGGCCCGTACTCATACTGAATTGTCACAATGGCAGGGGCTACATGTCCTGTAGGGCCTACAATGAGGTCCACATGTGCCATAGTATTGAAACGGCTGATTTGCGAGACTGTAGATCATCAACCCCACCACAGTCCTGGGGGTGTCAATAGAGTGACTTGGGGCTACTGTAGAGCCACTTGCCAAGTCAGCCAATGTCTCAAGTTGAGTGGTGGTGAGGATATAGCTATACCACACCACCACAAAGGATAGATGATGTTGAAGTCTCTTCACGAAGGGCTAAGCTGTACAGTCCAGCGAAGATGGTTCACTTCCTAACCACGAACCATTTCAGCCATAGACTCGAACAGTGCCTATAACAAAAATCAGCAAAAAATCCCAACAAACCACAGACGACGATCATACCATCCGAACACCCAGCAGCCCAATCCGCACCTTTCTCATTCCACGCCACACAACTAACAGCCTTAACCTTCTCTCCCATAGGAACAGCAGCAATAACCTCCCCACTAATAACATCCCACGCAAACGAAGCTGCCCCATCTCCACCACCACCAGCCTCACTCCCACTCAACACAACAGCATCACCCTGCGCAAACACAGACCTCACCCTCAACTCCGTATTCCGATACTTATGTCCAACCCCCTTCCCCTTCTCCTCCTTATTCCCGTCCCCAAATCCCTTCAACAACCCCCCATCAACACGATCCAACATCCGGATATATCCATCAAGCGTAGAAACGAGCAAAGCATTCCCATCCGCAGAACACCTTACACTAGTAACTGGATGCGCAAGGACATCAACGCTCGTTTTGCCCGTGCGCACGTCATAGATCCGCGCGTGGCCGTCATAACTCCCGCTTGCGATTGAATATGATCCCATGTGTACGTGTAGACTTGAGACGGTGTCGGTTGCTTCTGTGAGGGTTTGGATTGGTTTGTGGCTGTTGGCGCGTGTATCCCAGAGGTTTATTGTGGTATCTGCGCTGCCTGTGGTATCGTGTTGTTAGTTGGGTGCTGATAGACTGATTGGATTGGACCTCAGTAGGATCGCAGTGTTGGAATGAAGTATAGGAGCCATACCAGTAACAACAACCCCATCCCCCTCCCCCGCAAACTGCACAGCCTCAATACGACTATTATGCCCTGACCACCGTCTCGTCGTGATACCCTGCTCAACATCCCACAGGAAGACCTGGCGGTCACCGCCTACGCTAGCGAAGCGGGCATTATCGGCTGCGACGGCAATGTCTAGGACGGAGTAGCCGTGCGCTTCGTATTTCTGGATTGGGGAGGTTGTTTCGATTGGATCGCTCTTTTTGTTTGTGTTGGGGATTGCGCGCGTTAGGTGGACGGTTCGGTCGGAGGAGCCTGTTAGGATATAGGTGCCTGGGTAGCTGGAGAATGTTACTGCGTTTACCGGACCTGGGTTGGATTGGTTAGTGTTGGTTCGGAGTAGGATTGGGATTGAGTACCATTGTGTGTTTTGAGAGTGTGGACGGGTCTGGTTGGGAAGACGGTTCTCATGGCGAGTGAATTGAAGAAGTTGGAATGGTTGGAGCTCGGAGCTTTACATATCGGGAACACTACTACTGAACCAGCTCACAAGAATTAATCTGTATTTCCACGCTACAGAATACAGAAGTTATTATCAAGGTTGTAGACACACCATCGCTAGCTACCAGCGGTAAATGGATATAACAAAGAAAACGAAACCCGAGAAGGTCCCAAGCAAGACAAGTACTCGAAGAGAAGAAAAAACATGGTTCTACTACTCCCCTTTTTCCGGGATGCCCGGTACAAATGCATCTTAACGACGTCCGTGGCTGCGGGTGCTGGATCCCTGGAGACCCTCGATCTCCTGCTCGAGGGATTTGATCCTGCGATCGGTCAGTAATTGTCAATGCGTGGGAGCTATCCAAAACATACGCAGCATGGGTGGCCTCGAGATCCTTGTTGAGGCGGTCGCGCTCGGAAATAAGCTTCTGCTCCCACTGGCGGAAACGCTGCTCCTCGACCTTGACCTGCTCGGTGAAGCGCTTGCGCAGGGTCTCCTCTTCCTCCTTGAACTTGGGGTTGTCGAGCTTGCGTGGTCGGGCCTCGCCGAACTTGCGGGTCTCCATCTGCTGGGCGCGGTAGGCCTCGTAGTGCGATTCTTCGGTGGTGTGAATAAGGTCGAGCATGTGAGTGCGGATCAGAATTGAGCGGAGCTTCTTGAAGTCACAGTGGTCCTCGTTCTCAACCTCGGCAACACCCCAGGCGTATTGACGACCCTTGACAACACGGCCGTCGTTGGCCTTGACGTCCTTCTCGGAACCGATAACGGCGAAAGGCATGGCAGCCATGAGGCTGCGGGCGTGGGAAGCGGCGTGCTCGTCGTCCTCCTCGACGGGAGGGGAGTAGATCTTGATGCCCTGGGCCTCAATGACAGCGCGAATCTGATGACTGTTAACCATGTCTCCAATTTCATCCTTGTGCGGTCCAACTCACTCTCTCCTTGTAACGGGCCAGATCGCCGTGGCTCAAGGTATCAGCCTTGGCAACAACGGGGATCAGGTTGACTCTGGAGCTCAGGCGCTTCATGACCTCAATGTCGAGAGGCTTCAGGGTGTGACCGGTGGGGCGGATGAAGTACAAGCAAGCGTGCACACGCATGTCAATCTTGTCGGTTCGGCGGGGCTGCTGCTCCTGGAGCATGTACGACTCGTGCTGGTCATCCAGGAACTCGATAATGGGCTGCCACGAATCGCGGTTGTTCACGTAGTCTCCGAAGCCAGGGGTATCAATAACGGTGAGGCGGACTAGAAATTGGCAGTCAGCTACCGGAACGCGGACTCGAATCATGTGCATCTCCTACCCTTGAAGAACTTCTCCTCGAGCTCGGCCTTGGTAATCTCAATCTCCACGGTGCGGTCAACCTGCTTCTGATGGCGGCGCTTGTGATCGGCATAGTTCTTGATGGTGGTAGAGAAGAGGGTGTTGATGAAGGTCGTCTTTCCCAATCCCGATTCTCCAGCAACCTGACGAGCGAATCATTAGCTTCAGGCTCGCGGAGTCCATGTAGACGATCATCCTATGTCAAACACACCATAATAGTAAAGGCCGCACCCCGCTTCGCGACAATCTTGTGCCTATACCGCTTGATTAGAATCTTGTTCCCTCCACTGTAACCCCCAATTTATCGCTCGATGTCATACCTCTGGTTAGGGAGCTACATCAAGAATGGTTTGTTAGCTATCAATCGGTGAATAGGGGTTGCTGGCACTCACGTTGGCAATGCCAATAGGCGTAGCGGTCTCTGTTGTGGACATTGTGTAGGGAATTAAAACAATTCAGAATGGACAGAAAAAGAAGGAAACACAGAGAACCCCGGGTGAGAGAGGGAAGAATGAAGCTCCTGGAGGGAAAAGGAGGAGTCAAGTTGGAATCGGATTGCTCGAACTGCCCGTCGCTGCTTCCCCCTGAATCTCCTTTCGTTTTCTGGAGTATACCTCGCCTTGCCTATCTGGGACTAGCGTGTCGCGCTAGGCTGTGTTGGGTTCGGAGTCGGGGCTTGGATGATCCGGCCTTATCACCTGGAATATCTCTAATTTTTTGATCTTCGGGATCCCGCAACAGCAAAAATGAAGACCGATTTCAAGGTGAGTACGCTCTGAATTCTATATGAAATTGCTTGGAATGAATCCGCGATCATGATCTTGTTACTGACACCAATCTAGTTCTCCAACCTCTTGGGGACGGTCTATCGCAAAGGAAATCTTCTCTTTACTCCCGATGGAACATGCTTGCTGTCGCCAGTAGGCAACAGGGTCTCTGTCTTTGATCTGGTGCAGTATGTGCTTCCTGGACCTCTTCGGCAAGCTTAAAAGTCAGCCAGCTAACCATTGACCGTATAGAAACACTTCTTACACCCTGCCGTTTTCGCACCGTACAAACATAGACCGTCTCGATCTTTCGCCGAGGGGCAACCTTCTCTTGACCGTTGACGAGAATGGCCGCGCCATTTTGACCAACTTCCAACGGCGCATCGCCATTCACCACTTTTCCTTCAAATCCCGAGTTTCTGCCCTCAAGTTCTCTCCCTCTGGACGTCATTTCGCCGTTGGTGTGGGGAGACGCCTTCAAATCTGGCAGACCCCTTCAACTCCTGGAACAGAAAACAATGGAGAGATTGAATTCGCTCCCTTCGTTCTACACCGAGACCTCGCCGCCCACTTCGACGACATCCAAAGTGTCGAGTGGTCCAGTGATTCGCGCTTCTTGCTCACTGCTGCCAAGGATTTGACGGCGCGAGTATGGAGTATGGATCCGGAGGAAGGATTCGAGCCAACTACTCTGGCAGGACATAGACAGGGTGTAGTAGCTGCTTATTTCAATGCGTCCCAGGAATCTGTACGTTTCATCGAACATTCAGTCGAAATTACTACTAACTGGATCATAGATCTACACTGTCAGCCAAGATGGTGCGCTCTTCCGCTGGGAATATGTCACGAAAAAGGACGAGGACACAATGGAGGATATTTCGGAGGCCCGGTGGAGAATTGTCAAGAAGAATTTCTTCATGCAGAACGATGCCAAAGTCAATTGTGCTGCGTTCCACGCCCCATCTAACCTTTTAGTTGTGGGATTCTCCAACGGCTTGTTTGGTCTTTACGACCTGCCAGATTTCAACATGATTCATCTTCTAAGGTAAGTCACGTTGGAGGTCGCATTGCTTTTATAGTTGCTAATAGACTTTTAGTGTCTCCCAGAGCAACATTGATGTTGTGACTATCAACAAATCAGGCGAGTGGCTCGCATTCGGATCGTCCAAGCACGGTCAGCTACTTGTGTGGGAGTGGCAATCCGAGTCCTATATTCTCAAGCAACAAGGGCACCTCGATTCTATGAATGCCCTCGCATACTCGCCAGACGGCACGAAAATTGTTACGACTGCCGATGACGGCAAAATTAAGGTGTGGGATGTCAAGTCAGGCTTCTGCATTGTCACATTCACGGAACACACAAGTGGAGTGACGGCATGCCAATTCGCAAAGAAGGGAAGTGTCTTGTTCACGGCATCATTGGACGGTTCCATTCGCGCATGGGACCTTATCCGTTACCGTAATTTCCGAACCTTCACCGCTCCATCCCGACTCTCATTCGGCTCGCTCGCCGTGGACCCCAGTGGTGAAGTGGTTTGTGCCGGTTCCCCAGACTCGTTCGATATCCATGTGTGGTCTGTGCAGACCGGTCAATTGCTTGACCAGCTCTCCGGTCACGAAGGCCCCGTTTCCAGTCTCGCTTTCGCTTCCGATGGCAACCACCTTGTTAGTGGAAGCTGGGATCACACAGTTCGCATTTGGAGCATCTTTGGACGCTCGCAAACCAGTGAGCCTCTTCAGCTCATGTCCGACATTCTCAGTGTGGCTTTCCGCCCAGACGGGAAGCAAGTCGCAGCATCTACCCTAGACGGCCAGCTTTCCTTCTGGTCAGTTGAAGACGCTATCCAGCAAGGCGGAGTTGACGGCCGCCGTGACGTCTCCGGAGGACGACGAATTGCGGACCGTCGCACTGCTGCCAATGCCGCAGGTACCAAATCTTTCAACAGAATCACCTACAGTGCAGACGGTAGCTGCATTCTGGCCGGTGGTAACAGCAAGTATATCTGCTTGTATGATGTCGGCACAGGATCACTGATCAAGAAGTTCACTGTCTCCGTCAACACCTCACTTGATGGCACCCAGGAATTCCTTAACAGTCGTGATCTGACTGAGGCTGGTCCCCGTGCTCTTATCGACGAAACAGGTGAAGCCTCTGACCACGAAGACCGTGTGGATCGCACCCTTCCTGGTGCGAAGCGCGGAGATGCTGGCGCACGAACCACTCGCCCCGAAGTGCGGGTCACATCTGTTGACTTTGCGCCGACTGGACGGTCGTTCTGTGCTGCTTCCACGGAAGGTCTACTCGTCTACAGCCTGGACACTGACTTCATCTTTGATCCCTTTGATCTGGATATCACTATCACACCGTCCAGCATCCTTGCCACGCTAGACGCCGCCAAGGAAGCTGCCGCCTCCGACACCGTCGACGAGGACAACACCTTCCTCAAGGCTCTTATCATGGCTTTCCGATTGAACGAACAAAAGCTTCTTCGTGCCGTCTACGAGTCAATCCCTCCGTCGGATATTCCCCATGTGGTTCGATCCGTGCCATCCGTTTACCTACCTCGCCTGCTCCGATTTGTTGCACATGCCGCGGAAGAGACACCCCATTTGGAGTTTAATCTCATGTGGATTGAGTCCATGTTCAGCAGCCACGGTCGCTACCTCAAGGACAACACAGGTGTATTCGCACCTGAACTCCGCGCCGTTCAGCGTGCTGTTGACGACATCCGCGAGAACCTGAAGCGGTTGACCGAAAAGAACCTCTATGATCTCAACTACCTGCTCTCAAAGCCTGTTCTTGAATCTAAGAAGACCAGCAATGCTCTGTTGGCCATGGACACTGCCGAGACCGACGGTGCTGATGATCAGATGGTCGACGCTGACGATGACGAGGGTGAGTGGGTTGGCCTTGAATGATTTCTATGGGTTTCTTCGTGTATGTCTACTTGCATCTGAGCCAGGCGTTTTGTATATAGCAGCAAAGACTCAAAAGGGGAAATAGACAGGGGCTCCCTGGTTTTGTGTGATTAATATCTAAATAACCCGCCCTGAGACCTCAAACGGGCGTTTCTTTGTTATTTTCGCCTATAGCAAACGCCTTGCCCAAATAGAAAGTCTTCCCCAATACTATCCGAATGTGTTCTGTGCCACCCTCTCTGTCCTTCATACCACCGAGCAACTTCCTAAAACTCCCGTCTTGGAGGCCTGAATCCTATTTATCAGAATCCATTTCCCCTTCAGTGCAAGACAATATTCCATCCCCGGCGAGCTTGCAGATGGCTGGGTCAGCTTTGTGGCCCCTTGTTGGGGTCTTCGTTGCAGTGCTTTACATACTGCGACGGGCACAACCCTCCACCTTGAAGCATATCCCGACGGTCAGGTATAACCCTTACCTGCCTGATTTCGTCAATAGAATCATGTACTATCCAAAGGCTGCTTCAATGATCAAAAAAGGCTATGAAAAGGTATATACTATATCAGTGTCCAACCCAGCCCTATTAACCTTCATCTAGTACAAGGATACACCATTTCGCATGCTCACAGCCGACGGAGAAGTCATCGTCCTGCCTACTAAGTATCAACAAGAGTTGAGGCATCTGCTCCCATCACAACTCAGTTCTTTACATGCACAATATGAAGTAATTCCCCAGGCTGTGCCACGTTACACTGTGGACTCGGACTAATTGATATAGAATGCGCTGGGCCAATACACCAACATCATCATCGATAGTTATTTACCATCGATGACCGTTCGGAAGAAGTTGACTCCAGCTCTAGGTAAATACAACCCTACGTACTAAACACTCCAGCCCAAATAATTGACGTCCCCAACCAGGCCGCATCGTCCCCCGAGTCATCGATGAACTACGTGGCGCATTCGACGCACTCCTCCCAGAATGCGAAGGTACAAAATACATGACCACAACCCACCTAGAAGAAAGAAAAAGAACATATAACTAAGACCCCCCCAAACCAGACACCTGGATCCAAATCAACCCGAATGAACTCTTCACCCGCCTAATCGCCCTAGCCACGTCACGCGTAATGGCCGGCGACGTCCTCCGCCGCAATGAACAATGGCTAAACATCGCAAGCAGCTACACAAAGAATATAGGGATTACCGTGATCCTCTTACGCCCCTTCCCAGCCTACCTCCGACCCCTAGTAGCGCTCTTCCTCCCATCAGTCCAACAAATGAAAAAGCAACTCCAGTTCGCGAAGGATCTCTTCGCACCTATGGTCCATGAGCGCAGACAGGCCGCCCTCGCAAATGACCCGGATTATACGAGCCCGGATGATTTCCTGCAGTGGATGATTGATCTTGGTGAGGAGCAGGGCGAGACGCTTGATCCGGAGCTCCTGGCACATCATATGCTCCTCCTGGTTACGCTGGCTGTTGTTCATACTAGTACTATGGCTTTGTGTCATAATATCTATGATTTGATCGTTATGCCAGAGTATTTGGAGCCGTTGAGGGAGGAGATGAAAAGGACACTGCCGGATGGTTGGTATAAGGGGACTCAGGCTGCGCTGGTCGAACAGCATCGGTTGGACAGTTTTATGCGCGAGTCACAGCGGTTTGGTCCGCCTGGTGAATGTGAGTTATGCTATCTTTCACTATAGGGGGGTGCTTTGGGAATGTTCTTATCAGCCCTAATCACTCGCTCTTTATAGTATCTGTCCACCGCATCGTCAAAGAACCAATTACCCTCCACGATGGTCTCACACTCCCCGTCGAAACACATATCTGCTTTGCTGCAGGCCCAATTAGCAGAGATATGGACTTCCTCCCAGATGCAGAAACCTTCGACGGATTCCGGTGGTGTCGAAAGCCCGAAGACCGGTATGCATTGTCTCCCGAGTTGGCTGCATCTGCTGCCACTCCAAGTGGCGAGAAGGAGAAGGAAAATACAGAGAAGGCTGTCACTTCGCCTGCCAGCTTTGTGACTATCAGTGCGACAAACATGCATTTCGGATTCGGACGTCAGGCTTGCCCCGGTCGATTCTTCGCAGCCAATACCCTGAAGGCGATTATGAGTCGGTTTATTCTTGACTATGATTTCAAGCTTGTTGGCGATGAGAGACCTGCTAATATTCATGTTGGGGAGCATATTTTGCCAAATCTTAACTCGCATGTGCTATTTCGGAAGAGGGCTATTAGGATTTGAGAGGTGTGGTTGGAGTTAGCTGTTTCTTTTAGGGTTGTTGAGATTGTTATGCCCTTGGTTTGGTTTATTAAGAGTTCAGTCGAAGTCGATAAAATTGATGGGTTGATTACATGCACGTTGTCAACAGAATTGCTTCTATCCACACGACATTGCCGCTATAGCAGATGAATCATGGCAGTGGAGGAACCTTCGTGACCTACGTGTCGCAAGCAGGAATTGCGGTTTTAGTCACCAAAGCCTTCCGTAGACGAGGGGAATCTCCTGACAGTACAAACAGTCCTCGCTTTCATTACCTACCACTGAGATGTCCACGAAAAACTGCCTTCCCCTTATTGACTTGGCTACAAAGCAAAGCCCTTCTACTATCTCTAGTACACAGACAGCTCTGCATCAATTTGGCGCTTTTCGACTTGTGGCTCCAAAACTGACTCAACAATGTTTACATAGTGTTTTCCAAGATGCAAGGGCCATTCTTTCTATACAGCCAGCATTGAGTTCTGATTCTGACACATGGCCGTAGGCTCGTGGGTTCTTCCAATTACCAACCCAAGTAAAAGAGAAAACAAGAGGTTACTCAGCCTTTGACTCTGAACTTGTTCGTGGGAAAACACCCATTCCTAAGGAGACCGTATACTTCAACAAAAAGGGCGCAGAGGATGATTATTCTCCCCCTTTAGGATTTCAATGTTCCGTCGAAGCCGTGCACAATGTAAGTCGTGCCTTAACTTTGTGATAGCCTCGAGCTAATTCTTCACACGAAAAGGAGTGGACCAATTTACGAAGTCAACTATTCAGTACGTTGTCTACCATCCTAGACTCAAAGGAGCCTTTGATAGGTACACCATCTCTCGACTATGAATCTTTGGGTGTCAACTTCTATGACTCTGATAGACTAGGCGATAGAGTTTATTTCAGTCCAGTTCACATGGATAGTGGTACATTGACAATTTTGGTCCGGTCTAGAGAAGCATGCGATGGGTTGGAGATCGCCGATCTTAGGACAACGGACAAGCGTGACAGCGAGGGTATAGGACTAGATGCCTCTTTCATTTCCGTCCCAGCAATGCCCGATGAGGTTATCGTGCTTGCAGGAACTCGTTTACAGCGTCTTCTAGGCAGAAGTAAAGTGCGTGCGTGCGTGCACAGAGTTCGTTGTCCTACGCAAACAAGCAACAGGTGTATTGCAAACGAGAGATTAAGTCTTGCAATTTTCTGCGGACCTCCTATGAAATAAAGGGACCGCCAGTTGTTCGGTGATCTATAAGAGTTCAGTCGAAATCGATAAAATTTAATAGTGATAATGCAATGAGAGGAATTTGGTTGATCGAGTGACACGAGAACCCAAACATATCCTTGACCTTGGAACGGGTCAGGGTAACTGTGGCCATGTACGTGAATAGAAAACACCTTAGAATCTGCTTTTAAGCTATCGCAAAAATCCAGACTAATCTTTCTCAGAGATGTTGCCGATATGTTTCCGATGGGTGAGTCACTTACCAATTTACATGCATCAAACAATTGACCAGATCTCAGCCACCTCTCCCCACCGCCAGTAACATGGGTCACCGCTCCACGCTTTAGATCACGTTGTGAGGTTGAAGGTTGAGATGTCGAGGTTGCCAGGTTGATAGGTAGTGAGGTTGAAGAGTAAGTGTTAGACATCACATATAATAGTTCTAGAAATGGAAGGTATTCGGGATGCTCAGGGGTGAGCAAAAAGCAGCAAGGGAGCAATAAAACGGAAAGGGAAAGCCAGATTCGCTAGATAGTATCCGGTACATATGCAAGCTTCCATATGATACATAAATCCAAATCCGTTCAAATTACAATTCTTTCCCGAGCTTCAAAATAGCACTCCACTTCCTACTGGGCACCAGCCGCAAGGGCACCTCGCCCACCACGACCTCTACCACGGGATCCATTGCCACGACCACGACCACGACCACGTCCACGATCCATTCCTTGCGGTGGGGGAACCTGGCTGTAGTTCTGGGGGCGGAAGTTGGGGTTGTTCTGGACAACGCCCTCGCTGGGGTCGCTGTTGTCCACTGAGGTATAGCCGCCTCGGTTGCCGTTGAAGCCTCCACGGCCACGGGGACCGCGGGGAGGACCACCGTTGGCGTGAGGACGGAAGGGAAGGTTGGCTTGTTGGCCGTTGTTCAAACCTCCGCGACCTCCACGTCCGCCTCCGTTGCCCTGTCCGGATACAGCGCCACGGAAAGAGCCTCTCAGGGGAGGTGGAGTGGCTGCGTTCTGCAGCTGTCCTTGGCCACCGGGACCCAAGGGTGCACCATAACCGGCAACAGTCAAAGGGGTTGGGGTCTGCTGGGTCTGCTGACTGGTTGCAGCACGGGAGCTGGTGATCAACTGGCGGTAGGAGATGTTGAGAGCAGACGAGGCCAAGACAGTCTGACCGCGGAATGGCGAGCATCGGCCACCCAGTGTAGTACCGCTCATGAACGAGACGTCAAAGACAACATCCAACAGAAGAGTACGTGGGGTTCTAGTGAGACCGACAACAGTGCCGCGAGTAGCGATCGGCACCTTACCAGAATCTTGAGCGTAGACAATGCGGTCACCAAGCTTGAAAGTCTGGTTCCCGAGACGATGCTCAACATCAGCAGGGCGAAGGAGGGCACTGCGGGGGACACCGCGGACCTTCTTCGGCTGCATCTGTGGCTGACCCAGATTGAGGTTATCGGCATCCTGCTCGATCAGTTGCACGATGTCCGAGTCAAGTTGTTCAGCATCAAGAGGGACCCTCTCAAAATTCTTGGCTTCGACAGACTTCAGCCAATCTTTGATTTCCTTGATCTTCAGAAGAGCAGTCTCCTCAGGGTAGAAATCAGTCGGTGAGTAACGGTCACCCTGGGGATTGCGCTGGATACCAGCAATGAATTCGGGGAAGTTGATCATGTACTGCTGGATCAGGTCGATTGCCTTCTGGCTGAACTCCCAGCCCGTCTCTCCACGACGGGAGTATCCGAGAACCTTCTGTTGCTTGGCCTGGAACTTCAAGTTGAGACCAAGGTTTGCACGAGTACCCTCAACATCAACGGTGAAAGAAGACGTAATCTTGGCCAGAACCAACGGGTTGAGACGAAGGCTTCGGGCAATAGCGTAAGAAGGCATATAAGGGCAAAGCTGCTCAGCCTGTCTGACACGTTCACGTCCGAACTCGGGTTCACGACCTTTCACGGCCGCGATCAAACCATTCACCTTTCCATCTTCGTGCCCACCGATATGAACAGGTCTTCCGTAGTTGAAGTCACCCAGGAAGAAGGCACGGCTGCCCTCTGGGAATTCTTCTTCAATAGGGATGGCCTCGCGCTCAATGAAACGCTCATCGGGGTTGATCACATCATCAACAACAACCTGCAAAGCATAGTCTGTCTCCTGGCCGGGAATATCGGCAAACTCCTTGATGGTGGCACCAGCGGCCGTCTTGGACATACCCTTGAGGAGTTGAATGTGGACCAGGGACTCGACATCTCCGATGATCATTGCCAGACGCTTACTGTAGATGTTCTCAATCTTGGTGGCCTTCTTCTTCCACTGCTCAATCTGTTGAGGGGTGTGAGGGATAGACACAGGGTGTTGTTCGCCTGGAGGGAGGATATAATCGAACAGCTCGTCCGAGACACGAACCACAAGAGCTTCCTGCAAGAATGGGTATCCCACATGGACACGTTTCCCGAGTTTCGTTTTGGCCAGTTCAACGCTAGACCGACTACCGGGGTCAAGAAGGGTGATAACCTGGCTCTCATTTCGGCTATCTTGTTGAAAGACGCAGACTCCATGGAAGCCCAGTTGTCCATGATGCGGCAGCGTTTTGATGGTAGGGAAGCCAGCCAGCGCGGCTTGGCCTAGATGCACACCGTCCATCAAACCAGCATATGGCTCTAATCCATCCATAGCGGGAAGGTCGAAGATGTTCTCAATGCAGCGGCAGTTTGGAAGGTCAGGGAACACGCCAGGCATTGAGGAGGGGTAGACAAAGTTCACATCAGGGGAATAGGTGAACTTGAGACTGGTGCCAAAGTCGTTTCTTCCCTTCTCGTCCGCAGAAAGCAAATGCTCCTTTGTCTTAAGCGCTGACAAAAGTCGCTTTTCGTCGATAAATGGAATTTTGACCACAGCCTCCCACTCCATCTTTTTGCCGTTCATGTCGAGATCGAAATCACGGGGGTAGAAATCGTAGATAGGAGATTCAGGCGAGGTCATCAGATCCCAATAGGCAGTAGGAACGATCTTCTTACTGCGGTCTGGCAAGACACCCATGAGCTGGTCAAACGGCCGGAAAGGCTGTCCCAGCTGGAAGTTCATGTCTGCATCCAGACCAAACTTCACATCTAATCAATTGTTAGCAATAGGATAAAATCAGGAATGCAGTGCCACTCACCAGAGATCATAGGAGCATAGTGATACTGGAAGAACCAAGGCCATGATGCGATACCACGGTAATAGTAGAACAAGACCCACTGCAGTCCTTGCACATAGTTCCGCGCAAGCTTCTTCATCTCCTCCTGGTTGTCAAGGCCCCAACCGAACTTGGACCGGTAATAGTTATCTTTCCACTCGTGGAACTTGGCGTCATATTTCTTCTCCGCCGCCTCCTGGGCCTCCTCGGGAGTCATCTCTTGGACCTTGGCCTTTTCGTATTTCCGAATGATGCGGTGGACAGCCATTGATGCTTCTTCATCCTCGTCATCCTCGTCGTCTCCATCGCTTTGGGACTGAGGGAGTTGAAGTCTCATGAATCGATCGCCGTTCTCGTTATCAATAGAAGACCAAGACAAGCGAAGCTCATCCGCAAGGCGTTCAACGAAGCTGCGGTCACGAGCGGGGAGTGTAGGAGGAAGGTCAAGAGGTTCGGAGGCCTTATCAGACCGGTTCAGAACGTACTTCTTGACCGTCTTGAGAATGTCCTTCTGAGCCGGAGTGAGGGTAAGCTCCTTCGGTTTTTGTTGTAGTTCGAGAGATCCGTCGTTTTTCTTGGATTTGATCCATTGGGCATCGGAGTTTTCAGCCTCAAAGAATCGATGCTCGACGCCACTCAATGCCTCCACAAGCATACCCAAGCGTTGGACGTTGATAACACCCTGCTCGTTGATGTAGCCGCCCATTTTTGGCAGTACTTCCTTGTAGAGTTTGAACATGAGGGCAAGAGCACCTTCGTTGATGTGTAAGTTCGGCAAGTTGGGTAAGAAATCGTTTCCGACGAAGAATGCCATGAGGATGAAATCATCAATAACACGCTCCATATCGAATGGGAAATCTAAAACACCTTCCTGCTCTAGCTCCTGGAATTCCAACTCCAGGTACTCGCGGACCATGCTGAGATGCAGCAAATAAAAGTTTTGATGTTCGAGTTCTTTGGGCTTCTTAGAAACTTGGCGACCAAAGGTCACTTCTTCACGAAGAAGACAAAAGTGGGGGTCATGGCTGAGAAGTCCCAGCATGATCAGATCGGCATCGAGACCGTAAAGACAGTGGCGAACATTGGATTCATAGTTGGGCTGCGCTTTCGAGCAACGGATGTATTCCATGATCTTGTGTTCTCCTTCTCCCGGGACCTCGTGGCCAGAGAGGACAATTTCAACACCTTGCCAGTCAGTGTCCTCCGAGATCTTTTTGTTGATGAAGTACTTGAGTTGTTGCGTCAATTTCTGCATAAACTCCGTACCGGGCGTGATGCAGTTGCTGTCGAAGGCATCTTCCTTGGGCATTTCCAGCCCCTGCTGAATAGCCTTCTCCTTCGCATTCTCTGCATCCAATGCAGTTCGGAATCGACGGGCACGTTGTTGATTCATCTTCGCACGCGGGGCGACACCATCAACGGCCATGTAGAAAAGTTTCTTGGGCTTAATCTTGCCAAACAAATGCTCGATATAATTGAAGATGGCAATGAACATCTGATCCTCCGTCATTCGGAAGGTTGGGGAATCGCTGTCACTATGCGTACAGTTATGGATAATGCCGTTCATATCAAGGTATAAGCTGTCGAATTCGGGTATCCGGCTTTCTGCGATCAGCATCGAGATCGCGGGATACCGCTCACTCAACCAGCGGAAGAATTTTGGGACACCCATGATGAGATTTGGGCCAGTTCAGATGATATTTCGTCAGAGAAAACGACCGTAGTCGAAGGTTCGTAAAAGTCGAGGTCGTAGAGGGGTACTCGTAAAGGATTGAAGCAGAAATGCGACAAAAGGTGAGATCATCCAGTGACTCGGTGAATCTGGGACAGGAAAGTTGCGTCGAGGGACTGCAGTCCTGAAGAGGATGAGGACGTGCAGCGATAGCTAAAAAGTAAGAAGAAGGAAACGGGGACGTAACGCGAAAAGTGACGAAATTGACGCTGTTCGGAGTGTATGATGCGGCACCAAAAGCTGGCGAGCTATTCACACGATGCTGTTTCTTGGCTATACCGCCTACCAAATAGGACTAGCGCAAATGCCAAGACCTTTTACGCGGTTGCGCGTTGGGTTCGTTCTCCTTCGCATATCGCTACCCTCTACTCCATATTCTCTTTTTCTTTCGTTTTTCGCTCTACACGTATTGGCGGTCATGGATCCCTATGAAGAGGAGAATGGTGTGTTTCAATAACCTCGCAGACGCTCGGAGTCCCAATCTAATGATGCCTAGGTGCTGGTGACGAGCATGAGAAGGACCAGGACCAGGATCACGACGCGGAGCACACCGACGAGAAGATCATCAATGAAGGTAGCTACACTGAGCGCCTTTCCAATTTACCCAATGTTATCCAGCGCTAATTTTTCAATGCGCGCAGAGTACAAAACATGGAAGAAGAATGCGCCATTCCTCTATGACATGATCCTGAGCACGGCACTAGAATGGCCGACACTTACAACACAGTGGCTGCCAGATAAGCAAGAGTATGCTCCAAGTAGCACCCATCGTGATTGTCGATCTAACCAAGCACCTCTTTAGAGTCCCAGACAAGCCCTACTCGACCCATCGTCTTCTCATTGGCACACATACCACTGGAGAAGCCCAGAATTACCTTCAGATTGCGCATGTTCAACTTCCTAACCCCAATGCCCCGAATCCCGATGACTACGATGAGGACAAGGGAGAGATTGGCGGCTACGGTGGAAGTTCCAAGAAGCCCCAGATGGAAATTAAATTCAACATCGTTCAGAAGATCGACCACAAGGGCGAGGTCAACAAGGCCCGCTACCAACCCCAAAACCCTAATATCATTGCGACGATGTGCACGGATGGGCGAGTGATGATCTGGGATCGCTCGAAGCATCCGAGCTTGCCAACCGGCACAGTGAACCCTCAAATGGAGCTTCTAGGCCACGAGGCCGAAGGCTTTGGGCTTAGCTGGAACCCCCACGTAGCTGGCCACCTTGCGACAGGTAGCGAGGATAAGACTGTTCGACTCTGGTAAGCATTGATTGTCTCAAGGGACGGCATTTGAACCAGCAACTGACCGAGCTGGTCCGCAGGGATATTACCACATACACCAAGAGTAACAAGGCAGTTCGACCAAGCCGTACCTTCACTCACCACTCATCGATCGTCAACGACGTTCAACACCACCCTCTTCATTCCTCGCTCATCGGAACCGTCTCCGATGACATCACGCTTCAGATCCTTGATACCCGTCAAGATGACTCTACACGTGCGGCTGCTTCAGCTGATGGCCAGCATCGCGATGCTATCAACTCCATCTCCTTCAACCCGGCTGCCGAGACAATCCTGGCCACGGGTTCTGCTGATAAGACTATCGGAATCTGGGATCTCCGCAACCTGAAGTCGAAGCTACACTCGCTAGAGGGTCACACCGACTCGGTTCAATCGATCTCGTGGCATCCATTCGAGGAGTCAGTCCTGGCCAGTTCCAGCTACGACCGCAAGATTATGTTCTGGGACCTCAGCCGAGCAGGCGAGGAGCAAACCCCGGAGGATGCCCAGGATGGGCCACCAGAGCTGTATGTGACACTGTGTCTTGCTTGTACTAATCTATTTGAGCTGATCACTGACTTTATCCCAGGCTATTTATGCACGGTGGACACACAAACCGTATCTCTGACTTCAGCTGGAACCTTAGCGACCCCTGGGTTCTTTGCTCTGCTGCTGAGGACAATCTATTGCAGGTGTGGAAGGTGGCCGATGCCATCGTGGGCAAGGACTTGGATGATGTCCCCACTGAAGAGCTGGAGGCGTGATATTTACTTAACATGCAGGTGCCCATTCAATTATTTGCCGTATCGGTGTTTCTTCGGTGCAGACGAGTCAAAAGGACAATAATGAGCAACTATTCCAAATACCAATCATTTGATATACATTCTATCGTACTCCTTCTCAAACCTAGGCTCTGCAGTGAGCTTTTCCTAATCTTTTCGTGGCTCTCCAATAGACCGATAGACCGATGACGAGGCATTCACGGGCTGTTCCGGACTCTAGCCAGCCATGGCTTAGGTGAAAGTCCTGCAAAGTTTCTGTTGAAACATAACATGACGATAGAGTGGCTAAATATATATCTGGGAATATAATGGCAAGTGACAATCAAATAGCACTCTAGCGCGCTATTTAACTAACTAGGGTATTATCAGCATCGAGCCAATACAAACTTACATGGCACCACAAGGATTATAACAAATCAAACAGTGGATTGGATCAAAGGCTTAGCTGGGTATGCCAATTGATCCCTCCGGAATTATCAACAGCATTTGCATTTCATCTGAATGATTCACCGAATAGGGCTGAGGCTATATACATGGGTAAGCGAGTTTGCCTATTGACGTATTAGAAGTATACTATGACTTTAAAAAAGCATGTACAGCCCATCACATGCATGCTGCAAACCTGTAGGCCTATTGTAATTGGGACGTGATCTACATGGCAGATAACGATAGCCCGGGCGGTGAAACAAAATTTGGGGAGGGTTTTAGAGCGGGGGGGAAAAAAGAAGGTTAGCGTCCCGTGAGGCAACTAATCTGACAAAAATTTCTTCTGTAAGATTAGAATTTCTTATTTTCTGCTATATCATCGAGAGACGGTGATTCCTATTTTATACTTCGTCAACGACATTGTCTACACATCATGGGTTCTGGTTCCCCTCCAGCCTCGAAGCCGTCAGCTATTCCGTCCCACATGTTGAATGGAAGCTCTCCCCTGCAGCGGTCGTCCACCGGTAACCGTGATGAGCGTGAGCGTGAGAGCCTCAATTCTTCCATCCGTTCCTCTTTTGAACCCCGAGTTCCCCTGCAATTTGCACCCGAGACTGTAGCTGCCGTCCCCACCGAGTCCACTTCCGCTGCATCGGTGCCAATTCGCAACGTGGTGCCAGTCCGGTACGTATCTGACGATATATACGCCATACGTGGCCTATCGTTCATCTCTTGCTAACCGGTTGGATACAGACCTACTTTGAATGACCCTCCCCGCGACCCCCGGGATGAAGGCGGCCCGTTAACCCCTCCGGCCACCGTCAGCCGCCCTGCCAGCCCCTACACAATGAACCCGCCCATCGACTTTGATGGCCTTAGCTGGCCTTGTAAGTGATGCCAGCTACACCTCTGAACACTATACCGACGGGAATTGTATCTAATTATTGCAATCAGGCCCCGGGACTAGACAGCGGCTGGAATCGACCCCGGAGGAGACCGACCAACGAATTGAGAAGCTGTCCGGAGCTATCCGGACCATTCTTGAATGTATCGGAGAGGATCCCGAGAGAGAAGGTCTTCGCGAGACCCCAGAGAGATATGCCAAGGCCATGCTCTACTTCACCAAGGGCTATGAGGAGAACGTTCGGGACCTGGTCAACGGCGCCGTCTTCCACGAGGACCACGACGAGTTGGTCATTGTCAAGGATATCGACGTTTTCTCGCTTTGCGAACACCACATGGTTCCATTCACTGGAAAGGTAGGAATCTTTGATATCCAAGTTGCGCGATCTTTCCTGACCGCATTTAGATGCACATTGGATATATCCCTGACCGTCGTGTCCTTGGCCTGTCCAAGCTGGCTCGTCTGGCAGAGATGTTCTCCCGCAGACTTCAAGTCCAGGAGCGCTTGACCAAGCAAGTTGCCCTTGCCATTTCGGAAGTCCTCAAGCCTCGTGGTGTAGGTGTCGTCATGGAGTCTTCTCACCTTTGCATGGTCATGCGTGGCGTGCAGAAGGTCAGCAGCACCACGACTACCAGCTGCATGCTTGGATGCATGCGGTCCAGCGCTAAGACACGAGAGGAGTTCTTGACGCTCCTCAACCGCAGATAATGACCCATGTCATCAACCCCGTGCTTAATTATGGGGCGCTGATTTACGGATTCCGGAGTTTTGGCGGTTACCTTTCAACAGGTTTTGGGTGCTCTTGCTTTTTTTCCTTTTCCATGTAGAGCGTGAACTGGTGTTTCTCTGTCTTGTCTAATGTTTGCATATACTTCGGCATCATCTGCCCTGTTATGTCATGTTCCCTTGTTCTATGAAGTTATGTTCTCGCAATCTGCTTGACGACTTCACGACATGATGGAACCCTCTCCTTGATCAACAAAGGAGAGAGAAAAAGAAAATCCTACTAACACTATCCTCAAGAGGCCTTTGCTATCTAGCCGTGAGTTTCAACCTCGATCTCAATGATGCTGGCAAGGCTGTTTCAACACTTGATTCCCCACTTTGTATGACTATTCCTACCTAGGAATCATTTTTTCCTTCTTTATCTTTGTGTATGTGCTACGTACCAGTGTCCTTCCCATTTTGTCTTGTTTCGTCACTCAAGAGTAAGGGGAATTATGCATACCCTGAACAAATCTCCATGTAACAATTGCCAAGGACCAGCATGAGAAAACGAGGACTTCTCGAGTCATCTCCAAAGTGCCCCGTTGAGTGTTTGAAATTGGAACGGCTAAGTGATGCTTGCCTCTTAGGATTCTGGTTATTCGCCAGAACAAATTCTCAAAAACGACAAGATATCCCGAGCGAGACGAGCATACGGGCCTGCGACTACCACTATACGGGCGTATAATCTTCACTTCAGGAGCCTGTGCAAATAAGCATACGATAACGTTACATATCTCGCACTTCGTTTATTACGCTTCTCTTCACCCATCTTTTTTTCCCACCTCCCTCTTCTCCCTTTCAATCTCATTCTCGCTGTCTCCCAACTTTCCATCCTGCTTCACGGTTATTTCCGTACTCTCTTTCTGCACAAATACGTGCAGTATCTGCACCTCTGCACCTCTCAGCGCTTCATCAACTCCCAGCTACTGCCGGCCACTGCCTGTGGCATCTTCACTTCAAGATCAGTTCCACCGCCGAAGGGGTCACCAGCCCGAAATTACCGTAAGTCTCTTGCTCATGTCTGATCTACTCTCTCTATCTGCCTCATACCCATATGCCTGTTCCATGATACCCTGCCTATACTGGCTGTGCAACCGGCACCTGTGCATAGAGTTCACCCTGTCAGTCAGGTTGGGCCCCTCAACACTGGGCCCGACTACCGTCAATTGTCTTACTGAATATAATAAGCGGAGTCTGACGGTTTTTACCGTCCTGTTCTCGTTACATTACGTTCGGCCTCACAAGACCGCTGCCTTTGGCAGGAACGAGTGACACAAAGTTCTTTGTTTACCTTTCGTTCTGCTGCTGCCTTTCCCTATCCCAAACACTGAGCATATGCCATAACATTTGTTGTGGATCATACCCGCTGTTTGACCGCATACTGACAATTTGCCTGAAAAGTCGAGCCCCCAGCCCTATCTGCCGAAGCCCCAAAACTCCCAGAAAAACAAATACGAAAAAGGAAAAAGATACATCGAATCATCATGAGTGATCGTGCAGAGCGTCCAGCCGCTCAAGGCTCCATGACTGGCTCTGACAGAGCCGAGTCTCCCAGTCCTGGACACCAGTCACCCTCTTTTCAGCCTCAATATCCACCAGTGATCCTGGACCTCATTAACACGTTCCAAGGCCGTGTGCGACTTGACTCAGGCCCGAATACTCCTCGTACCGAACGAGCAGCCGTGCAGCCATCAACTGTGCGACCTGGCCCAAGTCCTGAAGCTGTTGCGACTCAATCTATTGAGCTGCCGCTGCCTGAGTCTTTCGAAGTCCCGATCATGCTCGACGACCCAACGCACCGTGCAGCTTCTGATCGTATGCTATCACCTGGTCCTAGGTCTATTCCCCTTCCCGAGTCACCTTTGCCTGCGGAAACCCCCCCTGTTACGGTTCCCAGCCCTAACACCGTGTCACCTACTCGTGGTACATCCTTTGCATCTCGATTCGGTCAGCCAGGATCGTCATCGTCGCCAGCTCCATGGCCCGAAGGTGCTGTGCCATATTCTCCAGAGCGCATGCTGGAAGCATGGCTCATCCGGCAGCAGCTGCTTGTTGGCATCCCAATTGACCAACTCCAGCCAATGACTACCCCTGGTCGAGGCCGCACCCACCGGACACCTCCATGGATCATCATCACGCCCGAAGACGCTCATATTGTGGCTATTCCACCTGCGAGGTTTCATGGTGTCATGCAGCCTATCCCCCGTGTTCCTTGGTTACCGGCTCCCTCTACCGCACTAAGCCCGCCTCCTGCACCGACTCTTGCCACACCAATTGTCCCTGAAGTTTCGACTATCTCTGCTACGTCAATTTCATCTGTTATATCCAGTGCCGCTGCTGAGAGCAATCGAAATATGAGATCAGTCTTGGAAATGCATCACCGTTTGGCAATATCGCGCTTGGCTGAATCCGTGTCATCTGCTCGCATAAATCCACACGCTGCTTCACCAACTCTGTCTGTCCCCTCAGGTCCCACTATTGATCCGCCTCCTCGTGAGGCGGAAGTGCGTCTTCGCTCACCCGGTCCGGTCGCCTCATCGCTCTCGCCTGTAGTGTTGAATCCCACCCTGGCAGTGCGCTCCATTTCTTCTGGTTCATCTACCATGAGAAATCCCCGTTCGGTAAGACCGCGCGCCCCTTCACCAGAGTTGCCTGCCTCCTCGGTGCCACCTGGCGTGTTGACACCGCGTATCACATTGCGCACCACTCCTGCTTCGTCTACTGTGAGGGATCCACGACCTCGTCCGGCAATACTGCACGCCTCTGCGCCTACTTCGTCCGTCTCATCGGCCCCGCTTTTTGCGGTGCTTAATCCACGACTAGCAGCAAGGCGACCCCCTGGGTTTAGCTTATCTGCTTCGAGGGATCCACGTCCGAGATTGACGCATTGCCGTTTGACTAACACGGCTATCTTTTCGGGTCACCTTTTTACGTATCCTCCACGCCCAAGCACACCACGCCCTGCGCCTATCAATCCAGCCCGTGGGTCATCACGCAGACCAGATGCAGGCTCTAGGGGCGGTGTGAACCAGACTGACAATGCTTCTCGCGAGAGATCTACTCCGGCTGGAGATATTCCTCTTCAAGTTACTCGAGCCGTTTCCGATGACGCTAGCAATATCCATCGCCAGACTCCTTTCGGAGGAGGTGACGGATGTTGGGCACCGTTTCCCACATTGGATCTCTTGGACAACGAAATTGGCAAAGACGAGGTACTTCCCGGAGATACACAGACTCCTGAAGAAATTTCAATTTCTCAGGTCAAATGGTTCCCATGCAGACCACCTATCAATCCATATTCCTCTCTCCACAGCAGAGTAGTATGGTCAATTTCCAATCACCCCGTGGAGCCCCTCTTTATGGAAGTGTTGACAGACAACCTAGGTGTCTTGGGGCTAAATCCTGCAAGTGAAGGTTTGACTCTCAATCTTTTTCCAAGAGATGGATCTGACCGTAAGACTTTCTTTGCATCGAACCCAGAGTTTGCCGAAAAAGCTATTCCAAGCCCGAATGAAGACGCGATCGGTGACAGCTCTTTCTCTCTTGGCGACCCTTTGGTTAGAATTTTCGAAATCTTTGCTCTTATTGCAGGTCACCTCACCCGAGCAGACCTTGAATCTCTTGCAATCACAAGCACTGGGCTACGAAAGTTCGTTTCGGGATACATGATCAGCTGGTTTTTAGAGGGCCATGCACCGCAAACTAGGACTGAGATGCAAGTCTTCCTGTTCCAATCACATGAGACACAGCGCAACTCTCGGAAACATACGCCATCTCCGCATTGGATAGGTTGGCATCGCTGGGAGGAGCCTATTCCCATTGCGTACCCATGGACAACGTGGGAAGTCCGATGCCTCTTGAGTAGTGGGATTGACTTTGCGCAGTATCCTGTCTACTATCCCGTTCGCTTTGCCCACATCAATATCAATTCATTTGCTCCCAGTCCCATCCAACGTTGGGGATTGGTCCCTTTGGATATCCTGACAAACGATGAATATGCGCGCCGTCAACTGGACAGTTCACTCACCTTGGAGGTGTACGAAGCTCCTGGTGTGAATGATTCTCTTTACAGGCCGGATGATATGCAACAGTTCCTGGGCGAGCAGTGTGCCTTGCCCAACTAGATGCCCCCCACCGACCTTTGTAATGACAATCTGTGTATGGAGTATTGGCGAGGGAAAGTTAAGAGACATTGAGGTCGCGTGGTCTGCGGATTATGAATGACCTGTCAATTGCCGAGGAAGGAAATGTCATAGTTTCTGTAAGACTAGAACAATTAATGTAACGAGTGATATATGAACCTCTTTGCCCTAACTTGTAGAGATAACATCACATGATCCCCATGTGACACCACCTTCTAATCCACCGCTTCGACCTCGACCATGACATCAACCTCCATCTCCGCCCTAGTTCTTCCATTCAACGTGGCGTGCGCCCTTACTGATCATGCACAGATTCTTTTTTGTTGAATAATCCCCCCTGGTCGATTTGTGATGTGTGCTTCCCCCCGTGTGAGGACGGTCGGGTGTTCCTGTACCAGCTCATCCCGCTCGATCGCGGCCCAAAGTTTCAGGCTCGGCCTTTCCTTTCAACCACCATACCATCAGGCGTTTCTTGATCTTAGATTGCACATTGTGGGCTTCTTGTCCTAGAACTGGATGTCTTGCGGTTGAATATGATGAGGGCGGGGTTGATTATGGTCAGACCTCTAGTCGGTCTAGCATTTCGGCAGTGCGCAGCGTTGGGGACTTATATTCCCGGAGATTACGAGGGTGGAGAAAGCGTTGGAATTTGCCTTGAGCGTCTCGTACATTGACCCCGTCACCTTCGGTGCATCCGTCACCGTTCTTATCGACTTCCCCTCCATGGATCAACATGTGCCAACATGAGAACCCGCTTATACTGCAGAAACGGACAAGATGCCAGTTCAGCTCACCCAGGGATCGAAATCATATCCACCCGTGCTTTATTCCCTGGCAATTTTCTCCGGTTAGCCAGCCATCAGTTTATCTGTAAATCGCGACGATCTTTGCATTTCGTTTGCACCCCGACAGGAGGGTTGACAGCCTACAATGTGAGGTCCGGGAAATTGACCTCGATGTGATACTGGGACTTGGTTTCAACTGAGAAGCACGACGTGTTGAGTCGATACTCCCTGGTTGGCAGCTGGATGATCACTGGGGCGAATGATAATGCTCCAAGCGACCATTGATTTTCATGGTGTGACCCGATGATTCAACGGGTTCAGTCGACGGCTCACAACAGCATCTTTCTTGCAGTTAGCCTGGCCTACAATACGTAGATAGTTCTGTCGGACAAGCAAACTCGGTCTGAAGTGGCTTCGCCACCGGCAACTGTACAGAGTGCGGATCGGACTCGAGAAAAGAGCTCCGATATCTGAACTAACCCTGTCAGCTCACCAACTACCCCTTCAGATCATTCTTTGAGCTAGAAGTGGACACACTCGGCACCCAAGGCAAGTCTCCAGACCAGAAATCACCCCAAAGGACGAGCTGCACATGTTTCAACAGCTGCATGTCATCTTGTCGAATCAACCTGTAGAGCCGCAACAGGGCCCATTCAACCCCCATGCAGCGCTTACGACAAAGTAGTTATTCTGCCTGAATGGTGTATTGATAAATCTGAATAGGTGCGTATGCCCCATTCAACTTCTTTGCTCACGTTAATGTTCATCAGTGCTTGATAGTGCGGACTTTCCGGTACCCGGAAAAACTGCCCTTCCGCCTCCCCCCAACCCCGAAAGACTTACAGGAAACGCGGACACGGTTGGATCGCCTACGCATTTCATCTTTATCTCCAGATCGCGCCTACGTCCAAGTACCGGCACTTGTTGACCTTCTCTATTGTCTTTATTTGAACCAGATGCCGTTGGCGCAGTTCACATGGCTGGGTCCCGTAGGAGTCCGTTGAGAGACCAGTGGAGCGCTGACCAAGACCGCGATCCCCGTGACGGGGACCGGCGCAGAGGTCGAGGGTCAGGCCGTGATCGAGGAAGAGGTAGAGGGCGTGATCGAGGTCGCCCATATCGGCCCAATAACCGCAATTTTGACCGACCCGGACGGTCGCCACCGCGCGCGTCCCGCTTTGGCCCTGGCCCTTCTCACGGCCCTGGTGATTTTGCATCAGATCGATCTCCTCCTCGAGGTTCCCCTGGACCTACCCCCTTCAACAACCGTCGACCAGATTTGAATCGACCATCATCAGCGGGGGACTGGAACGGCCACCCTTCCGGTTCTTTCAACACAGAATACCCGAGTACTCGACGAGACGAGTCACCTTCAGGACCTCCATTCAAACGCCAACGAACTCGAAGTCCCTCTCCCCGTGGCCGACGACCTCCTCTTCCTCCACAGTCAAGCTACGGCAAGCACGGCGAAGGTCGAGACCGAAGTCCTTCATTCAAGAAACGTGGTGGCCGGTTCCAGGGCCGTGGTGGTCCCAGGCGAAGATCACCTCGACGAGGCCGGGATCGTCGTGGAAAAGACCGTCGCCGTCCAGATATTCCACGCCCAGGAAGATCTAGATCACCAGTTCATGACCGGGGATTTCATCCTTCACCTGACCGACGGTCTCGATCGCTAAGTGGTGATAATTTCAGTGGCCACGGATCTCACTATCGCTCGAACTCGCGGCATTCCGCAGGCTCACACTCCAGACTCTCTGTAGCATCTCACACATCAAGACTTCTCTCTGAAATGAATGCTCCCCGTCCAATTCAATCCATTCTGGACGACAGACCTAGGTCTCCATCTCCACCGCGCCCGATCCCGAGTTTTGACTCTGATAACTTTGGTGAGCCGCGAGATGCATTTTCAATGCACGGACCGCATGGACCAGATATGAGACACAAGCCATATCGTCGATCGTCCCGGCCACATCTTGATACTCGACCTTATGGCACATCCCCTCAACACCCGACGGCCGGCTCATACCATGGCTCCCCGCCACCAGGCTCGCCTTACTCTGGACGAGGTGGATGGAATGGCCCGCCGGCGTATTCTGGACCTGGGTGAGATGACACTCCACATCTTTCATTTATGTCCCTGGATTATTCTGACATTTCTCCCAGTCACGCCTCTCCTTATCGACAGGATAACTACTCACAGAACGGGCACGGGCATTATTCTCATAATCAAGGTCAATTCAGCAGCCCTGGGAACCATCACCCTCAGTCCCCATATGGTGGATCTTACCGAGGTGGTCACTCTGGCGGTGGTCATCGGGGCAACTTCTCAAACCAAGGGCCCGACCGGCGATTTTCCGGCCCTGGCTCCCATCATTATCAATCTGGACATCCGCAGCGTGACGCAAAGGGGCATTTTAATAATTTGCAATGGACCGCTTCGGGGTCTCGAGGTCGTGGAGGACTACATAACCCTCACCCGGCGCACAGCCATGGCTCACAGACCCCCAATCGACCACGTTCCACCAATGACCCTCAATCCCCTCGGGGAGGCGAAAATGGGGATCATGTCCGATCTTCCAACAGAGATTACCATGATGATAATCAGGCACAGCACGCACCGGAAAGCGAGAATGCCCCATCCATGCAACCACCAACTGATGAGCCCAATACCTCGACTCCGAACAAAGGCGGGAAGTTCAGTTTTGCTTTCAAATCCAAGGCTGCACCTTCACCCGCGCCGAAACCTGTACCTGATCTTGCTCAGAGGATGCAAGTTCGCGAGCCGGCCCCTCGTGCACCCGAGCCACCACAGCCTCGCAATCGGCTGACCAACGGGCCACTGCCCAAGTTCAAACCGGAACCAAGGCATGATCGCCGTGACCGGGGTGGACGTGATCGTGGACGGGATCGCAGAGACTTCCGTGAACAACGAGATTTCCGTGACCCGCGAGACCGAAGAGATGATCGCCGGTTTGATCAACGCCGTGATAGACGGCCAGGTGATCGACCTCCTGGACCAGATCGTCGCCGTGAACCGTCTCCAGAGCCCGTGAGAGAGGCACCCAAGCAGAAACGAATCCTCACTCGCCCTAAACCTCCACCCACAATTCCTAAGGAGTTTGCCGATTCTGATTCTGTTTACTTCCGAAAGCCGGGCAATGAGTCTGTCATCGGTGCCGGTACCTATGGCAAAGTGTTCAAGGGAATCCATGTCTACACCCAGCGGCAGGTTGCGCTCAAGAAAATCCGAATGGAAGGTGAAAAAGACGGTTTCCCCGTCACAGCGGTGCGAGAGATAAAGTTGCTACAACATCTCAGAAATCACAACGTCGTCAACCTTCTCGAGGTTATGGTCGAAAAGAACGAATGTTTCATGGTCTTCGAATATTTGTCCCACGATCTAACTGGTCTCATCAACCACCCTACTTTCTCCCTCACACTCGCCCACAAGAAGGATCTTGCCAAACAGATGTTTGAAGGTCTGAATTACCTTCATCACCGTGGTGTCCTCCACCGAGATATCAAAGCTGCCAACATCCTGATCAGTAATCGAGGATTGTTGAAGTTTGCCGACTTTGGTCTGGCCCGATTCTTCTCCAAAAGTCGCCAACTCGACTACACCAACCGCGTCATTACCATCTGGTACCGTCCCCCTGAACTACTTCTTGGTGAGACCCGATACGGCCCAGCCGTGGATGTGTGGAGTGCTGCATGTGTCTGCATGGAGATGTTCACCAAGAAGGCTGTGTTCCCCGGCGAAGGTGGCGAACTGAGCCAGATGGACAAGCTCTACAATCTTTTGGGTACTCCCACGAAGACCGAATGGCCAGATCTCGTGGAGATGCCATGGTTCCACCTCATGCGGCCAGCCGAACGCAAGAAGCGCGTTTTCGAGGATGTTTACCGTGATGTGCTGACATCTGGCGCCATGGACCTTATCTCTTCCGTCTTCCGCTATGATCCCGCTCAACGGCCTAGTGCCGAAGATGTCCTCAAACATCCCTATTTCGTATCGGAGGAACCAACCCCTCACCCACCGATTGAGTACGTATCCCCAATCCACATGCCTTGTTGAGACACCTACTAACCTCATTTTCAGATTGGAGCATGTTGAAGGAGACTGGCACGAGTTTGAATCCAAGGCTCTCCGCAAGGAAGCTCGACGCGTGGAATACCAGAACCAAAAGGACCGCGACAAGCGCAAGGCTGAAGCTTCGGTGACGAGCAGTGATCGGGATCCCAAGCGCACGAGGCAAGATACAAGTGGCCATGGCTCGTCGCACGGGTGACGAGTGATATCTTTTTTAATGTTTCCTTCTTTGCTTTTGAACTGCATCGGACCTGGCAGGTGGAATGGGTTGCATTTATGTTTACGGGATTCACTATTCGGGACTTGGGCTTGCTTGTTACTTATTGCCCATTGAGCATAAACCTTCAAATTAAAATTTACTTTATTTAAATTCATTTCAAAGGGTGTACTGCTAGAGTAGGTGGATGGTAGATGGTAGATGGTAGATGGTAGAGGGTAGATGGTAGATGGTAGATGGTAGATGGTAGATGGTACGGGTGGC
>ERZ1673737.927-NODE-927-length-32213-cov-7.169258_pt1 | contig 32213 bp, 47 predicted proteins | sample MGYA00580211_ERZ1673737 | MGnify/ENA primary metagenome ERZ1673737 (study PRJEB41218, sample SAMN15661789) | gut metagenome | host: Homo sapiens | place: Canada: London | collected 2015-08-20/2019-03-30 | study: EMG produced TPA metagenomics assembly of... | reverse complement strand
GGGTTACGGAATCCCACAGCTGACTCATCGGAGGCAACTGCTTGACAAGCATGACAGGAGTTCCAGCGGTGATGCCACTGATCGGGATACGGGCGATCGGAATCCATACGGTGCCGGAATTGTTCAGGATACTACCCGACGGTACCGTGGGGTCAGCCGCCGTGCCACTGGTGGCGGTGCCCTTCAGCACCGCGAGCGCGATCGTTTCGATGTTGTTCGAGTCTCGCGTGTATTTCACGCAGATTAGGTCGTTGCGGTTCCGTCCTGTGACTCCGCTTTCGATGGTGACGGTTTCCGCCGCGGTGACGCGTGCGTATCGTCCTTCGATCACAAGGTTGAGGACCGGGATGAGCGCTTTGTTTGCTGACTGCATGGTCACGGCGGGGAATTTGCCGTCGCTGCCTTGCAGCAGGTAGTTGCCGTTTCCGACCAGTCCGGCCTGCATGGCTCCTTGGTCGCTGGATGTGATGTGCGGAGCGCCGGCCTTGCCGGTGATGAGATTCATGGTCATGGTCATTCCTTCCTATCTGTTGTGTTGTTGAGGTATGCGGCGTAGGCGGCGTCCTGCGTGGCTGCCAGCGCTTTGAACGTCTGCCAGCATGCGGTACAGACGAGCGCGCCCTGTGCGACTCCGTCGACGGTGGTGTGGGTGATGTCGTGCCAGTCGCTGAAGGTGCGTGGGTCACCGTCGGCGAGGTATGCGGAGGCGTGGCATCGGTCGCAGGTGTATCTGGTGATGTTCGTGGTTCGTGCCATTGATGTTCCTTTCTCTTTCAGGCTGTGCGCTGGTAGATGTGTCCCGGAAGCGTCGTGCCGCATTCCTTCCAAGTGCCTCCGTAGGTTGTTCCCGGATTGGCCGTGGAAGTGGTCCAGTAAAGGGAGCCCACGGGGTGGGCGGCGATGAATGCCTGGCTCACGCTCATGCCGTTGTCTCCCTTGTCACCCTTCGGCCCTTTGTACACGACGTAGCTACCGACGCCTTTGACAGTCACATCACTACCGTTGATGGCGGTGACCTGCCAGAACCCAAGTTCAAGACCATCTGTGCGTTGATGTTGGTCAAAAATGGTGTCTCCGACCTGCAGGTTTCCATTTGGCTGAATACCAGATAGGGCAATTTTTCTCACTTCTCCGCCTCCACCCGAACCGTCGATGTCGCCATTGAATTTCCGTAGGCTCAGTCCTCGTGGCCCAGTGGCTCCCGTTGGACCCTTCGCCCCGGTGGCGCCGGTCGCTCCGGTGGCCCCCTGTGGTCCTGTGTCGCCCTTGTCGCCCTTCTCCCCTTGCGAACCCTGGTCGCCTTTCGGAAGCCCCAAATTCAAGGTTTTGTCGCTGCCGGCGCCCGTGAGCGACGCGCTTGCCTGTGCGCCGGGGGCGAGCGTGGCCACCGAACCGATTTTCAGGCCGGTGATGTAGTCGCCTTTCGGCTGTTTACCCGACAATGCGTTGTTGAGCGAGTCGATGTCGTTTCTGGTCACGTCGGCGCTGAACGTCCAGGCGTCGAGTTTGAGGCCGGCTCCAGCGTAGTAGGCGTGGCCACCATCCCCGATGGAGGATTCTCCGCTGTTGCCGCCGGCGCTGGCACCTCCGGATTCGTAGGTGACGGTGAGCACGCCTCCCGAAACCTTGACGATCTTCTTGGAGATCTCGGCAGTGACGACGAGGCCCGTGTTGTTGTCACGGCCCGTGACCAGGTCGCCAACGTCCGCGTCGATGCCGTCGGGAATGTCCACGTCGATGGTGCTGGTGTTCCGAAGTTCCTGGAATTTCTGCCTGCCCTTGTCCTCGAGCTCGTCGGCTTCGGCGTTGGACAACTCGTATGTGGCGGTGCATTCGTCAAGCCCTTTGAGTGTCTGCGTGTGGCTGAACGTGCCGTTCGCGTCGGCGTACCAGTGGATGACGGTACGGTCCTTGAGTTCGCCCTTGCCCAGACAGATGAGATGGTTGATAGGGTGCGCCGCCTGTTTGGCGGTGAAGTCGATGAGGTCCGAGTCGATGCTGTCGCCGATCGTGCGGACGGGCATGGCGCTCATGGCCACCTTGTCGCCGTCATTACGCAACCGGAGTTTGAGTCCGCTTGCCCTGAGCATCTTGACCAGACCGCTGTACAGGTCCACGTACCGGTCGAACTGGCAGGTGGTCTTGTGGTCGGCGCTTGCTTCGGTGACGGTGAACAGGCCTTGCAATCCCGCACGGCTGACGAGCGTGCGCATGATGACGGGAATCGTGCCGGACAGGGTGAGGTAATCGTTGTTCCTGTCCGGTTCGATGATCTTCGAAGCGAGCACTCCATGCCAGTCGCGGCCATGCCATGTGACGGTGGACAGGCCGCCGTCCACGTCGACATCCGTGTCGTCGATGATGCCGCCGTACTCGGTGCCGTCGATCATGATGCGGCTCCCCGCCTTGAGCGCGGCGTCTTCGACCTGCAGGTCGAAGTCGTTCTCCCCGCTACCGAACGCGAGGTCGAGCGTGTATGAGGCGTGGCTCGCCACGGGTTTGCCTGTGGCGTCGGTGACGATCAGGTCCATGGCGGTTCGCTCCTTTCCTCGCAGACCGTCAAGTCGAATTGAAATCCTCCCGGCCAACTGACCGACTGTGTTCCGGGCGCGAGCGGTTGGAACACGTACCGGCCGGAATCCTTGCCCGACCCTCGCACGGCCTGCGCGAAGCAGTTGGTGGCGAGCCCGGTGCCGCTGACCATGGTGACGGTCCTGACATCGCCGGTGCCGTCGATTTCCAGACGCGAGCCGGATGGCACGGTCACGTCGACCTCGTACCGGTTGGTTCCGATGATGACGTACGGGTTTGTGCACGGTCCGAATATCGTGAGTTTGACCGGCTGCGGGATGGACGTGTCGTTGACGATCTCGGCACCCAATGCCATGCCGGCGAAATCATGCGGATAATCATGCGGATAGTCCAGGTCGGAGGTTCCGGAATCGTATCGCGGCGTGAAATGCGTCATGGTCGAACGACGCCACACGCCATCGGCCAGTACGATGGTCAACTGCGTCTCGACCATCGTGGGCGTGATGGACTGCGGCTCGCTTTTCGTGATCCACGCTTTGGCTTCCCATTCGCCGTCGGCCACGAGCGTGCCCAGGTTCCCGGATGCCATGTCGGCGTCCGCGAGGCGGCGCAGTAGGTCGAGCGTGGCTGGAGAATCGTGGATCTTCACGGTGACTGTCGCCTCGCGTGCCTTGCGGGTGATGCCCGTCATGCCACGTGAGGCGAGGCTGTAGTCCCAGACGCGGGCGCGCAGTCCAGTGAGCGTCCCGCCGTAGAGCGGCCCTTCGAAACCGATCGACTCGCCTGTCGCGCCGCTCACGTAGCTCAGGGTTCTCATGCCACGCTCCTTACGAGTCTTGCGAAGTCACGCTGTGTGAACGGCCGGTCGTCGGCCGTCGCCGTTTCGACGGCTTCGATCAGCGTGTCCATCCTGCCGATGACGGTTTCCAAGAGTCTGTCGGAATCCGATGGCGTGGCCGTGGTGACGTTCAATCGTCCGGTCTTCGACCAGTCCGCGTCGGAGAGGCTCATCGAGGAGACGAGCGAATCCATGGAACGGCTGACCACATGCGCGGAATCGTCGATGCCCAATGCCATGCCACGTCCGACCATCACGCCGACCTCGTCGCGGAACACACGCGACGGGGAATGGATGCCCAAAGCGTTCTTGGCCTTGTCCACCAAGCCCGACAACGCGTTGGTAATGCTGGAATACAACGAGCCGACCATTCCTGTGATGCCGTTGATCAATCCCTGGATGATGTTGCGGCCAGCATCCACCAGCCAGCTTCCCGCGCCGGACACCGCGCTCCGGACGGTTCCGCCAATCCCGCTCACGACGCTCCCGACACGGCCAACCATGTTGCTTACGGTGCCGACGATGCCGCCCCAGGCGCTCGACACAATGCTTCCGACGCCATTCCACAACGCGGCCCACACGCTTCTGATGGTCGAGCATGCGGCGGATACCACTCCGCTGACCATGCTGACTCCTGCGGAAACGACGCCTTGGATGCCGCCCCACACTGCCGACGCGATGCCCTGGATGGCCGACCACGCGGCGCTCCAGTTCCCGTTGACGACCGCGAGCGCCAGTTGGATGATGCCTTGGATGACGGTGAGTGCGGTGTTGATGATTGTGGTGATGATGGTCCATGCGCCTTGTACGACGGTGGATATGGTGTTCCAGAGTCCGTTCCAGACCGTGCTGATGATGGTGGTGGCGGTTTGGAAGATGGTTTGGATGTTCTGTATTCCGGCTTGCAGGAGTGGTGTGATGGTGGTGATGAATGTTTGGATGCCGGTGATGATCGCGGTGAGTGCGGTCATGATGATGGGGCCGATTGTGTTCCAGACGTTTTGGAGGATGGTGGTGATGAGTGTCCATCCGGTTTGCCAGATTTGCTGGATTTGGCTCATGGTCTGGGTGATGAATGTTCCGATGGCTTGCAGTGCGGGTTGGCATGCTGTGCTGATCTGGTTCCAGATTCCCGTGAACCATGTGGCGAAGCTGTTCCAGAGCTGTTTGCCCGTTTCGGTTTGGGTGAAGAACCAGGTCAGTGCGGCCACGACCGCGGTGATGCCTGCGATGACGAGGACGAATGGGTTCGCGGCGAGGAGTCCTGTGAACAGTCCCCATGTGGTTCGCGCCGCGGTGGCGACTGTTCTGAACGTTCCGACGGCTGTCTGCACGATGCCGAAGTTACCTGCGGCGGCTTTCAATGCCGGACCGATGCCGCCGAGGTCGGTGGCAAGGTTGACGAATCCAGAGATGCCTTTTGCCGCTGTGGTGATTCCAGTGGCGCTTCTGCTGATGCCGTCCAATGCGGCTGGCAATGCTTTGAAGCCGGCTGATACCGCGCCGATGCCTTTGCTGGCGAGGACGAACGCGGTGATTCCCTTGGCCAGCGGGATGATGGCGTCCGCGTGGCCCGACACGTAGTCAAGAAGACCTGACACGGCATGCAGGAGCGTTTTGAATCCGTCAGCGATTGCGGGCAATTGTCCTTTCGCCTGATTGTAGAGTTCGGAGAGCGGTCCGGAGATGACGTTCCAGACGGCTCCGGCAGCTCCCGACAGGGATGAGCCGAGTTCCTTCAGATCGTCCTTGAGGGAAGCGAGATAGGAGGCGAACTGCTGGACGGTCTGGCTTTTGCCGAGCTTGTCGAAAAAGGCGGTGACCGTGGGGATGGCCTGTTCCAATCCCTTCTGCAATCCCACGCCGACCTTCTCCAAAGTCGGGGACACCGCCGCGGTGAACGCGTCGATGAGCGGAATGGCCTGGTTGAACAGTCCGCGCAGTCCGTTGAGGACGGGCGTGGCTGCGGTCTCGCCGAGTCGGCTCAACGCGGCCTTCACGTTCGCCAGAGCGCCGGTGAACGTCGTTCCGGCGCTTTGTGCGGCACCGCCTAGGCCTTCCTGCATGGCGTCGGCGAAGGTCTGGAAGTCGATCTTGCCGTCCGAGACCATGTCGGACACTTCGGCGCTGGTCTTGTTCAGGTGCTTGCCGAGCATCTGGAGGACCGGGATGCCGCTCGACATGAGCTGGAGCATGTCGTCGCCCTGGAGTTTTCCTCGCGCGGCGACCGATCCGAAGATCGTGCCGATGTCGGTCAGGCTACGGCCGCTGATCTGCGCCGTGTCGGCGACGGTCTTGAGGACCTTGGTGAGCTGGTCGCCTTCCTTGATGCCGGATGCTGACAGGCTGGCCGCGACGGTCGCGGCGTCGCCCAGTCCGAACGCGGTGCCCTTGACGGATGCGAGCGCGTCGTTCATGATCTCGGTGACGCTCGCGCTATCGTGGCCGAGGCCTTTGAGCTTGGCCTGCGCGTTCTCGATGTTGAGCGCTCGGGTGAAGCCGCCCTTGGCGGCCAGGGCGGTGATGCCTCCTGCGATGGTGGCGATCGCGCCGGTGCCGACCTTGCCGATCTTGCCGAACGCGCCGCCGATCTTCGAGATGAGGGTGTTGGAGCCTTTCCTAGAGGCTTTGCTGACGGCGTCGCCGATGTCGCCTTCGATGCTTTTGCCGAATCCTTTGCCGGATGGTTCGACGTGGACGTATACGACGCCGATGTCCTGTGCTGCCATCGTGTTCCTTGCTGTGTGTCGGGATTCCGATGGCGGTCGGGATCAGAAATCGTCGTTGATGTGGAAGTAGGCTTTGAGCCGTTCCCTGTCCTCGCGCTGCCGACGGGTGAGGCTGTGCGTCGGTGTCGGCTGGCGGAGGGGATCGTGCCCGTGGTCGAACCATGGGCGTTTCTTTTGCTCAGGAGCGGTCAGCCATGCGGCCTGTTCGGCTCCGTCGGGCACGTAGACGGCGTTCTGCAATGCCATCCACGAATGGCTCGTGTGGTCTTTGAGAATCTCGCGGGTCAATGCCCAGGCGAGTCCCCAGTCGGTTCGCGGGCGGGCTCCCGCGAACCATTCCTGGAAGCGTACTGGCCTGTAGACCTGCCCGTACGCTCGGATCCAGTCGTAGGCTAACGCCGCACGATTGTTGTTCCAGAGGTGGGCGAGGTAAACGCTTTTGGGTCCAGTCCGGATTCGTCGGCCCACGCCTTCACCGTGGCGGTGAGGTAGGCGATCGGACGTTCCGTCTTGCGCAGCACGTTCCAGAAGTTCGGCTTCATCGCCTGGAAGTACGCGAGGAACGCGGCCATGCACGCGCTGGTCTCCTCGTCGGAGAGCGTCGGCCTGCTCTTGACCAGGAGGATGGCCTGCACGAGTTCGATGGGCAGTTCCGCGTTGTTGAGGTTCGGCAGGTCGAGTTTGACGCCGGCGACCTCGAGGTGCACGTCGGGTTTGAGCTCCTCCGCGTCGGTAAGGTCCACGTCCACGACATGGTAGGTGTTGTCGCTCATTTCGTCTCCGTTTCATGGTTATCGGCGGTTATGGGTAATGGTCCCGTGCGGTCGACCGCCATCGGCCGCACGGGAAGAATCAATGGGTCACTTGCCGTCTTCGGTGACGAGGCCCCACGCGTGGAACTGTTCGCCGTTAGTGCCCTTGAGCATCTTGAACGTCATGCTGAAATTCATGATCTCGCTGGATTTCAGGCTCACGTCGTCACGGTCGGACACCTTCGAGTTGGTGCCGTACAGGAGGAACGGACGGTCCTGCTGGTCGAGCGCGACCAGCACGAGGATCCATTCCTTCTTCAGTCCGGCTCCCTTGATGCTGATGCCTCCGTCGGATTCGACGTCCACGTCGAAGTAGGCCGACACCACATCCTTGCGGCCCTCCATGGCGGCGAGCTGCAGGGTCCAGTAGCCCGGATCCGTGTCGGACAGCACGATGTCGCCGTTGTGGGCCTTGTAGTCGGTGCTGTCGCCCGGCTCCGGATGCAGTACGGCGCCGTCCTCCGTGGAGTAGCCGATCGGCTTCTTGCTTGCCGGCGGGGTCCAGGCCACTCCGGTCGGAGCCACGAACGTGCTGTCGCCCTTTGGAAACAGGAACAGCGCGTAGTTCTTGATCAGGCGCACGTTGCCTGCGGTGTTGCCGCTGGACACGTACCCGTAGTCGGTCGCGCCCTGCGCGGCGACGGTGGTTTTTTCGTTGTTGTCAGACATTCGTCTGCACCTTTCCGTTCTTCGCGTGTGGCGGCACGTTGTCTTTGGTTGTGTTTCAGTTGACGGTGACCTCGAGCAGGAGCACGCCGTACGCGCACACCAGCCTCTTGTCCTCGTCAGTCATGCGTACCGGCCCGGATTCGAGTGACGCGTCGATGAGCGGCGCGACGGTTCCAAGCCCGATGATCTCCCTCGCGATGTCGGCCCACAGGCGTGCGGCCTTGTCCCAGTCGCCCGTATGGTCCTCTCTCATGCAGCGCACGCTCAGCCGCAGCCGCACGTACTGCGAGATTGGGGTGCTCATGCCTTGCATGGAGTCGGCCAGCGTGGCTTCGGTGAAGGGAGGTTCGAGGTCGCTTCGTTCGATGGTGTCGAACGTCACGTCCGGGAACAGTGTCCTCAGTTTGGGCAGGAGCAGGGGTTCCGTGCGCCGGGGAGTGACCGGGATGCTCATACGCGCATCCTTCCGAGCGTGTCCTCTAGCGTGCCGTGCGCCTTCTCCACCGGTGCCGGGCAGATGATCGCCACGCCGCTACGGTTCTTGCCGTCATGGTCGCGGACCATGCAACGGTCATCCTCTACGGCGGCCTCGGCCGCGTCCCTCATGCGCGAGCGCAATGTCTCGTTTTTGAGGACCTGTTGGCTGAACGCCTTGCGGTTGAATACGAATCTGCATCGTTTGGCCATGCTTATCCTTCCCGTTCGCCCACGGTGATGACGTCGCCTATGTGGCGTCCGTGGAGGTTGTTCCACACTTGCGGTTTTCCTTTGACGGGCAGGAGGATGCCTCTGACTTTGATCAGGTCGGTGGCTTGGATGCCTGTCGGCTGGCTACCGCGGATGTGGATCGTGTATTCGGTGGTCTGCGGGCTGGCGTGCTCCTCGGTCTGGTCGGTGGTGGAGGTTGGCGCGACCATCGCCTGGAACGTGCCGACGCGGGCGGGTTTGCCCTGGATGGGGTTGCCGTCCGTGTCGGTGGTGGACTGGCCGCGCCACACTTCGATGGTTTCCACTAGGACGTCTCCCCCGTTGCCATGTCGACGCTGAACGCGCGCTGAGCGTTGATGCCAAGGATGCGTTTCTCGTCGTCGCGCAGCCAGAGATCGCCGGTGGGCGCTCCGAAACTGTATTGTTCGCTGAAGCTGCCGGTGGTCTGGTTCATCTGCGTGATGCCGCCGGGAATGTCGTACGGGTCGGCCTGCATGATTCTGCGGACGATGTCGCAGGTGATCTTCGTCAGCAGGCGTGGCCGTTCTTCGAGGAGCCGCCGCCAGATGGGCGAGCGTTCCTTGATGTAGTCGGTCACGTCCGCGAGATGCGTGTCGGCTTTCTGACGTTCCTCGTCGGTGAGCTTGTGCCACCTCCGTTCGAGATCGTCGGAGGTGGCGAACATGTCCGGTTCGTCCGTCATGGTCACTTCTTGTCCGGCAGCTTGATCACCCCGGAGGCCGCGAGGCCGGTGATAGTGTCATCGAACTGTTTCGCCAAAGTATTGAAAGCCGTGACGAGCTTGTCGAATTCATCCTTGGTCGGAGCGGCTGCGGCGGCCTTGACGATGTTGCCGTCAACGTTGCCAATCGTCTGTTCGGGCGCGAACTGCTTGATGCCGCCGAGGGTGTCCTTGCCGGCCTCCGGCAGTTCGTAGGCACCGGAACCGGCGGAGAAGGCGGTGCCGTCAGTGTTGACAAGCCGCACCTGCGCGTCCAACGGGCCGACAGTGTACTTTTCCTCTCCTACAGGATTGACAACAAGCGTCTGGATGGGAAAACTCATAGTTCACCTCACTTGGTTTTGAGTACCGCGAATGCGTGCGGGTCGATGACGGCGAACGCGTACATCGCTTCGGTGCGGTATGCGATCTGGTTGTGCGCCTTCAGGTCGACGCCGGTCTGGTCCGGATCGCCGTAGGCGATGATCTCGCTGGTCAGGTCGCGGACCATGCCCCACTTGATGAGGCTGAAGTCTCCCATGAACGCGAGCACCTTCGTCGGGGTCGTGGCCAGTCGTCCGTTGACGGTGCCGGAGGTCGCGGCGGTGATGCCGTCCAAGCTGCCGGCCTGCAGGTTCAGCGGGATCTCCGGGTAGAAGCGCATGCCGGTGGAGGGCACGCGCAGCTTGCGCAGACGGGACGCCCACGTCTTGGACAATGCCACGCCGTTGATGTCGTAGGAGTCGTTCAGCGCGTCGGCCAAGGCATCCACGTTGCTGATGTCGTCATCGCCGGCGGTCACCTGCACGGCGGACGTGCTCAACGGGTTGAATCCGGAAAGCGCGGCGCCGGTCTTCGGGTTGATCGCATGGTAGATCACGTAGTCGAGCGCACGACCCAAAGCGGCTGCCTGATCCGCTTGGATGCTGCGGATGATCTGCAGCTGGTTGTCCTCGTCCGCCCACTGGAGTTCGCTGGTGACGCGGGTGGTGGTCTGCACCTTGAAGCGCTTCGCCACGACGGAATCCACGGTCTGCTCGTAGCTGCCCTTGACGGCGCCCTCGGCCACGACCTCGGCTTCGCTCTTGCCGTTGAACACGAGGTAGTCGGCGTCGGAGAAGATCTGCGGCGTGCTGGGGCTCAGGGACGCGATGGTGCTGGTGTCCTTGGCCTTGTTCACGATTTCGGTGGCCACGCTCACGGGGAGCTTGATCTGGTCTGTTTTCATCGCCATGATGGCTTGTCCTTTCGGTCGGTTGGGTTATCTGCCGAGGAGCTGGTGGATGTACGAGAGCTCTTCGGCGTCCTTGCTGTTGTTCTGGTGCGAGGGAGCGCCGGTCTGGTTCCTCACCTGCGGCGGCTTGGATGCCGGATGCAGTGCCGCTTGCAGGAGGTCCGCGTGCGCTTCGAGTTCCTCCTTGGTTCCACCGCGGAGCAGTTCGGCCGGGACGCCCTTGTCTTTGGCGACTTCGGACACCCATTCGGCGTGCTGCTTCTCGGCAGCGGCATCGTCGATCTGCTTGCGCAACGCGGCGTTCGATTCCTTGAGCTTGTCGAGCTCGCTCTTGCCCGCGTTCTCCATCTCGTCGAGTCTCATGGCCTTGGATTTGAGCTCGTCGTAGTCCTTGTACTTGCCGCGCTCCTTGGCCAGTCTTCTCTCGACGATCTGGTCGACCTGCTCCTGGGTGAACGATTTCGGTTCGGGCTCGTTGCCTTCACCGGAACCGCCTTCGCCGGAACCGCCGTCGATGAGACGGATACGGGCCGGGAATCGGAATCTGTTGAACATGTCGTGCTCCTTCTTGCTGTTTCCCGTGGATTCGAGTTCGACCGCGCCACGGTGCGCCGTATGGTCCTCCCACGCGATGCGGCGCATGGTCGCCGCCGGCCGGAGGGCCGGTTGAGTGGTGGATGCGGGATTCGCACCCGCGTGGCAAAATGCGCCCGATTTACAGTCGGGTCCGTTCGTCTGCTCCGGCAATCCACCAAAAGGTGATAGAATGGATACGTAAGCGCCCTTGTTACCGCCCTTTTTGGTAGTTTCAGCGGCGCTTACTTGATTCTCAGCAACTGTCCTTTTTTGTTCAGGATGTATACGATCCCATTCTTGAAACGATGACTTTTCATGATGTTTCCGATGAGTTCCTCATCGCTCATGTTGTCGTTTTCGGAATTGTCGATGATCAGCCGTCTGCAATCCGGCTTTTTTGACGCGCTGCCCATATATCCGTCGATAGTGCGGAATTTGTCTGCTGATTGAGGCGTCTTGAGCTCGATGCCGCCTTCCAAATCAGACAAGCCGATCAGGAGCATACGCCCAGTGTCTGGATCCTTCGCTTCACGATGGTCGATCTGAAAGGCCGGGACGATTCCATGTCTGCGCAGTCTCTGGGCCGTTCGTATCTCCTGCGGTCTTGCCTTCTCGGTTTCCTCACGCATCCCATCACTTGGGAAGCTGATCAGTGGCTCTGCGCCGCTGTGGAGCCATTCTCGGTCGCGCCAGCGCATCTCGGCGAGTATCTGGTTGCGTTTCCAGTTGCCGAACTTCTGGTCCGGCGAACTGCGGGTTCTCAGGTATTCGTCGTGGGTAAGACGATGCTCGATGGCCGTCTTGCATTGTTCCCAGCGTTCACTCATGCCGTCGGGGTCGAAGCCTTTGAGCTTCTGCCTTCCCCAGCTGCTGATGACATCACAGTGACAGTGGCCATTGTGGAAGGTGGGGCCGAAGTCGGCCGTCTCTTCACTGAGGTATTCGAAGCCACGGGTGGCGAGCATGACGCAGAACGCGCATGGATCGCTGCCTCGTGGCACGCGCGCCCATTTTGGTTTTGTGGGGTCGGCACGCATGTCACGCATGGTCATAAGCCTGGCGGATGTGCTGACCATGTCACCAATGAGCTGCTGCCAGTCATCGATGGTCTTCAACTCCGGCCACAGACTGTCCACGCTCAATCCGGCATTGCTGCGTCCGGCGACGAGGTCGGAGTAGTTGAGACCATTCCAGTCAGTTCCGGAGAAACCGCCGTTCATGCGGTAGAGGACTTCGCTTGGATCAAGCAAATCCGGGTGTTCGAACTCCGGCAGATCCACTCCTGACTGCTCGGCCCATATAGCGCGTAGCTGGCTGAAATAATCGTCAGCCAGCTGCGCGGACTGTCTCGAGTAGTCCTCGACCACATCGCGCATGAACAACGGGTTGGAGCGGTACTGCGCCTCGATAGCGTCAGCCGCTTCGTCTGCCAATGCATCAAAGTCGGCGACGTATCCCGCATAGGCTTGGTCAAGCAGCCGTTGAAGATCTCTCCTGTTCGTCTCCGGTATGTTCAGGCTGTTGAGTTCCATCCTGAACCTCCTCGCCGCCGGCCGATGCCAGGCGAGCCTTTAACTGATCAATCTGTTCCTTAGCGCGCTGGCGTTGCTGGTCGGCGCGTAAGCGGGTGATTTCCTCACGGCTCAGGCCGAGTCGTTCGAGTCCGACGTCGGAGTCGGCGTAGCCGGTGACCTTGTCCGCGATCTTCGTGAACGCGTCGGCGCGCGCCGCGTCGGAGATCTCCTTCGTGGGGGCCCATACCGGGTGCACGTCGCGCATGGAGTCGGGTATCGAGTTCGTGCCTTCGCGCAACGCCACGGCGATGCCCATAGCCCGTTTGAGTTCGCGTCCGAAAGCCACGTTCTGCTTGTCGGCGATGCGGGTCAGGCGTCGTTCCGCTGATGCCATCGCCTCGGCGCTGGTCGGATTGTCCAACGTGATGCCCAAGTAGTCGACCGGCACGCGGGTCTGCGAGGCGACGAGCATGGCCATGGTCTTGAGCATGTCCGAATGGGGCGCCATGGACGCCTGCTGCACCTGCTGCAGTTGGGGAAGGTTGCCGTCCTCGTCGGCGCTGATGGCGTTGATCGCCTGGATTAGGCTCTTCCACGTGTTGCTGCTGAACGCGTCCTTGTTCGCTCCGATGAACCAGAGTTTGGGAACGGAGTAGAATTCGGCCGATGCCTCCATGCGGACCATGGTACGGAATCCGGCGTCCACGAGGCTCATGAGCGAGCGGCTGATGCGGCTGTGGCCGAACGGCCTATCCATCTGCCTGTCGTAGGCGAGCGCGACGACCGTCGGCTGGTCGAAGTTCGTTTCGATTTTCTCCGCGCGCCATAGCAGTGGGCGCCCTGAGCATTCGTAGACCTTGCCGGGGAGCCATACGTTGAACGAGCAGATCCGTCCGTCCTTGTCGTCCTCGGTGATGGTCAGCGCGGCGGCCAGGCGGTGGTTGCGCCTGTCCCAGATTCCCGCGGACCAGTCGGCGGAACGAGGGATCATGCTGATTCGTTCCGGATCCTCCGGGTCTGCGGCGATGGTCAGGAAGCTGCATGAGTGCTTGTATGAGGATACGATCAGTTCGGATGCGGTGACGTCCAGCTGGTTGTCCTCGAACAGGTCGTTGATGCCCATCGTGTCGTCGCCGGAGATGCTGAATCCTTCCAGGTCGCTCAGGTCGCTCAACGATCGGACGGCGAGTTCGGGCCATCCGATCATCGCCTCGACCTTGTTCTTGATTTGGTCGGGGATGGAGATGCCGAAGTCCTTGAACCGTTCCTTGCAGTCGTAGTAGGCTCCGCGGATCAGGTTGCGCGGGTATTTCTCGCGCCAGACGCGCAGCAGTTCGTGGATGATGGGCATGTCCTCATCGTCGACGCCGAGGATGGTACCGACGTTGCCGCTCGCTGTGTCGAGGTAGCTGTTGCCGGTGAATTTCGGCGCTGTGCTGATTGTAGTGCCGTCGGCCATGTAGAACACCATCAGACCATCACCTCCTGCCGTCTTCCGGGATGCCGTTTCGTGGTGAACGCGCCGTAGAGCGCCAGTGTGGTGGATACGAGCGGCGTTATGTCGATATCCGAGCCGAGCTTGTTCCATGCGATCGCGCCGGACTGTCCCAACGGGCGCGTGGTCGCGCCCTTGACCGCCTCGGCGAGCTGCGGCTGGTATTCGTCCCGCGGGTGCTTGAGCGTGCCGGCCTTGAGCATGTCGAGGAACCGGCCGCATGCGCGGCCCATCTCCTGCATGTTCGTCACGGTGACCTTCACGTGCGCGGCCTTCAGGTCTGGCAGTAGGCTCATGGCGGGCGACTGCGCGTCGATGACCACGCTTGCGGTCTTGTGCCAGCGTTCGGCGAGCCAGTCCACGGCCCACATGGTTCCCGACTGCCTCGCGTCCTTGATGTTCGCCATCTGGATGACGGCCGACCCATCCTCGTACCGCAATGCGGCGCCGATGGTCAGCACGCTCCTGTCGGGCGGCATGTCGAGTCCGAAGCTCACCGTGCCGCCTTCGGGCACGTCGTCGGCCTCGGCGGCCTTCCACAGGTCGGGGCTGATGGCGTACGCGGTGGCGGTCTCATCCCAGATGCCGAGCGCCTCACGGCGGAACGAATCCTCGGCGAGGAGATTGCGCATGCGCAGTATCGCCTGCTCGCTGGTGCGTTTCGGATACGACGGGTTCGCTTTCGCCCACGCGCTCCTGTCATCCGGATCGCAGTCGCGGTCCGCGCCGAGCTCCACGTAGAGCATGTCGTCCGACTTGCCGGACAACGCGGTGGAACGTTTCTCCTCGAACGCCTCGCACTGGTCGCCCGGCTTCGGTGGATTGCCCATGAACACGATCAACGGGTTCGGACTCGTGTTCACGATCGGAATCAGGTTGTCCAAAGCCTTGATGGTGAGGATCTGAGCCTCGTCGAACACCTCGATGTCTGCGGAGTGCAGGCCTCGGCCGAAACCGTTCTCGCGGGCGCCGAACATGATGCGGCTGCCGTTGGTGAAACGGATCTCCTGCTGGCCGTTCGCTCGACGCACGTTCTGCACGTACCTGGACAGTTTCGAATTGTGTGTCAGGTCGCACATGTCGGCGAACGTCTCGTCGGAGGTGCGCGTGTGGTGCGCGGTCCAGATGACCAATGTCCCGGCGCGTCCGGCGCACAGGATGAACATCGCGGTGCCGACCGTGAACGTCTTGCCGATCTGCCTGCAGCTGGACAGTACCGCCCCACCGGAGCCGCACGCGTACTTGCCGTCCGCGCGTTTGGCGAACAGTAGGTAGAGGAAGCCTTTCTGCCACAGGTCGTAGTGGATTCCGGCCTTGGCCGCCGCGTTGTTGATCAGGTTGAAGTCGCTCGACGTGACGTCTTCCGGCTGCACGAGCCGTTGGGCGATCTCAGACAATCGACGCTCCGACATCCTCCGCCACCTCCGTCACGTCATCATTCGCATCGAACAGGCTGCCGGATTCCTCGGCCATGCGCATCCGTTCGTCGAATTCGGCGAGCTTGCTGCTGATCGACGGCAACGCGCTGGCCGGTGTCGACGGGTCATGCAGAGCCTCGCGCAGTCTGCCGACGATTTCGCGGAGCGTGTCCTCATGGGAACCGTCCATCATCCGTTCGAAGTTCCGTCTGTCGAGTTCCGGCTCGGGTTTTCTCTTCGCCTCAACAGGTTTGCTTTTCCTCGCCCGAGCGGGATTGTTCTTTTTCCGACGATAATCCGCTTTCTGACGGCAGGATTTGGAGCAGTACCGTTGCGGCCGCCCGTGGCCGGAAGGTCGGAATTCCTTGCCGCAGAGTTCGCACTTCATGGCGTCCACCTCCGCTTTCCGACCTTTCGATGTTTCTCATGTTTCCGACGTTTGAATTCCGGGAGAGATATCGGCACTGCACCCGAGGTTGCCGCAGGGTGGCACACCCGGGGTCCCCGCCCTGGTATCGGGTCAGATGCCGAACGTTCTGAACGGCATCGAACTTGGTTTGATGGTCTGCTTGCCGGCCAGCAGCGCTCGTGCATGTTCGTCTGTCTTGTCGCTCTTGAACCTGTTGCAGATGCGGTGCGTGAGCCTGCAGTTAGTGAAGCTGTATGGATCACCGCCGCGTGAGACTGGTATGAGTTCGTCTACTTCGGCGCTCATCGGATGTGGTGTCTTCAATGTCTTGTCGACCGGCTTGCCGCAGATGGCGCACACATCGTATGCGGCCAACACTCTTTGCCTGAGCATGCGCCGCCGGTATCCGTTGCTGACCCGCTCGTTGCGTCGCTTGCCCATGGTCATTCCTTCGTATGAAGTCCTAGCATGGCCAACCACATGTCGACCAGGGATCCCGTCATCTGCGAATATCCCCTCCCGAGGTTATTCATGGAGCGCCTTCGGCGGGAGTCGAACCCGCGCATACACGCGGCCGCAAGGAAGAGGATCCGAAGATCTGCGACCGGTGCGATCTGCCACTGATTCCTACGAAGGCATGGACAGGCGGTTTGAGCATCACCGCATCACATAAGCGCGGGATTGGCCTGCCTGCCGCTGTTGGTGTATGCCCACTCTGACGTGAGTGGGCGGAACGTGTCCGATATGCCGTTCGGACAGGACGGTGTTACGTAGCCTAAGGAGTTAGGAGAATCCATGGCGGATATGAAAAGGGTCCAAACCAATTCACCTCGGTTTGAACCCTCTAATCCACTGACAATTGTGCGTTGCACTTTCGATTTTGTCAAATCGAGTCGCGTCGCACGACCTGTCCATGCACGTCGGAAAGCCTGTACAACGGCTGCCCCTTCACGTTTTCACCAACCGGTTGGAGCCTGCCGCGCTTGCGCCATGAGCGAATCGTGTTCGCGTTGCACTGGAATCCGCATTCGCGCAGCAGTTCCGCGCACTCACCAACCGTGAACGCGCGTCCCGACCGGAGGCATTCCCTCAGGAACCCCAACCGCACATCCGCCACAAGGTAAGTGTTGCCGCACACGGGACATGCAACGCTTACCGCGCCGACCGCCGCTGTCAATTCGACTCCGCACAGCGGGTTCGGGCATCTTCCGATGCCATGTTTCGCAGGCGGCACGTCGATGATGTCCAGCGTCTTTCGAACCATCGACTCCCACTCATGGTAGAAGTCGGCGATGTCAGGCATGCGGCGCAGTCGAGGACTGCCGGCGCAGGTACGCAGCATGTCCACCAGCGGCGGACGCATGCCATAGGTCGCCCAAGGCATGGCGGGCGGAGCGTACAACCGGCGCCAGAGTGCGATTGCGGCATCCTCGATGGCCTGCATGTGGTCGAGCACCGGCAATCGGATTGGCGTCGGTGCGGCCGGAAGGTTGACGCGTCCAGGCTGGCGGCCTCCGTAGTGCACGGTCGAGTCCAGGAACTCATGCAGCGCATCCAACCATGATGAATATTCCCGCAGCCAGCCACGCATCAGCCCATCGCATCTCGCGCACATGGTGTCGCCGACAGCGCATCCCCCGCCGCAGACGAGGCACACGCCGGCGAGCGCTGGCTTGTTTTGGTTGGTTTGTGTTGGTTGTGTCTGGTTTGGTGTTGGTTGGGATTCGTTGTTTTGTTCGTTCATTTGTTCGATTCCCTCCGGCGTGGTAGTCTTCTGGTGGTGTCAGGAGCCCGGCCGGAAGGTCGGGTTTCTTGTTATTCGTGGTGTTGTTGGATGATCGCTTTGATTTCCTCTTTGGGGATTTGAGGAACCAGTGGTGAGATCTCATCAAGGCTGTATCCGGCCTGATGCCATTTGACGATCATGTCCATGAGGATTTTCTTCACTTTCATTTCGTTTCCTTCTTTGTTCTGGTTGTGAATGTGACCAGTCCGGTTTCGACATGGAACACCTTGACCGGCTCGCCAGTCCTCAAGGACATAGCCTGCGCGTAGTCGCCAGCATCGTCGATGTCCTCGAACGTTCTGACGCCTTCCTGGGTGACGACGTTGTAGCTCATCTCGCCGGCTCCTTGTCCGCGCCGCTCACATGGCTCCAGTCGCAGGACAGGCCGGCCTGATTGCCGTTCGCCGAGTAGACGACGCAGTCCACTTGCCTCATGTCGGTCAGGGTGACGATGCATTCCGTGAATACGTCGGCCCCGGCGGAGCACTGCGAGTCGACGGACCTGACCGCATGCGCTGGTGTTGAAAGCTCCGACGCGCTTCCGCATCCTGCGAGCGCCATGCATATGACGGTGATGGCGAGTGTGATGCGTGTTGTTTTTCTCATTTTGTTTCCTCCTAGTGTTTGCGCCATTCGCCGTTGGCGTATCTGTTCCATCCGCGGATCGCGGTTTTGATGCTGTCGTCCGGTGTTTTGATCCAGATGGCGTTCGGACATCCACGGCATTTGGCGATCCAGATGCAGTGCATCGTGGCTCCGATGATTCGGGCGTAGGGTTCGATGCTTGGCTTCCTCGTGCCGCAGTATGGGCATGGACTGGTCCTATGCCATTTCCTGGCATGCGATGTGATGTTTTTCATGGTTTGCCTTCCGTGATGACGACGGCGCGGATGCCGTCCGAGGTTTTGTTCGTATGGTGGCGCAGGTCGCAGTCGATGACGTGCAGGCCGATGCCCCGGTATTTCAGGACCGCGTGGACCGGACTCAACCGGATCAGATCCAATGGGCCGTCCAACGTGACATCCATGCCGGTGAGCGCGATGCATCGACGGCCGATCAGGTCGGAGGGATTCCGGTACTGCCACGCCGTATGCGTCTGGACCGTCATGGCCTGCCTCCGATCCAAGCGACCAGGACGGCCGCGCACAGGAGCATCATGGAGACCGCTGTCATCACCATGCTCCCTTCAGGAGCTTGCGGTACCACTTGTAGTCGTTGATGTCGCGTCGGATGCAGTCGCGCACCCTGTGCGTGCCGGAATGCGTCACGTACGGGTCTTCGGGACAGTCCAGGAACGTGAGGTAGCGGCGGAGCGTGGTCAGGTCGAACTTGCGGTAGGACAGCCACCTGTCCGGGTCCAGGCCCAGGCGTTTGAGGAAGTCGATGTCGAAGTCCACGTTCGTTCCGGCCGGAACCAGCGTGAAGCGTTGCGAGAGGGAGTCGAGATACTCCTCCACGGCGCTCGCGACCGCTGCCACGCAGTCGTTCCTGTCGGAACCGTTCAGCAGTTCGAACAGGAGACCGTTGTCCGTGTGCATGGAGAACGCTATCGGGCTCATGGCCAACAGGTCGAGATCGTACGGTCTGATGATGCGGTGCAGGGACCCGAACGAATGTTCGCCCAGCACGTCGGTGCATTCCATGCCGATCTCCAACGGCAGGCTGGCATTCCTTTCCGTGCCGGTCGTTTCGAAGTCGAGCCAGAGCAGCGCCTCCGGCTTCCCATTCCTGTCTTTGTCCTGTGTCCTCATGATTGTTCCTTCCAAGTGCTTTGCCATTCGATGATTTCGATTTGCGTGAGCCGTTGCGCCGTGCCGTCAGACAGCAGCCACCACCAGTCGCCGTTCCAGTCGCGTATCGGCACGCTGAGCGGAGCACGCCAGCTCGGGATGATGTAGCCGAACCGTTCCGCCTCGGCCGGATGCGCGTGCGTCCAACCATGACAGCCGGTCGTGCCGGAACCGCACAGTTCGACGATGTTGCACGGCAGGTCACGCACGGTCGGGTCGGCCCGACGGCGCAACTGCCGGTGGTGGCCGCTCCTGCCCGGCCAGACGGTCGGGTCGTGCAGGTTGCGTCCGCAGCGAAGGCAATGCCAGCCCTGGCGTGCGAGCGCGATGCGTTTCGATTCCTGGAATTGCCGGTCGCTCATCGTCGCTCCCTTCCGAGCTGGTCGAGCAGGTTGATGCAGGTCGAGCAGTCGCGTTTGATATCGCGGATGCGGTCAAGGTCCATATCGGCGAGCGCTGGGCCTTTGAGCGCGTCGAGTTCCAATCGGTCGGCGGCTTGGATGGCCGAGGTGAGGATGCCGGCCATGTGTGCGATGGTCATGGCGTTCATGCCGCCGCCTCCTGTTCGAACAGTTGTTCGACCCATGCGTTGTCGGGCACGTTCGCGAGCTGACGGCGCAGCATGTCCGGGTCCAAGCCCCGGTTGAGCAGGTCCGCGACCTTGCACGCGAGCTCCATGTAGTCGTCGGTGCCTTCGAGGTCGGTGCCGATGACGCGTTTCACCTCGTCGCTCGCCCACGTGTACTTCCTCGCTGATTGCTGGTTTTTGCCGGTGGTGTATCCGAGTTCGTGGCCGCGCATGAGCCAGATGCGGAATTTCGCGTCCCAGTCGGCCGACGTGGCGCCGGTGTCGAGTGCCCTGTCCTTGAACTTCCCCGCTTCGATGTCGCAGTCGATGCCGAGCCTGTCGGCGAGCGCCCGGTGTTCTTCGGTGGGTTTCCAGTCGGCTGGTATTGGGATTTGTTTTCTCGCGCGCGCGTTACTCTCTCTAGGTTCTATATATGGTTCTTCCTTATATAGGTTCTGTGCGCAGTCATATTGCGCCCCTGATTGCGCCCCTAGCGACGTTTTTTTGCGCCCCTGATTGCGCCCCTCCAACTTGTTTAGGGGCGCAGTGGTCTGCGCCTCTTGCGGCTGCTGTTCCAGAGGCGTAGTTTTTGCGCCCCTGAAATCCTTCATCGTGAGGTCCCAGACAATCGGACGGTATTTCCCGAGATGCTCGGTGATCCGCTGGTCTCCCCTTCGGATCAGTCCGGCCGTCTCCAGATCGTGCAGGCCGTTCTGGATGGTACGCCGGCTGTATCCGGTCAGGGCCACGATGCGCTTCTGGCTCGGGAAAGCTCCCTTGCCCTGCGTGTCAGCATGGTCGGCAAGCAGGAGCAGGATGCGCAGCAAAGCTCCTTTGACCATTTCGGCGGGCACGTCGTACATGGCCCACTCCAATGCTTTCATGCTCATGATTCCTGCTCCTTTTCGGCCATAGCGCCCTTGAGTGCCTCGCGTTCCTCGGCACTGGGCTGGTATCCGAGGTGTTCCAATGCGCCGTACCAGACGCACATCTCATCAACGCCGCGCATGGTGCGCCACGAGCTCCAGTCGGCGTTGTCCTCCTGGCGTGCGGCCAGCACGTCGAGGATCCGCAGCGGCCTGTCCCTCAACACCATGCGGATCTGGTCGAGGTTCTCCTTGCATTCCAACGACCAGTGGTCGTCGTCATGCTCAGTGATCGGCAGATTCCATCCAAAACCGATGAGCGCCTCCACGACACCCTCGCCATGGCTTGGCTGGCTCACGAACATCGAATGCCAGCCGACCGTCTCAGCGAGCGCGAGTTCGCAGATTCCCGCCACTGTCTGTTCGCGGGCGAGCGTGTGGAGGTTGGTTCGTATCCATGCGAAACGCTTGTTCCTCGCGATCGCCTCGAAGTCCCTGGTCTTGCGGTCGAGTTCCTTCCCCCGTGCCATGATGGCCTGGCGTTCGGTTTTCGCGTTCTTCTCCCTTTCGAGCTGGTCGAGTGGAATCGGCGCGTACAGGCCGTAGTTGCCATGGTTCTTGTAGACGCGGAGTTCCGGCCACCCGTCCTCGCTCGTGAACTGCTTCCAGAACGGATCCCGAGTGGAGGAAATGGTGTTATGCCGCCTGTAGCCGCGCGGTTCGAACGTCCAATAGTTCTTCCCGTCCGGGAAGGACTCGACCCTGACGCCGGCCTTCGCGAGCGCCTTGTCGGCCTCACCGCACCATTTCGTCTTGTCGCGTTCTCTGACGAGCCTTTGGTACGTCCATTCGAAGTCGGTGGACCGTGCGAGCTCGCGTTGCATGTCGGGGTCGGATTCGAATTCGGCGAGCTTGTCCAATTGGTCGAGCGTCAGTTGGCTGAAGTCGGAGGCCATGTCGCGCGTCTCCTGCGGGATTCTGGCTATCTTCAACCGTCTGCGGACGAACCGGTCGCTGCGTCCCGTCTTCTCGGCCATCTCCTTGACCCGCACGCCCAGATCAAGAAGCCCTTGGTAGCCGTCGGCCTCCTCCACTGGAGTCAGGTCGGAGCGTTGCGTGTTCTCCACGAGCATGATTTCCTGTTCGCGGCGCGCGTCCATCTCCTCGACGATCGCTGGCACGGTCGAGAGTCCCGCCTGTCTGGCCGCGGCGAGTCTGCGGTGGCCGATCACGACCCGGTACTGCTTGTGTCCGTCGATGTCCGTCTCGCCGTTCGGCGTGACCAGCAAAGGCTGTTTGATGCCCTGGCTTCGGATGCTCGACGCCAGTTCTTCCACGTCGCCGATCTGCTTGCGTGGATTATGCGGGTTGGCATGCAGGTCGTCCACCTGCAGATTCTCTATGGTGATGCCCATGATCCATTCCTTTCATCAGAAGTCCGGTTCGGATTCCGGCTTGCCGAAATCACCGAACGAAGACGACGAACCCGAAGCCGAACCCCACGGGTCGGACGGCGGCAACGAAGCCGCAGCTGCGGCGGTGCCACCCGTATAGCCGGCCGGAGCGGAAGACGGATTCCCATACGCTCCAGCCGTACCCCGCTGCGCCTTGGCCACCTGCGCCGTCGCATACCGCAAGGAAGGGCCGATCTCATCCACCTGCAATTCCACGGAAGAACGCTTCTGATGCTGCTCGTCCTCCCACGAATGCTGCGTCAGCCTGCCCTGGGCGACCACACGCATGCCCTTGGCGAGGGAACGGGCGCAATGCTCGGCGAGATCACCCCACGCGCTGCAGCGCAGGAACAACGCGTCACCGTCGACCCACTGCTGCGACTGCCGGTCGAACGTGCGCGGAGTGGACGCGATCGTGAAACCAGCCACGCTCCTGCCGTTCTTCGTCGACCTCAATTCCGGATCCGCGGTCAGATTGCCCACCACCGCGATGATCGTCTCACCAGCCATCAGAACCTACCTTTCACGGCGAGAGTCTTGATGATGCGGATGGTCTCGCCACCATCCCTGGTCTTCACCATGTGCGTCAACTGCGCGGCCGCTCCCTGATGGAAAGCGTCATCAGGCATCACCTCCAACACCGGAGACGCCACCTCGGACACGAACCGGCCCACCAGTTCGTTGAAACGCACGCCCAACGATTCCAAGATCACCAGCTCCTTCCACACCTCGCCCTCCATCGCCCGACGGCACGCCTCCGCCACGGCCCTGTCGCCACGCGTCATCCGCTTCGTGTCGACGTCCTTGACCGGAGAGTTCGGACTGAAATGCCAATGCGGCAGAATCTCCTTCATCGGTTCCTCCCTTGACCTTGATTGATTGATATGAGATTGATTGATATGAGCCGGACCGCTGGGCGCCATGACAGCAAATAAGCGCGCCCATCGTTCCCACACCCCTCAAGAAAGCTGAACGAAGCGGGGATGCGGGCGGCGTTGACGGTCCAGCCAAGCGCCAGCGGCGGGATTCGAACCCGCAGCGGACGGCGTGACGGCGAAAGACGTGAGAGTGAATGCGTGAAATGCAATGTGAATGAAAGGACACACGCCTCCGCCATCCGTCCGCATCCTTGTACGCCGGCGGATACGGTCAGACGTCGTCCTCCACGTCATCGCGCGAAGCGAACCTGACCGTCAGCCACAGGGCCGTGGCCAGATACACGCCCTCCACCACGAGCGCGCCCGTCAGACCGCCGCCATGCCAGGTGAGCATGAGCGTCACGCTCACGACCAGACCGACCACGGCGGCCGCGAACTTCACACGACGCAGCGTGTAGTTCGGCCTCCCCTTTTCGGACCCGTCCTCGATGCGATAGTCGTTGTCGGTCATCTTGCGCCTCCGATGCTTTGAATGAATTTCCTTGCCTGGTCTTTTCCGATGCTCGCCAGCTCGTGGCTTCCGTCGATGTCGAGCTCCATGAGGCTGGCGCCCTTGCCCGTGACGCGAATCGCGTAGCCGGTCAAGCCGAACATGATTACCGTGTCCTTCGGCGGCTTGGGTGGTGCCAGCAGCATTTCCGCGTCGATTCTCCTGAGTGTCATCACAGCTCCTTGTTGATCGTGTCGATGATGAGGTCCACGAGGCCGGCCACGTCGAGGTCGATGTAGCCGACGATGTAGCCGAGCGGACGGTTCGCGTAGCCCCCGCCCCGTTCCTCGCCGACAGCCGGCCTGATGACGTCGCCATGGTCGTCGAATTCGTCGAACACAGCCCTCACGCACGCCTTGCGAATGTCGTTCATGCTTACTCCTCCAACGATTTGACGTATCGGTCCATTTCCTCGCGTCTGATGTGACGGCGGGAAGGCGTTCCTCGTTTGCTTGGCGGACGAAACGTGTCTATGTCGCCCTGGTTGACAGCCTGTCGGAGGCCGTCGTAGTCGATCCCGTACAGGCTCGCGGCCTGCGGGATGGTCCATGCGAGCCTGTCCTTCAACGGGATACGGCTCGCATCCTTGAGCTCGTTCTGCAAAACCATCACGCGCCTCCTTTGCGTGTGTGATGCCGGGCGGCGTTAGGAGAACCGCCCGGCCCCCTCCTAAAATCGGTGTCATCCCGCATTTCCGACGTGCGGGCCGAACAGTTAGGAGAAGAATCAATGAATACTGGCCCATGGGAATGGACGCTGCCGACCACTCTGACCGTTATCGGTTTGGCCATCACACTCGCCATCGCCATCGCAGGCTGGGTAATGACCGCGATAAAGGACTCGAGGAACGCGAAGGCAGCACGGGAGAAGTACGAGGCCGATGTACGGCGTGCCGACGAAATGAACGCCACGCTTAAATCGCAACTTGAAGCGGCTCGGGAATCAGCCGAAGCGCTGCGCGCGCAGGTGGAACAGCTCAAGGAAGCCAACCGCATAGCGGACGACGCCAATCCATTCACGTCAGTTCCATGGGGTGATGCGGAATGGACCAGACATGGATCACGGTTCACCATCCGCAACAAGAGCTCGCGGAATGTGGTCGTCGTCAAGCTATCGGCATCCGATGAGAGACTCGACGGGCTGATGCATTTCGACCAGCAGCCGCCTTTCACGTGCGAGCCGAACTCCAGAATCTCGTATTTGGCGTTGGGAACCATGCAGACCGGCACGCCGGATACCGTAATCGAATGGCATTGGGATGGTTCCGACGAGATTCGTACCACCGTGCGGCAGAACATCAAATAGGATTCATTCAATTTCACTCATCCCCCAACATCGACATGAATTCCCTCAAGTCCACTTCCGCAATCGCGGGGAAGGTCACGAACGCCTTCCCGTCGCCGAAGGATTCGACTCTGATCGGGCTGTCCGTCGGCTCCGCTATCCATTTGCCGGAATGCGCGAAGAGATAGTCTTTGACGCGTTTCGCTTTTTCTTGCGGGATGCAGTTGATTTCAAGGCACGCGCTCATCCCCATCACGCACCCGCTTCCAACGACGGCTGAGCGCGACCCCAGTACCGGTCGATGAAATAGCGCTGCCCCTTGCCCGTGACCTTCGGAGTACGACTGACCGTGGTGTGACCATCCGCATGGGTGACGGTGGTCTCCTTAATGCGGAACAGGCCGAGTTCCATCGCACGCTGTGTCGGCACGTTGCGATTCGAACCGGACTTGCCGAGATACCCGTCAGCCTGAAGAAGACGGAACAGTCTGTTCTGGCCGATGTCCATCCCGTTCTGCCGGAGCATCTTCGCAAGCTCGCCGACCAGGCACGTGCCGTCGGACGCGGCCACGGCGTCCGCGAACCGCGCTTTCGGCTCCAGTTCCACGATGCGCGTTTGCTGTTCGGCGATCTGCTGGTTCTTTTGTTTGATGGTCTTCTGCGCGACGAGCACGGCCCTGGCCATGATGTCCTCATCCGAATCCGACTCGGACGTCGGGATGTAGCCGCCGGTTTTGCGGATCTGTGGCAGCACCTCGTGAGTCACCCAACGTTTGAATTCGTGGGCCTCCGGCTTGCGTGATGCGAGGACGAGAGCGTAGAGGCCTGATTCGGAGACGATTGCCCTGTTCGGGTTTCCAGGGGTTCTATCATTTAAAGTGATGGAACTTTTCTCGTCGTCATCGAGGCGTGCTAGTGCTTGGCCTACGTTGCTGAGTTCGAGCACGTCGCAGACGTCCTTGGCGACGAACCATGGTTCGCCATTCTCGTCGGTCAGAGTGCGCAGCGCCGCGCCCTTGAAGTCGAATCGTTGAATATTGTTGTTCATATCGTTCCTTATTGAAGGGGGGTGAATTGATGAAAAACGAATACCGTCTGGTCACTTTCTGCGTGGAGAGTCAGCGACTGTTCTCCGGTGAGGTGGGGATGGTCCGGAGCACTACCCTTGATTTCCTTGGGTCAGTGCCGGAACTAGCCGAGCAGATGGATGGTTGGGAGCCGGTGGGCTTTCAGCTTCTGCCGCAGGGTGAAACGACCTATATTGCGGTGATGCTGAAGCAGTCGCTCACTGTTCCCGATTCCCTGTAGCCAGTTGCCTTGCGTGTACGGCCTGCTCGTGAAGCAAGTCCGCCAGCCTGTCAAGCTCATTGGCGGTGAGTTTCGCGCTCGGGTCGTGCACGTTCAGTCGTGACAGTCCGTCGGTGTACATGGTCAGGCTGAGGAATGTTTTCCTGACCGTCCTGCTGACGTTGCAGGTTCCCTCGATGATGTCGGCTGGAAGCGTGGAGGTGGGGTTGCCGTGCTGTGTTTCGAAGATGATATTGCCTTCCGTTCCTTGTCCGTCATCAGGTAATGATGCGCCTTTGAAATCGAATCGTTGGGTTTCGTTGTTCATTGGGTTCTCCCTGCGATTCATGCGTCAGCGAGCGCTTCGGCATCCTTGATGATGTCGGAGAGCTTGCGTCCAGTGACTTGACCGATACGGACAAGCTCATCGAAGTTGAACGTCCCGCCATTGAGTTTGCGGTTGAGACTGTTGCGTGGAATACCTGCCTTTATTCCGACCTCATCCTGCGTGAGCCCAGCGTGTTTTATGGTGCTCTTGAGGACATCACCAATTTGTCGAGATGTCACATTTTCAATTTGCTTCAAACTAAACCTCCAAAGTTTTATTTAAGACGTATTTGTGTCATATGAGACATAATAAATAAATATTTGCCTTATTCAAAACTCGGCGTGTCTCATATGAGACAAAAAACGGGGAAAATGACGTAATCTAAACACATGGCAACAGGAAAGAAAATCCCGACGATCGAATCAAAGGCGCTGTCGATAGCGATTAAACGGGCAATGGCGACAAGAGAACTGAAAGTAAAGTCGCTCGCTGAGAGATCAGGCGTCCCCTATGGGACGTTACGGAGGATCCTCGAACTGAACACCGTTGCCGATTATGAGCAATTGCAACGCATTTCGACGGCATTGCGAACACCTCTGGCGCAAATCATCGCCGATGCGGATGAACTCAGCAAAGACCCAGAAGTTATAAGCGATTTTGAGACATCCCACGAAGATATCGACATCGATAAGTGGGCCGACCGCATCAAAATCGAAGATTCCATTAAAACCAAATAGGAAGGGAGAACAACAATGGAATTTGAAGAGAGCCTTAACCAGGTCGCCGCAAAGGTACGCGACCTCAAAGAGGGCATCGAAACAGAGGAAGCCACGAAGAACGCGTTCATCATGCCGTTCATCGGTCAAGTACTCGGTTATGACGTGTTCAACCCAACCGAAGTCGTACCAGAATTCACCGCCGACGTTGGGGTCAAAAAAGGCGAAAAGGTCGATTACGCGCTCGTGCATGACGGTCAAGTGCAGATTCTTATCGAATGCAAGAAGATCGGCGTACCACTCAGCTTGGAGAATGCAAGCCAGCTGTACCGGTATTTCGCGGTGACGAACGCGCGCATCGGCGTTCTGACCAACGGCCAGGTATGGAATTTCTACATGGACATCGATGAGCCGAACCGCATGGACTCGAAGCCGTTCCTGGTGCTGGATCTATTGGATATCGACCCGACGATAATCCCGGCGTTGCAGAAGCTGACCAAGCCGGCGTTCGACCTTGATTCCATCGCCAGCAGTGCCGAAGAGCTCAAATACGTGGGCGCACTCAAGAGGGCCGTCGGCGACGAGTTCAAAGAGCCGTCGGACGAGTTCGTGAAGCTGCTCGCCTCGCACGTGTACGAAGGCGCGTTCTATGCGTCGGTCATGGAGAAGTTCAGGCCATTGGTGGCGAAGGCGCTGAAGCAGTATCTATCAGATCAGGTCAATGATCGACTCAAGACGGCACTCGGCGCGGATGATGTCAAGATCGACACAATCGAGCCAGCCGCAAACGAGGAAACAAACGACGAAGACGAATCCAATGGCAACGACGACGATGGAATCGTCACCACCGAGGAGGAAATCGCCGGTTACCGAATCATCAAAGCCATCGCATGCAGCGATGTGGATCCGGAACGTGTAACGATGAGAGATGCAAAGAAATACTGCGCAATATTCCTCGACGATAACAACCGTAAGCCAATTGTTCGTCTTTATTTCAACACTAAGCAGAAATATCTCGGTGTTTTCGACGAAAACAAGAACTGCGAGCGCATGCCTATCGATACGCTTAATGGTATCTATGCCTACTCTGAGCAGATTCGCGAAGAGGTGCGCCGTCTTCTATAACAGCATCATTTGAAAATAGTTCGAGTCCCGATGTACAGCTCAATGAATGTCGGGACTCTACCTTAAAAGCCGCCCGCTCCTACGAATACTGCGTTGACGTTGATATCGCCGGTGGATTACGGCATGGCCGAGACGGTGTACGAGGGCAACACGTGGATGATGGCAGTGGAATTGGGCGTCACCATCCAGGTGTTGAACGACTACCGGCAGCTATTGTACGATTCCGGCGTGTGCGTGCAGTAGAGAAAGACCCCGGCGCCCGCATGTCCGCGAGCGCCGGTGGCTAGATTCTAAACGTCTAGCAAGTCTGCTTGCATTAAGCTTTATCCCTATAGTTTCAACGTATTTTCGTTATTGTTTTCAGATTCTAAACGTTTTTATAGTTTAGATTCTAAACAATGTGTTATAGTCATAAATATGAACGAAACTCCTTACAATTCCCGCAAACGGCACGTGGTCTTCCAGAAGCTGAACATCACTCCATCAGCGACACCCATCATCTCGCTCATCGCGTCCATCAAGAACGTCAGGGCCAACGGCCTCGACCTGTCACCCGACTACCAGCGAGGATACATCTGGTCGAACGAATACAAGGACCAGCTCATCCTCAGCATCATACTGAACTACCCAATCGGCAACATCGTCATCAACTACCTCAACCAGCCTAACCAGCGCAACGCCAGGCAGGAACTTGTGGACGGCAAGCAACGCCTCACCACCATCTTCCGATTCATGGAGGGCGGCAACGTCGGGCAATGGCTCGACAGCTACGATGACTGGTTCCAGCTCAGCAAAAAGACATCGGACCAAGCCAAGGAAATCATCGACCGCATCGTCGGAGACTCCGACCCCGACGGGCTCGCTCGCATGCACAGGGCGAAACGCCTGGCGTTCTCCGACCTGCCAAGCAGCATCCAGATGAACTTCAACGCATACAACATTCCCGTGTACACAATGCAAGCCGCTGACCCCGCACAGATCCGCAACTATTTCAAGGTCCTGCAGAATCAGGAGAAGCTACGAGCCGGGGAGATCATCAACGCGCTGCCGGACAATCCAATGAGCACATACTTCGACCGGATTCCAGCCGAGGCGTTCCTTGCGAGGACGGGATGTTCGAGCTTTAAACGCGCAGAACTGGAGAAGGTCTACTATTCCGTCCTTGGCGCATGGTTCGACAAGATCCAACTCAACGCCAGCGACAAAACTGTAATCTCCTTCGTGGAGAACATGCCGGACCTCACCGAAACCCAGATTGCGCATATCAACAATCTGAACTCCGGAATCATCGCGATCTCTCAACTGCCTGGCGCAGTGCAGAAGATCAGATCGTCCAAACGCATGCTCAAACTCGTCTTTGGATTGGCGCTGCATGCTCCCGGATACTTCTCCACAACAGATGCATTCTCCAGATTGCAGGCAGTCTGCGAATTGTCGTCAAAGCTTGCCGCGTTCAACACCAGCGACTCCGACCAAGTGGCTTTCTCGAAATATTTCGGAGACGAATACACCCTAGACAAAGAGAACTTCGAGACGCGGAAAGCATGCGTGTACCGAGCCTTGTTCTGGAGCACATCTCGCGTATCCTCCCGCACCGCATACGTCGACGCAATCGAGATTCTACGACGCATGTTCACCGAATCATTCGACTCCGCTTTCGAATACTACACCGCGCACAACATAGCCAAATAAATCTTAGGCCCCGGCGCCCGAATACCGCGAGCGCCGGGGTCTAAGATTTGTGTCCTTAAAAAGTACCGACTCTTATGGGAGAGCGAGAAAGTCTATATGGCCTCTGACGAGATCGTATTGCTTCGATGTTGCGGCGTAATATAGCTTGTTTGCCGTAATATCAGCCGCCCTGACCAATGAGTCCTGACAGGAGTCTTTAAGCTGCAGCTGCACTGCTTTCATTCCCGGGAACAGTGGCGGGAAGAATCGATTCCAAGTCTGGTTATACGTTCCGCTTTTGAACTCGCTTTCGAGCGATTCCCCTAATTCGTAGCGTCCGTCGGTGGCTGTGGTGTGCTCGTCCATAAAGACGTATATGTTCTCGACGTCTTCAGCTTTGATTTCCTGTCTAATGAGCATGTTTTGCAGAGCCGACTTCAATCCCCGTTTGAAGACGTAATCCAAGAAGCGCTGCTTGCTCTTCTTGTTTTCGAAGATATTCGTCAAGACATTCTGCTGATTCACGACCACGCCGAACCTATGGTACGGGTTCATGGCTCGGAACATCGAGGATTTCTCCTTGTTCGTCAGATAGATCGCTTTCATTTCGCGGTGGCCACGCGCGGCGCCGGCACGCCTCTGTACCTTCTCAACCGACCGGTATCTGCGCTGTCCCTCATCGCGTTCATCATTCCCAAGGAAGATAAGTCCGCCGAACACGAACACGTCGTTGTGGATTCGGTCGAACACGCCAGATTCATCGGCATATACGAAGATGTTCATGTTTTTCCTCCAAGACGCAGAAAAGGCCGCTTGAAGCGGCCTTTTCTCCATGGGGCCGACGTCGGAACACGACGCTTAAACGTTAATTCGGTATCCCATGTATACAGCGCATGTAGCCTGCGCTATCAAAATAGCAGAATATCGTCGCATAGACAAGACCACGGAGTGTCAAAAAGTCAGCATCCGCCCAAAGCGTGGCAGGAACCGCCATGCCACCGGCACTGTTTCATTCGTCGATGCCCTCGACCTCTATCTCTTTTTCCTGATTTCCTGGATTATTTGTGGTCCGGCCGTGACGGCTCCGATGAGCGCGGGGTGTGTCAATACTCTTTCGTGTTGTGGAAAAGCCGTCGCTGTCCGTCACTGGCCGTCGCGGAGGTCCGGCAGGGCGGCGTCGAGCGTCTTGGCGAGCCGCCGTTCCCTCCAATGCGTGTACACGCTGGTGGTGTGGATGTCGGTGTGGCCCATGATGGCAGTGCGCTCCTCGTCGCTCGCGCCGGCAGCGGCGAGTTCGGTGGCGAGCCAGTGCCGCGCGCTGTAGATGTCGACGTACGGCAGTCCCGCCATCTTCAGGGCGCGGCGCCAACGCTTCTCCTCGTTGTCCCGTCTGATGGGATGGCCGTAAAGATTGGTGAACACCAGTCCATGGGACGGCACGCCCCATTTGACGATATGCGCCCAAAGCCGGTCCCAAAGCCCCTGCGGAATGGGAACCGTCCGCACGCCTTTGGCGGTCTTCGGTTTGGTCAGCCAGATCGCCCCATCCAGATGCTCGGCTTCCATCCAATCCGGGATCGTGGCGCCGGCTGGTATCGGCTTGGCCTGCTGGCACACGTTGATGACGGGAATCCCATGATGCAGTTCCAGCTGGTAGGGCATCAGGCCATACCTCTCCCCCGGCCGCATGCCCGTGGTGAAGGCGAGTTCGAACATGAGTGCCCACTTCTCACGCTCGTCCGGACTGTCGAACACGGCGACCGCCGGATCGGGCTCGGCGAGCGCGCGCCTCGCTTTTCACCATGCCGGTGGCTTCGATCGGCGGGCGTCTGCGTCCGGTCGCCGGGTCGGTTCCCATGTCCTTGCGGAAGTGCCATCGTCCTTTGGAGTCCTGGAACACGCTTCCGGATCCCCCGGTCCTCCTGTTTTTCGTCTTACCCGCCATGACTGTCCTCCCGTGTCAGGGAGTCCACTCTAAATCACACTCTAAGTGGGCGTAAAACGCCGTTTTCGGCGGGAAAACTCGTATCAGCGTCACGCGCGCACGACACCATACAAGCCTTACTGCCGTCTACGTTTCCGCAGTATTCCAACGATTCAGCGTCATACCGGCATAGTGTGGCGCGTATTAGCACGATTTATATCAGTTGGCATGGCAACATTTCACGCCTCTCAGCATCATGCCGAGAGGCGAAGGAATCATTCAAAATCCTTGGCCGTCAGCAATGCGATGAGTTCGCCACTGTGCAGCTGCCA
>ERZ1673737.926-NODE-926-length-32216-cov-26.855788_pt1 | contig 32216 bp, 29 predicted proteins | sample MGYA00580211_ERZ1673737 | MGnify/ENA primary metagenome ERZ1673737 (study PRJEB41218, sample SAMN15661789) | gut metagenome | host: Homo sapiens | place: Canada: London | collected 2015-08-20/2019-03-30 | study: EMG produced TPA metagenomics assembly of... | reverse complement strand
ATCATTTAACTCACTTGTATGGAGATGCCACAAGTAAAAGTGTTGCGATTGAATTTAAAAATAAGGGGAAAAACGAAACAAGATCGATGCTTGTATTGGATGGAAAAGATAAATTGAATATCACAGATCATGATGAAAAAGTTATGTCTATTCATTCAAATGGAATCTATTTAACGGAAAAACTAGCTGAAAAGTATGGGATTCAAGTAGGGGGCAAAGTTACTTGGCATTTGGCTGGAGATTCTTCTTGGCATACAAGTAAGGTTATTGGTTTGAATCGGGATCCTCAAACACAACAATTCACAATGTCAAAGAAATATTTTGAAAAGTTAGGATATACATATCGTGCAGATTCGATCTATACAAATAAACAGCCTAAAAAAATAGATGGTGTTTCTAAAATTAGCAGTATTGAATCGATTCAAGAAGGTGTAGAGAGTATGCTTGAAGCGATGAAATCGATGATGGTTTTATTAATTGTATTTGCAGTCTTATTAGGTTGTGTCATTTTATATAACTTGGGCGTGTTATCCTTTACGGAAAAACAATATCAATTTGCGACATTAAAGGTATTAGGCTTTAAGGATAAACAAATTAAAGAAATCTTTATCAAACAAAATACATGGATCATGTTGGTGGGAATGATCATTGGCTTGCCACTAGGCTATTATATGTTGTCGTATATTTATACAAATGCTTTAAATGAGACATATGATTTTCCAGCCGTTGTAGAATGGATTTCTTATGTGTACGCAATCATAGGAACCGTTTTAGTTTCATATGTAATGAATAAGTTGTTGGCAAGAAAAATCAAAACAATTGATATGGTTTCAAGCTTAAAAGCCAATGAATAATTCGAATTTATTCGACAGTTGTTTATAATATTTACTTTAAATAAAGCATAAATTAAAAATTAAATGTTGTATGTAAAAAGGGAATTCAAACTAGAAATCTCTTTTCTTGATTGAATTTTTAGTTTATATATTTCTGTAATTCATGGGTGAGGTCGGAAAAAATGTTGAATTAACCTGACTTTAGGTCGGAAAAAGTGTATGACTTTACTGAAATAAGATCAGAAAAAATGTAAAAGATCTTTATATAAAGGAAAAAAAGCCTATATCTTCATGAAAAATATAGGCTTTTTTTAAATGTTTATTAATTAATGTGTTTATCTTTAAATTGTAAACGAGCTAAGGCTCTTGCCATACTGGCTTGTGACATATAATATTCACGAATCGATTGTTTTTGACGCATTCTTTCTTTAGCACGTTCTAATGATTCTTTGGCCCTTCTTGCGTCTAGTTCTTCTTGCGTTTCACATGTATCAACTAAGATTTCGGCTTGGTTGTTTGAAAAGATCATGGATCCGAATCCACTAACAACTTCAATCTCAGAATTATCTTCTTTTCGGATCTTTAAAAGCCCCGGCGTAATCGCATAGATTGTCTTGGCATGATGTGCAAGAAATTGTTTACTACCATTAGGGGTATGTATTGTTAATACTTGTGCTTTACCATTATAGAACACGTGATCACTAGCCATGATTTTTAAATCAAAAAGTTCCATAATTATACTTCTTTCGCTTTTTCTTTGACTTCTTCAATGGTTCCTACATTGAAAAATGCGCTTTCAGGATATTCGTCCATTTCTCCATCTAAGATTGCCTTAAAGCCTTTAATTGTATCTTGCAAAGAAACATATTTTCCTGGAATCGAAGTAAATTGCTCAGCTACATGGAATGGTTGAGCCATAAAGTTACGTAAACGACGAGCTCTTGCTACAATGGTTTTATCTTCATCGCTTAGTTCATCCATTCCTAGAATGGCAATAATATCTTGTAGTTCTTTGTATTTTTGAAGGTATTGTAAAACACGTTGAGCTGTTTCATAATGTTCTTCTCCTACAATATCGGGTTGAAGAATTCTTGAACTTGATTCAAGTGGATCTACAGCAGGATAAATACCTTGTTCAACAACTTTACGAGATAAGACGGTTGTCGCATCCAAATGTTCAAACGTTGTTGCTGGAGCAGGGTCAGTTAAATCGTCCGCAGGAACATAAACAGCTTGTACACTAGTAACAGATCCGTTTTTTGTGGAAGAAATACGTTCTTGAAGTTGTCCCATTTCATTCGCTAAAGTAGGTTGGTAACCAACGGCTGAAGGCATACGACCAAGTAAAGAAGAAACTTCAGATCCAGCTTGTACAAAACGGAAGATGTTGTCTATGAATAATAAAACGTCTTTATGTTCAACATCACGGAAATATTCGGCCATAGTCAGTCCGGTTTCGGCAACACGCATTCTGGCTCCTGGACTTTCATTCATTTGTCCAAAGACAAGTGCAGTGTTCTTGATTACACCGGATTCACTCATTTCTGTATATAAATCGTTTCCTTCACGACTTCTTTCTCCAACACCTGTAAAGATGGAATAGCCTCCATGTTCACTGGCTATATTACGAATCAATTCTTGAATCAGTACGGTTTTTCCAACGCCGGCACCTCCAAACAATCCAATCTTTCCACCTTTGGCATAAGGGGCTAATAAATCAATAACTTTAATTCCTGTTTCAAGGACTTCTGTAACAGGAGATTGATCTTCAAACTTAGGTGGTTTTCTATGAATTGGCCAATATGTATCGGTATCAATCGCTTCTTTTCCATCAATGGTATCTCCTAAAACATTAAACAAACGACCTAAATTTTGTGTTCCCACTGGAATTTCAATGCCCATTCCTGTAGATAAGACAGGCATATCTTTTTGTAGGCCTTCACTAGGCGATAACATGATACAACGAACGGTATCGGTTCCAATGTGCTGCATTACTTCCATTACAACTTTTTTGCCGTGATTATCAACTTGCAAAGCGGTTTGAATATATGGAAGTGGCGTTTCATCAAAATGTACGTCAACAACAGGACCCATAACTTGTGTGATTTTTCCTATTTGCATGTGGATTGACTCCTTTTCTTCTTTTGTAGCTGTTGCCTTCTAGCTTTGGCACCAGCTGCAACTTCTGTTATTTCTTGTGTGATTTTTGCTTGTCTTTGACGATTGTATTGTAAAGATAAACTGTTTAATAATTCTTCACCATTTTTATTCGCTGAATCCATAGCCTGCATTCGCGCAAAGTTTTCGGATGCATAAGATTCAACAAGGGCGCTATAAATAAATCCAGATAAATAATCAGGGATGACAATGTTTAATAATTCTGTTGGACTTGGCTCTAACTGAATAGAGTGAATGGTTTGTCCACCAACTTCAACTTCATGATTTAAACGATATAGCGGAAGTAACTGTTCAACATCGACCGTAAATTGATTGTGCTGATCCATACGTGTATAGATAATTAATACTTCATCGATTGTTTTTTTAGCATACAGCTCAAGCATCTTACTCGAAATGGATCTTGCACGACTTAAAGTTGGATTTTGCGCTGTATATAGAAAGCTTTCTTCAACAGGAATGTGTCGTCTTAAAAAGTATTGTCTTCCAACTTCTCCAATCATGTAGAGCTTATAGTTTGGATGAGCTTTAATGATTTGTTCAGTGAGCTTTAAAACATTAAGGTTGTAGGCACCTGCCAATCCTTTATCTCCAGTAACACAGATGATGGCCTTATTTTGATGTTTCTCGTCAATATATTCTCGACTATCTAAGTAAGGGTGTTCAAAGTGATCAGGAAGATTTTGAAGAATTGTCAAAATCTGCTTTCGTAATGAGTAAAAATAAGGATCGGTATTCGCTGCCTTTTGTTTGGCTGTATTCATTTTTGTTGAAGAAATCATATACATGGCTTTTGTGATCTTCATTGTCGATTGAATACCATTCATTCGATCTTTAATTTCTCGAATTTGTGACATTATTCTTGTCCTCTATATTGTTTGGCTAATGTAATGATTCTTGTCTTTAAATTGTCATCCAGTTTTTTAGTTGTGTTGATTTCTCGACTGATTTCACTATGATTTTCATTAAACCAATCGAGTAATTTTGTTTCTTCTTTTTTGATTTGTTTTGGATCCAAATCATCTAAAATTCCTGCATCTGCAACAACGAGTACAATAACCATGTCTGCATGTGACATAGGGTGGTTTAAAGGTTGTTTTAAAAGTTCCATAAGTACTTGTCCGTGTTGAAGTTGTCGTTTTGTCGCATCATCTAAATCGGAGGCAAATTGTGTAAACTCCTTCATTTCACGGTATTGAGCTAAATTGATACGTAAAGATCCAGATGCCTTTTTCATGGCTTTAGTTTGAGCGGCACCACCGACACGGCTAACAGATAATCCAACGTTAACAGCAGGTCGTTGTCCTTCAAAGAATAAATCACTTTCCAAGAAGATTTGACCATCGGTAATTGAAATAACGTTGGTTGGAATATATGCACTTACATCTCCATCTTGTGTTTCAATAATTGGAAGAGCTGTGATGGATCCTCCTGAATTTAATCTAGAAGAACGTTCTAGTAGTCTAGAATGTAAATAGAATACATCACCTGGATAGGCTTCACGTCCTGGAGATCTTCCTAGCAATAAGGAAATCGTACGATAGGCAACAGCGTGTTTGCTTAAATCATCATAGACAATCAATACGTCTTTGCCTTGATGCATAAAGTATTCAGCTAGAGAAGTCGCAGAATAAGGGGCAATATATTGTAGGCTGGCCGAATCGGCAGCCGTAGAGTTTACAATTACTGTATAGTCCATCGCATCATTCTTTTTTAATGTATTGACTAAGTTAGCAACTGTACTTGCCTTTTGAGCAATAGAGACATAAATACAAATACAATCTTTTCCTTTTTGATTTAGTATAGTATCTAATGCGATAGAAGTTTTACCTGTTTGACGATCACCAATGATCAATTCACGCTGTCCTCTTCCAATAGGAAACATAGAGTCAATGGATAGAATACCTGTTTCCATAGGGGTTGTGACAGGTTTACGGTCAATAATGCTTGGAGCTGGTTCTTCGATAGGGCGCATTTCAGTGGCTTCAATAGGACCAAGTCCATCAATTGGATTTCCAAGTGGATCTACGACACGGCCTAGAAAATTAGAGCTGACTGGCATACCTGCTTGTTTTTTTGTACGAGAAACCTTTGTACCTTGACCAATAGTACCTTCTGTGTCAAATAGAATAACACCAATGTTTTCGGTTGTGATATCGAGAACCATTCCTTTTGTACCATTCTCAAAAACAACAACTTCTCCATACATCGCATGATCTAATCCCGAAATGGTTGCGATACCATCTCCAATTGTTTCGACATAGCCAACTTCATTTTCTTGGGAAGTGGCTTCAAATTGTTCGATTGCCTCTTTTAAGATGGACATAAGTGTTCCATCCTTTTTCATTTGAATGGCTTTATCTCGAGCCGCCTGAATTTGTTCTTGAAGCTGTTGTTGACGAGAACGTGTAGACCAATCGTATTCATCGTTGTTTGCACTTAGAATAAAGCCTCCGCGTACACTTGGATCAATTAAGATATTGAGTGTTATGTTTTGGGCTTGGTATTTATTTTTAAGGAATGTCTTTATTTTTTCTTCTTGCGCTGCACTAGGTCTTGTTACGCAACGTAAGGTTGCATTTAAATTTTCGTTGTTCATTTATTTCATTTCCTTTAAAAAATCATCATATAGTTTTTCATCGCTCTTTGTATTTGTGATTTTATCAGCCGCTTTATTGATTAAATCCGCAATTTCAGATTTGGCTTTTGCCTTTTCCTCATTTGCCACTTCAATCGTTTTGATGCGAGCTTGTTCAATCATTTCATCGGATTTTTTGTTTGCATCCGCAATAATTTGTTCATATTCAAGACTTGCTTGTTCCTTTGCATCCGCTAGCATGCCATCACAAATTGTCTGCATATTTTCAAGCTGTTGATTAGCTTTATTTTTTGATTCAAGAGCTTCTTGTTTTTGTTGATTTGCCAAGGCAAAATCAGATTCTATTTCTTGTTTTCTCTTTTCAAGAATGTCATGTACTGGCTGAAATAGAAAATGTTTCATCAGTGCATATAAAATAAGTAGATTGATGATTGTCCAAAGAATATTGGAATCAATTCTTAACATAGATTATCCCACCTATTTCACCATTAAAATGATTAAGATACCTAATACAAATCCGTAGATGGCTGTTGCTTCAGCTAAAGCTGCACCAATTAATAAGGTACTACGAATTTTTCCGTGAGCTTCTGGCTGTTGAGCGATGGCTTTTACGGCACTGCTTGTCGCAAAACCAATACCTAATCCTCCACCAATAACGGCAAGTGCTGCCATTCCAACTCCGATTGCTGTTAAACTCATTTTTATTTCCTTCTAATTTATTCTGTTTCTGTCGCTTCTGCGATAAATAGTGATGTTAAAAAGACAAATACATAAGCTTGAATGAATCCATCAAAGAAATCAAAGTACAAGCTAAATACAGTAGGTATAAAGACGGGAACGACCATTTTGATCATTTCCATAATAACGAAGGCACCAATGACATTACCAAATAGACGCATGCAAAGGGATAAAGGACGCGTAAAGACCTCAAGAATATTGATGGGTGTAACCACAGCAACAGGCTGAGTAAAGCTTTTGATCCAACCTTTCATTCCTTTTGCGCGTATTCCGCTAATTTCGATTAAGATAATACTCATAAGTGCTAATGCGATTGTGACATTCATATCCTTGGTTGGGGGTTTCATACCAAAGATGCCAATGATGTTCGCAAGACCTATATATAATAGGATGGTTGAAATATAAGTACTATATTCTTTGGCATTTTCACCAAGCATGGAGATTGTGAATTTATCTAGCCACAACACAATGCTTTCGGCTACAATTTGTTTTTTACCCGGATTATGAACTTTGAGTCCTTGTGTTAACCAAGCAGAAAGTAAAACAAGTATAGCCATGACAACCCATGTGATGACAACGGATTCACTAATCGCAAAGGGACCGATAGTAAACGCGGTGTCGACGTTTAACTGGTCGAGTAGTTCTTTTGTGAACTCTTCCATAGCTCCTCCTTTCAAAACCATAAAAAAACGATTAAAGATAATCCGTGAATTTACGAATTAAGACAAAATTCGTTTTTCTATAAGCTCGTATTTTAGTTCTCATGATTTCGAAATTCAAGTCTTTTTATCAATGTAAACGTTATCTGTTTTATATGACAAATTTTTGTATATTTCGCATATATGATACATATGTCTCAATTACATAATCGACTTTGTTTTGTGTTTGAATTTTAGAAAAAATGGCATAAAAAAAAGGAAGAATCGATCTTCCTCTTAGTGTTCTTTTGTATGATCAAAAGCCATGCCTAGAATGGTTTCAATATGTTCATCGTCTAATGAATAGTAGACAGTCTTTCCTTCTTTTCTAGATTTGATGAGTTTAGAAAGGCGTAAAGCTTTTAGTTGGTGTGATACGGCAGATTTCGTCATATCGAGTACGTTGGCCAAATCGGATACGCACATTTCACTTTGTTGAAGGGATAATAAAAGTTGAAGACGTGTACTATCTCCCATCACTTTAAAGAAATCGGATAGGTTCATGATTTCATCAAAGGCCGGCATGTTTTCTTTTACTTTTTGTACTAATTCTGTATTTTTAGGCTTGCAGTCACAATGTGTACCAATCATAAGTTCTCCTTTTTTCTTTATTATAGTTGAATGATTGAACAATTGTCAAAAAAGTTGTTGACAACATGTATGAATCCTATATAATGAAAGTGTAAAAAGTTGAATATGTGTTCAACTATTCAAACGTGGAGGGAAATCATATGAAAAAGAGTTATAAGATTGATGTAGATTGTGCAAACTGTGCAAACAAAATGGAAGTAGCTGCTAATAATACAGAAGGTGTTAAGAGTGCAGTTGTAAACTTCATGATGTTAAAGATGAATGTTGAATTTGAAGATGGAGTTCAACCTAAAGAAGTTATGGCTCGTGTATTAGAAAATTGTAAAAAAGTTGAAGATGATTGCGAAATTTTCTTTTAATGAAAAGTAAGATGCGAAAGCATCTCTATTTTTCGGTCATTATAGTTGAATGATTGAACAATTAATGTTTTTGGAGAGGTAGAGATAAGTATGAATAAGAAACAGAAAAAGATGTTAAAGCGAATTATTGTTGCGAGTATTCTTTTTATCATAATTAAGGTCGTAAAACTACCTGAATACATTGAGATTCCTTTGTTTCTAGTGGCCTATCTAGAAATTGGTTATGATATTCTTCTTAAGGCTTTTAAAGGAATTAGAAATCGTCAGGTATTTGATGAGAATTTTTTGATGGCTGTCGCAACTGTAGGCGCTATTGGTTTGAAATCTTTTGATGAAGCAACAGCTGTTATGTTGTTCTATCAGATTGGGGAATGGTTCCAAAGTTATGCGGTTGGAAAAAGTCGTAAAAATATCACGGAATTAATGGATATTCGTCCGGATTATGCCAATGTTGAAGATGAGGATGGAAATCTTGAACAGGTAGATCCAGATGAAGTTGAGATTGGTACAATTATTGTGGTTAAGCCTGGTGAAAAAGTGGCTATTGATGGAATTGTCATTGAAGGAAGTTCTACTCTAAATACAGCGGCTTTAACAGGGGAAAGCTTGCCTAGAGAAGTCAGTGAAAATGATGAAGTAATCAGTGGTTGCATCAATATGACGGGCTTATTAAAAATTAAGACAACAAAAGAATTTGGGGAATCCACTGTATCAAAAATTTTGGATTTGGTTGAAAATGCATCAAGTAAGAAATCTCGTTCTGAAGCCTTTATTTCACGTTTTGCGAGAATTTATACGCCAGCCGTATGTTATAGTGCTTTGGCATTGTTCTTACTTCCACCAGTATTCAATTTAATTATGGGAAATCCTGCTGACTTTGGCACATGGCTATATCGTGCCTTAACATTCTTAGTTATTTCTTGTCCATGTGCATTGGTAATCAGTATTCCTTTGAGTTTCTTTGCCGGAATTGGTGGCGCCAGCAATCAGGGTGTTTTGGTTAAAGGATCGAATTATTTAGAAGCATTGGCTTCATGTAAATATGTTGTATTTGATAAAACGGGTACAATGACACAAGGTGTATTTGAGGTGGCAGGCATTCATCATGCGAATATTCCAGAAGAAAAGTTATTAGAGTATGCGGCAATGGCTGAAAGTTATTCGACGCATCCTATTTCTAAAAGTTTATTAAAGGCGTATGGAAATACAATTGATAAATCACGTATTGAAAATGTAGAAGAAATAAGTGGTCATGGAGTTAAAGCTGTAATTGATGGAGTGCAAGTACTTGCAGGTAATGATAAATTAATGAAGATGTATAATATTCCTTATCAAGAATGTCATAGTGTTGGTACGATTGTTCATATGGCTATGGATGGCAAATATGCAGGTCACATTGTGATTTCGGATATGTTGAAACCGCATGCCAAAGAAGCAATTGAAGCATTGAAGAAGGCTGGAATTAAACAAACAGTCATGTTGACTGGGGATGTAAAAAGTGTGGCAGATAAAGTCGCTTCTGAATTACATATTGATAAAGTGTATTCGGAATTATTGCCTCAAGATAAGGTGAATAAAGTTGAAGAATTATTATCTTTAAAGCACTCAAAAGAAAATCTTGCCTTTGTCGGAGATGGAATCAATGATGCTCCAGTATTATCAAGAGCCGATATTGGTATTGCGATGGGTGCTTTAGGCAGTGATGCAGCCATTGAGGCAGCGGATATTGTATTAATGGATGATGATCCATTAAAGATTTCTAAAGCCATTAAGATTGCGAAAAAATGTATTCATATTGTATATGAGAATATTTATTTTGCGATTGGTGTTAAATTGATCTGTTTATTATTAGGTGCCATTGGTATTGCGAATATGTGGGTTGCGATTTTTGCGGATGTTGGAGTTATGATTATTGCCGTATTAAATGCGATTCGTGCATTAAATGTTAAAAATTTGTAAGGAAATCTTAGGATTTCCTTATTTTCATATTGTGTTAAATTTGTTTTAGTTGTATCTTTGTCTTGTACGCAGAAAAGGAGATTCGAGATGCAGGAATTAAAACCAATTAAAGAAGGAAAAGTACGTGAAATTTATGACAATGGGGACAACCTTATTATGGTTGCGACAGATCGTATCAGTTGTTTTGATGTAATTCTAAACAATGAGGTTACAAAAAAAGGAACTGTTTTAACACAGATGTCAAAATTCTGGTTTGACTACACAAGTGATATCTTACCTAATCACATGATTAGTGTGGATACAAAAGATATGCCAGAATATTTCCAACAAGAAAAATTTGAAGGAAAATCAATGTTATGTCGTAAATTGAATATGCTTCCAATCGAATGTATTGTTCGTGGTTACATCACAGGTAGTGGATGGGCTAGCTACAAAGAAACAGGAAAGGTTTGTGGTATTGAACTTCCAGAAGGATTACAAGAATCACAACAACTTCCAGAACCAATTTATACACCTAGTACAAAGGCTGAAATTGGTGATCATGATGAAAACATTTCTTTTGAACAAAGTATTGCGCACTTAGAAAAACACTTCCCAGGACATGGTGAAGAATATGCAACTAAGATCAAAGATTGCACAATTGCTTTATATAAAAAATGCGCTGAGTATGCTTTAAGCAAAGGAATTATTATTGCGGATACAAAATTTGAATTTGGTTTAGACGAAAATGGTAATATCGTTATCGGCGATGAAATGTTAACTCCTGATAGTTCTCGTTTCTGGCCTGCAGACGGATATGAAGCTGGTCATTCACAACCATCATTTGACAAACAATTTGCGCGTGACAGGCTAAAGGCAAATCCAGATAATGACTGGACACTTCCTCAAGAGATTGTGGATAAGACTATTGAAAAATATCTTCAAGCTTACACAATGTTGACAGGAAAAACTTTATAATTGAAAGATACCCATAAGTTGAATGCTTATGGGTGTTTTTTTGAAAACTGTATTTTTTGATGCCTAAATATATTTGAAAACCGTAAAATATGATGTTAATAATCACTTGAAAACCGAAGAACGCTATGTTTAAATGAGGGATAGATATTAGAAAATAATAATTATTGAATATATATGGTGAGGAAAAATATGAAACAAGGAGTATTTATAACATTTGAAGGAAATGATGGATCAGGAAAGACAACTGTATGTAAAGCAGTACAAGAAGAATTAATCAAAATGGGATACGATTGTATCTATACAAGAGAACCCGGAGGAAGTAAGATTGCCGAATCTATTCGTAATATATTATTAGATGTAAACAATACGGAGATGGACGATCGTACAGAAGCATTATTATATGCAGCAAGTCGTAGACAACATTTAAAAGAAGTTGTTCTTCCGGCGTTGGAAAATAAGAAGATCGTATTGTGTGATCGCTTCATTGATTCTAGTTTGGCATACCAAGGAATTGCACGAGGTATTGGTTTAAAAGAAGTGTGGGATATCAATCAGTTTGCGATTGATGGATGTATGCCTGAAAAGACTCTATTTTTATCCGTTAGTGTAGAAACGGGTAAAAAACGTATGAATCTTCGTGGCGACTTGAATCGTTTGGACCAAGAAGAAAGTTCATTCCACAAAGCTGTACGTCAAGGCTATGAAACATTAGTTTCTATGTATCCAGAACGCATTGAAGTGATTGATGCCGAGCCTTGTAAAGAAGAAGTTTTAAAAAGTGCTATGGAATGTGTTTTAAAGGTTATTAAAGAACATGAATAAAGAGTATTTAAAAAAAGCACAACCTGTTGTGTATCAGACGTTGTCGAATGCTTTAAAGAATCAAAGAGTTGCGAATGCCTATTTATTTCACGGGCCAAAAGGCTCAAGCAAATTAGAAACGGCCATCTTATTTGCACAAAGTATTGTATGTGAACATACAGATAATGATGGATTTGCATGTCAAGAATGTGAAAGTTGTAAACGTATAGAGAACGAAGAATCTTTAGACTACATGATTGTATCGAATGATCGTATTAAAAAGAAAGATATAGTGGATTTACAGACGTTTTTTGAATCAACGAGTGCAGGAAAACAAAATGCTCGAATCTATATTCTAGATCATTATGATAAGGCTACGCCAGATGCTTCAAATAGCTTGTTGAAGTTTTTAGAGGAGCCAAGTGAAGGGATTTATGGTATATTAATTGCGGATGAAAAATCCAATGTATTACCGACTATTCAATCTAGGTGTCAGGCTATTCATTTTAAACCGGAAAGCTGTGAACACTTATTGCTTGAAAATACAAGTGAAGAAAACGCAAAGATGCTTGCAGAATCTGGATATACATATGATAAGGCAATTGAATTATTGTCTTTACCTGATTTTGAAGAATTAAAACAAATTGCACTTGAATATATTGAACATGCCTCTTCTTTTTCACAAATTGAAAAGATGCAGACAAATGTATTTGTGAATAAATCAGATCGTATGAATAAGGATTGGGTACAGTTGTGGATTCAGTGGGTTTTATTCTATGTAAAAAATGATAGGGTAAATTTACCTTTAGAAAAAAAAGTAAAACTATATTCGATTTTGGTTGAAAATATGGATATGTTGTATCGACCAGTCGATTTAGGTTTATTTATGGATAAGCTTTATTATGATATTAGGAAGGCTGTGATTTAGTGAATACAGAAGGAAAAGTAACATATAAATATATTGTTTATATACAGTTTGAAGAATCAAAAAAAGCCTACACTTTTGGATCAGATGTTAAATATTATACAAATGATGTTGTCGTTGTAGAAACTGTACGTGGGCAAGAACTAGGAAAGGTTTGTGTGCCAACGGTTGATTTTGATGCTTCGAAAGTAAAGGGAGATATTAAACCAGTATTGCGTAAGGCAACGCAAGAAGATATTAAATGTAAAGAAGAAAATGTTGAAAAAGCTAAAGAAGCAATGAAGATTTGTCACGAGTGTGTCGCAAATTTGAAGTTAGATATGCATTTAATCAGCTCAGAATATACATTGGATCGTACAAAAGTCATTTTTACGTATGTGTCGGACGATCGTGTTGATTTTAGACAACTATTGAAAGACTTAGCTCAACATTTACATTGTCGTATCGAGTTAAGACAAGTAGGGCCAAGAAACAAAGCTAAAATCGTAGGTGGAATTGGAAATTGTGGTATGGAATGTTGCTGCTCAAGATTTATGTCAGATTTTGATACGGTATCTATTAATATGGCAAAAAATCAAATGTTGGCATTGAATATTCAGAAATTGAGTGGTCAATGTGGAAAGCTAATGTGTTGTTTACGTTTCGAAAATGAAGAGTATACAAGAATGCGTAAAGATTTACCAAAGATGAATTCGATTGTGAGTTATCAAGGTAAAAAATATCGTATTTCAAGTATGAATGTGCTTCAAAAACAGGCAAAACTAGAAAACAAAGAAGAAGTCTTGTTTGTGGACTTTAAAGAATTGTGGCCAGATAAGGATTTTAACAATGATTAGACAGAAGAGTTTTGAATCGAATACTTCAACATTATATTTGGTTCCTACGCCTATTGGCAATTTACAGGAAATGACACCTAGAGCTCTAGATATTTTAAAAGAAGTGAGTGTGATTGCGGCAGAAGATACGCGAAATACAAAAAAACTTTTAATGGCATATGGCATTGATACAATGTTGATGTCGCATCATGAACATAATCAGCAAGTTAGTATTCCAAAAATCATTGAACGATTGGAAAATGGTGAAGATGTTGCGGTAGTATCCGATGCAGGTTATCCCTTGGTTTCAGATCCAGGGCAAAAATTAGTTCAAGAAACCATTTCGCATGGATTTAATGTGGTTTCAGTTTCAGGTGCCAACGCGGCTATGAATGCATTGGTTGCGAGTGGATTGAGTTGTTATCATTATTTATTCTATGGCTTTTTAGACAATAAGAGTTCAAAAAGAAAGAAACAACTCGAAGAAATCAAAACAATTCCTTACACAACGATTTTCTATGAAGCACCCCATCGTATTGAAGATACTCTACAAGATATGTTGGAAGTATTGGGAAATCGTCAAATGTGTTTAGCTAGAGAACTCACAAAAGTGCATGAAGAATATATTCGTGGAACCATTGAAGAAGTGTTAGAGGTAGCGGCTACTTGTAAAGGTGAAATGGTTATTGTCATGGATGGATTTAAACAAGATGAAGTTGTATTTGATATGTATACAGCCATTACGAAAGTGGATGAATATATTGAATCTGGAATGCGTACAAAAGAAGCTATTGGTTTAGTTGCTAAAGAAATGGCTTGTAAAAAGAATGAATTATATGAAGCTTATCATAAAAGATAGGCTTTTTTCTTTTATATAAAGCAAATAATGTTGTTACAGAAATTAAATGTAAAAAACAATTGAATATGTTTCAGAAAGCGTTATAATGGTTTACATGAAAGAGAAGAGGAAGAGTTATGAATAAGAGAAGTGTATGTGCCTTAGGTATGGCATTTGTACTTGCAGGATGTTCTGCAGGTGGATCGGGTTCTGGTAAAGAACAAACATTAACAGTTGGATTGTTTACAGAAATGAATGGAGATTTTTCTCCTATGTATTATCAGACCGTTAACGATCACAATGTAGTTAACTTGGTATATCAAGGATTGTTGGCATATGACAAGGATGCCAATTTAGTTCCCGAATTGGCAGAGGATTTACCTACTATTAGTGATGATGGTACAACAATGACATTTAAATTGAAGAAAGGTGTTAAATTTAGTGATGGATCTAAATTTACTTCAAAAGATGTAAAGGCAACGTTTAGCGTTATGGCTGACCCAAGTTATACAGGACGTTTTTCAAGTAATGTTGATTTCTTAAATGGATATAGCGAATATCATGATGGAGATGCCAAAGATGTCTCAGGTATTGAAACACCCGATGATTATACAGTAGTATTCCATATGGCAAAGCCAAAAATTGATGCAGAATCGACTTTGGGAATACAAAAAATTTGTAGTGCAAAAACATTGAAGTATAAGAAGGGAAAAACTTCAAATGTTGAAAAGAACAATAGTAATCCTATTGGAACAGGTCCATATAAATTAAAATCATTCTCTAAAACAGAGGGAGCTTCATTGGATCGAAATGAAAATTTTGAAGCTAAGGATGGAGAATACCAAATTTCTAAGATTATGATCAAGAAAACGGAGACTTCGACTGAAATCAAAGAATTGGAAAATGGAACAATCGATTATATTCCAGATGTAGTGGAAGCGAATAAAATCAACACAGTAGCCAAAGACAAAGATAAAGGTTTGACTATGGATTCGTATCCAAGTGATCGTGAAGACTTCTTGTTTATGAATACAGCTGCAGGTGCATGCCAAGATCAAGCAGTACGTCAAGCTTTGGCTTATGGATTTGATCGTGAAGCCTATATCGCAAGCTATTATAAATTAGATGATAAAGATGCTAAATTAGCATATGTACCAGGTTTGTTTGGTAACCCAGTATCTGGCGGAAATGGTGCATATGTTCGTGGTGAAGAAAAAGTTGATGGGGCTACTTATTATGATTATGATGTAGAAAAGGCAAAACAAATCTTAGATGATGCAGGATGGACTGTTGGTAGTGATGGTATTCGTGAAAAAGATGGTCAAAAATTAAGCATTAAGTTCTTGGCTACAAAAGAAAAAGATGCGATGGATACAATGATTCCTATGTTACAAAAACAATGGGGAGAACTTGGTGTCGACTTCAAGGCAAACACAATGGAATTTAATACAGTTATTGCAACTGTAAGTGATGATTCAGCTGTTGGTGATTGGGATGTATCTTATTTAGGAAACTCTTTTACAAGCCCTGAAGATACAAGCGTTGATTACTTTATTCAATCACAAGGCGTAAATAACCTTGCTCGTTTAAAAGATGATGAATTAGATTCATACTTAGCTGCAGGTGCTTATACAGCTGATAAAGAAGCTTCAGCTGCTGCTTACTTAAAGGCTTATGTTCGTCAAGCAGAACTATGTGCATACTTACCAACAGATGGTGTACAAACTTATTGTTTACGTAATAAGAAAGTAAAAGGTTTGAAGACTTCTTCTACATTTATTTGGTCACAATCAATGGCTACAGCTTATATTGATGATTAATAGTAAAAGGGGCTATAACAGATAAAAACGTTTTAGTTTAAAAAAAGGACCGAATATTCAAGATTTAAAAAAATCTGAATATCGGTCTTTCTTTTGTTTGTGCAAAAATAGCTGGTTAATTGTAATGCATATCAGATATCATTCCATATTCTGGTATTGCAGGATATGAAAGCTTGAATTCTATTAAAATGAAGCCAAAGAAAATTTTTCGACTGAGCAGGCTAAAAGATATATGACACAACAAAGTATCTGAAGTGAATAAATTTTCGAACAGATCAAAGAAGACAATCATTATGATAAAAACTAAAGATATTACTTGTATGTATCGATCATAATTTAAGAAGATATCACACTCGAAAACTAGAATTTCAGAAAAATAATAAGATAAAAAGAAAGGAGCTAAACTCCATAAGTAATAAAAATTACTTATTCGTTATGGCTCCTTTTTAAATCGTTATGACTTGAATGTTTTGATTGTTTAGTTCTTGAACGTAAGAAGAATCAATAGAATGATCCGTTATAACAGTTTTTATTTTATCTTTTAAATTTAATGGTACAACACCGCGCTTTGAAAATTTATCGCTTTCTGTTAGCACGATTATTTGTTCGGCTTGATGCGACATATCACGTACGGCTTGTGCTCGCATTTGATCACGATTTGAAAAGCCAATTCTAGAATCATATCCATCTGTGCCGATGAAAAAATAATCGACAAAAAAGTTGGATACACATTCTTGAACCATTGGACCTACCATAACTTGTGAATCTTGTTGATAAATTCCGCCTAAAAGAATAATTTGAAAATTTGATTTTCCACGAATATATTCTGCGATAAAAGCACTGTTTGTGATAATGGTTAAGTCTTTATGAAGTTGAGTTAACGTATCCGCTAAAAGTGCACAACAACTACCACTTTCAATCATAATTGTATCGCCTTCATGAACAAGTTCAGTAGCTTTTAAAGCTATTTTTTTCTTTTCTTCATAATGATACGCGATTCTACCATTGATATCATCTGTGCTACATAACACAGCATGTCCATGTTCACGCTTGATGATTCCTTTAGCTTCTAATGCATCCAAATCTTTGCGGATAGTTACTTGGGAAACACCTAGGTATTCAGCAAGTTGAGAAACCTCGATTCTCTTTTCAGATGTCAATAATTCTAATATTTTATTTGTTCTATTTTTCATTTACGTTGATTCCTATCATTTTGTTTATATAATAAGTGTTTTTGATTTCAAATGAAAGTGAAATTTAGAAAAAAGCGTTAATGTTATTTTCTTTAAACATATTTAAATATTCTTTTAAATCTTCTGGATGATATGAAGGAACATTTTCATAATCGTATTTTATATTTAAAAGATGATATTTATTTTCTCCAAATTGATGGAACGGTAGAAGTTGACACTTGTTTATACCAATGTTGTGAAGTGTTTTTGAAAATTCTTTTGCGTCATCCAAAGAATCATTAAAACCAGGTATAACAGGGATTCGAGGAAGAACTGTTTTGCCATTGGCGATGGCATGTTTCATGTTCAGTAATGGTAACTTATTAGAAACACCTGTACCTTCTATATGTTTATCTGTGTTCCAGTGTTTCATATCAAAAAGAATGTAATCCACGTATTCCATGACGTGATCGAATGTTTCCTCTGTCGCAAAACCGGTTGTTTCACAACATGTATGAATTCCTTCTTCTTTAGCGGCTAAGAGTAGTTCTCTTGAAAACTCAGGTTGAAGTAAAAGCTCACCTCCAGAAAGTGTTAGACCACCACCACTTTCTTCATAGAAGGCTTGATCTTGTAAAACAATTTTAAGCACTTCTTCCACAGATTTTTGTTCGCCTTGTGCACTTAATGCGTTTTTTGGACATTCATATACACATTTTTTACATCCACTACACAGACTATGGTTGATTTTAATGGATTTATCAATTATTTTCATAGCGTTTTTTGGACAGGTTTCAATGCAATGATGACAATTTATACATTTTTTTTGATCCCAAAGAATTTGTGTTTGTATAAGCTGACTTTCAGGATTTGCACACCACTTACAACGAAGAGGACATCCCTTTAGAAAAACGGTAGTACGAATGCCTGGACCGTCATTTACACTGAATTTTTGAATGTTAAAAATAATTCCTGTTATATTTCGATTTGTTGTTGTCATTTTAATTTCCTCATATAGAGTATAAACATTTCAAAGAAGAAAAGCAATGGTTATAGTTACAAATGAAAGTATAAAACATTTTAAATGAAATTAAAGTTGACATGAAATGCGTGTAATGCTATTTTAAATTGCGAATAAAAGAATCTAAAATTACGAATGAAACGTAATGGGAGGACGGATATGGAAAATGTAGAACATTTTGGAACACTGACAGAACGAATGAAAGAATTTCGAGAAGAAGTTTTAGATGAAAAACCTTATATTGATGCACAACGTGCAATTCTAGCAACTCTTGCTTACAAAGAAAATTTAAATCAACCACGAGTGATGGTTCGAGCTAAAATGCTAGAAAAAGTTCTCGATAATATGAGTATATATATTGAAGACAAATCTCTTTTAGCAGGAAATCAGGCAACCAAGAACCGTAATGCTCCTATTTTTCCTGAGTATACTATGGAATTTGTTATGAATGAATTGGATCAGTTTGAGAAAAGGGATGGGGACATATTCTATATCACTGAAAAGACCAAGGAACAACTTAGAGAAATTGCGCCATTCTGGCAGAATAACAATTTGCGTGCAAGAGGAGAAGCTCTTCTTCCTGAAGAAGTTCGTGTCTTTATGGAAACAGGTGTATTTGGAATGGAAGGTAAGTTAAATGCAGGAGATGCGCATTTGGCGGTGAACTATGAGCGTATTTTGAAGGATGGATTAAGAGGATACGAAAAACGTGTAAAAGAATATAAAGCTGCTCTTGATTTAACAAATCCAGATAATATTGACAAGTATTGTTTTTATAATGCAGTTCTTATAGTACTGAAAGCGGTGCGTAATTTTGCGAATCGTTACAGCGTTCTTGCGAAGGATTTAGCAGAAAAAGAATTGAATCAAGAAAGAAAAATTGAATTATTAGAGATCAGTAGAATTTGTTCAAAAGTTCCATATGAACCAGCAGGAACATTTAAAGAAGCGGTACAATCCGTATGGTTTATTCAATTGATTTTACAAATTGAATCCAATGGACATTCTTTGAGTTATGGCAGATTCGATCAATATATGTATCCATATTATGATCGAGATATTAAAAATGGCACTATTAAAGAATCTGAAGCCTTGGAATTGTTGACATGCTTGTGGATAAAGACACTTACAATCAATAAAGTTCGTTCTCAAGCACATACGCTAAGTTCAGCAGGTTCTCCTATGTATCAAAATGTAACGATTGCAGGTCAAACAACAGATAAAAAGGATGCAGTCAATGATTTGAGTTTTTTAGTTTTGAAATCTGTTGCACAGACAAGATTGACACAACCAAATTTAACTGTTCGCTATCACAAGAATATCAATAAACATTTTTTGGATGAATGTGTAGAGGTTATGCGTTTAGGCTTTGGAATGCCAGCATTAAACAATGATGAAATTATAATTCCTTCCTTTATGGATTGGCAAGTTAAAGAGGAGGATGCCTATAATTATAGTGCCATAGGTTGTGTAGTGTGATTTTCCCGTTGATTAGTTCCCTATTTTGATTAGTTCCCAATTCAGGGGCGTTTTTTCCCGAAATTCGGGTTTAATTAGTTCCTAATTCGGATTTAATCAGTTCCCAATTCGAAAATGATTAGTTCCTAATTCGGGATTTAATTAGTTCTCAATTCGGGATATAGGAGGAAACAATGTATAAATCGAAACGCAGCCTCAAAGTGTATGTGATTTTCCATTTAATCATGTCCGTTTTGGAGGCGATTTTTACCAGTTAATCGTGTCCGTATTAACATTTAGAAATGTCCGTATTGCAATTTGGACATGTCCGTATTCGATTTTAATCGTGTCCGTATTGCAAGTTTAATTATGTCCGTTTTAGAATTTGATTACTTCTAAGTTGGAATTACAGGAGGGAACAATGTATAAATCAAAACGCAGCCTCAAAGTGTACGAGGCACCACTTGGTTTAAATGGTAAGTAGCAGATTCCGAGAATTCAGCTTCAGGGCCAGTGGCTAAAAGCACTTGGATATCATGTGGGTGATAAGATTGATGTTCAGTGTACTAATGACACGATCATCATCAATAAAGTGAAGACTATATAAAATAAGCGTCGGTCAATGAGTCGGCGCTTTTGTTTATAAAGTATTATTGTGCCTTACTGAATATCCAGTTATAATAGCAAATATAATAGCCAAGGAGGTTTATATATGAAAACAAAACAAATTTTAATGACAGGAGCATTAGCTCTAAGTATGGTATTATCTGGAGGAATGTTGACAGGATGTTCAAATTCTTCAACAAAAGACACAAAGACAACAGAAGTTGCTAAGAAAAAGGAAGTAAAAACACTTGGTAAGAAAACCAAGGATTCAAATTCTTTGAAGATTACAAACAGCACTGGTAAGAAAATCACTGTATTTGAAACAAAATCAAGTTCAGAAGAATCTTTCAGTGATAACTTGTTGGAAGATGGAGATGCAGTAAAAAACAAAGAAGAACGTACTTTGTATTACACTGTCAAAGAAAATGACAAGTTGGATGTAAAAGTAGGGTTACAGGATCAGGACAAAACATTCGTATTCAAGGATGTAGATACTACAGATACAAAGAAAGTTGATGTTTCTTTAAAAGAAGATAAAGTCAATCTGGATGTAACGAAAAAAGATGGCACTACTGCCACTTTGACACCATCTGAAGATTCTGCAAAAACGGAAGATGAGAAAAAAGACGAAACTGAAGTAAAGCAGGAAGAAAAGAAATAGGAGAAGAAAGAAGAAACCGCAAAAGCCGATACTTCTAACAAATCAAATTCTTCAGAATCAAAGAAGAATAACACCGCTTCAACGAACTCAAGTTCAAACAAGAACAATTCAAGCTCTAGCAGTTCCAAACCTTCTTCTAAGCCTTCAAACAGCGGTAGCAATAATTCTGGCTCATCAAAGCCATCGAATAACAGTGGTTCAAAACCAGCCGAACATGCACATAACTGGGTGGCTCAGTACAAGACGGTAAATGTTCCAGAAAAAGGACACAACGAACAGGTTTTGGTGCAGGCTGCCTATGATGAACAGGTTCCAATTACAGAAATGAAGGCTCATGATATTTGTAGTTCGTGTGGAGCAGATTTAACTGGAACTGATATTTCATCTCATGTATATCAACATATGATAAATGGAGATGATAAGGGCGGTCATTACACTGAATGGCGTGAAACAGTTGTGGGATACAAGACTGTTCATCACGATGCGGTGTACGAAACAAGATACGTTGTGGATTCACCTGCAACCACAAAACAGGAGTTGACTGGCTACAAGTGCAGTAGCTGTGGAAAAACGAAAGCTAACTAAATATAGATCAAAAGACAGAATATAGGAACTCAGATTGAGTACCTTTTCTGCTTTTCACACGCAATAAAACGGGGAGTACCCATACTATTGCACCAAAAGAAAGTAGTTATAAGAAAGGGTGGCGAAATATGAACAGATACAGTTTATTGGATGTACCTTAAATTAAATTGAAATACTATCAATATTTTTCCTTTCAGAATATTGATAGTACGAAACACTCAAAATATCAAGATTTCTAACGTTAGAGATTTTTATAAGGGATAGAGATAGAAATAAATAAAGGGGAAATAAATGAATTAAGGCAGTTTGCCAGGACCTGTTGAAAGAGGAACTTCATTTTGCCGGGTTGTTTGATAATTTACAGATTGTCTCGCTTCTTACGGATTTGGAAAGTCTTTTGTAGGAGGTAGAGTAATATGCCAAGACAGAAAAAAGACGCTAAGATTTTAAATATTAAGTTGGCAAGAGAAATTAGTGATCAACTTGAGCAGTTCTGTGAAGAAACTGGGGTATCTAAAACCATCGCAACAGAAAAAATTCTATCGAAGTATTTTGAGGAATATTTCAGTAGACCAGAAGAAGAGCGCACACTTTTCAAATAAGAATATTTAAGAATGCCCACAGGCCGAATAAGCTTGTGGGTGTTTTTTATGCCCCAATATGGTACATATGTAAGATTTCTTTTGAGTTGCAATTGGGAAAAAGCGCGGATTTACAGGCAAAATTACAACATTCAGTTTGAGGTTGTATGAGAAACAAAACATGTTGTCTGATTCTGACATATAGTATATGCCAAAGTAATTTATCCCTAAAAATAGGGACAATATTAGGTATAAACAAATTATGTATTCAAAAAGGAGGAAACACATGGATAAAATTGAATTCACAAACCCGGAGAGCAAGGAATTTAACGAAGAAGTAAGGAACTACCTTGAATTGATGAGGGATACGGAAGCCCTTATTGGTGACGGGATGGAGAAACTGAAAGGGGCCAATTGGGCAAAGCTTTGGAGCAGCCTTGACAAGTTGGTTTTTTATCCGAAGACATACGAAGGGAATTTGGCTATTTTCAAAACTCGATGCGACATTCGATACGTAAGCTTGTTTACGAAACCGGAATTTTGCTGTGATCAGGAAACAGACTTTGAGTTGGGCGGCACCCTTAGATCATGGCTTGATGATGGCCAGAAACGTGGCTATTTGCTTCTTATTAACACGACCATCAATGAATTTTGGGGACATGCCATTTTTATCGATCCAGATACGGGGCATATTGCGCCTGTGATGACGGACTATGATGCGGAGCACCGTACTTATACATTATATTGATCAGCATCGATCTCGCCCGAATCTGGGAACATTTTCCTGTATTCATCAACTAATTTTCGGAATATGTAACGAGTAATGGGTTTATTATCCGGAAGCTTACCTGCCAATAATTTCATCGCTTGGCGTTCAGTGATCTTGTGCAGGCAATATTGTTCTATGACATCAAATTCTTTTCGCTGTAAGCTCATTAGTGATATACGACGTTTCGGTCTTCCAGAAGCTTTCCTGTGACCAGGAAGCTGCTCGATAGGCTGCGCCTGACGATAGTTATGGATTTGGCTAAGTGTTCCGGATAATAGCTCATGGTCGTGGGTATCATCTTTGTCGTCATATTCAAGCGATGGGATTCGCAGGTGGATTTGTTTGTCTTGAAGGAGTTTTAGTGTTTTTTGTATTTTGGGCAAGGTGCCGCCAAGTACATAGATATTTGCTACATATAACGTATCGCCACTTTGAACAGGGCGACGTGGTGAAATATCGCCTTTAAGTATGTCACCGTCTGAATAGACAGAACGAGCCACGTCGCAACATTTTATGTAGAAGTAGTTGTGTTCTGAGCCGAGCCAGTGGGTTGTATCTGGCAAATGCTTGCGTGCTATTTCGTATTGTTTGTTTATGTTTTCAATTCGCGTATTACGAAACAGCCACCACTCGCTCATGGCACAGCCTCCTCTCATTTGTAATGGTTACTGGTACTAACCACTACATTGTATCATATTATTTAAAAATGTTGTCCGAAAATTAGAAGTTTCAAAAAAATGAAATAAAACCGTATAAAAACGGTATTTGCAGATGAATTATTGTCTGAAAATTGTTTGAAAAAGGTCGTTTATTTGTATGCAAAAATAAAAGCACATGAGAAATCAGGCATATAAATTGCGAAGGCAAAAAAATAAACAGGAAGGAGAAATCATTGAAATCACATAAACGAAAAATCGAAGAAGGACGTTGTCAAGGATACGGGAAAGACTATACCCCATTTATTCTGGTCAGAGAATATAAGGGGCGGGGTACAGCATCAGTCATCTGGGATCCCTTTGAAGAAAGATTGATCCACTGCCTGTCGCAGACAGAAGTTGCGGTGTATGAAACAATCCGCTGGCAGGACAATGTGGAACATATCCGCGAACAATATCTTTTAGATACAGATAGGATGAATGCCATTGCAGAAGAACTTGGGATGAAGAAAGCTCCATGGTGGACCACGGATTTTCTGGTAGATTACGATGATGGAAGCAAGACGGCGTTCTCAGTCAAATACGACAGAAGCGCATTTGATCCGAATAAACGTACCTACCGTGGAAAAGAATCAAGGCTGCACAATCTGGTAATGCGTCAGAGAGCAGAACAGATCTATTGGGAATCTCAGAAAGTGAGGTTTAAGCTGGTAACGAACGAAGATATTAATCAGGTGCTTGTGTGGAATGTAAAAAGCGTCATGAGCTATTACGAATCATTTAAGGTGATCAGCAAAGAACAGAAACTGAAATATCTGATTGCACATAAATATGTATATATTCCGATGGATAAACAGATTTTGGATTTCCATGAGATTGCAGAGCGTGCTGGTTTCGACATTGATGAGCTGTATAAGCGAGTATTAGTGGCACGTGACCTTCATGAAGAAATCACAGAAAGGAGATAACATGATGGAAGAATTAAGAAATAACGAAACATCCGAAAAGAAAGAGAGAATAAAACCGCTGGAAGTTATCACTCTTGAAGGCGATGCAATTCCAGCTGAGGGAGAAGCGACAGATTCGCCTTGTGTAAGAAGAGGAAATTTATATAAAAAAGATGGTTTACAATGGAGAACTTTTCATGTAAATGCTGATGAAACTCTTCTCATTAGCATGACAACAAACGATATCGTTAGAATAAAAACGGATTCGCTAATTAATGATATTGAAAATGGAACAGTAAGTGCATGTGATGTAGAACCGAATCCTTCATTTTCACTCACAGAGGAGGAAATAAATGTAATCACGGAACGCGCAAGGGTTTTTGAAAATATAATCGAGAAAGAGATGCCTGAAATTGAGAACCTTTTTTCAGTGAAAAAAGCAAAAAGAAATAATGATGCAGAAGCTATTCTTCTTGGGGTATCAAGAAGGTGGTTGCGCGAAATGTTAAAGGCCTATCTTCGTTCCGGCCGCAATAAATTCAGTCTTATTGACCATCGCAAAGGTAATTATAGAAAAAAAGTACCCCATTCAAAAGACTACGAGAATCCAAAGAATGACGTTGACGAAATCCTCAAATACGGTCTTAAGATGTTCGTAAAGTATGGGAAACCGGGAATGGCATATGACGCAGTTCTGCGCCGGTATTTTCGCGAACCGGTCGAGGCACCAGATGGTTCTTCTGTCAAGATGGTAACACTTCCGGAAGAGGAAAGATCAGTATCATACAAGATGCTTTACAACTATATCAGAAAGCATACAGAAGACTATTCCTGCAAGGGAAAAGATGAGAGAGACAAACAGAACAATGACAGACAGCTGGTTGGAAACAGCAAAACCGGAGTCTATGAATTGGGACAGATTGTTGAAGCAGATGAGATGGAGCTTGGCTGTTATGTAGTCGACCAGAATGATGGAGAAACTGTTCTTGGAAAAGCTGTCGTATACTGTATGGTCGAAGTATTGAGCGGAATCTGCATCGGTGCATATGTAAGTCTTGAAAATAACAGCATGCGTGGCTTTCAGCAGGTGTTTCTGTCACTCCTGGAACCGCATAAGAACCAGACGAAAGGCTATAACATTGACTATGATGAGGAAGACTGGCCGTCCATGATCGTACCAAACGAGATCCGTTGTGACCGAGGCTCAGAGTATATGTCCAAGGCATATAGCAAAGCAATGGGGGAACTGGGCATCCGTAATACTCCGGTTCCACCCGGATGCGGTTCTTTAAAAGGGGTTGTCGAATCCTTCAATGGACTGGTTCAGACCTATTTAAAGGCACAGTTAAAGAATAACGGATATGTAGAAGATAAATACCGTGGTGGAGACTTAGCTAAAGGGGATGCATGTCTGACACTGGAAGAAATAAGAGGACTGGTCTACCAATCAGTGATCCTGTATAACCGCCGTGTTTTTGAGGGACTCATTGACAAAAAGTATCTGGATAATGACGTATCTCCAACACCGAAAGGGATTTTCGCATACGAAAAAGCTCATGGCAGAGCAGGAGATCCAACCAATGTAAATGATGCGACAAGACCGGCCTATCTGTTTGCAATGCTGGCAAAGGAAGAAGAAAAAAGAAAATTTACATGGAACCGCAGGAAAGGTATCGTGTACACCTTCTATAAGACGGAACTGCGTTTTTATTCGCAGGAACCATGGTTCTTGGATATTTTAAAAGATGAACCACATCCGGAAGATATTGAGGTCAGATACAATGTGGACGATATCAGGAATGTCTATATCAGATATAAGAAAGAGATCCACAGAGTACCTCTTGCGGAAAAAATTGAACAGCAGTATACATACGCAGACTTAACCTGGGACGAATACGACGAGTGTATCCGTAAAAAGAGGGACTCAAAAGTAATGAAAGAAGCAAAACAGGTATATCTGGACACGAAACTGAATTTGCAGGATACGGTAGAGAAACAGGCAGAAATGGCAAAAGCCCTGAATCCAAAGAAGAAGAAAAAATACGGCAAAGCGCATCCGGAGGATAAAACAGCCAAGAAACAGGAAATGAGAAAAGATCCAGATGGAATTACGAAACGTTCTTATAGTTCCATTGATCCGGAACCTAAGAAAGAAACATTAACAAAGCAGCAGGAAGAGCTGGCAGCGATTGAGCATTTGAGAATCCCAGATGAAATGAGGACGATGGGAGACAGAAAACTCAGCCGAGAAGAGGAAATCAATCGTATCTTGGCACTGATAGAAGACTAAGTATAAGAAAGGAAGAAAACATGGAGAGACTGAAATGTAATTTAACATTCCGTGAACTTAGAAAAGATGAAAATCTTTATGATGATGTAGACCTGACCGCGGGGAGCATGGTAGATGCGCAGTACCGCAGAGTCGCCGGATATGAAGATAATCCTGATGTATGCGCATTGCCGAAGATGCCTTCGGTAAGGGATATCCTGGCTCTTGGAATGGTTAATCCTCCGGGATACGACAGAGAACAGGTAGAAAAAATGAGTACTGCTGAAAAATTAGCCGCAATAGAAGACATTGACATGGCAATGATCCCACTTGGAATTCATGTAGATGTAGCCCGTACAATCTGGAAGTTTTTGGACCGCAGATATAAAGGGGCTGACGTCATGATTTCCGCAAACGAAGATGAGAAAGCGTATGGGAAAGGAAGCTTTGGACGTGCTATCGTTCTGTATCAGAAGCTGGAGGCCCCAAGCCCGATTGGATTTCTGCTTCATGGGAAGACCGGATGCGGAAAGACTATGGCTGTGAACTTAGCGTGTCGCATGTATCCTAATGTAATCTATCATGAGTTTGAGGACTGCAGCTATGTACAGATCCCCATCGTCATGGTGACAGCGCTCAGAAAAGATATCAGAGACGTGTTTGAATCCATTGCCGCAGCATTTGACAGATTTCTGGATACCGGAGATTACCATAGAAGAAGGGCCGTTGGGGCCAAGAGTATCTCTGCAACAGAAGGGCTTGTAAAGAAATGGATCGAACTCTATCATGTCGGACTCATCATCGTAGATGAAGTACAGTTCCTTGATTTCTCGCCAAAAAAGAAGAACATCGAGGACATTGTAAGTATCACACAGGCAACCGGGGCACAGTTCGGACTCATTGGTAACGATGACGGATATAGAGCTATACTGGAATATGACAGGCTTAACAGGCGCGTAGCAAAAAACATTATCAATGCAGACGAGGTTACGAAGAATAATGTACGTTTGTTTGAGAATGCAATCAAGACACTTTGGAGATATCAGTTCGGGAACGTGGAAAGTCCGTTCACAACAGAAATTGAGGAACTTCTCATGTACCATTCATCCAGGAATATAGCACTCCTGAAATACATCGTGATTACTATACAGACGAAGGATGTAATCGAGAAGCGCATGGAGCCGATTGATGTGCCATTCATCGAGAAAACGATTGGGAGGGACATGGAGACACTCCGAAAACTGCTCGCTGATCCTGATGATCCGGAAGATGCACAGTATCACGAGTATATTACAAAGCTCTATGCAAGGCAGGCTAAAGAGGTCGCTACGGAAAATGACGAAGAAAAAGGAAGGCTGTTTGATATGATGGCGGCGGGCGAACTGACCAGGAAAAGAGAAGCGGTCCGCAGCAGAGCTTTCCAGTCAATCAGCGACACTTCAAATTATACTGAAACGCAGATCAACCGCGCAATCAGACAGGCAGTCGATAAGGAACCGGATATCCTGGATCACCCTTCGAAGTTTCTTGCACAGAAGGCTATGGAAATATTGAAAAAGGCAAACGCAAAGGTGAAACGTAAAAATACCGCCACAGCTAATCAGGCGAAGAAAAGGAAAAGCGATGCAGCTGCGATTGACAGAGAGACAAGCCAGGGGCTTACAGCTTTGAAAAAAGCTATGAATGAGCAGGAAATATCCTCCGTTTCCAGTGAGAAGCGGGGATTGTAAAAAAGGAGAAGATTATGAGATTACCAAAGAGCATCCGAATAAGAATCTATGATGCTGTGAAGGCAGGCGTTGATAAGAAAGGCTGCTGGACCGCTTCCGAAGATGGATTCGAGGGCAGGACAATTACCAGGGAAGAAAGAAATATCCTGCAGGATCTGGTGAATCATGGGTATGTAAAGAGATGAAAGAAAGGGGTGTATACGATTGAACAAATACAGGTTTCCAATATGGTTTCGGATATATCCGGATGAGAACATTGTGTCATGGCTGGAAGCTTTGTTTTCAGTTAACGGAATGTCAAAAAAGGCTTTCTCTGTTACTTTAGAGGGAAGTACGGAATTGTTAGAGCTTGAGAATATCTGTAGAAAATATGAAGGTGATAAGTTTCCGACGCTGGAAGAGATTATGTCGAGGCACTCAGAATTCAGCACGATGATGCCGTTTCGTAATGAAAGCATGAATGTTCTTGTGGCAGAGCAGGTCATCCGGCAGGCGGAAGATTTTCATATGATTCCAGGCAATAAAAAGAATCATTGCAAAGTACTGAGGTGCTGTCCGGAATGCCTGGCTGAAGACATGGCAAACGGGAGACGTCCCTATATCAGAGCGTGGCATTCGCTCCATGGTGTAACAGCCTGTGCAAAGCATGGCTGCAGGTTACAGATTTACTCAATCTATGACAGCGATAAACCGGTTGTTCCAGCAGATGAAGAAAGCCTCCGGTATGCGAAATTCCTCTACCAGGTTTATCTGCATCAGCCAAAAGTCACGTTAGATGATATAAAAGACCTGCTTGCCGGTACGAAGACCGGACGATTGATACTGGACAGGCTGACAATTAACTGCATTATCAAAGCTTTCTGTGAAAAGTATGAGCCTGACGAGTTCATAGAGCAGATCAAAGGAAGAGAAAAAGAAGGATGTCAGATTGCAAGCAATACATGTCCGCACTGCGGGACGATTTACCATTCCTTCGGCCTGGCCAGGTCTTATGGATATGAATGTCCGATATGCGAGAGGAAATATGATGGCCTGGAGCTGCTGCAGAAAAGAATAGATCTTTCCTGGAACGGAGAATACGAGGTGACTGGATACGAGGATGAAGCTCATGTCAGAATCCGTCACAGACCATGCGGAAGGGAATATATACTGCCGCTGAATGCTCGTGGTCTTACAAAAAGACAGTTATGTGACAAGTGCAATTATAAGTATCGGGACAGAATCGGCAGGAAAGCCACAATGAATAGTGGTGAAACATGCAGGATTATTGCTTATCGGTCTTCGATGGATTTAGATGTAGAGTTTGAGGATGGAGCTATTGCCAAACACACGACTTATACGAATTTTAAGTTAGGAATGATCGGCCGTCCCGATGACACACCTGAAGAACAGGCAAAGCGCAGACTTGGAGAAAAGAGAACCATGAACTGCGGGCTTGAAGCTGAGATTATTCGGTATGGAGCTTATGCCGATATTGATGTTAGGTTTGAAGATGGCTATATTGCCAGGCATGCAGCATATAAAGAATTTTTAAACGGGTCCATCAGGCCTCCGATTGATCGTGTCGGAGAAACAGGTATTATGAACAATGGGCTCAAAGCTACAATTATTGCATATCGAAAACATATAGATATGGATGTTCTTTTTGAGGACGGTTCGGTTGCGGAGCATATTGATTACAAAAATTTTACGGAAGGGCGTGTTGCAAGGCCGCAGGACTCCAGAAGAAATAGAGGGAAGTTCCGTATCGGCGAAAAGAGAATTATGAAATGCGGACTTGAAGCAGAGATTATTTCGTATCGTAAAAGCGATGATATGGATGTGCGATTTCCTGATGGTGTGATTGTAAAGAATGTACAGTATACGAATTTCAAACGAGGGATGGTAGGGCATCCGTAAGACGAAGACACTGGCAAAAAGCTGGTGTCTTTTTTACTGTATGGAAGAAATAAGTATTTTTGATATTCTGACATATATAAAAAGTAAGAACAAATATAAAAAAGTGAGGGGCAACTTATGGTAGCAAATTATCGACAAAGCCATGGAATAGCATTTAGTTAAAAGTGGAAGGTTCTGCTGTTTGGCGGTCCTTTTGCTATGCCATACGTTTTCTGACATATTATAAATGGAACATAGAAAAATGGAGTCAGAAAAAGGAGGAAACGACTATGATTACAACATAATGCAACAAAAACGCTGGAAGGATTCTAATATTCTGTTAATCGTGAACTGGTTGACGATACAAATAATATTTTGTATGATAAGGATAAGAGGAATAAATATAAATCCAGCAGAATAGGGGAATCCCCGAAACTTTAGATCAGGGATGCCTATGAGCTTTCCCTGATCGTTTTTTACATCAGATTAGGGAAAGGATAACAATCTATGGGACAAAAAGACATAACAGAAAAACTTCTGGAAGACTATAATGACGTCTTCGCAGACATTGTCAATGTTCTTTTATTTCGCGGAAATCGGATCGTGAAAGAAGAATCATTGAAAGAAACAAAAGTAAAATCACAGTATAAGGCCGAAGCTGGAAAACTGCATGAACAGGAAAGGGATGTAGCCAAATATTGGCAGGATGGTAACGCTCTTGTTGCAATCTGTGGACTGGAAAACCAGACTGCAGAAGAGAAATATATGCCATTAAGAGTTTTTAGCTACGATGGAGCTTCTTACCGACGGCAGCTGTTGTCGGAAAATGATGAGAATCCCATTGTTCCGGTCGTGTCATTGGTACTTCACTTCGGGATGAAAGAATGGTCATCACCTCATAATCTGAAAGGGGTTATTGATATTCCAAAGGAACTGGAGCCATATGTAAATGACTACAAGGCAAATATCTTTAACATTGCTTTTTTAGATGATGAAACGGTGCAGATGTTCCAAAGTGATTTTCGAATAGTTGCAGATTTCTTTGTTCAGAAAAGGAAAAACAAAGACTATGTGCCGGATGAGCACAAAATAAAGCATGTAGACGAAATGTTGAAACTTCTGCAGGTGCTGACCGGAGACGACAGGTATAATGTAAAATTTTCTGAAGCAGAAAAGGAGGAGGACATTAAGATGTGTGATGTAATGGAAAGAGCGGTAAATAAAGGCAAAGAGGAAGTTCGTAAAGAAGAAAGAATCAATTCAATAAAGATTTTAGTATCTTCGTATAGGAAACGTGGTCATTCAGATGAAGAGATCATTGAGGACCTTATGGAATCATATGGACTTTCTTGTGACGAATCAACAAAGTATGTGAATAAGTAAACGCTTTTAAAGAGGAAGGTCTGCCGGTTTGGCGGGCCTTTTTCTACATCGCAGATTTTCTGATTTCTACCTTCAAAAATATCCTTTGAAAAACCAAACCAGCCTTCAGGAAAAGAAATTTGCTGCCGGGGTAAAAAATCAAAAGAGATTGTGGGAAATTGGAATTAGAGGTTCCCTGATACAAAAGCTCTCATTTCCATAGTGAATTTCGGAAAGGGAAGTGAATAACGGGGGAAAATAAACGAAAACATGCGGTTTTCGAACATCTAAACGGAAGTAATTAAAGGGGAAAATACATGTAGAAACAGCAGTTCCAGGTAAATGGGGTTACCGTTGCACGGGAATGTCTTATATCAATTTTCCAAGAATGCTTTTGTGTACGATGAATAACG
>ERZ1673737.925-NODE-925-length-32246-cov-4.309310_pt1 | contig 32246 bp, 39 predicted proteins | sample MGYA00580211_ERZ1673737 | MGnify/ENA primary metagenome ERZ1673737 (study PRJEB41218, sample SAMN15661789) | gut metagenome | host: Homo sapiens | place: Canada: London | collected 2015-08-20/2019-03-30 | study: EMG produced TPA metagenomics assembly of... | reverse complement strand
GCGATAAACACCAATGGAGCAGAGGGATGGAGATAGAAAGTGAAGGCTGGCAAGCGACGCGAAAAGCGCGTTTTTACGTTGTAGGCCTCACTGGGTTGCCGTGTCAAAGTATTTCCTCTTTAGTCCTAGCGCTTTTTTCTGCCTCCATCTTCCGGTCTTCTGTCTCTTGATCTATTTGATCACTTGTGTTTGTTCAGTCCTTTGTTGACCTTTCACCTTCTTTCCCTCTATTTGCAGGCCAAAATGTCATGTGTAAGCTTTCATTTGGTTCTTCGACTTGGATATAAACACCTCTGATGCTGCCATTCTTTCTCCGCCTACGCCCTATTGAATTATTGTCGATACTGATTAAATCTCACTGAGAAAGAAAGCTCTCACTCTCCCTCTCCTCCTTGCGTTGGTTTTTTTGGGCCTATGAGCGGCCGTGAACAATGACGTCCTCTATATCTCCAATCCTTGAGCCCCATTTTGGTGAGCAGGGAAATCCACGGCGGATTTCTCGAAACGATGCAGCCACGGGTGCATCTGCTGCGGGTGTTCGGGCTCTTAGTGCGCAGATGGTAGCTTTCTATTTCAGAGCACCAATTAAAGCTTTTTTTCGTACGCGTGTTGAGTACGTGACCTCTATGGATCTTCGTGGTGGTGCTTGCACTGACATAGCTTAGTTATATGGTATCTATTTCCTCCAACAATCCGCAATAGGTCAGAGGTTCGATCAACTAATCACTAGCTCTTGATGTCTTCGTATTGAAACAGGCCTTTGCAAGAGCTGTGAATCCTCGTGTTGCCGAAGGCAAATGGTCTCTTCATACGACAACCCCGGGGTTGTTGCTCCATGCTGTACGGACATATGGCTGGCGCTTTATCCCCAATCAAGTCCTACCACCTTTGATGGCAAATGCAGGGTGAGTCAACTATATCACTTCATATGTTTAAGACTCTAATGTAATGCCGAAAGGGTTGGCGCGGTCCTCTACACGTCTTATCTCCAGGTTTTGGGGGCTCTGCACGAACCTGTGTCTCAGGGGGTCAAGCGAGTCTGGCCCCCAGCTCCTCCCTCGGCAACATTTGCTTCTGGGTTTGCCGCTGGGACCATCCAATCGATTGTTGCTGCCCCTCTAGACGCCTTGCAGGTTCGCTTACAGACGAATGATATGCTAAAGGGCCAGTATCGAAGCATGTGGCATTATGGCCATCATAAGCTCAAACAAATCGGCCTGCGCGGGGTATTTGCAGGCTGGAGTCTTTCATTTCTGCGAGATTCCCTTGGATATGCCATATTCTTCTCCTCGTTTGAGTATATCAAGTCACAATCCTACTATTCTTTCGTCACTTGGTACTACGGGTCTCTACGATCTGAGCATGTGGACATGTTTCCATCGTCGGGGTCCAGCGACCGTGGAGTGCCACTCATCAAACCCCACTATGCCCTGGAGCCTTGCTTCCTGATGATGGCGGGTGTTGTGGCATCGATTGCCCAGCAAGCTATACAACACCCTCTAAGCAGGATCCAAGACCTTCATCTAGGTCGATTGGAGTATTTAGATCACCACGCCAGCCTCATCCCCTCGCGGCAAAAAATGATGCAACTCTACTACCACGCCTACCAAGAGACCTTCAAAAGGTGTGAGCGAAAGGCCAAGCGGGCTGGGGGCTGGCGCCCCTGGCTGTTCCGTGGCTTTGTTGGGAGCTCGATTCGCCAAGTTCCTAGCACCAGTGCTGGTCTTGTGATTTTTGAATTGGTCCGCCGACGGTATGCTAGTCTGGCGGATGCTGTCCACATCCAGAGTGATGGATATGACATTCTTCTCAATTAGGATTCCCCTCCATGCCAAATCCTTGGTTGGATCTCACATTTCAGAAACGATCTTTTAAACATGAACATGTTAAATAGACTCGCGATTGCATGTAGCTATATATGATACCCTATTTTCATCTCCAGGCATATAATTATGAAATATATCAACCAGTGTATTTCGTGAATGAGGCCGTAGTAATCATCTGTTGGACCTTGTCTCATGTTAATCACCGAAAGTAAGATTCCGGCTAGATTTTCTTTAAATTTCCAATTGGACGAAGTCTACAAGGTACATATGTCCATCTATCTACTCTGTGGTAAATACACATGAGGTTGTATGGAGGATAGGCGGATTCCATAAATAGTAACGGAACTGTCGATCCCTCCCCGGATTAGAGAGATTCAATACGTATGCGTTCATATACGAGGTCTCCCCTATTATTCCCAGCTCTTTTCCTTTTGCTTTCTCCCCCTACTCTCTTGATAGAAAAATCTTCATCACTTGATCATAGTCATCTGAACTCGGGTATTCTTTTGTATTGGAGAGACGCCCAAACGCACCCCCTCTCTCCCGGATCTCCGCCTGACCACCCTGAAACCCGTCATCTTGCGTCGATCCCGTGCGACTTGCCTTTACAGCATCGCCCAAGTGGCGTCGCCCTATTGCGACTAGTACATCTCTGGCTCCTTGCGGAGAAACCCTGGAACTCATATCGATATAGTTCCATAGTTCCCTGACATTCTTTTTCCCGGTTCAAGGGCTGAGATCAGCCCGTCACCGCCATCATTCCAACCACTTCCTCCCCACGCGCCTCCAGCATACCCCTCCGTACCCTATACTCCGATTCCCTCCCACAATCAGCTGTGCTAGAGTCCGCCAGTGAAAAAGGCAGCCGACGATCTTCCCGCTCGTCTGCTCGCTCGGTCGAGTCTGGCTTCTCTATCTGGCCAGATACCGGCGACATCGCCGAGCAGTTTGCCGAGGATCCGCTCCAGGATCACTTTCGCAAATCCTTGGACCGTGAGCTTCTAGGCGGAAGAGGGCGAAGAAAACAGAGGCACGTACATTATCATTCAGAGGAAAACGAACGGTCTGGAATCGACATCGAGAAAATACGAATACCAACTCCTCCTCCGCGGCATATTTCAAGAGCTGAACGTGTGCTGGCAACAATAATGTCACCCAGAAGTGGGCAAAACGCCCAAATACATGGCTTAGTCGGTAAACCACTACTGTAAGTCTTGGAGATGAACACATTGTACCAGCCTCGCTGACTCTGGTATGCGTTTAGTTATTTTACCAGTGTGTTTGTCTCTCTGGGTGTATTCCTTTTTGGGTATGACCAGGGTGTGATGTCTGGAATCATAACGTTCGTGTGCCCCTTCTGCTCTAGCTCTCGGCTATTATTCCACTATGCCTGGTCAGTGTGTAGCTAACAAGCACAGTGGCTGGTACTTCAAAGACTACTTCGACCAGCCCTCTCGGGCTACCATTGGTACTGTAGTTGCAGTCCTTGAAGTTGGCGCCTTTATATCATCTCTACTTGTGGGACGAGTCGGTGATATGATTGGTCGTCGAAGGACGATTCTCTATGGCTCCATTGTGTTTTTTGTTGGTGGTGCTTTCCAGGCATTTGCAACAGGCATCCCAATGATGATGGTTGGTCGTGTTATTGCTGGTCTCGGCGTTGGTGCCCTTTCTACTATTGTACCAGTCTATCAGTCTGAAATTTCGGTATTACCCTCTTCTTGTTTCCTCATCTTCTACTTCCGATATGCTGATCAAAACACAGCCTCCTCACAACCGTGGCAAACTTGCTTGCATTGAATTCACCGGAAATATAGCTGGATATGCAACCAGTGTGTGGGTGGATTACTTTTGTAGCTTTATTGACAACGACTACTCTTGGCGCCTCCCGCTGCTTTTCCAGTGCATCATGGGTGCTCTACTTGGCTTCGGTAGCTTGATCATCTGTGAATCACCTAGGTGAGCCGAAACAAAATATACCTCTCCCTGCCACGCTAATGAGCCTTCCATCCAGGTGGCTTCTCGACAATGACCATGACGAAGAGGGCATGGTGGTGATTGCTAATCTCTATGGCGAAGGCGACCTACTTAATGACAAGGCACGCCAAGAGTATCGTGAGATCAAGATGAATGTCCTTGTCCAGCGACAGGAAGGCGAGCGATCCTATTCTGATATGTTTCATCGGTATCGCAAGCGTGTTTTGATCGCAATGTCTGCTCAAGCGCTTGCCCAGCTCAATGGAATCAACGTCATCTCATACTATGCACCTCTCGTGTTTGAATCGGTATGAATATCCTCTGCCGCTCTGCAGATCTGCCCACACGGACTTTACCAAGAGGCAAAGGGCCCTATTCTAACTTATGCTGACGCGTATTTACTATAGGCTGGCTGGGCGGGGCGAGATGCAATCCTCATGACTGGAATCAATGGTATTTCATATCTGTTGTCTACTGTACCGCCATGGTATCTTGTGGACGGTTGGGGTCGGCGACCCATTCTTCTTTCGGGTGCCGTGGCCATGATCATTTCGCTGTCTCTGATCTCTTATTTCATTTACATTGAGATCCCTGCAACTCCAACCCTCACAGTCATATTCGTCATGGTCTACAATGCAGCATTTGGGGCATCCTGGGGCCCAATTCCATGGCTATACCCACCCGAGATTCTGCCTTTGAGCATTCGTGCCAAGGGTGCAAGCTTGAGCACTGCTTCAAATTGGGCATTCAATTGGCTTGTGGGTGAAGTCACCCCGGTCCTTCAGGCTGCTATAAAGTGGCGGCTCTACTTGGTCCACGCATTCTTTTGCGCGTGCAGTTTTGTGCTAGGTAAGAACCTACCCATCAAACATCTGACAGGGGCCATGAAGCTGAACTGTTCCTAGTCTACTTCCTGTATCCCGAAACGAGTGGGGTTCGCCTAGAAGATATGAACATCTTATTTGGCGACGCTTCTACTGCCATGCCTACACCCGCCACGCAGGGTGAACGAGGGTCGCTGATGGGTGCTGGATCACCCGTTCCCTCGCTTGACCTGCGCCGACAGTATGGCCAAGTTAGCACAGAAAATGCCATTCCTGGTTTAGACATTGACCCGCCAACACCGAACCAGGAAGGCCCCAGCAAGCGTGGGCGCTCAAACTCGCGGCAGAGCAATGCTCGAGATGAGGGCATTGGTGGCTGGATCTCGAGCATGGTCAACCGAAACCGTGGATCGGGCCCTGGAGCTAGCAGCAGTCAGTATCGGCGCCTAGAGCAAGGAGAGGGAGATGAGCAATGAAACTTAATGCTGTCAATCTCTTGCCCTGGTCCGCGGGTGGGTGAAGTGAAACAGCCACCACTTGGTAGCATGCTTCGTCTCTCCTTTATTACCTCTGTGATGCCGGTATATATCTAAGTTGTCTTTGTTTCACCCCTTTGCATTGCCATATGTCAGTTTGGATTCTGGTATACAGGTTTTGTAACTGATAGACCATGTGTACAATCTGAGTAGAATAGGTCGTAAAGAACTCGAATGTTACAGTACATATAAATGTATCTCTGAATTGGTCTAGAGCTAAAGATATGAGATTCCTCCATTTTCACCAGAACGGATTCAACTCATTTTCATCGATTAATAACACATAACGTGTAAATGCAGAGAAGAATGTGAACGGAAGACAGGAGGAAGGGCCACGTTCTGAAAACGGCCCCTCGGGCTAAAAGTGGACTGTTTATCCTGAGGCCACGGAACACCTCTTCTCTCTCTCTCTTCTGCCATTCTCCCTTCTCCTTTTCCTTTCCACTTTTTTCCTTCTTATTTACTGTTTGATTTACTCTAGCATTGCTTTCGGTGATCCCGCTAGCTTTGCTCCAGTCTTACCACTCATTTACGTTACCCCGGGAATGGACATGTTCCCTTGAACCATCCTCTTTAACCCCCGACTATTGTCACGTCTTTTCTCTCTTTCCCGCCCTCTCTCTCTTACCCACCCGGCTGCATCTGTTGAGCACAGCTTCGGTTGGCTGAACTAGTCCAGCGCGTAATATGGCAGCACTAGACACTGCTGTGAGCACAGGCGCCAAACAGGACTCTAACCTGCGTCGGAGAAATGTCCCTGGTGCTGGCAAAGGCAACTCGGCGTCTCTAAGTGAGACTGCCGATGAAGACACGAAGAAATCTAGCCCCCAGGTAAGATTGACCCTTAGCTGCTGGGATATCTTTCTTATTAAACCTATTGGACAGTCCCCCTCATTCCTCCATGTGCTTGCTGGCTGGGAGCCGATCATTGCTCCCATCATTTTGACAGCTCTCGCCCTCTTCACTCGCCTGTATCGAATCGGACGTTCCAACATTGTCACGTGGGATGAAGCTCACTTCGGTAAATTCGGATCCCACTACCTCAAACGCGAGTTCTACTTCGATGTTCACCCACCTCTGGGAAAGATGCTAGTTGGATTGTCTGGCTATCTTGCTGGTTACAATGGATCCTTTGAGTTCAAATCTGGCGAGAAGTATCCAGAGGATGTGAACTACACCTTTATGCGAGCCTTCAATGCTGCCTTTGGTATCATTTGTGTTCCCCTGGCCTACTACACTGCCCGGGAGTTGAACCTTCGCCGAGCCGCCGTATGGCTGATCAGTTTGATGGTGCTATTTGAGAACTCTTATGCGACAATCTCTCGGTTTATCCTTCTTGACTCTATGCTACTCTGCTTCACATTTACCACAACAATGTGCTGGGCGAGGTTCCATCGCTTGCAACGTGACAGCTTTTCGCTGGAATGGTACACCTGGCTCTGTCTGACTGGTCTGAGCATTGGCTGCGTCTGCAGTGTTAAATGGGTCGGTTTCTTCTGCACTGCTCTTGTGGGTCTGTACACCGTTGATGACCTGTGGAATAAATTTGGCGACCTGAAGATGCCTCAGGTGAGTACCGGCTATCACTTGGCTCTTTCACGTCTCCATCGAGTAGCAAACTAATATGTCATGCGCCTGACAGACGGTTCTTGCAAAGCATCTAGTCGCTCGTGTTGTGGGATTAATTGTGATTCCAATTTTGGTTTACATGTTTTCTTTCTACCTGCACTTTTTGGTGCTAGCAAACAGTGGTCCAGGTGATGCTCAGATGAGCTCACTCTTCCAAGCCAACCTGCGAGGCACCGAGGTCGGTAGGGATAGTCCTCTTGAGCTTGCAATTGGATCGCGTATCACTCTCAAGAACATGGGATATGGAGGAGGACTCTTGCACTCCCATGTCCAGACTTTCCCGGAGGGATCTATGCAGCAACAGGTCACTTGTTACCACCACAAAGATGCGAACAATGATTGGTTCATCTACCCTAATCGACAGGAACCCGACTATGATGCCACTGCTGATCTACGCTTTGTTGGCGACGGCGATGTCATTCGCCTTATCCACGGTCAGACTGGTCGCAACCTGCATTCTCATGCTATCCCTGCACCAATCACCAAGTCTCATCATGAAGTGTCTTCCTATGGAAACATTACGATTGGCGACGATAAAGACCACTGGAAAGTGGAAGTCGTTGATGATGTTGCATCAAGGGACCGGTCTAGAATTCGAACGCTAACAACGGCATTCCGGCTCCGCCATCCAGTCCTAGGATGCTATCTACGGGCAGGAAACGTCAATCTACCCCAGTGGGGCTTCAAACAGATTGAAACAACTTGTACCAAAGAGAACAAACCTGGCGACGTATACACCCACTGGAACGTTGAGTCTCATACCAATGAACGCTGTACGTTACAGATCTAAGCCCTACACTTCGCGAGCCCAGCAGGACTTACTGACTGTATATAGTGCCTCCTGGTGACCCTGGCTCTTATAAATCACCCTTCTTGAAGGACTTCATCCATCTGAATGTGGCTATGATGACTTCCAATAATGCCCTGGTTCCTGACCCCGATAAGCAGGATGATTTGGCATCAAAGTTCTGGCAATGGCCAATTCTCAATGTTGGCTTGCGCATGTGCTCTTGGGACGACAACGTGGTCAAGTACTATCTTCTTGGAAACCCATTCGTCTACTGGGCAAGTACTGCTGGTCTTGGCGGGTTCGGCCTTCTCTTCCTTTGGCACATTCTACGCTGGCAGAGAGGTTTCAAAGACCTGAGCGACGAGGATATCCGTCATATTCACTACTCTGGCCTGTACCCGGCCATTGGATGGGTTTTGCACTATCTTCCCTTCATTATCATGGCGCGTGTCACTTACGTCCACCACTACTACCCGGCTCTCTATTACGCAATCCTGACCTTTGGATTTTGCGTTGATTGGGTGACACGCAGGATGAATCCTAGATTCGCTGCGGCATTGTATGCGTTGCTCTATGTGGTAATCATTGGGCTGTTCGTCCATTTCCGAGCCATTGTGTTTGGAATGGAGGGCTCTAACCAGCAATGGACTCACCTGCGTTGGTTGCCCGGATGGAAAGTCTCGAACTAAGCGTGGGATTTCCAGAACAATCCCCACGCATGTTCTCTTTGCTTGATTGGTGGTGTTGACTACCCCCAGGCTCTCAATGGATTTTAACGCCTACGTGGATTCTTGTATCAACACAGATAATTCTACTTTCCTTTTACCTCTCCTTTAGTGGTACATGATTTGACGGAAAAATGCAATGAAGATGCCATTAGAGATTAAGCATATATCTCCCTAGTAGCCACGCTAGATGAGCAGTAATTCAACAATGTTCAAGGTGGCCTCTGTGCAAGGCAGATGCTTGCTTTGATTCAGCCAGCTGCGCATGTTGTGGATATTCCACTTTGGTGCCGACTCTGATTCCCGCAGACCGGATTTAGCAGCATCCCCCAGTCCAACCACTGCCGCCTTTGCGCATGGCGTCGTCCACCCCCAAAGTTACGGTCCTAGGCACCCCTGCGTTTGCTCCCCCCGAGGCGCCGAATCCTTTCACCCCACTCCGCCGGTCATTGAGGTCATATTTCCCGGCTTCAATGTTGCGATAGATTCTCTCAGCAACTTCCAGAAACGCGCGCTCAACACCATCCCCAGATTTGGCACTCGTTTCGATATAGCGCACCACATTGTTCATACGACACCACTCTTCAGCCTCCTGCTGGGGAACCTGCCTCTGATTTGACCCTGAATCTGCCCCAGTCAGATCAGTCTTGTTACCGACCAGGATCACCACGATGCCATCTTCAGCAATTTGCCGTAGGTCTTGAAGCCACTGGGTGCAGGAAATGAAAGTTGATCGTCTAGAGATGTCAAACACTAGAAGCGCGCCGGAAGCACCTCGGAAATACGAGCGTGTGATGGACTTGTATGTCTCCTGTCCAGCGGTGTCCCACAAGGAAAGTTTCATGCGTTTCTGATTGGGAGGGTCCTGTGGCTTTCGTGGCGGAGTAGGGAGGCCGGAGGTGGTTGGCGCATTTGGTGTATCGCCTGCCGGAGGCGACCCAGGAGAAAGCACATCAAGCTCTAGCTCTAGTGAGGCCGGGGGACCAACTGGTACGATCCGCGATCCGAACTCGACCCCAATAGTGACATCATGCGATGGAGAAAAGCGGCCTTCACAAAGTCGGATGGTGAGCTACTGTTTGGTTAGTGCAGCTCGTAACGTCAAGAGATAGGTACATACACTGGACTTGCCAGTGCCAGAGTCACCAATGCAGACAAGCTTAGCAATATAGTCCCATGGCTGTGACATGGAGAGAGCAGATCAAGAGAAGATGAGAAAGAAAGCGGAGATGGCAATGTAGTTGAAAGGTGATTATCAGCTGAGTCATCTATCAAGCCTGACGTGCCCGTATGACGCTTTCATCAGCTGCGTGACCCATGTCCTATCGTAGACTTCACACGTCCTTGGGGGTTTTCTTCTCCCTTTCCCTAGATTTTACCTCAAATATCAAGCCTTGTACTCTGTTTCTCTCTCTCTATCTCTCCCCTCCTCTTATAACCCCTTGATTCTTCTCTTCCCAGGTGAGCTGTGAACATCACCGGTCCGCTCACCGTATTTTCTGTTGTTGCGACAGCAGGCCATGTTCTCTGAATGTAGGAACCAGGAGACCTTGAATTCTGAAATGCATGGCTAACGTTTCATCCTAGATGCCTCACGCTTCCTTGCCCAGTCACAGTCGAGGGTAGCGTCTAGCCCGGATGACCTTCAAAGAACGGGCCGTAGTCGCCCCAATCAACAACATCAAGGGAACCCACGTCACCCTTCGTCGCGGTCTTTCCTACGGCCAAGTGATCCATATCGACCTGGTACATCTCAAATCTCTCATTTCCCCTTTGCTTCCCGTGGTCCCGCCCAAGCTCCCCTCTTTTTCAGTGCCACCGATGAATTTCGAGAAGAAGATGACGAGACGGAACGTGAGCGGGAAATAGCAGATTTCTACGCCTTACAACGATCAAGGAGGCAGTTTGGTGACAGCAACTTGAAGAACTCCTCGGAACTTGATGATTCTGAACGTTCAGAAGGATTCGAAGAGGGGCATTCACCGTATGATGACCGTCCTGGTAACGGGAAAGGAATCAAAAGTTCATGGCGTGGTGAGAAGAGCGTTGCTTCTGCCCGCCCTTTTCCGATTGAGCCCGTGGAAGAGGTAGCAGAGCATGGTCATGGATCTCAAACTAGCCCCAGCAGTAGCAAGGTCCGAGGCCATCTGGTCGATGTCGGTCTTGAGGATTCTTTACGAGCCGACGCTGAGGAGGACCAGGTGCCACCCAGTCCCAGTGGCCGCGATCCACCCATTCAACGATTTAGAGAGCGAGGTTCAACGAGGGACCTCTCCGGGATCAGCCCTTTGGGACCTACTGAACAGGCCGGCCTCCTATCGCAAGATGTCCCACGACCACCCAGCTCGACAAGCTCATTTCCAGCCTCGGTATCTCCTCTGGCCTCAGAAACCATAGTTCATGATGCATTTTGGGGCCAGCTGTTCTTGATATCTCTCGCTGGACTGTTTGCCTCTGCATTCCTTGTGTATCTTCACACATCTACCCCATCTGGAGACAAATCGAAATGGGGCGATACAATATACATGACCGTCCATGGGTCCTTCTTTCTCCTCGGAATCTATACTATTGTATCGGTTCTTGTCTCTCTTCTCTGGTTGGCCTTGTTAAGGTCTTATGTGCGACTCCTAGTCCACGTGATCATCGTCGCTGTTCCGGTCATCCTATTCTCATTTTCCTTGTACCCTTTTATCTCAAGTTTCAAGGGACCATGGCTTGGATCAAGTATACAAGACAAAGCGATGAGATGGGGCTCCGCTTTTCCTTTCTTCATGGCCACGATGTGGATCTACAATGTTGTCCATGGCCGTCAATCTATCGGGAAGGCGATAGGTATTCTTGAATTTGCTTGTCGAATTTTGGCTGCCAATCCCGAGCTGCTTGCTCTTGGTCTCGGGGCCATGGTTTGCGTGGTGTCCTGGACATGGATCTGGATGCTGATGTTCACTCGCGTCTTCCTAGGCGGTCACGCTGGCCCGAGATCTTTCATTATCGACTTGAGCAGCTGGTGGCTTGGCGTCTATTTTGTCATAGTCTATCTGTGGTCAGTCGGCATCATTGCAGGCATCCAGCGTGCTGTCACCGCCGCAACGGTAAGCCAGTGGTATTTCCACCGCTTGACTACACCTGCACCAACCTCGAGGCAGATTGTCCAGGCAGCCATCGTCCATGCTGTGACAACTCTCTTTGGCACGATTTCGCTATCCAGAGTTTTGGGGCTATTGATGCGACTTCCGCTTCTATTGCTACCAGGTCGAATCTCCTCACTAATCAGTCTATTTGCCTATTCACTTGTTCCCACACCTATTACTTATTTGACCAACCCGCTTTCACTCACCTACGCCGCTATCCATTCGCAGCCACTTGCTGCTTCATCGCGGGGCTTAAGTCAAATGACCGTGCTTGCCCCATCAGCCGCCTCGACTTCTTTACGCTCCCGTTCCTATCCTTCCGGGAACTCGGCGTCTCTTCTGTCCTATCGACTTTCCAAGCTGATTCTTTATGCTACCCGTTTCATGATGTCGCTGGCTCTGGGTTTCGGCGGCTGGGTGACCACTGCTAGGAGCCTGACAACTTCTGCTAGTGGTGGCACAATTCGTGGCAGTCTCTATGCCTATGTGGTCGGTCTTATTGCTGGAACGATTGGATGGACCATACTGGGTGCGATGGAAGGTGTCATTGCTGATATTGTCGACGCGGCCGTGATTTGCTGGGCCAGTGAGGTTGGCATATATGGCCGAGAGGCTCGATATTGCCGTGAGGCTGGCTGGCTCTTTGGCGACTCGCAGTCCCGTTTCGGCCCTGAGTACCAGGAGGTTTAGGTCAAGTTATCATTTTTTATAAGCTCCGGGCGACGCATTTGTTTCCACGATCATGATGACATTTGCACAATTTCTCTGTACACTTGAGCGATTATGATATTTCCATTCCATATATTAGCGACATTGAATTCGGAGGAATTGACGAGCCGGTTTCCTTTACAGATTTGCTTCTAATCTACACAACACACTCAAGCACCTCGCCTTGGCAGGGGAATTGATCAGTAGATTGCATGCCCTGTGGTATTCGAATTGCAAATAGCTACATGAAATCCAGGGCTCGTGGTATCATGAAGGGATAAAGGAAAAGCACGAGAAAAGATAGAAAAAATCTACCAGGACGCCATGATGAGCCAGCATGGAGACTGTAGAAGATGAGGGATAAGTTAGAGACCGAGACGCCCATTCCAATCCACCCGTTCCTTCGAGCACCATTCTTTGAGTAGGGACCCCCCAAAACGAACCACTTCGATGGGGGGAGTCGTACCACCTAGTGGCAGGAAATAGCTCCCGGAATAATCGCCAGCTTTGAGTGATGCTCGACCTCGCTCTGAGTAATTTCGAGATCGTTGAGACCAGCTCGTAGGAAACTCACGGGCAAGGATATCTTCAGAGAGGCCTCGTGTGCCTTCCAGCCACAATCTTTGAGACTCTTTGTAGCACTCAGGAAGACGGTTCTTCAGATCCAAGAACTCTTTCCTGGCTTTTCTGTTTTCGTCCGACAAAACTGCGTTGCCGTCACTTCCAGGAGTGGGCACTGGAGTATGGTCCCCAGGAATTGGGCTTATGGCGAGGCGTTCAAGATCAAGTGCGTGGATAGCGTTAAATGAGACGGCACCAAGCAGTAAGCAAAGATTTGATAGCGCCGGATAGGGCGCAGTCAGCTTCTTTACCACCTTCCAGTATGGCACGATAGACAGCCATGTCGAGGAGTCTCCGACTTGGCGTGATACAGCTTTGGACTGGTCGTCCGCCACAAAGGCTAGAATGAACGACAGCAATGCCTCAATGGCAGTCACAGCAGCGAGCTTCTCATCCACCGAAGAGGCTCCATTTTTGGCGTTGTGTCGGTCCGCGGCATGTTTCAACTCACGGCCGATGGTTGAAAACTTTTGCCACTCATCCCGCCAGGCTCGGCGCTCACGCGATCGATTATCAGACTGAGATGGAAATGCTTTCGTAACTATCCCAGTGTCAACGGAATGTCGTTTCTTAGCAGGATGAGAGGGTGTTTTGCCATCACTCTCTCCGAAGTCAATCTGGCGTGAGGCAGACGTCTTGCGGTCTCTCGGCGTGGTTGCAGCGGGTTTAATTTTTTCGTGTGCATGGGAAGCCACAGATGGCTGTGAGAGGGGAGTTCGGGCCTTTTCTGTGAGACCTTTCGGCTCCCTTGAGCGACTATCATGAGGACCAAGGGCTTCGTCGGTCTCGTGCTTGGTCTTATTTTTCAAACCCCCAGACAGAACATTCCCGCGGAATAAACTCGTTTCCCCTCCCTTCTTCCTTAAATTGGAGGTGTCGTCGCGATCGGTATCCTGGCTGACTGGCGAATCTGACCGATGCGTTTTCATTTTACCAGAAAATTTGAGCAAAGCCTCAACCCGTTTCCTATTCGCTCTCCCGTATCTCAGTTTGGCAATGAGTTGTGTCTTGGGTGCGCTAGGCCGAGCATTGTCCTTTGGATGATCATGGATATTTGAATCTTTCACAGGTAATACCTGTTCTGCCGCACCTGGTCGGCTATTGTGTTGTGGTGAAGGATCCTCGAGGCGGGCCAGTTCTTTTTCAATGTCTGGCGGCAGTGTAGGAGACAACAAACGTGGAAGCTTGGGGCCACTTGAGGTTGGTGGGAGGGTGGGCGAGAGAAGCGCGGGGAGCTTGGGAGAGTGCGATTTCGAAGGACTGGGGTCTCGGCGCGTTTCTTTACCAGGAGATAGACGCGGCTTTTTGGGAGAATGGGTTGCGGGATCTTTGGTTCCTCGAGGATTGAGGAGCTCATGGTCCGAGCCAGATGGCCGTTTCTGGCCCAGCCTTTCAGGAGAAAGGCGCGTGTCAGACCTTAGTGGCATTTGTGGTGCCTCGGCCCTATCAGGGTTCTTGGGTGGTTCCGAACCTGTTGCCTGTCGTTTTTCTTCGGATTGGGGCAAGTCTGATGTACTGCGGCTACTTGGTTCGGGGCCGAGAGGAGATGCGATGGGACCGTTATTCTTCTGATTCTTGTAATCCTTGAGACTGATCTTCTTCCTGACCACTGATTCCCTTGGATTTTCTGTGGTGCTTGGGGCCGTTGATCGATCGTCCATCATGCGCCCCGTCTCATCTGACCAATCCCCAACAGCGACAAGTAGCGAATCCGTATTGTGATGTGCCAGGAAGGTCATATACTGAAGTTCTTGCTCTTGATGACGGAATGGTCTGTCATGCCCTACCGCCCAATGGTTCTCGCACCGGTTCCCCTGTCGAAAAGGCGAATTGGTAGGAAGAGTGAGAAGGTAAGGTACGGACGGGAGGACTTCTTCGGAAAGGCGCTTCAATCGTTGGTCAAGCGCTTCGTGGTCTAAGGTAGGAGAGCTTGTAGCTCGGGTGTTCGTGGTGTTTTGAGTATAGCGGTTCTCGTTCACCGACATGGCAGTGCGCAGAGTTTCGCAACTTCCTCCACCAAAGATGCCAGTATCAAACGCGCTTCACAGGCTAAGCCGAAGCGTGTCACCGAATCCTTTGTTCTTCCACCCAGTCGACGAGACGAGTTACCGAATGGTGGTCAAAGCATCGAGTCAAGCGAAGGAGAGTAGACAAGAGCGGGCCTTGAGAGAACGAATAATCAGGGCATCCTATTACTCTTGCGCGTGGGGGGAGTGATCCCATAACCCTGGGAGATCGAGCACAATGAAGGGATGGAAAAGACAAAGAGAATCAAGAAGTAAGCCACAAAGGGAAAAGAAGCAAGAAAGAGAGGATAATAAAGGTGGGAGATGTCCCCGATTCAAAGGATTTGGAGATGGAGTACGGTCCGTACGTGACGGGCCGGTGCTTATCTTATCAATACGGGGGGTATTGTACTGTATTGTTCCATTGCTCTTGATCTATCCGTCTATGGAGCCATGGCGATGGCATATTGTTGGTATTGGTATAATTATGACTTCATGTTGTTGATATAGTTGATACTATTGCTATTGTATTGTATTGATCTTGATAGTCTATGATCGATCATCTTCCGCATATTTCTCCCGCCAGAATGCTCGGTAATGTTTCTGCTCGCCAATCTTCGAGATCTCTTCGACCTCCTGAGGTGTTAGCTTGAACGTCAGCGTACGGAGATAGCTGCTCATGCGCGACTCTTTGCCACTGGTTGTAATGGCTACACAGCCACGGTCAATAGTCCAGCGCAGCAAGACTTCTGCCTCACTGACGGCGTACTTGGTCGCCAAGGAGGTAAGCAGAGGGTCCAGAGGCCCACCTTTAGCACGAGTAGTCGGTGTCAGGCCAGAGTAACTGACAGTCTTGATGCCTTTGCTCTCGTGAAAAGAAACCAGATTTCCATGCTGGAGGTACGGGTGGAACTCGATCTGGTTCACAGATGGCACAGTTTTGGCAGTCTTGAGTATGGTTTCCAAATGACTCTGCAGGAAATTCGATACGCCAATGGAGCGAGCCTTTCCAGATTCCTTGACTTGTTCCATGGCAGCCCAGGCAGCCTGGAGTTGGGCCTCGGTAATTGCAAAGAACGGAGCATGGATTAAGTACCTAAAATCATCGTCAATTCAGGTCCGTCGCACTCGTTGAGATTGACTAACAGGTCCACGTAATCAAGCTGGAGCTTTTGTAGACTGGTGTCAATGGCCCGAGGAATATCAGCGATATTGGTAATGACTTTGGTCGTCACGATGAGTTTCTCTCTAGGGACACCGCTCTCTTTAATTGCCAATCCGAGTTCCTCCTCGGTCTGGTAGACTTCAGCTCCGTCGAGGTGGTGGTATCCTAGTTTGATTGCCGCCTTGATTGAATCGACCAAGTCACGGTTGATACCACTGTCTCTCGACGTCTTATACCAGGCGGTGCCGGTGCCATATCCAAGCTGGATTTATCAGTAACATTCCATGTAGGAGGGCAAGACACTTACGACGGGAACCGAGGTACCGTCATTGAGCTCCAATGTGGGAATAATCTCAATAGTGCCTGCCATAATGAAGAAAGAAGAAGAAGAAGACGAAGAATGAATATACATGAAGTCTTGAATAGGCGCGGGGAGTTACCGCGTATGCCTCGGGAAAGTCGCGATTAATAATTGCCAACAATTATGTCATTTTGCATTCATAGCACCTGGGCTACACTTTTCTTTTCGACTCTGCTCGATCTGCCTGTTTCTTCATGAATTACTTTGTGGCTTGCTCAACTCGTATGCTTCCCAACTTCAGATCATCACCAGTTCGGAATCGTTTGAGCCAGATGGCGTCCCATTTTTCCAGTGGCGCCGGGGTCTCCCTGGTTGAGCTGCCAAAATCAAACAACTTCACGTCTAAACTGCCTCCTGATCCTGCTTTTGAGACTCCAGAAATCTCACACAAGGCCCCGAGAGAAACCCTCGGCCCCCGCATGGTCAAAGGAGCACTGTTTACTTATGTCCGCCCGGAGCCGACAGATGCACCAGAACTTCTGGGTGTTAGTCCCAAGGCAATGAAAGACTTGGGACTAAAGCCCGGTGAAGATCAAACGGCGCAGTTCAAAGCGCTAGTCGCAGGGAATGAATTCTGGTGGGATGAGGAGAAGGGTGGAGTTTACCCTTGGGCCCAGTGTTATGGAGGTAAGTATCCGTATTCTGATCATCAAGTTCATGGACTCTAACATGTACAGGGTGGCAATTGTAAGCCATAGCTAGAGGATCATTGTGGTATTCTAAAACTGACACCAAATAGCGGTTCGTGGGCCGGACAGCTTGGAGACGGGGTAAGTTGACACGCATATGATGCAGCCTATATGGCTAACGTAAAGGGTATTTGTATCAGCGTGCAATCAGCCTCTTCGAGTGCACCAACCCGCACACCAACACGCGATATGAGCTTCAATTAAAAGGGGCAGGCAGAACACCGTATTCGCGTTTCGCGGATGGTAAAGCTGTCCTCCGATCGAGTATCCGTGAATACGTGGTCTCTGAAGGTATATGACCTCAGTGAGAATTCGAGAGCAATCCACTGACGAACCTCTAGCTCTATCCGCTCTTGGTATACCGACTACTCGTGCACTCTCACTCACCTCTGTACCTAATGCCAAGGTATTGCGTGAGCGTCTTGAGCCTGGAGCAATCGTTGCCCGGTTTGCCGAGACTTGGTTGAGAATTGGCACTTTTGATCTTCTTCGTGTTCGCGGAGATCGTGAGCTCATCAGGAAGCTCGCAACATATGTTGCCGAAGACGTCTTTGGTGGGTGGGAATCTCTTCCTGCCATAGTGTCAGTACGTGAACAGCAATCTCCCACGGAGATGGGCAATCCTCCAAGGGGAATCTCCCGGGACGAGGTCCAAGACCACCAGGACATACAGGAGAATCGATATGCGAGGCTGTATCGAGAAATTTCTCGCCGCAACGCGAAGACAGTAGCCGCGTGGCAGGCCTATGGATTCATGAACGGCGTGCTCAACACGGATAATACATCCATCTACGGCTTGTCACTTGACTTTGGTCCATTCGCGTTCATGGACAACTTCGATCCCCAATATACTCCGAATCATGATGACCACATGTTGCGCTATGCCTATCGGAACCAGCCCAGCATCATTTGGTGGAATTTGGTTCGACTTGGTGAGTCACTGGGCGAACTAATTGGAGCTGGAAACCGAGTCGACGAAGAAATCTTTGTGAAAGATGGCGTGTCGGAGGATCTTGAACCAGAAATAGTCAAACGTGCGGAGAACATCATTGACCGCACGGGTGAGGAGTTCAGAGCAGTGTTCCTGAACGAATACAAGCGATGGATGTGCCAGAGGCTAGGACTGAAGACCCAAGTCGAGTCGGACTTCCAAGACCTCTTTTCGGAGATGCTGGACACACTTGAGGCCCTCGAGCTGGACTTCAACCACTTTTTCCGCCGGCTCTCTAGGTTGCCGCTGTCCAAGTTGGAAACCGAAGAAGGCCGGAAGGAAGCAGCCTCGATTTTCTTCCACAGTGAAGGTTTCGGTGGAATTGGCTACACTGATGACACAGCGAGAGCACGCATTGCGAAATGGCTTGATGGCTGGCGAGCTCGTGTGCTTGAAGACTGGGGCCCTGAAAATGACGAGGAAAGGCAAAAGGCGATGAAATCTGTCAATCCAAACGTAAGAGCATGTTGAAGATCGTTCCGTTTTGTCTTCTGATGTAGGTTGACTGACCCTTCTCTGATCTAGTTTGTGCCTCGAGGATGGATTCTTGATGAGGTCATCGAACGCGTTGAACACAAAGGAGACCGAGAGATTCTGGGAAGGGTCATGCAAATGTCCTTGAATCCCTTTAATGATGAATGGGGCCTCGACAAAGAAGAGGAACAGCGCTTCTGTGGGGATGTTCCCAAGTACAAGAGGGCTATGCTATGTAGCTGCAGCTCGTAGTCGAGCTACGCGCGCTATACACGTCACATTTAGATACCGAGCGTTAACATTAATTTCATTCAAACCAACATATGGTTGACATCACGTTTCAATCTACGAGATGAGCCCAAAAGGCACCAGGTGTAAATACGAGAATTTGCAGGGTCCCCTGCTTCACATTTTATGCGCGTTATCAAAAGACCCGCGGAAATCAAACTCGGGGAGCATCATAAGGTAGATCATGTCAACCTGCCAGACGTTGATCTCTAATCATACATTTTCAGGAAAAAAAGAGAAATTCGTTTCGTGCATGCAAGATAAATGTCATCCGATCCCGTAGAAACTGCAGAAAGATGTCGACCGAACAGCAATGCAAGGCCTTAGTTAGGGCAAGCGGACTGCACGTGGCCGGGCTGCTTGCACTTGTAGCACATGCGCTCACCCTTGGCCTCAGTAGGGCAGTCACGGGAAACGTGGCCAACCTCGCCGCCTAAATATGAGGTTAGTAGATACTCGTATCCACACAAGGCGATCACTGACAGTTGTAGCACTTCTGGCCCTGGGTGCAGTCACGAGCCATGTGGCCGAAGCCACCGCACGAGTAGCAGGTCTGCTGACGGCCACCGGCACCGCCGAAACCACCACCGTAACCGCCGCCGTAGCCGCCGTAGTTACCACCCTGGGGGCAGTGACGGGCGATGTGGCCGACCTGTCCGCACTTGTAGCACTCCTGGCTGCCACCGCCGCTGTAGTTGCTGTCGCCGCCCTGGGGGCATTCGCGGGAAAGGTGACCGGTCTGACCGCAGCGGTAGCACGACTTCTCCTTAGCGGGTTCCTGGCATTCACGGCCTTTTGAGATGTCAGTCAAGTCCAGAAATGGGAGAGTCCGTCGACTTACTCAAGTGACCCTGGCCTGAAATGGAAAGTGATCTGATTAGCAATGTTCCAACCGGTCCAGGTATCTAACCATGGACAGTATCTGAGAGATGAAGCATACCGCCGCAGTTGTAGCTATAGAAGACACAAATTAGCCTGTACATTATATCAACCGGGAAAAGAGGGATTACCAGGTGGGATTACCCTTCTTGGGGCAGTCCTTGGCCTAGAATGATCAAATAAGCTTCATGCCTCTTTTTCTTATAGATTGAATCGTCTAAACCATATAGAGATTCAAACAAAGGTAATAATTACCTGGTGAGAGGCCTCGCCGCCTGTGAGAAGAGAAAGTCAGTATAAATGGCCAAGAATAGAAGAAATCCCAAGTCATCCGGAAAAAGCATCAAGCTCAGAGCAGAGAAACCGGGGGAAAGGACTTACAGTTGAAGCAGCCGCCACGTCCGGTAGGGAAATCCATTTTAAGTAAAAATATTGGAGAAGAAGTGTAGAGTGAAGAAGTCAAAAAAAAATTGAGTCCTGAAAATTGTAGTGCGGGGAGAAATCTTCCCGCAAGCTTACTCGCTTGACCGCCCGACCACTTTTCATCTGGGATATGGAGGGGAAGTATATGAGAAGTGCTTAGCTTTGGGCCTTTGGGCTTTGATCTAGCACCTTGCATTTTCCATTTTTCATCTCTCTTCATTCCTTCATTTCTTCATTCTTTGTCTCTTCATTTCCTCGCTGTGAACTTTCACATCTTTATACATCTGGAGTGTTCCGTTTCCTTTCTCTGGATGTACGGATGTACGAAGAGTCGTGAGAAATTCACAGGAACCGTGGCCCAATTGTAGGGCGATCATGTCTTTTATACCCCAAAGCCCCCCTGCCAGGGTCCCCAGTCCGGGGTGAGTACCTTGTGCTACGACCGGATTCCTGAACCCGGGGTTATTGGCCGCATTGCGATCGTCAAATCACGCGTCAAAATGTTTGCTTCTGTGGAGTTGGCCTGCCTTTTTCACGGCTGTGGAATTAGTTCATGTAAAGTCATAACATCCAAGGAGCTGTGTTCCCGTCTTCTCTCGGAGCAACAGTACTCGCTCCTCGTCAAACCCAACACAACCTTGCAATAATCCTTGGGCATGATCTACTCTGTCCAAGTTGTGATGGACAGGGGCAACCTCTGAGCCTTCATCCTGCTTGATTTCGGGGCTGAGCTTGACCCCGTTCTCTTCTTTGAAATATTTGCGGCTGCCCAAGGTAGATATCGCCATCTCCAATTCCCAGATTCGAATTTCGTCTCCTCGAGCGCTCACTGAAACAGCTTTACCACGATTCGTCACTTGAACAGCGGATACAGAAGAGGTGTGGCCCCAAAGGCGCCGGCCACCTTGAACAAACAAATTGTCGGATGTAGAGACCACAAGATACATAGTTAATGTGTTGTCCGCGTGAGAGGTCAGCAGATATGGGTGAGAATAAGACATAGAGGTTGGCGGTTTCTGGTGTAGGATGGTTGGTGTTCCAGTGGTGAGGCCTTGACTGTTGACTGCCCGAGTCGCTGAGTGTCGTCTTTTTTGGGATTGTGGTAGACCTTGCGGTGGCCGTAACCCATATTGTGAATCCACCGTAGTGGCTAGTCGTGAGTCAAGTTGTTGGCCATCCTTGCCCAGGCGCAGTTCTTGAATTCCCAGCGACCAGCCACACCCAATATGAAAGAAGCTATACACAATAGTCGCGACAATATCAAAAGTTGAGACCCGAAGAGATAAAGTCATGGGTGCAACGATATTTTCCGCTCTGAGGGAGGCGAGTTGGCGTGGCTCTTGAATCTCGCCAGCTTTACCTGCTCGCTGGCTTCCGTGACGCAGATTGTACAGTGTCAAATCTTTATGCTGGGATACCACCAACAGGTATGGCGATGACAATGCCATTGCAGTTATAGCACCATCAATGCAACCTAGATGAGAGGATTGAAAGCTCAGATCGGATGTTCTAATGTTCAAGACGAAGAGGCTAAAATGGCCATTTCCCAATCCTACTGAGATTTCGATCTCGTCTTGAACCTGACTTACCGCCAAAGCCGTTGGGGCTACGGGTGGTCCTTTGGGATGAGCCGTCAATGGAACTCTTGCCATACAAGATGCTGGGTCTCTTGCAGGCCAAGCCCGGAGCCCGTACGCCGGGTCTGCCGAGAAGACAACTCCAGCACAAAATCTGACCAGGGTTGGAGGACATGGCGGCTGAGGAAATTCGACCTCAGTAAACCGGCATAGTCCTCTGGACCAATTATGCCGAAGCCGGTATTGTCTTTTCCAATTGGTTTTGGCCTCCTGTGCCAAGTGACCATGGTCAAACCATGTTGCGACTTTGGGCGAGTAGTCTGTCCTGGCTGGGAGTGTTGTACGTCTAACATTTGCGAGCCGGCGGGCACGAGGTCGCACCCATTCTGAGTAGTACTGCCTTTTCCATAGCTCCGAGTCACCACCAAGAGCATGGAACCGATGGGATAACCTTGTAGCAAAGTCAAGTCAGTGCCAATACTGAGATTTAGATCAATAGCGAATGTATTACCTTTGGCACACATTCAGAGATGAAACCGGCAGAAATGAGAAGATATGAAGCAGGAGCTCATTACTCAAGCGAGACAGGCGGTCCACAGACCCAGCATCGCGAGTACGAAGACGCTTGTATGGCTGAGCAGAGTCCTGGTCTTTGCGCCGTTTGAACATTCTGTGCGACAAGATCATCGACAGCCCTGGCGAACGGAGAGGTGGAGAGGTCCTTATCGATAAGCTCACGTGGGCCCAAACGCGTCGCGTCTCTCACACACTCTTTTGACGCTTTCCCTATCACAATGGAAGTTGTCCAGGAGCTTCATGCCGCAGTGGCAAATGCCTGTGAAGCTTCTTTTGACAAGGCGTACAAACGCATGAAATCCCAGCTTGATACTCACACCAAAGCGGCAGAAATCAAAGAATTACGGGCCAGTCAAGCCCAGCGACAAGCCGAGGCCAAAATCCAAGAGCTTCGACAGAATATCGATGCTCTCCAAATTGAGCTGCGGCAGTACGAAGTCGATCCGCACGATCTGGAGCTTCCCGGAGAATACGCAAATCTAGAAGCCGAATTTGACCCCAAGAATCTCTGGGGGAATAGCATGGAAGATGATCCTTCCGATGTTCTGACTTCGCCAAGAACGGTTGTGGCCAAATACACGGCACTTTATACCAATTTACAGACATTCATTCAGACCTGGAGCGGCCTCAAATCCAGAGTTTTGCAGCATAAGAAGAAACTACGGCGGTGGGATGAACAATTAAAACATGAAGAATTCACGATTGTTCTCAATGGCGAACCAGTCACGTTTCGCAGAGTGAAAAGTACGACCATTGATATGGTTGACAAGGAACACTCTCCAGCGACCCAAAGCCTTGCAAAAAAACGTCCAAGAGAAGAGAGCTCAGATTCTCCAGCCAAAGCTCTCAAGTCATCGTCGATCCGCAAACATGCAAATAGCCCTGAGGAAGCTGCTAAACTGGATCATAACAAAACGGCAACCTTCAACCAGCCATCAGAACCAGTTTCCACTCAATCAAGCTCTCCTCCACTAGATGTGGATCGCGCAGAACAATCTTCTGATGGAGCAGGTACTTTACTCGGTGTGCACAGCCAGCCAAAAGGGCAGAGGCTTCCGCCAGCGTCTCCCAGCGAGCATCCATTGCCCAGTAACCAGTGGGCGGAGACGAGCTCAGTGCGCCCCGTACTTGTTAAAAACGAGATTATGTCTTCCAGTCCAATCCGATCCTCCACATATAACCGCGAACTACCATCCGCAGGCACACAAGATCTTGACGAAATAGGTGACACAGTTCGAACACCTATGAAGCGAAAAGCCTACAAGGATGCCAATGCTGGGAACAATTGGGACTCAAAAAACAGCATAAAGCATGTACCTCATTCGAAGCACATTCCACCACACCGGCAGACATCGCAACACTCAGTGCTTCAGCCTGTCGATGGAAATGCACGTACTGCCATAGACCCCGATGAAACACATTATGCAAAACACGAAAAAGATCTGGAGAGACATGCAATACCATCATTGGCAGAAGACGGGGAAGATGTTGCCTCTCACGCAACCCTAAGGCCATCGAAGAAGGGTGCCAGTGACAGACCTGCCCACAGACGCCTGGAAAATCTGTTGGATCGATCGGCACCCTCCAGATCGCCACTCAGCGCTTCGAAAAAAGCTGCGGGCTCGATTACAATAACGGAAGATACCGCACCACAAGGTGATTTGATGCCAATAATTCCCAGTCAAACTGCGCCCGACGTAGATCCAGACGATGAGCCTTACAGGGCCAGACCTCTTCGATGTCTGGGGCTGGAGCATTTCAAAATCAACCCCGCGAGAAATCAAGGACTTGACTTTGCCTACGATACAGTGGTTCGCAAGAAAGATGACCGTAAATGTATATCAGGCTGCACTCGCCCAGGTTGCTGTGGGGATCGGTTCCGGGCCATGGCTCGCCTTGGGGGTCTTCCTGGCAGATCTGGAGCAGCAAAAGAAGAAGAAGATCAGCGAATACTACAGGAATATCTGGGAGACGATACGCAATTACTTCAAACCCTGAAGGGTCAAGACCGTGAGAATCTTCTGGTGGAAGCGCGAGCCAGGGCCTTGGCCAACCAGTATGGGCGACATCGACATACTCACCAGCGAGCCCTATCCCCTCCTGGATTCTGGCGAACAGACATGCCAGATACACAAGACGAGGAATCTGATCGTGAAGCTGCTGAAAGACTGGAGCGAGAAAAAGTAAAGGAGCGATACCGAGAGGCCATGCGCCCTGGAGGGTTATGGACATGGGCAGATGAATAAGACACTATGATTTTATGAGTATGTAGTATATATATGGATGATATCGGCGAACACATATCAAAAATCACAAATTACGCATTTCTCAACATGAATATATCGTATGTACTAGAGTGGGAAGTACTAACTGAATTCCGAACGCATCAACCTCGGCCCAAACGTTCTTGGCCACGCGGGACCACGTGCCTGCGACCTCTCCCCGGGATCTCGCTCTCCCGTCACTTCATCTATCTTGACATGCTTTCGCTTCAAGATGGAGACCGTTCGCAACATCCAGAATCCAATACCTCCAGAGCTTTTGAAACCATCTAAATGGCTTTCTCTCTATGAAGACTTCGTGACCAAGAATGCCAGCTCGGTTGGTCAAGTCGAATCTGCGCTGCGATCCTTGACATACATTATTCCAGGTGAGTTTCCCCACTCTGGTGCTTGGATTTGTGGGAAGGTTCTTAGCTCACCTAATTTGCTAGGGCGATATCGCGAATCAGAAATACCTTCAGAATGTGGTTAGTATAACGGTGTACCTGCTGTCGAGCGTGTGCTGATAACCCCTTCAGTGCATTCCGGTGTCCAGTTGTTGTCGCTATACCATGACTCTCTTGTTTCGCGTGTAATTGATCGGCTTCCCCCGACTGTTCCTCGGCCACAGCCTACTCCTCATTCCCGGTATACCAAATATTGGACCTCTCGCTCCTCGTTATACCGCCAGGTAGCGCTTGCGCTGCAGATGCTCCAATACACAGAGCTTCTCTGGGAGATGGCAGCACGGCGACGGGGCCAGAAGACTCGCTGGCGTGTGGTGGTCTTCATTGAATTCGCCAAGGCAGTCTGCCGCCTGCTCCTGCTCCGGCTGACCAATTCCAGACCCCTTGTCAGCCCACCACTCCCGGAGCGCGAAGTGGACCCAAGAACAGCGGAAGAGGGCGACCAGAAGGAGGACTGGAATGGTATGGACATCCCCGTGAGCGAACGGTCTTCAGACTTGAACTGGACGATGCCGCGCACGGGGCTATCCCTGCCGTCTCTCCCTGACGTCAACGATGTGTCAAATTATCTCATCTCAAAGGTGCTTACAGCGGATGATATCAAGCCCCCGAAGGCACTTCTTCATCGTGCGACGGGACAAGGACAATTAGCTGAAGTGCTATACATCCTTCGGCCCGTCGCGTACGCGTTGGCGATGCAAAAATGGAGCAAGGATAAGCGCAGTTGGCGACCATGGCTCATTGGATTTGGAATGGAGTATGGCTGTCGGCAGCTTGCCAAGCGTGACTTCCGTGAAAGGGTCGCCGGTGGCCTCAGAGGACTCACGGGCCTTGAGCGGGAGGAGCTGAAGAAGCGTGGATGGTCAATGGGCTGGTGGCTGTTGCGAGGTGCATTCTACGAAAACATTACCAAGTAAGAACCCCTGGGCTGAGACTTGAATTCCCCGAACAAAGACTAACATGTGAATTAGGTCCTGGCTTCACAGCGTGACAGGCAAGATGAAGGGCAAGCCATTGTTGGACATGGTGGGCAGTATTGTGGAGGACTATGAATACCTCTGGGAAAATTATTATTTCTCGACTGCTACCCTGTGACTCCTTGAAACTTGTCCAGCTTCCATTCGCCTATGATACCCATTTTTTGCATGATCTTTTCTTAATGATACTCGCGGTAGGACCTATCAGTCCGCCTTTTATTTGTTATCACTCCTGCTTTGCTTCCTGAAAGCAAGTTCATAGGGTATCATCAATTTTATATCAAGTCATATCTAATTCCACGCATTCCCACGAATTTTTCCCAGTCATAGTATCTCTGTTGGCCTCTGTCCATACCAATCCCGTAATCCATCTCGAGTTGTACTTTTCCCCGGGCCCGATGATACTAAGAACTCACTGAGCCTTGAAATGCCGTCCTCCTCGTCGACAGGCCAGTCAACCCTTGCTCCACCTTTCAGCTCGAGCATTTCCCTCGCAGTACCCCAGCTAAATCGACATTCATTGCCCCATCCAAATACAGGGTCCATATTGCGTCGAAGCCAGCCAACACACTTTGAATCTGAGGGATACCCGCTGCCCCAAGTCTCGGGGGCTGGGCCAGACAATTGCTGAGCTTGGAGGATATCCTCGTACATGATCTCCAGCGCAACGTCACGCGTCACCTTGGCTGCCACACTAGCAGCGCTGACACAGGGGTACAAGGAGTCTGCCTTCTTTGCGACTGTGATCTTCAACGATGGGAATATCCGCTCCAATTTTTGCTGGTATGTAGCCGGGTTACCAATGGTGTCAATGTAAACCTCTCGCACATCAACTCCACGGTCTTGAACAACACCTCGAACGATCTCCACCGTTGCATCCATCGCCTGTGCGTTCAGGTTGTACACGGCCGTGGGTGATCTCATCATGCCGGAAGAGATGTCGCGCGCCGAAAGTACCTTGATGGCATACCCACAAGACTCAAACAGCGAGTCTCCTGGTGTGTTTAAGAGCTGCATCAAGTTGGCACGCACAGCAGGTGTCAGCACTTTGCTATCGTCAAAGCTATGCTGCTCGGTCAAAAGCGAGTGGTGGAGTTCGAGAGGAAGGTAGAAGGCCCCGTAGACCATTGGCCCTAGAACCGGGCCACGGCCAGCCTCATCGACGCCCAGGACACATGGTGTACTTGTGACAGCGTTGTTGGCTGTAGGAGAGGCATATTGGGGCGTAATTGCGTTCGGGCATGGAGTGTAGTACGCGTAGGAATCGCCGGAGAACAGGCGTTCGGGAATCACACTGGGGGGAATAAAAGTGGACGATTCTGGTGCATTGGCGGAGGAAGTTTCTTTGCTCATTGTGTGAATATGAAAATTTTAGAAGTACAAGTTCGAATGTTCGTCCTGTTTCAGGGAAGATGGCTCAAGTATGCAACGCGTCGACTTTTCGGGATTAGCGGGCGGGCGCGTGTTTCTCCCGCCCAAATTCCGTCGCATCATTCCTCCCCTCCACCTTTGCTTCTCGCTGTACTGTTCCACCTGCTTTTGATATAATTCGGTTCAAATCATTTTATGCGAAAAGCGCTACGTTTTCGAGGTCTCCGTTATCCAGTGTCTGGTACTCAACCTCCGATATGGCACGAGGGCCCGGAAAGGCCCGCGACTTCGACTACTCCAACGTGGGAACCACGGGAAGGTAAGACATATTACTGTGAAGTACGAAGCATGTGTTCGTGAACCCCAGATCTAACACAATTGGTATCTTCAGGCGCACCGGTATCTCTCTCAAAGAGGGGCGACGCGATGAGCATGGAATGGAAGAAGTGGACGGCCTCTTCTCCTCGCCCGAGAAGTCGCCAGCCGGGCTCCCTGCGTTTGAAGAGGAGAATGCGTCCTCAACTGGGTCCGATGAAATGTCAATGGATGAAGGTGCGCCACTGGTGCTTTCCCCCGAGGTTTTGTTTCCGCATGCTGATTCTCCGGCTCAACTTTTCCAGGCAATGCGCCGGATCCCATGGACTTCCTCAGGAGTGCCAATGGCCCACGAACCTCTTTTCTTTCCCCGTCCGCTGCGCGGTCGCCAATGAAGACTGGCCTCACTGGGTCTCCGCGAGGGCCTACTGCATTGCGATCAACCCCGGAACTGCAGGATATCCACGAGTCCTCAAGTCCGTACGATGGCAATGGCTCAGCTAGTGCGCAGGAAAATTCGCCCCCGGACCCTTCTCCTCTATCTACCCGCTCCGTGAATGCGGGACGATTAAACCAGAAGAAAGACACATGGAAGACAAAAGCTCAATTAGCAGCAAAGTCCGAACCTTCAGTGCTACCTGATTTCTCCGATGGCGAGGGCGATGAGAATGACGAGAATGACGAGAATGCAGGTGCTATTGCCCGCTTACAACAAGATCTTGGCAATAGCCTTGATCCTCGGGCTGGTGCAGAGGAGTTTACGGATCCTCTGGAGCAAAATCAGAATGGACATGATGACGCTTCTATGGTTGACAATACTCCACCCAGAATGGACGAGACTATAACCTCAAAGGCGAATAAGGGCGCTGCAAAGACCGCCAAAGCAGATAAACCGCCAGCCAAACCCCGCGGGCGTCCTCCGAAATCTCAGCGCCGCGACATTGATGGAGATGCCGATACCAGACCAACCAAGAAAAGAATGACGGCGAAAGTAGCACAGGCCGCGCGAGAACCTTTGGAGCCAGAACTGGATCGCGTGGTGGACAATTACGCCAACCGCACAGGTCCTTTGAAGGGCCGAAGTTTGTACATTCTCAAGCGGGAAAACCCCGAGGACACCAGTGCAACGCATACTCGATCTGGGCGGGTGTCTGTTCGCCCTCTGGCGTACTGGCGCAATGAACGTTGTGTCTTTGGTGATGGGGAAGTCGCGGAGGGACATCGCTACCCCCTTTCGACCATCAAAGAAGTCATTCGCACCGAAGAGCAAGAGCCTGAAAGGAAAAAGAAATCTAAACGCGGTCGAAAATCCAAGTCGAAGAAGCCAAGGAATGACTCCTCGGATGAGGAAGATGGGGATGCTGATCTCTGGGAGCAAGAAGGTGGTGTTCTCCACGGCTATGTCCAAACATGGGACTCGAAAACGCAGTCTAGTTCGAAAGAAGAAGAAGTTCTGGGTAAGAATGCCGTTTCAGCCGCTGTGGTTCATTCACTGACTCATGACAGACGTTGCATATGCTCCTTCTGGCATCGAAACACGAGAGGTCAAAGGCTCATCATTCCGGTTTGCAAAACTTCTCAGTGGAACGTTCATTGGTTCAGGGGTCGTGGAGCTTCCACCTAAAGGAGTGAAGAAACCCAAAAACTCGAAGAGGATGCACATGGTATTCTACGTATGCCACGGACGCGTGCAAGTAGACATTTCAGGAATTCAATTCAGTGCTGGCAAGGGCTGCGTTTTCCAAGTTCCTCGTGGTAAGTCTTATGTTCTTTTTAACTTCTTGGCTATAGGTTTTATTAACCCGAGGGTTCTTTTTCCAGGCAACTATTATAGCTTCGCAAATATCCATAGCAAAGAAGTACGGCTATTTTTCACCCAGGGACAGCTCCCCGAGGAGGAAGAGGAGAACGACACTCAGGCCACTACTCCCGAAGCTGGCACTGAGAACGAGAATGAGGCTGAAACCGCATCCGCTGCTCCTGCTTCTCCCTCTGTTAAGAAGGGCAGAGGACGCCCTAGAGGCAGGAAGACTGACAGGCAGCCTCCAACTCCCGAAGCTGGCACTGAGAACGAGAATGAGGCTGAAACCGCATCCGCTGCTCCTGCTTCTCCCCCTGTTAAGAAGGGCAAGGGACGCCCTAGGGGCAAGCAGAAAAAGACCAGCAAATGATCAATCCAATCTATTTTGACCTTGTCTACTGCCTTAATGCGCCATTGACAACCCGCCATGATGCTCTCCTCGATTACGTGAATGGATACCCTGGAATGTCTCTTGTGGTGTCCAACTATGTCTTTTGTCATTCTTATTCGTTCTTCAGCGATTTGTTTCATACGATTACCTTGGGTTTTGGCGTTCCCGCCTGTGTGTCCTGTTAATTACGCAGTGTCTATTGTATTGGTGTTAATTAGTGGTGGAAGAGCAAGTGAGAGAGCCTGGGACGCCAAATCTCATCTACTTGATCTATTCGTTTTATTGGCAGATAGAACCCGTCCTTTGTTCGATTATTCAATAAGATAGTCCGATGCTTATCATATCTCTTCCATAAGCTCATCCAGTTCATCGTCAAGACCTAACGGGGGAAACTCTCCCACTTCGACCTTTTCAGGTTTGACAAAAACGCCCCGGTTGCCTAGACACTCGAAGTAGCGTTGCCCACCCACACTACCATCGTTCTTCCCCATCGGCTCGTCAAGCTCAATCCCAACCCAGATAGGCTGGAGATTCGCCGGAAGCTCCCCACTCTGTTGCAGCTCGCGACCCGGGCCGGTAATGGGGATAGTGGGAACAGGCCCAACGAAGCGAATAGTGCCCCGTCGGATATGCGGCGGAGTTGAAGGCAGCACAATTGCCCGGTTAGCAACGGCAATTCCTACCAGACACTATTAGATCAATCACAAAAGGTTATTTCACGTGTTTCCAACGAACCTCGTGTGTTGACCTCGGCTTGATCCTTCTCTGCTTGATGACGCAAAGCTTCTTCGGGTGATAGAGCGTTAGGATCAAATCGGCCTAGCTTCTTGTTTTTCTTCCAAGCCAATACGGAGTCTGAGCGGGCCTCGTATGTTTCAGTTGGCAGTACGTATTTATCGACGGATGACAGGTCGGTGAAATTGGCCCGCATGGTTTGCGGACGACTATCATGGATCTGCGAGAGATGTTCAGCATGGGGTCTTTTCTATAGTTTCATCTCAACAATGGCTCTTCAATTGAATCCAAATAAAGGGCCATTCCTTTTGGATGCCAGCAGAGCAGCCACAGCAGAGACAGTTATGGGACGAAACCAACCTCGAACTCTGATCCCTTCACCAGTCCCCAGTCTCCAATCAGGCGGTCATCCCCATCAGCCCATTGATCAGGTCGGCCGGGTGTTTTGACCCGCAGGTGCTGGCTTCCTGGTGGGATACCAGTCATGGTCTCCAGCTTTGTCTTGACCTGCATCACGGTCCAGGTAGGGGTGATGCGGCGTTCGGTCAAGAACTTGGGCTCTGTATCATTGGCTTTGCCTGATGCAGCATTGGTGATGATGACGGAGACATCCGTCGGAGTAGGCTGAAACGCCATGGTGTCTCTTTTTTTCCCCCTTTTGTTCTTGCTTTTCTAGAGAACAGTTAGCATTGGTTGTGTGTGATCCAGGAGTGATCCAGGAGTCCGAGCTCTCCATGTGTAGACCGAATTTAGGAATGATGAAAACTTAAGTCCACAGGGGCTGTTTTATGTCACAAATGAAACCATTTATTCAATGTCACCGCGGGTTGCATAGCAATATCAAAATCCCCTGAGGGGCTCATGATAAGCTGCCGCATGCAACTGGAGGGGATGCACATGTTGCAGTGACACGGCGCCTTCCAAAGCCTCCATGAAGAACCAGCCTTTGAAACGAGCAGGTAGTACTTACATTTGTTGTGTTCTGTGGTTGACAGGGAAAGGAATCTCTCCTATACGGAGACAATATTAGTCAGCTCTCGCGGCGCCAGGAACAGGCACCGCTTGACACAGTTGACAAGTCGACAATGAAATCCCGAAATACTCAGATCCCACGTAGGACGAAGCACGGGAAACCCTTTTAGGTGCTGATCCAGGTACTCAGCCAATTGCCGAAATAGGTTTATAGGTCTGGAAAGATCAATACACCACACCACGTAAGAAGTAATTTTGAACCGTAAGTAATTAGAGCTACCATACCTAAGTAGTTATGTAACTTATCTTTACTATTGACATAATCGAGTTCAGTATATACAACGTTGACATCGTTGAATGTGTTGCCCGCACTATGTCCGAGGCCACGTGATATCGTTCTCACTTCACTTTCTCAATTCTTCACCTCTTTCAATCTCGAACACCATGGCGACCCCACAGGCAGATGAAGCCTACGAGCAAAAGAATGTGCATGAGGTTTATCAGCAGATTGCCCAGCATTTCTCCGCTACCCGGTACAAGGTGTGTCTAAGCGACTGGCTGCAACAGTACATCAAACTGACCGTTCCCCAGCCATGGCCTATAGTCGAACAATTCCTACAGGGTCTGGCGCCCGGTTCAGTGGGTCTAGATGTAGGATGTGGTAATGGCAAAAACTTGATGGTCAATCGCGATGTATTTATCGTTGCTTCGGATAGGTACGTGATAAAAGTTTGGATTTTTTTTCTTTTTTTCTTTTTTA
>ERZ1673737.919-NODE-919-length-32381-cov-4.332147_pt1 | contig 32381 bp, 32 predicted proteins | sample MGYA00580211_ERZ1673737 | MGnify/ENA primary metagenome ERZ1673737 (study PRJEB41218, sample SAMN15661789) | gut metagenome | host: Homo sapiens | place: Canada: London | collected 2015-08-20/2019-03-30 | study: EMG produced TPA metagenomics assembly of... | reverse complement strand
GCATTTGAGTTGTTGAAGTCTTTGCAACTCTTTTCTTGCTACGTCGTCAATCTCTACGTTGTCTCCCACCTCAGTCCACTTCGACCGAATCAATTGTCTGCTTTCGCAACCGCTACCAAATGGCGCCTATTTCCAAACCCGCTCACAAGGGTGCTGCCTCCGGAGGCGCAAAGGGCTCTAAGCCTACCCTAGGATCTGCCTCGCGCGTCAGCAAGAAAAATGCCCCAAAGCGTCCCCCGCCACAGGAAATGAAGTCCAAGCCTCGGACTATGCAAGAAAACTTGAAGAAAAAGAAGAAGAGGGTATACACCGAGAAGGAGCTGGATTTGCCTGAGTTGAACGCCATCACACCCGTTGGGGTTGTCAAGCCCAAGGGCAAGAAGAAGGGCAAGACCTTTGTCGATGATCAGGTATGTTGTCTCCTCTTACTTTCCATTGCAATTGTCAGATCTCATACTAATATTCTCTCATAGGAGGGCATGATGACCATCCTTGCCATGGTAAATGCTGAAAAGGAAGGCCAAATCGAGTCCAAGATGATGAAGGCCCGCCAATTAGAAGAAATTCGCGAAGCCAAGAAGAAGGAGACCGAGGCCCGGATTGCAGAGAAGAAGAACAAGCTTGAGAACGTCAAGGATTCAATCCGGAACAAGAAGAAGGGCAAGAACGCCGACAAGGCGGAGTCTACGAGTGTCTCAAAATCGGCTAAGGGAAAGAAGAAGAGCGTTGCATTTGCTTGAAATCAAAAAGTCCGAAATGGTGTATTGTCTATATACTTTGTTTATGTACTTAGATATCGGGGTTCGGCGTTTTCACCAGTTTATCTATGTCTATCGGAATTGAACCATCATCATGAAATCGCGCTTGTGGGGTGTTCCCGTTGTACATGAATGCCGCATCGCTAAAGTTGAGCAGAGTAGTGGCAGCAGAGTAGTGGCAGCGATATTGTTGAAAAGTGTTGAAGGGAGTGTCTATTACTGTCCCAAAGGCAAGGCGAGTTTGCGTCGCATAGGTTTGAACTCGGGCTTAGGTGCCATATCGGGATCTTTGTTGGGGTCGTCGTGATGGGCGATATTGCCAGGAAGTTTCTCGGGGTGTTCGACAATACCAGGGATCTGAGTATCGATTTCCCGAGCCATCTTGTTCAAGAAGGTTGTCACCTAAGCAGAGATTAGTGTGAGCTCGTCAAAAAACTTTGTTTGACATATGACATACCGGCTTGACAAACCATCTTGACCCTCCAAACTCGAACCAACCCAAATGACCACCCCAAGACGTAGTCAACATGACTCCATATGGTGTCTGAGTCATCTCATGGAAGGGTAGACTAGCTCGACAGGCGATCTAGTGCTGTTAGTGGCAATTCGTGTTTGCGAGGGTTCCATGACTTACTGGGTCATCCTCTGCTTGAACACTAAGGAAAGGGATACGGATAGCAAGCATTGAATCAGTGGAAGCGGCATCACGGTAATACGCTCCCTCGGTAGGATAGCCCCAGCTCGGGCATTGCAAAGCGCTGTTGATTCCATGTTAGAGCTGTATTCTCTGTGTAGCGAGGGTAGGCTTACCGGTCGAATTCATGCAAGTAAGTACTGTTCCTCACGGCATCGACATCAATGCGAGGATTTTTGGAGATGGCCTCGACATGTCTGTTATTCAGTGTTAGCTTCAACTGGATAAACAGGGCAATGGCACTCACTGTTCAAAGAGCCTTTTCATGCTGGCGCCCATCGTTTTGCTGTATACCTCCTTGCCAATCCAGGTACTTTGCAAGTATGAAGAGCTGACGTCCAAGTTCCATGGGCTTGCACAAAGGACGGCTGCCTTCAATTGACAGGCATCTCCCTCTTCTCCCAGGTACTAAAAGATTGTCAGTAAATAGTTGAATAGTTACCACGAGGAAACGTACGTTAGCGAGAATATTGGCTCCAAGCGAGAAACCAATTCCGAAAAGAGGGCGATTGGGGAACTTTCTCCTGATCCATTTCACGGACTGGCGAACATCCCAAGTAGCCCGGGCATTATAGAGCACGCCAGTACTAATCTTGGTCTGCGAACAACCTCTAGAGTTAACAACACATGCCTCCCATGCCCCGTCCTTCACAAGCGGTGCCAGGATATGGCGCAAGTATACTTCGTGGGAGCCACCACTCAAGCCGTGAAGAACCACAAGCATAGGCTTGGTATCATCAGAAGGCAAATCAGCAAACTCATCCTGTGTAAAGAACGAGGTGCGTGGCGGCATTCCAGACTCTTGGGTATATCTCCTCGCTTGATCAGTCAATTCCGGGTCCTTGGGCATGTCGTACGGTGCAACCACGAAATCGATAGCATACTGCCCCGTGAATGCAGGACTGTCCGACTCGAACATTTTGCGTTTGTAGTAGACTGGGACATTATCATGTTTCAGGACTGTCCAAAAGGTCTGCAGGTGTCCATTGAACAAGAATGGGTTCAAGTTGCATGTGTCTGGTGTTGCAGACCGACAGATATCAACAAACGTGGTCTGTTCTTTGGCTGCAGTGCCGGAAACCTTAGTCAACGTCAACTGGTTATCCTTGGAGTGATAGAATGATATGCGGCCCTTAGGACGAAGCCATGAGAGCAAACCCATAGCAATCAGTCCTGATAAGAGAACCGATAGGGGAAAAGATTCAAGCAGAGTTGATACGAGATGGTGCATGAGGATGTGGATGCAAAACGCTGAAATCAAGTCTAAAATGAAATGAATGTTCTGATATATGTTCAAGAATGACGACCCTTCTGCTTGTTTCTCGAGTAGAGAAAAGTGGCTTGGAACATAAAAAGCAAAAAACGCTTCAAGGGACCTCGGCATTACCCGATTGGGACATGACTAAGCGGTTCTTATCGCAATCTGCAACTTATCCCACGTGACCACATCCTGACTCAGCAATCACATGAATGTCACATGATACAATCCACATCTGACATCTGTCAGTCATCTGAACTGTTTTAAGTCAGTTGACAATATCATACTAGGCCCGAGCATAGATTTGATCCACCCTATACATCTTATCTGGCGAAGGCCACGGCGTTCTGTTGTGATAATGAAGTGATGATGCTATGATGCTTAATGCGGCAACATGGGCTTCCGTATCCGGAAGCCCTTGATAACTTCCGGCATCAAATGCAAGGAGATATCCCCATGTTTTCCGACAATGGCTATGTCTGTCTGAGAAATGTCTCTGCAGACAAAAGCAGTAGATGTTGAGATATCCGGCGTTATGCATAGGGATCATCGGACAAAGAATGACCAGAATCATATAAGCCCTATATGTAATGCTGATAACTTATTGTGACCTTGTCCCATGGTCCGTTTTCGTGCAATTCAATCATTCATAAGACTACCTCAAGGTCAAAAGATCCATCTTTCCTTTTCTTCTGATGCCTTTTGTCACGCGCTACGCTTGATTCCAATATGATACTTCAGTGACACCCGTGCTCATTTTCGACTCTTTTTGCTTCAGATAAAGGCCGGCCTCACCCCCCATGACCCTAATAAGAGAGTTACCTTCCAACATGTCCGATCGGCTTTTTCGCGCCACAGAGAAGGTTAAAATCATAATCAAGATGAGACCGTGGTCACCAAAACGGTCGAAGAAGCAGGAAGATGGCTCCGGCCGTTGCTATCTTATGGAATTACCCACTGAACTATTACTGGAAATCGTCTCCCATTTGACAGTACTGCCGGAGGCAGCCCTTGCACTGACTTGCAAGCGCATGTTCGCCATCTCCGGCGAAATCCTATTCTCGAAGTCCCTCCGGTTCGCTCGAGACTTTGCGCCGCTCTTCCATCATTATCGTAATGGTCACAACTTCGTCACCCCGCGATGGTCATTCCTCAACCTACTTGAGAACAGCCGCTGGAAGCTTTGCTCCAAGTGTCTGAAGCTTCATCCTCGAGCCGCTTTCTCGCCGAAAGAGTTGAGACGCAAGGCAGACCAGCGAACGTGCAATGTTGGCGAGTTGGCCGGAATTGTCGACCTTTGTCCATGCAAGAAGTTGACCTTCCGGGATAAACTTGATCTTGTGGATCATGTACGCGCACGACAAATCACGCTGCAAGCTTTGAAATCAGAATTTGGAAATGCCGTCGACGAACGTTATTGTTGGCATACATGCACCGAGCAGTATGGTCCAACGGAGCTGAAGACTTCCCTGTTCCCGGAACTCGACCATAACAACCAGCTGATTATTTGCACGGAATATCAGCTCACCACCGAACCAGGTCAAGTTGGAAAGGAAGATTTCATGACACCACGATTCGGATGTGCACATCGATCAGTTGACCTCTGGCTGTCAAGCGTCTACCAAACCACCATATGCCGCCTATTCGACTCATTCTGTTCATCGTGCAAGCGCATCTCAGTCTGCAGTGCATGTGACACGACGTTGAAATGCCCACGGAAGCAGCCCTTCCACATTGAGAAGTCAAACAAGGCGACGTATTCATTCTGGACCGAGCGAAATCTCGGAGGCACAAGTTCCACTCCTGACTCAGCCTGGGGAAATCAGAGAATCCACCCGGCTGAACCATCAATCAGCGTGGAGAATTGCAACGAGCTTTGTCCCTGGACAGTGCGTGAACACCCAGCGCTTTCCTTCACGCCGAGTTTGGGCGAGGAAATCATTGATCCTGCTATGGGTAATTCGCCCATCAATCAGCTTTATTCATCACTTCGCAATCTTTAAGGTTTGCTGCACGAGAGGCGTTTGGGTTGTTACAAGCATTTTTTGGAGTTGGAGACGCAAATTAGGGTTAATGTTGGGTTTTGGCAGTTTGTCAGTGTATAGTGAGCATCGGTCTAGCCTAGCGGGTTCATTTGGGGGTTTTTTTATCAATCAACAGTATTTACGATCATATTTAAGGCAACGCAAGTCGACTTTTTGTTTCGCTTCCACTCTTGCTTCTCTGGGAAAGGAACCCTCCTTGTTGTAACTGTAATATCGGTTCTGTCGACCCATGCGAGCTACATATATGGAGTATATAGATGCCGCTAACCTAGGGGAAAAGCAAATAAGAAATGATACAATTGTAATTTCAAGATATGGAGCGTATTTCGTCAAATGAGCAAAAAGAAAGGAGAGCATGCAAGAAATAGACCAACGATATCGAGTCAAACAAAGCCAAGACAAGTTCCCAGTACATTATCGCATCCTTATCAGCTGACCGCCTGGGGTTTCTTCGGACCACACCACGACCAACCCACGAGTTTAACTACTCGCTTTTCGCTTTTATGAGCAGTGCATTTCGGGATGAGCTTCCCACCCCCCGGCCACGGGCAATATCCGCAGTATATACCACCGCCGTATCAGCATGGGCCACTGCCCCCGCAGATGCTGTATAATGCCGGCCCTGCGCCAGCACCCTATGATGGCTATGGGAAGCCGGGGATGTATCCTCCCTCGATGATGGGATACTCGTATCCATCGACATATACTCAACCCCAGCAGCAAGTACAGCCGCGTCATCCATCACAAACTCCTCCGCAGCAGCCACTTCAATTGCAGCAACCTCTCCAACAACCACCGCAACCCCAACCCCAGCCGCAACCACAATTTCTCCCTCAGCTACAGTCACCTCCACCTCGGCCTGCTCCTGCTCCTGCTCCTGCATCTGCACCTCCCCCTGCACCTGTGCATGCACCCGCACCTCCACCTCCTCAGATTCAACAACAAATCCAGCAAGAAGACTTACAGCATCAGTTTGTGAATCCCGCGCAATTGTTTGTACAACAACCTCTGCCTACTGCCCCGCGGTCCCGATACACCCAACTCCCTCAATATGCCGAGCCACCTATTATGCCAAATGCAAGCCCTTCGCAATTACCCCGGGGACCTTCGTTTGGCCCACCAGCTGCACCTGTCCATGTTGCTCCGCCTGCTGCTAGCCCCAGGCTGAAGACTTCGGGCAACCAAGGACCAGCAAACATCCATATCCAGCAGCAACCAAGCCAACCACCGAAACCACAACCTCAACTACAACCGCAGCCTCAGCCTCAGACGCAACCGCAACCACAACCCATCATCAAAGTCGAACCTAAGCAACCTCACATCTCCCCCAAAGTTGAAACCCAGCAGATCCATGCAACTCCTATTGCAACGCCGAAACGACCCCAGCCAGCCTCATCACCAGTGACGCATTCTAAGCCGCAAGTCATGGTACCAGCCCCTTCTCCCGACGTTCAAACAAAGATACGGACGCAAAATCAGACACCGAAGAAGCAGCAGACCCCACAGCACGTGGAAAAGAAGCGCCCGAGTCAGCATTCTGCTGAAAAGAATGGGAAGCCTCAAGCTGCCAAACCTGCGAAACCCCCAGTCGACTATCAGGTTCTCTTGTTGTCGTTGGCCGATGAATATCTAAACGCTGCTCATTCTCATGGAACAACCACGTCCCTTGCTACACGTGAGGCGGATGTTGAGGAATATTACAAACTAGTCGCTACTGGACTGGGCTGTTTAGAGGCTGTCTTGAAGGTTTGTGAACGCCTCGGTGTATGGCCTGCCATCGAAAGCTAATCAAATAGTAGAACTGGCGCTTGCAACCACGCAAAGAAGCGCTTGTGAGACTTCGCTATGCGCGTACGTTGTTCGAGGAAACGGACAATGATATCGAGGCAGAAACCGCATTAAGCAAAGGAGTATGTTCATTTCTCTTATGTCTAGAAGCAAAGCTAACCCGACACAGATCGATCTTTGTGAACGAGTCAGTCAAAAGAACCTCTGAGAGGATATGGCTTAGTTACTGACTTTTTTATAGAACCGTATGCTTGATTTGAAGTACAGCATGCAGCATCTCTTGGCGCGAATGATCCACAAGTCTAACCCCAAAGCTTCCTTGAAAGCTGTCGATGGCATGATTCAGGACGTGGAAGCATATCGCCATGCTGCGTGGGAGTACGCATTCCGTTTCCTTCGAGTAACGCTCTCATTGTCGTCTCCATCACACCAAGACTCTGTGCAGGCACTGCAGCATCTTCACAAGATTACAGCGATGGCAAGTCGGAACGGAGACAAGGCTGTCTCAGCAATGGCGGCTGTTATCGAATCACTGGCGCACTTGCAGCAAGGGACGAACTCGGACTCGATTGAGCAAGCGCAGCGTGCCGTGGCTGCTGCGCGTAGCCATCAACTAAATGATGAGCTTCGCCATATCCCCCAACTTACGACCTTGATCCAGATGGTAGATATCTGCTGCAGCCTTCTTGAGTACGATGTCAACCAATCCGGTCAGAAATTGAAGATCATGCAGGCTTTGATGGATGAGACACTTGGTGACACCAACTGGCGTCCCGATGGGTCATTCTCCGTCCCACTCAATGGAAAGTCCGCCGGACCCTCCTCAATTGACACCGGTGATATCTTGCTAGTCCAGAATGGGACATTGTGGTTGAGCTTTAACTGGCTTCCCCAGCACGACCTATATGCACTTTGCTACTTCCTCAGTTCGATCACACTCAGTGCTAAAAACTCATACGATGGCCGGAAAGCAGAGAAATATCTCGAGGAAGGGCTTCGCATGATCCAGGGCAACTTCAGGGTCCCTCAAGAGATTTCGGAGTCCATGGCCAATGCCAACCGACGAGTGCAATGGCGTCAGTCTCTTTATTGCAACTTCCTTCTGCAGAAGGTTTTCCTGGCGTGTTCTCGAACCGACTGGGAGCTCGCCAGCCAAACTCTCAATAACCTGCAACAGGTCTTCCAAGAGTTTGGCTCCACCCTTCCGGACACCATTGAATGCTTAATGGAATATGCGGCCGGTACCATCGCACAGGCAACTGGCGATCTCAAGACCGCACTAGCCGTCTTCCAATCGCCACTTCTGTCTCTCAACGCATCAACCAGCAAGACAGCCCGGAACGACCCATGCCGTGACACGCGCATCCTCGCTGGTATCAACAGCGTCCTGATAATCCGCGATCCGGCCCACCCCTCGCACTCCCTGCTACCAAACGTTCTAGCCACCATCGAGCCCTTCTGCCAAAGCAGTCCAAACAAGTACATCCAGGCCGCCTACTACCTAGTATGCGCAACTTTCCAATCCGAATCAACCATTCAGACCAAACAATACCTCCAACAAGCGCTCCAGTCTGCCACAGCTATCAGCAACAGCCAGATCACCTGCATGACGCTCACCTTCATGAGCTGGAAGTATTTCCGCGGTGTAGTCGGCGAGCAAGCCGAGAAGAGCGCGCGTGCTGGCCGCGCCATGGCCAAACGCGCAAACGACCGCTTGTGGGCGAGTGTCACTGATGATATGCTGGCCGAGACCCTAGAACGACAGGGCAAGAGCGAGGAGGCCCAGGGCGTTCGCGAAGAAGGCCAGCGCTTGGTGGCAGGCCTTCCCCCAGGTTTGAGTCGCCTTGCTTAGGGACCTCTCTTGATGGTTTTGACTTCTTTCTTGCTTTATTAACAGCCCCATCTATCTTGTCTTTACCCTTTGTTTCAAGCTCATTGTTATGGGAGCGCTTCGTTATGATACCATTTGATGGCTACCCAGGGAAGGCGTTTGCTTTTTTCTTCGGTTATTCTCAACCTGATATTTCTTTCAATCATGGACCACATTTAATGGCACCATGACCCCACCCCAATCACCACTGTTTATTTTCATATTTACCGTAGGATGATAAGTTGAATGCTTCAACGAGGATAGTACCTCGAGAAGACCATGAATTGCTTCACTCCATATAGGAAAGTAGGAAAAGACAGGAACATCCGACATCCATAATGTACAAAGGTCCTTGGTATACCCCAGCGCACAGCGACAAACGCAAATGCAAATGCAATGCAAGCGCAACTGCACGCGAACGAAAGCTCGAAAGCTCGAGAGCCAGCAGTATCGAAAATATCAGAAAACACCACCGCATTAAACTCCATGCCCTCAATACGCCAGCTGAACCCACCTCAATCAATCAACACGAAAGAAAGAAAAGAGGTTAAAAAGTCCGCAAATAACCCACCGAATTAATAAATCCTCGCATTTAACAACGCACCATCCAATGAAATCAAATGAAACAAAAACAAAAAATCAACCTAAATCACCCTAAACCACCCCACACACCCCGAATCCTCCTCGCAAGCTGAATATCCTTCTGCATAATAGTAACCCGCTTAGCATGCAATGCGCAAAGATTCGTATCCTCAAATAGATGAACAAGGAAAGCCTCGGCAGCCTCCTGCAGCGCTTGAATAGCATGCGACTGCCAGCGCAATTCGGCACCGACGTCGGCGGGGAGAAGGTCGAGCGCCACTTCACGGACTAAGCGGGCAAAGGGTAGTTTCGCGATGAGCAGCTCGTAGCCGCGTTGGTATTGGCGGATTTCTTTTAGGGCTTTTGTGCCTGGTTTGTAGCGGCGGCGGCGCCCTGTAGGGGTTGGGTCGCCCGCTGGGTTTGGTTGTTAGATTGGGTTGGATTGCATTGAGAGGACGGTGAGGGTGAGAGGGTTGGGATAGACATACGTTGGACATCGGCAGCTGTCTTTGCGGGTTGCTTCCCTTTCGCGGTTTTGCGCGCTTGTATTGGTGACTCATCTGCGGCAGCTGTCGCAGCTGTTTTGCGACCCTTTTGTGTGCTGCCTGGTGCTGACTTTCGTGCCATTTTGGGTGGCATTGGGGATGTAGGAGAATGCCGTGTGCTGGCGCGTGTTTGTTTGGGGGTGTTGACACGCGATCAATTGCGGCCTGGCAGTTAGGCGAGGCGATAGCGGGTTGTCTTTGTCCCCCAGTATTCGTTATTCGAGTATAGATGCGCAGGTAGCCCTCGAGGGGAAGAATAATTCTCAATATGAACTATTTCGGTGTTAGCGTCCCAGCCCCCGTGTTTGTTCACGCGTCATGGCACGTGATATCTGGCCTTATCGAAGGACACCTGGAGATCTACTTTCACTTACTCTCTCACCTCTTTCTCATCAACATGGCTGCTCTCTGGGAGAACAATGGGCAACCAGGCCAATTCCCTCTCGAGCAATGGTTCTATGAGATGCCACCCGTCACGCGGTGGTGGACGGTAGCCACGGTGGTAACGTCGCTGCTAGTACAATGCCACATCGTGACCCCATTCCAGCTATTCTACAGCTTCCGCTCGGTATACGTCAAATCGCAATACTGGCGACTTCTAACGACATTCCTCTATTTCGGACCGCTCAATCTCGACTTACTATTCCATGTCTTCTTCCTACAGCGATACTCCCGCTTGTTGGAGGAATCATCCGGCCGCTCCCCGGCTCACTTCGCATGGCTGATTTTCTACGCCATGACTTGCCTCCTCATCATCTCGCCTTTCCTTTCATTACCGTTTCTTGGCTCGGCGCTTTCATCCAGCCTGGTTTACATCTGGGCCCGCCGCAACCCCGATACTCGTCTTAGTTTCTTGGGACTGTTGGTTTTCACGGCGCCTTACCTGCCTTGGGTGTTGATGGGATTCAGTTTGATAGTGCATAAGACTGTGCCCAAGGATGAGATTCTCGGTGTTGTTGTTGGCCATATTTGGTACTTCTTCAATGACGTTTACCCGCCTCTGCATGGTGGCCACCGGCCATTTGATCCGCCTCAGTGGTGGCGCCGTATTTTTGAGGCTAGACCTGCTGCCAGTGAGCGTAATACGGGTGCAACAACTGTGAACCGGGAATTTGTGGCGGCCGCAGCGCCTGAAGTCCGATGAATTGACGGATCCACATGGAATTGGAGATTCCATCTATCGCATCGAAATCCGATAGTCAACCACATATCTGGAAGATCGACATTCACGCTGGTATAGTAAAGACACCGATCCGTGAATCTGGTGGCTTCCGTACTTTTATGACGATGCTTGGGATTATGGAGGATTCCGCAAGAAGCTGAACGGTAGCCAAAGCCCGTTGCCCAACTCGCGCCCGGTGAGAGTATTCCAGGAGTGAACAGCGGACCTGGACATGGATAACGGTGATGTAGCACCACTTGGCTTTTCCCGAAGAACGATGCGATCAAAGGTAGCCAAAGGTAGTCGGTGATCATTTTGTCTGATATGACATGTGCCCTTTGACCCCAGGCCTCCTTGTGGTGTGTGGAAGGACTCTCAGGTTAGGTTCAGCCGATACCTTGAGAGCGTGTATGTGTTTACTCCTTATTTGCATCGAAATCGCCGAGATACCCAATTATTGCCGTTCATTCCCAAATCATATCATCATTCAAAAGCAGTTATCCCTTGAGATAGATGAAAGCACATGAAACATGAGACACTTGACGTACCAAACGCACGTCCCTCTGTTTATTATTGTTTAAAGTAAAATAGAGTGCAAACACCGCGTGATCCATGCATTGAATTAAACACCTTACAGCCAAGTCAAGCGCAAGTACAGGTACATGTACATGTACATAGCTGTACAGCCTCATACAGGCCTGCAAGATAACCTGATCGACGCTGACATTGACGTAGTGCAATCCTTAAATATAATTAGAACAGAATAAGCTACAAGATGTAAGTGACGCATTCCGACTTAGCCACAGCTGCGTTTCAGTTGACAGACAGATACATTAGCTAACTATAGCTAACTTATCATGTTACTGTACGCTGCTTATATCGAATAGGAATAACCACCAACATCATTTGTCTTAACCAGCCACTCCAGTCACCAAAACAGCCAAAACACGGCCGATCACAGCGCTGTCCCTTGTGATAATCATCGCACGGCAGGCGATCTGCGCGACCTAATACACCGGTGTGCTACAGTAGAAGTGATGGAGAGCGGTATACATATAGGTGATAGGACATAGTAATCTGTACAGTGGATGCTAGGTCAATGTACATCTGTATATCAATCCCTATCAAGTTAGCAACAGGGACTCTTAACGCTTAGCCCCCAACCCACCCACGTCACAAAGCGTTGATCGCATCGAAACCTGGAGTCCGGAGAAGACACGATTGCCGATCTTGTCGGCAGTGCACTATACGTGAGAGTAAAGTGTGGCTATTCGAGTTCAGATTGACTGGGTGAACCGTGGGCTGGTGGACTAGGCTGACGCCAGCCTAGCGGGTTTGTGGGGGCGGTTTCAACGTACCAGAGCCAAGTGATTATGTGATTATGTGGAGTGGTAGTGTGTTCCCGTGGTAATCGTATTCGTATGTCGGTGGTGGTTGTGGTACGCTAGGCAGTAGTTTTAATTTTTTACAGTTAGTTATATAGTTACATTATTTTAATGCACTCTAGGCTACATGTATTATCTTATTAGCGTATTCGTGTAGATGTCTCCGGCTGTACCATTTTATGAGGGCCCCACGTTCAATGTCTGGTGCTGTGTCGGCGAATCGGTGGTAATTCCACGATATTGAAGGTTGGTTCTGTGCTCTTAGGCAACCGGAATAGATTAAAATGGCAAAGGCGTTCTTATCTCAGGGCTACGTGTACATGGCGCTGTTTCAGGATTACATTGTATAGTAAGATTATTATCTGCTTTGGCGTTTAAACGTGCCTATATTCTGGGGCTGTAAGTGGACAAGATGCTATGCTGGGCGCATTAGCCCAGCCTCGGCTTCTTGGTTCGAAGTACTTACCTGAATAGGTTGAGTGGAGATTTCCCCCACAGGCTATTTACAGTACGCGAGTCCAACAGCTTACTCTACAAGTAAATCTAATTATTATAGACAGTGCAGCTACACTACTAACTTACTACCAACACTAACTATAACTATTAACTATTAATTACAGCTACATGTTGAGTATGGTATTGTACTCAACAGTTTCAAAAGTTTATCCCCTGTGGAGCCCCACCACACTAGACCTCAATAGTCCTACTCAGCCACCTTAGCCTCGTATGGCCCTTGGAACCCCTGTACGGTACATTTTTTCGCCTTCACTCCCTCTTTAGTCTCCCCACTCGTCACTCCTTAGCTGTTCTGTTTAGTCCTCCCATCTCGTCTCGCATCTCGCCTCTCCTTTGATTCCTTCACCCGCGTGGAATTGGCGCCTCATTCCACTTCAAACCTCCACCGCCCTCACGGTCTGAACATCGACACGACTTGACGACTTATAAGCATTGTTCAATTGGTCGCGCATTGTTCCCTCGATTTCCGCGCTTGTCTCCTACACCTTCACCATGCGGCGTGGTCTCCTGATCTTTTGCCTCGTCAACCTCCTCATCTTGTCACTGCTTGTCCGCAGTGTCTCGACTCTCCTCTCGCTACTCGTCGAAGATGCCGCGGCCGACGCGATTCACCGCGCTGAACTGCCGTCGCCCAACTCCAGTCTGATCGAACAGCGACCCCAGATCATTCCCAAGATCATTCACCAGACATACAAGAATGAGACCATTCCGGAGGTCTGGGTGGAGGCTCAACAGAGCTGTATCGACTTGCACCCGGATTATGAGTACATTGTATGTCCAGCCCCAACCTCCTGCTCAGGGTCAATTCGCTAATCCATACTCTAGCTCTGGACAAACGAAAAGTCGCGCGACTTCATTGCTGCTGAATACCCCTGGTTCCTGGACACCTTCGATGGCTACAAGTACCCCATCCAGCGCGCCGATTCCATTCGGTACTTCGTTCTCGCGCACTACGGTGGAACCTACATTGATCTGGACGACGTATGTATTAGCGTGACACCTAGATTGTTCGTTTACTGACGAAAGCAGGGCTGCAACCGCCGGTTAGATCCTCTCCTCTCCTACCCCGCTTGGGTTCGCCGCACAGTGCCAACCGGTATCTCCAACGACGCCATGGGCTCCGTGCCGCAACACCCCTTCTTCCTACGTGTGATCGAGTTGCTGCAACAGTACGACCGCCACTGGCTCCTCCCCTACATCACGGTCATGTATTCGACGGGTCCATTGTTCCTCTCGGTGATCTGGAAGGAGTACATGCAGGATAAGCCGAGCGAGGCTGGGCGCGTCCGCATTCTCATGCAGGATGAGTACAACAAGTTCTCGTGGAGCTTCTTTACCCACCACCGGGGTAACAGCTGGCACGGCAAGGACGCACGTCTCATCTTCTGGGTAAGTCGCTGTTTCAGTTCATTCCAACTTAAGGCAGTAAGCTAACATACCAAAGATGGGCCAACATTGGGTCTTCCTCACCATGTGCGGGTTCCTCGTTGCTGGAATCGTTGGAATCTGCCTCTGGTGGAGCTACGGCCGCATTATGCTTCTCGGTGCCCAATACCGCTACCGATACTCAAAAGTGCCTACTCTCCTCAGTCCGTCGCGCTTGTCTACTTCGCCAACACGGCGATCACGACTTACCGTACCTACGATCCTTCGCCGAGTCAGCTTCAAAGAAGACGAAGAATCAGGCGGAGCCACCGAAACCTCTTACGAACTCGGTCGACGCGATGACTAGATGTCTGATTCTGCATTGATTTCGATTCGACTTATATCTGCGATTTCCGATATCTGAATTCTTCATCTCACTGTATTTGTGTATCGATACGGCCTCGGATACGATCTCTGCATCAGCATTTACTACTGTATACTTTTATTCTTTTCTTTCTTGTTTATGAGCGCATGCATGGTGTCTCTCAATCCCGTGGCGGGATCCTGGATTGAATGCTCACCTGGAGCAAATCATTGAGGTTTTTGTCTTACTCTTTTTATTACTTGCTTGGACATGTGCGCTACTGCGCTTCGCTACGCCTGCGTGTCCCGATTGGCTCCGTTCAGCTTCTCACCATCCCCTCATCTTCACTTTCACCTTTGTGGCCCCTTATTGATTTGTAAACAAGTTAGATTTCGATTCTGGGTGATGGTGATGATCTTGGACCTCGGGCCTGCTTTTTGTTTTTTCTATATGCACACGTTGATACGGAGATCTCCACGGGAGAATGATGAATCAATACTCGTGGCTTTTGAGTCCACATGATCTATTTACTTCCTGCACATTGTAACCTAGTAATACAACTCAGTAAAAGCAATTAAGTACGGCACAAATGCAACCTCCGCACAACTTGAAACATGATATGTCAACGCCAACTCCAAACAAGCGTTTCAGCATTTTTGAAACCACTCCATCCATCCAATGACAACACCAGCGTGCCTTGCATAGACAATGCAGCAAGAAGCGACCCTAGCCCATAAACCACAATAAGCTTTCCGACTGGCTCCATCAAGCCGCGCAGGGTCGAGCGCGAGGCGAGTCTCACCACAGTACATGCAGTTAGGGTTTCTTCAGTACAAATATCCTCTATTCTATCTTTTCCTGCAATTTTCAGTTTACTAGCCCGTTTCATTACCCAAAGTCATGCACAAGTAATAGACAAGTCATCTGTCCTGCCTTGATTTGGGGGCAACTCCGTCATTTAACATACTTCGGCTGGCATTCTCCGCGCCTTCGCCTGTGCCTACTATGTAGGACTACAGTAAGTTATGTAGGAAACTACATGTATTTTCGAGGCGGTATTCGCCCCCCACCCTCCCCTTTGTATGTTCCCAGCTTCTTTGTATTATGCGCTAGCACCCATGTTTCGTATAGCTGTCTCTTGCTTCTGGGGGGTATGTTGTAGGGTTTATAAATATGGGTTGGGTTGCGCTCTTTCTGTGTTCTATTCTGGCATATCATTTTGTTCCAGTAATTGTCTACTCGAGTCTTTCCTGAACTTGATCATTGTTCTCTTTATCTTGTGGTTTGGTTTCTTTGGAACTATCACTATCACTTTTTCCACTATACGCCATCTATTCAACCTACAACAATCTCAACTCTACACTCTATACAGCAAAACAAAAACAACAAATCAATACAAAATGCACCTCCCAACCCTCCTCCTAGCCCTAACAACCCTAACAACCGCAACGCCCTTCCCTTTCCACCTAACCGGCCTCAACCGCGCCGATGCAATAAGCATAACGCAATCCCAAATGGAAACCATCGCCCCGAAATCCAAAGATTGCGACAAACCACCCGCAGAAGGCGAATGCGCAACAGGCAAACAAGCCGCCAAGTTCACCTCGCAGTCATTCAATACGTACAAGGTGACCAACAAGGCCGAGCAGGCCGCTATCATTTCCCTGATGGCATTCGAGAGTGATGATTTCAGGTATAATAAGAATCATTTCCCGGGTGTTGCTGGGCAGGGGAGTGAGTATACCAAAAACATCCTTGATCACAACCATAACCATATACTGACCTGAGATCGTATAAACAGCCCGAAACATGCAATCGCCATCCTACAACAAAAAATACGCATCGTCCCTCCCAGCCTTGAGCGATAAACTAGCCAGCGTCTCCAATGACCCAGCTGCTTTGTTGGATTTGCTGAGGAATGATGGCACTTATGACTTTGGGTCTGGGGCTTGGTTTTTGACAACGCAGTGCTCTAAGGAGGTGCGGACTGCTCTTGCTGCTGGTGATGAGAGTGGCTGGAGCCGGTATATTTCTGATTGTGTTGGGACTTCTGTTACGGATGAACGGAAGGAGTATTGGGAGAGGGCTGTTAAGGCTCTTGGTGTTTAGTCTGATATGGTTCGGCTTGGGTTATGTCTTGCGTTAGGGTTTGTTTCTTGGTTTGATTTGATTTTATTTGCATTGGGTTGAAGAGCTGGCTCTTTGATGTAGGATAGGCGTTATGGTGTTGTGGTTTAGTTTAGGCGTAACGGTTTAGTATTGCTCATGCATGATGATAAGTTATATTATATCCCGTATCTCATTTCATTTCATACATCACTTTTATATCTATCTCTATCCCCATTTCTTTCCCATCCTCTCCACTCTACCGGAGATCCTTACAAAACACCCTTAGTACTAACAACATCCCCAGCCCCAACTTGCCCCGCAACCCTACGCTTACAAGCAGTCCGAATAGCAACAGCAAGCGCCTTAAACGCACTCTCAGCGCGGTGGTGATCATTATCACCATAAGTACAACCAACATGCAACGTCACACCCGCAGCCTGCGCAAAGCTCTGCAAACCGTGCGTGATCATCTCAGTGCTGAGATCGCCGATCTTCTCGCGCTTGAAGCCGAGGTCGATGACTGCCCACGGCCGGCTGGAGAGATCAATGACTGCCCATGAGAGTGCCTCGTCAAGGGGTGCGTCGCCGCGGCCGAAACGCTCGAGGGATTGGCGGGCGCCGAGGGCATTTGTGAATGCTTCGCCGACGGCGAGGAATGTATCTTCTGTTGTGTGGTGGTCGTCGACTAGCGGTTATTAGCATTCGATTAATTGCGGGCAACTGATTATAATATGATATGATATGTATGGACTCACTGTATAGATCACCCTTGGCGCGAACAGCCAGACTCATCCCGCCGTGCTTGGCCAGCGCATGCAGCATGTGGTCCAGGAACCCAATGCCGGTGCTAATGGTAATTTGCTGGGTGGGGGTGAATTGTGTCGCATGGCCGGCATCCTTGGGGGGGACAATGCCCTTCTTGGCGGCTTCGGCTTCTTGGGGGTCTGTCGGGGCGGGGAAGTGGGTGGTTGGCTCGGAGGGGGGGAGAGGGCCGCCGTCGAGGGAGAGCGAGACTTGGATTTTAGTCTCGTTGGTTACGCGGGAGACCACCGCTGTGCGTGCGGAGAGAGACATTGTGAGATGGTGCGATGTATGAAGTATGTAGCTGATACTCCGTAATCGGGATTCTTTTTTGTCTGAGTCGTCGGGAGAATTGTTGATCCGCATTATCAAACACCGAGATGTCTCTCGTCTTTTGCTTTTCTTTACTTGCTCTATTTCAGCTGGCTGGTCCAGATAATTCGCTTTAATATTTTCAATTCGAACTGCACTCTTGTCTTACATCACTGAGCACACCTACCATACCTACCACATCTACGACACCTATACCCTCCTGTTTATCGCAACCCGCGGAAGCTCGGATCGATAAGGATACAAACAATTCCTTTGAACTGCTTTCAAATATAGCAAGATGCCACCACCATCAAACCAAAGGGCCGAGATCGAGCCCCCGGAGGAAATCACCATGATCGCTGCCCAGGGCTTCATGACCGGCGCATTCCGCGTATGTCGAACAGCAAACCTCGACTAACTCAGCTAACACCGTCCAGTTCGGCTCCGTCTCCATCCTGGCTCATATGATCATGAACCTTCCCCACCCCTTCGTCTTCTCCGCGCCAAGTCCACCTGCCCACCCCGCGACACAACCCCGTCCCCGTCCGTCGATCATCTCCCGCGACTATCTTCGTTCCCGGCTCTTCCACCGCCCACTCGAGGGTTTCTCGGAATGGATCTCCCCAGGCTCCAAGGTCTACCGCGGTCTAACCCCCCAATTCAAAGTCTTCCTGCAAATGGCAGCTGTGACGTTGGGTGGATGTATCTGGGCAGAGAAACGCGTTACGGAGTACATTGACCTAGTTCGAAAGATTAAACGTGCAGAGCGGATGCAAGCGGAGAGGGCGCAGGGTACACGTCCTTAATGAGAGCAAAGAGCAGAGAGCAGAGAGAGCGTGGAGAAGTTGTCTGCTATTGGCAGGATATGGGCTTGACCGCTTCGCCAAGGCAGGACGTCCAAACCTGATATCCCTGCTTCGAAATCCCGTTTCCTCTGGGAGAGGAAAGGTTCATCCGCCGATCTCGTTTGGTTCCGTCACCGATGACGCCAGGTTTCTGGGGATATGAGCTTCCCCTTGATTACCATGCTGATCTCATTGCGATCTCCCTTTGGGCCACATCCAATGCCGTAGAGCACCATGGTGCGTGGAGCGCCTAAAATGTCGATCATCCCAGGTGGAGTGGATCTTGGATGCAAATCTCATCGCAAACTGTACAGTAAATGAGGGAATGGAGGTGAGAAGAAAGTAGTATATGAAGTATAATGTATACTGGCTTAGGCTTAGGCTTAGGCACAGGTACAGATACAGGTATGGTGCAGGTACATGTACAGGTACCAGGCACATAATGACAAGGATCATTTGATATGCAACAATAATCCCTGCTCTACAGTACCAGTAGAGTCTACTATCAACTCTGAGTGGATCAAGCCTCTTACGTGTATTCACTCCGGATTCGACTTGTCGCCGATGTCTTAAAATGCGGGCATAAGCGCCGACGGTTATACTTCCCACAATCTTCATGCTGAAGGGAATATAGTAAATTATAAATAACAGTAAAAATAAGAAATAGAACACCACAATTACCTGACATTGAAGTCATCAAATAATAATTGTAGGAAGTGAAACACATCCAGTGTTGGGGCAAATCTTTAGCTGCATCCGTCCATTCCTCCTTTTCCCCTCAACTTCTTCACCTGAAGTGAAATTCTCCCCTTCTCACCTGGGCACACTCGCTATTTTCGCTGTTCTCGTCTTTCTGTTTCCGTCACCTTCTCCCCCGCCTCTCCTCCCTTGCCCTGATCGGCTCTGATATCCTCAAATTAGCTTTGTGACACGAACTATCAGACAGATCAGGCTTCCGTTCTGGTCTATTGATTTGTGGCGAGATACTCTTCCGGAATTTTTGCAACCAGCTTGCCACATTGTTGACAGGTGCCAGACGCGTCTGGGGTTTTCCTAGATATAGTCGCAGGTCCCGCTTTAGGAAGATTACCCTGGTGTTAGCAATTGCTGATTGCTTCCATGGCGCCCTGACGGTTTACAGTATGTACTACCTTCCCCTCACTCTCTCCCACACCTCAATCTTTGCTTCTAATTTGGCCATGACGAGAATTATTGCTAATCGGTCTCAGTAAGAACGACGTTGAGGTCGTCGAGATAAGCTTCCTTTCTCAGCACTCGCGCCGCTGCTCTTCGCTTGATCCCCCCCGTTCCTGTACCACTTCACATTACCGACATGGCCGAAATCATTGGCAAACGAGAACGAAGAAAGAGTCTGAGCGTATTCAGCCCGTCCTCCACATCGACTCCCCCGACCCGGCCGTCGCTCCATGACCGAACACCCTCGGATGATGTCCTGACTCGCGAGAAGAAAACCCGCCGCAATTCTGGCTTCTTCGGTCGGTCTCAGAGTCCGAACAGATGGTCTAACACGTCCAACAAGGGTCGTCCTGGCACAGCAGGCTCGGAAACCACCGCTTTACCCCAGGTCTCCACATCCATTGAGACCCCTCGCCCGCGGAGGAAGTCTTTACAGAAGAAGCGAACCTCGGTTTTTGGATCTCTTAGATCTCTACACTCTTGGGAGGACGATGACCCTCTATCTGCCTCTGTCGCCTCGGTGGGAGACGATCACAGTGCGGCCAGTCCCCGAAATGGGATTTGGTCATCTGCGATCCTCCACCATGGGGAAATCCAAACAACCGGGGGCATGTGGAGAAAAAAGAGCCAGTACCTCGTTCTTACAGATACCCATATCGTTCGTTTCAAAAATCAAATCAAGGCCGCCGATGCCTTTCCTTCAGTCCCCGCTTCATACAACACGCGAGCGCCAGCTTCCCATCGCCAATCGGTGGCCTCAATCAGTTCATTACAGGATATGCAGCTAATGGCGTCCGGTGATGCATCTGCTGGTATCCCACTGAACAGCATTATTGCAGTATACATGTTGGAGGATGCACGGCTCTCACCCACGGTCGAAGTGGCCTATCTGGACGAACGTACCCATAAAGCCACATTGGTCCAGATGCAGACATCTGACTTACAAGAATTGAATCTCTGGATGGTGGGCATCCGTCAAGCTGCCAAGATGGCCAGAGCAAACCACCCACTACCATTCAGCAGGGCTTCAGTCGAGTACGTAACTCGTATGTTGGAACACGAGCGGGATTACGATCCAGAGGCGTTCCGCATGTTCCGGGTTATTCAAATCGCATCCAGCAAATCAATCACTCGCTCTTCCTCGGACGATCTCACTAAGCTGTCACCTACAGGCTGCTACCTTGCCATTGGCTCACACAAGCTTCACCTACTGCCCATGCAGAAGACTAACAATCGGTCATCGGTGGTATCATTGTCAGACTGGGAGGCGGGCACTTCATTCGGTCTGATGAACTTGACTGGGTTGTCCATGGAATATGGCGATGATAGCTTGCATCTCACTTTCAGGGTTCCTCTCAAGAAATCTTTCAACGTGTTCCTGGCTTCGGTTCATTCTGTCGAAGTTGCATGTTGGATCCGACAACATACTGAATTCCTACGTCCACTGTGGACCCGGCAGCCCTATGATTTTGTTGTTCCAAAGGGACTGCAAAACGACGACAATTTCCCGCCTGTCGCTCTAGACGAGGACTATGGATGCTTTGACCGTACACTGGTCGCCTACTCCGCTAGCTACGACATTGACACTTCCAACATTCGCTACACCATCGACCACGAGTGCGAGGATGCGCCATGTTTCCGTCTTCTCAGACCGGCTTCAGCGAACCACTCACGGTACAGCGCATTGGAACTCATTGCGGTCATGCGCGCACTTCGCTACAACGAATTCTTCCGGTCAATTTCATTCCGAGGTGTCAATCTTGATGCATTGCAGGGTCTGCGTGATGTACACGGAGTTGATGCAGACGTCCATCTCGACCGAGGAGGTTGCTCAGTGAACATACCAGGCCAGGCGAACCTGACCGTCCTCTCGCAGGAAGTGCGCGCTCTGGCATTGAAGAGTAAATGGCTGCGCCGGCTCGACTTTTCGTACTGTCTTACACGCACGCCAACGCCGACTTTGGAGAAAGGCACCCGGGATCCCGGGTGTGGCATTCCAGAAGCTATTTTCCCTGTCTGCCGCCGAGAATTGACCAGCGTGGACTGGGTTGTGCTCAACGGTATCAAGCTCGGTGAGTCAGATCTGGACTATCTTGTCGATGCCGCGTCGCAGAGACGCAGTCACCTGCGAGCTTTGGAGGTTGGGGACTGCGGATTATCCGTGCATGACCTTGATCTTCTTTTGTCGACGATTGTTGCGCAAGAATCAACACTTGAGGCAATCAACATTTCAGGTGTGCAGGGTCGGTTGAACCCCGACGTGCTCCAGCAGTATATTGGGTATTTTGGCCAAATCCGCAAAATCAACTTGTCTCGCATTTCACGGACTTCCGGCACCGAGCCGCTAATCACAGCCGAGATGCTGTTCAACTGGCGACTTGAGGAGCTGGCTCTTAGTCGGACGGCTGTCAACCGCGAGACTGTTGATGCTATTGCTACTTATCTGGCTAGTGATCGGTCCCGGAATCTTCGTGTGCTTCGACTTGATCAGTGTGGTTTGACGGGTGAGGATGTGGCTATGTTCATGCACTCGATGTCGGTAGAAGGTGCACGCAGCCTGCATTTGCATGTCAATGAGAACCGCCTCGACGATGGATGCTCGTTCATTTTCAATGCGATTGCAAAGAATAAGACTCCATCGCATGTGTCCATGCGGATGATTGACTTCAAGAAAGAAGATCATTTCCGCGAGCTGGTCGAGTCGCTTCGGAAGAACCGCACGCTTCAATTCTTGGATATTTCGAAGGCTTCGCTTCCGTACGATGCTAGTCCTGAGACCTGTCGCTCGCTGCAGTTGATGTTTGAGGAGAATGAGACGCTCGAGGCTTTGGATATTAGTGGAGACAACGCGCATCTTGATGTTGCACGCTTCGGCATCGGACTTAACCTTGCGTTGACCGGTCTTAAGAAGAACAAGTCGCTGAAGGTTTTGAGGATCGAACATCAGAAACTTGGTCTACAAGGCGCGAATACTCTGGCGTCTGTCTTGGAGGAGAATGATTTTCTGCGCGAAGTACATTGTGAGAATAACGACATCAATCTCCAATCCTTCACGGTGTTGGTCAATGGTCTACAGTGCAACCGTGCCCTTCTTACCCTCTCCTGTATGGACCGAGACCGATTCCAGTCCCTCGAGAAGGTGCGCCGCGAGGTCGACAATGTTCGATGGGACGTTAGCGCCAGCGCTCAAACTTCCACGGCGAACTCGATCCGTCGATCTCTGTATGCAGCGATGAGCGTTGGACAATCGCACGGACATCGGCTGAGCAAGGCACCACCGCCAAGTGTTGCATCCGCACTGGAAGCTTCGCCATTCGCCAATCACAATGTGGAGCTTGTTCTGGAATCGCTGAACCAAAGATGGGACATGGAAGTCGCCCGCCTTCATCGATATCTCCTACGCAACTACAATTTTGCCCACGGAATCGAAGACGCCGAACTAGATGACTCCGCCAGTGACGGACGACCCGCAACAGCAGCGAGCCTTGGCACAATGCTGGACAATCTCAAATTCGACGTCGCCATCTCAGCAGATGAAATCCGCCCGTCTCCACCCGATGAATCCCCAGCTCTCTCCCAGCTCACAACAACATCCTCCCTCCAATCCATGCACAGTATCGAATCCAACGCTACTACTCCAAAGCCCCCCTCCAAAATCCGCCCTCACACTGCCCGTGCCGTCCCATTCGACTACGGCTCCACCCCATCCTCCCGCCTCGCTCTCCCTGTCCCAGCCGTACCATCAACGGTCCAGAAACCAAGCAGCATCCGCAGCACACGCAGCTCATCTAGTACCGTATCCACAGGTACAGGCAGCGCCCGCAGCGCCTACGGCATGGCCTCATCCACACTGAGGGGCTTCCTCAGCGGGACCGCATTGAGAGAACGTGAACGTCGCCGAGCAGACGCAGCGCGTCCATCACCCGCACCTGTCTGCGTCTCGAACGAGAAGCCACCACAGCTGGAGTGGACTCCTCCCAAGCTTGACTTGCAAGAGCTGCAATAGCCGGACACTATCTTCTCTACACCATCACATTCACCCCTCCCTCGTACATAACTCCTCCCCTCAACACGAAGCCTGGCTTTACCGCCTGGGATTCATATATACGACCCCGGGTTTCATGTTCATACCTATACTTCTCCTCTTTTCTTTTCCATTTTTTTTCCTCCCTGTGGATCCAGTCTCACACGGCCAGGAGGCTCCGATACCCTGGCGTTCATACCCTGTCTTGATTCAGGCGTTTCCGTTCATCCATTTTGCAAGTTTTCACTTCGAATTCAAATATCATCGATATCCTCGCCCTACCATTTCCATCCCCATTCCAGTTGGATTTTGGGACTTGCTTTTACTTCTTACGGATATATCAATATCCTCATTTTGCTGTTTGCTGCTTGGTACTTGCTTTTTACTTCCTCAACTCATTCTTGGCGCTTATGTCCTGCATCATGGCTAGTTAATGTTTATGTATGTCCGCTGGGGAGGGACTTGTCAATCAATTCATGGCGTTTTTGTGCTTGGACTTTTTTCTTACTGTAGATCCTTCTCGTCACTATTTTGTAGATATGCACATGTAAAAGGAAGAACGAATACACAACGATAGACCGAGATGACCACTGGGGTTAAGTCCAGCCTAAATCCGCCCAGCTAAGTCCGAGTAAGTCCGACTACATCTAGTTATAACATCCATTAACTATCATCCACTTAAGACATAATAATCCTCATCTCTATCCTATCCTCACTTCAATCTACAACCCACAAAAATGCCTACAAAAAGCCAACTCAACGCCCAAAACTGCCGCCAATTCACACAAACCCTCCACAAAACCCCATACCCAGAACTAAACCCATCAACAACCCCCCTCCCAAACAACTACACGGTCTGCATCCTTGGCGGCCATGGCGCAGCAGGAACAGGCCTAGCAAAAGCCTACACTACAGCAGGCGCCTCAGGAATAATCCTCGCAGCACGAACAAAACCAGCCCTAGAAGAAACAGCCACTGAACTCCGACACATAAACCCAAATATCAAGATCGTCGTCATCGAATGTGATATCACATCTAGTTCAGCCGTCCAGGAACTGGCACGCACAGTTACACGCGAATTCAACTCCCGGCTTGATGTCGTTCTCGTTAACTCTGGATTCTCTGGTCCGATGGTTATGGATGTAACGGTTGAAGAGCCTGATTGGTTCAAATTGGCCTTTGAGGTTAATACCCTTGGGACATTCCATGCCGCGCATTATTTGTTGCCGATGCTGGTGAGGGATGATACTGGGAATGGGGGTGGTAGTTTCATTGCGATTTGTTCAATGGCTGCGCCGACTGTTGCTGGGTTTGGGGCCCATGCTCATTATTGTGTGAGTAAAGCTGCTCAGGCGAGACTTGTTGAGATGGTTTATGAGCAGTATGCTGGCCGGGGGGTGTTTTGTGCTAGTGTTCATCCTGGTGGTTTGAAGAGTGAATTTTCTAAGTGTATGCCTGAGGAGTTTTTGCACTGTGAGTTTCTTTTCTTGTTTTCCTTTACGTTATTTGAATATGTGGCTGACTTTGTATATCTATAGTGTTGACTGATAGTCCCGATTTGGTTGGTGCTTTTTGTGTTTGGCTTACTAGGCCTGGAGGGGAGCAGAGGGAGGCTTTGAATGGTCGTTTCCTTTCTTGTAAATGGGATGTGAAGGAGCTTGAGGCGAGGTTTGCTGAGATTCAGGAGAAGGATTTGTTGAGGTTTATGATTGCTGTGGATTGAGTTTGGTATGGCTGATATTGCTATTGTTAGAAGACATATATGATAGTTACTACACCGTGGAAGGAATGGTTTGGATTTATCTGTTTATCTGTTCGAAAGATGTAAAGGAATGACCGAAATAGCTTTACTAGTTTCCCAAAATAGTTCAAGATGACATCTGACGCTCCTCAGGTTGATTGACATATCTGCGTCTGACTACGTGACATGTTCAGCTGTAAAGATAAGTTAGAACTACTGTATACCAGCGAACATGCAACAACTTACAGGCAGAGTCTAAACAAAAAGCACAAAATACTAACTCAACTGAAATGCTTCCAAAAACGCCCGAATGTATGTTTAACACTATGTATAATAAACACAAGAAAACTGCAGGCAGGAGATAATCTATTACTTTACAAGAAGGCTGCAACCTCCAACCCAACTCAACTCTCAATCCCGAGAAGTGGGATCAGCGTAGACAACAATGCCGTTTCTCCGATCTCTCTCATTCTCCCTCGCACGGAACACGCGTCCCTGCTCACTGATGTTCCGCAAACGCTGAAGGAACTCGTCATTCTGAGTATTGACATCCTCCTCATCGCCCTTCTCGAAGACGTTGCGGCGGCGGGTCTTGCACATTTGCAGAATGGCATTGCCCTGTTTCGGGTTCAGCTCGTTGATCTCGTAATCGACGGTCCAGGTGTCCTTCTTTGAGAAGCCGGTGGGGCGTTCGACTAATTCGCCATTAACGTAGTTCTTGGTTAGGAGAGTCATGGCCAAGAGGTTCGGGTCGTATTCGTCGTCGGCGGTAGATTCGGTTGTCTCTGCGGACTCGGCTTCAGCGCTGGGAGTTGTCTGGTTCTCGCCGGGTTCCTGGACTCTGGACTCTAGGGTCTCGAGGCCCAAGAGTTTCTTTTGAAGGGCTTCGATCTCGGCTGAGTTCCTTGTCTGAATGGCGTGGATTTGCTCGTTCGTGACGGGCTGGGCGAAAATGTACATGAAGGGGTTCACGGCCTCGCGGGTTTCGAAGTGGAAGCGCAGGGACTGCTTGGGGAACTTGGCGGTGGCTTTGTCCATGATCTTCTCCCACAATGCCAGACTGATCTTGAATTCGGAATCACCAAGCGTGGTATCGGTCTGTCCATGCAGGCACTGGTCCATTTCTGGCAGGCTGACGTATTGGAATCCGAAGATACGCTCGATGTTGTGGTAAGCCACGAAGATTCCATCCATACGGCCAACGCGCACCTGTAGGGAGTACTTGAGGAAAGCAGCACGCATCATATCGAAGTATTCGCGTTCGTAGGACTCCCACGTGCCGAAACGACCCTTGAGCTCATAACCGATTCCGTTCTCGTGGTTTGAGGCGTCCATGCGGATGGAAATGACAGCACGGGTTTTGAGGTCGTACATGCCAGTCCCTGGCAGTCGAGGATCATAGGCATCCAGCTGGGATCGCATGAGGAATTTGCCCATGGTGGTGTAGTGGTAAGATTCAGGAATAGCTTCTTCTTCCTCGGGGGTGATCTTGTTGGCACTGGACCGGCGGTAGCGCTCAAATTGCTCCTTTGGTAGCGTGAGTAGCTTCTCCATTGACTTTCCGAGGTTCATGAGAATGTTGGCCGAGTCAAATTCTTTGTCGGCGTCAATTGCGTAAACATCCTCTTTCTCTTTGTAATGAACAAACATGGCAGTCGGTGCACGGAGAAGGCGAGTGAAGCTGCGTAATTTCTCTGGGAATCCCTGAGACACGTTGCGAGTATCGATAGATCGCCACGCGGATAGAAGATAATGGAAATGAGAAAGGGCCGAGGTCATGCTCGATGAAGACCCGTAGTATTTCCTCTGGTTCTTCTGGGCCATTTCGCAGAGAATAGTATCCTTAGAAGAGGTAACGTATGGCTTAAGAGTATTGAAGTCGAATTCTGTTACAGGCATGATATCGCCCAAGTACGGGTCAAAATTGTAGACACGAGACCGAGGATCGCGAAGATGGTAGACACCAGGGCTATCTTGTATCAGTATCAGCTTGTAGATGGTTGGCTGTTCAACTTACTTAAAAAGTACACGGTCAAGGCCAAAGGAAACACCTGGGACAGGGGCCATAGGGTAATCCAATGCTGATCAAAAATGTTAGCTAGCACCTAGGTAACAGCATGAAGGCAAAAGCTCACCAGTCAATTGCAACGCTGTTGATGTAAGAGACCCGCGGTCCTTGCTGAGAACGTGTTTGGCAATATGCGTCAATGTTTCCCGTTCCTTGCCCTGGGTCTCAGCCAAGTTCTTCTCATCCTGACCCGCGGTGTTGATTTCTCGCCCCTGGCGACCTGCTCGCAGGATTTCCTTCACCACGTTGCTGTTGGAGGTTAAGTTAAGCGTGCTGCTTCTCGCCGGCTTACTAGGTGACGCCTGTGCTGAACCAGTCACTGGGGCATCGTTTGATTCGGCGGGTTGCGTCGCCTGGTCTGGTTGGGATTCGACTTGATCCGCCTGCGGTTGTGGTATCCAATCCAAAACATGCTTTTCTTTGTCCTCAGTTTTCCCTAAGGCAATGGCTGCTTTCTCCCTTTTTGCCTTCGCGATAGCAGCATCTCGCTGTGGCGGTACAAAATCTGGGTTGAGCTCTTTAAATCGTTTTTTTTGTCGTTGGTTGAATTTTGAAAAGGGTTTCGTTGTGCTTAAGGGGAGGTTGGCCAGCTCTCGATTGACTTTTCTTTTCTCCTTCACTCGCTTGGTTTGTTGTAGGTTTAGGTTGGGCTTCGATCTTGTGGAGGAATTCTGCTGTACAGTCAGTCATGATGTATTTGCGAAGATTGAAACGGGAGACAAACCAGAGGTGATTGATCGCTTGGAGGCGACACAGCCTCAGTTGACGCGTCGACTGACCCGTGTTCTTGAGGGCTAGATTGGGACAAGGGTGTAGACGTCCGATAAAACTGGCGCAAGGTGGCCGGCGCGGACCTGCGAGCTAGATATGGGATGCAAACATGTCCACGCAAAGGGTCTGAAGCAGACCGCAACGAGACGCGAAACATTCAGATGGTCAGAAAGAAGACGAGAGGATATATAGATCCCCAAATGCAACCAGGAGAACAATCGCAGACACCCCAGACTTCGAGCCACTGGCCTTTTTTCTGTCAGTGGACACCGCTTTTATGCCTTATTCCCGAGGTGTCAAGAGTGCAAGATTGGAGAAAAATTCGTCCAAAGAATATTCCAGATTTCAATGGATTAGATGTCTTAGTAGAAGTGCTAGAAGTGCCTATACTGTAAATAGACTGTGACCTGTGTGTTAGGATTAGATTATACAATATTAACTACTAATTTATACTAGAATCTGCTATCTTTCCTACATTCCAATCTTATAAAACAGTATTGCATGCAAATAACAGACTGATATAGTCATATAGACATAGAGATACTGTACATAAATATATAAATTATACAAATTTACTATATTCTGGACAATACAAAGAACGACTGTTCGCCGAAATCGCCGCAATTCTGGGGTCGGAGAAACGCGCCGCCGGAGGAAAAAAAAAGTTACAACTTTGACTTCACATTCGACACCCCCAGTGTGCTTCTCAGGTCTCAGTGAGGTATGTGATTTCAGTGTCTTTCTAGTTCTATTCCCAATTCCCAATGGCTATTCATGTCATTTCCACAGTGCCCCTCCCTGTGACTCAATTTTCTTGGAGGGGCACTGCATACCCCGCGGAGGTTTCCCACAGTTGCCAATTGCCAATTGCCAATACCAATCGCCGCTAACACATATCCAGTCACTCGAGACGCTGCTTCTCAACAATGGCTTCCGAACAATTGCGCGTTCTCATCGTCGGCAATGGCGGCCGTGAGCACGCTTTCGCCTGGAAGCTGAGCGAGTCCCCGCTGGTCGACATCATCTACGTCGCTCCTGGAAACGGCGGCACTGGTCTGGGTGCCAACAGCAAGATCACCAACGCCAATGTCAAGGGTGATGACTACCCTGGGCTCGTGGCCTTCGCCCAGAAGAACGGCGTGAACCTCGTGGTTCCCGGCCCTGAGGCCCCTCTGGTGGATGGCATCCAGGGCTACTTCCAGGCTGGTAAGTTGTGAGACAGCTTTTTCGGGTAAAAAGTACAATTGGTCGTGTCTGGATATGCTAACATATCCTCTTACAGTCGGTATCCGCTGCTTTGGTCCCTCCAAGGCCGCCGCTCGCATGGAGGGCTCCAAGACCTTCTCCAAAGACTTCATGCAGCGCCACCAGATCCCTACCGCTCAGTTTGGCAACTTCTCCGACTACGAGTCCGCACGCCGTTACCTCGACTCCGTGTCCCACAATGTGGTCATTAAGGCCGACGGTCTGGCCGGTGGTAAGGGTGTGATCATCCCCACCACCAAGGAGGAGGCCCACCAGGCTCTGAAGGAGATGATGCTGGACCACCAGTTCGGCAAGGCTGGCGACGAGGTTGTCATTGAAGAGTACTTGGAGGGTGATGAGCTGAGCATCCTCACTTTCAGTGACGGCTACACCATCCGCTCACTCCCCCCAGCCCAGGACCACAAGCGCATCTTTGATGGTGACAAGGGTCCCAACACTGGTGGTATGGGCTGCTATGCTCCTACTCGCATTGCCCCCAAGGAGGTTATGGAGGAGATTGACCGGACCATTGTCCAGCCTTCCGTTGACGGAATGCGCAAGGATGGTACGTTCAACTATACATACCCCGTATTGAACAAGTTTGCTAACTACATGTCCAGGCTTCCCCTTCGTCGGTATCCTGTTCACCGGTCTTATGATGACCAAGAACGGACCCAAGGTCCTCGAGTACAACGTTCGCGGTGGTGACCCCGAGACCCAGACCCTTCTCCCCCTGCTGAGCAAGGACACCGATCTGGCCCAGATTATGGTCGCCTGTGCTGAGCACTGGCTCGACGGTGTCTCGATCAAGGTCGAGCCCAACTTCTCCACCACAGTCATCGGCGTGGCCGGCGGCTACCCCAACGCCTACGCCAAGGGCAAGAAGATTACCCTGGCCCCCGAGCCTGAGGGAACCCTCATCTTCCACGCCGGCACCACCATCTCCAACGGCGAGCTCCAAACCAACGGTGGCCGTGTGATCGCCTCAACCGCCACAGCCTCCACCCTCGAAGAGGCCGTTGCCAAGTCCTACGAGGGCATCAAAACCATCAGCTTCGAAGACATGTTCTACCGCAAGGACATTGCTCACCGGGCCTTCCGCCAAACAGCTAACAACTCCCTCACCTACGCCGCAGCAGGCGTCTCCATCGACGCCGGCAACGAGCTCGTCAACCGCATCAAGGCCTCCGTCTCCCGCACCAAGCGCCCAGGCACCGACGCCGTCATCGGCGGTTTCGGCGGCCTCTTCTCCCTCCCCGCCGCAAACTCCGCCTACCACCCTCTCTCGCCGACGCTGATCGGCGCCATTGACGGCGTCGGCACCAAGCTCAAGATCGCCCACTCAGTCGGCATCCACGACACAGTCGGCATCGACCTCGTCGCCATGAACGTCAACGACCTCGTCGTCCAAGGCGCCGAGCCCCTCTTCTTCCTGGACTGCTACTCCTGCGGCCACCTCGATGTCCCAACAGCAACTGCCTTCGTCACCGGTGTTGCTGAAGGCTGCGTCCAAGCTGGCTGCGCCCTAATCGGCGGCGAAACCGCTGAAATGCCCGGCCTCTTCGTCGACGACTCCTACGACGCAGTCGGTGCCGCCGTCGGCGCCATCAACACCGTCGGCGACAACGCCCGCAAAATCCTCCCGCACACGGACTCCATGCGCTCAGGCGATGTCCTGCTCGCGCTCGCCTCGTCAGGCCCACACTCGAACGGATACTCGCTCGTGCGGAAGATCGTCGACCGCGCCGGTCTCCAGTTCACCGATGCCGCCCCCTTCTCCATGCCCGGTCTCGAGGATGGAGTCTCGCTCGGCCGGGCCTTGCTCACCCCTACCCGGATCTACGTCAAGTCCATCCTGGCCGCACTGTCCGCTCACGGCACCGCCATTAAGGGTCTTGCCCATATCACCGGTGGCGGTTTGACGGAGAACATCCCGCGCATGTTGCCTGCTACGCTTACTGCGGCTGTTGATGTCAGTGCTTGGGCTCAGCCTTCTGTTTTCCAGTGGCTTCAGCGTGCTGGTAATGTCTCTTCTGAGGAGATGGCTCGTGCCTTCAACTGTGGTGTTGGTATGATTATTGCCGTTGACCCGTCTGAGGAGGCTGCTATCCGGGCTACCTTTGAGAAGGCTGGTGAGACTGTTCACCGTGTTGGTGAGCTGCGTGCTCGTGCTGAGGGCGAGGAGGGAACTGTCCTGTCTGGACTTGAGTCTTGGTCTGCTTAGTTGGATTTGGACTAGTTGGATATGATTACATCTTCGATATATTTGATTTTGATTTGATGTTGATATGGGATGGATGATGAAAATGGGTTACTTGGTTTTACGTCTATATCTTAGATTCTTTGTCTTCTTTACTGTTTGACTTTTATTTGGTTCGACGTTTCTTTTTCGTATGTCTCTTCTTTCTGTGAGGGATACAAAATAAATAGGGCTGTTGGATGAGTCCTGATATGACTGATGCCGATTCCTGTATTAGGAAATGATATACACCGTTTGATATGAATGACTTGCTGAACCTCTGGATATTGTAGACTCAAATTACATGTTAGACTGAAGCATAGTGATTCAATAACCATTCATTCTATCATCTCATATCAGGAACAGGACTACACCGAGCAGTACTAACACCTCAAGTCCCAGAGCCCAGTAGCAGTAATCATGAATCGATGAAAACAATAAAATTACGAATGTTACAAGTCATGAGACTACATATTCATAGTTGAAGAGCAATTTGGTCGAGATATGAACGACAAAGACACGGAAATTCACCGGCTAGAACAATCCAAACTGAGACAGAGAACGCGACCTGAGCCAACTCCTGTACATCCTCACCTACACATACTTGCCGCCAAGGACCCGAGGAACACCAGGACCCAGACTCACGATTGCGACTGAAAAAGGAACAAAGTAAAAAAGAGAAAAGAGGATGGATGGA
>ERZ1673737.918-NODE-918-length-32413-cov-37.418320_pt1 | contig 32413 bp, 34 predicted proteins | sample MGYA00580211_ERZ1673737 | MGnify/ENA primary metagenome ERZ1673737 (study PRJEB41218, sample SAMN15661789) | gut metagenome | host: Homo sapiens | place: Canada: London | collected 2015-08-20/2019-03-30 | study: EMG produced TPA metagenomics assembly of... | reverse complement strand
GCCAACCCCACCGGCCCCATGCACATGGGCAACGCCCGCGGCGGCGCACTGGGCGACTGTCTGGCCGCTGTGCTGGACTGGTCCGGCTACGATGTGACCCGCGAGTTCTATATCAACGATGCCGGCAACCAGATCCAGAAGTTCGGCAAAAGTCTGGCTGTGCGCTACCTGCAGCAGTTCTGCGGCGAGGAAGCCTATCCCCTGCCCAAGGAGTGCTATCAGGGCGGCGATATCAAGGTGCTGGCCGGGGAGTTCGCTGAGCTGAACGGTGACAAGTACGTTGCCGCCTGCAAGGGTATGGACGAGGAAGCTCTGTTCGAGAGCGAGGCCTTTGCCGCCCTCAAGGACGCACTGGTGGCCTACGCTCTGCCCAAGAACATTGCTGCACTGAAGCGCGACCTCGGCAAGTACCGCATTGATTACGATGTCTGGTTCCACGAGAGCACCCTGCACGAGTCCGGCGCAGTTCTGGCTGTGGTGGATAAGCTGCTGGAGCTGGGTGCCTGCTACAAGGCTGAGGACGGTGCCATCATGTACCGCAGCGCCCAGTACGCTGCCAAGTACGGCACCGTGAACAAGAAAAAGACCGAGGACGGCACCGAGGAAGAGGCCAAGGACGAGGTACTCGTCCGCGCCAACGGCATCCCCACCTACTTTGCCGCCGATATCGCCTACCACTACAATAAGCTGGCCACTCGCGGCTTTGCCAAGGCCATCGACGTGTGGGGCGCAGACCACCACGGCCATGTGGCCCGCATGAAGGGTGCCATGGATGCCATCGGCCTGAATGGCGAGGATCTGGACGTTGTGCTGATGCAGATGGTCAACCTGATGCGGGACGGCCAGCCTGTCCGTATGTCCAAGCGCACCGGCAACGCCATCACCCTGACCGACCTGCTGGAGGAAGTGCCCATCGACAGCGCACGCTTCCTGTTCAATATGCACGACGCCGGCAGCGGCATCGACTTTGATCTGGATCAGGCCGTCAAGACCGACAACGACAACCCGGTGTACTATGTGCAGTACGCCCATGCCCGCATCTGCTCCATCCTGAAGAAGATGGAGAGCGAGGGTGTGCAGTTTGCCGGTGCGGAGCACATCGACGCCACCCTGCTCACCGAGCCCTCCGAGATGGATCTGATCCGTATGCTGGCTGCCTTCCCGCAGGAGATCGTGATGGCTGCAGAGAAGTACGACCCCAGCCGCATCAACCGCTTTGTCATCGATCTGGCCAGCGCCTTCCACCGCTTCTACGGCAACTGCCGCATTCAGGGCGCAGACCCCGCCGTGCAGCAGGCACGCCTTGCCCTGTGCATCGGCGTGAAGAACGCCATCTTCAACGTGCTCACCATGTTCAAGATCAACGTGCCCGAGAAGATGTAACATAAAACCACAGGGGCTGTTGCACAGCATTTGGCGCAACAGCCCCTTTTTACGGTGTATGGAAAGAAAGCTTGCCGGAGCAAAAGCCTTCCCCCAGTCGGGGGAAGGTGGATGCGAATGCAGTGAGCAGACGGATGAGGGTGCAGACAAGCAGCAGCTATCGAGAAATCTTCTCCCGTGAAAAGGCAATTCTGGAAAATCCGCAGATTTTCCAGAATTGCGAAATAAAAATAATCTTTCCGCTGAATATGCGCAAAGCAACGCGGAGCGCATTCAAAATCGTCTACCCCCAAAACAGATACAAGGAGAACCCATGGAACCTTTGAAGATCGGCAATATCACCCTGCCCCACCGGGCGGTGTTCGGCCCTATGGCGGGCTTTACGGATGCCCCCTGCCGCCGCCTGATGGCGCAGCACGGCGCTGGCTTTACGGTCAGCGAGATGGTATCCAGCCGGGCGCTGGTGTACGGCGACCATAAGACCGTCAGCCTGCTGAAGGCAGCGCCCAACGGCGCACCCTACGGGGTGCAGATCTTCGGCGAGGTGCCGGAGATCATGGGCGAGGCCACCGCCGCCATTGAGCAGTATGAATTTGACTTTGTGGACATCAACATGGGCTGCCCTGCCCCCAAGATCGTTTCCGGCGGGGCGGGCAGCAAGCTGATGCTGGACCCCGACCGCTGCGGGCGTATCGTGGAGCAGGTGGTGGCGCACACCAAGCGCCCTGTTACCGTAAAGATGCGCAAGGGCTGGGACGCCGACCACATCACCGCCGTGGAATGCGCCAAGGCCTGCGAGCAGGCGGGCGCGGCACTGGTGGCGGTGCACGCCCGCACCCGGGAGCAGATGTACACCCCGGGCATCGACCCGGAGATCATCGCCCGGGTAAAGGATGCGGTAAAGGTGCCAGTGCTGGGCAACGGCGATATCCACTGCGCCGAGGATGCCCTGCGCATGGTGCGGGAGACAAACTGCGACGGCGTGATGATCGCCCGGGGCGCACTGGGCGACCCGTGGCTGTTTGAGCGGGTGAACGCCGCGCTGGAGGGTCTGCCTGCCCCCAAGGAGCCGAACCTGCAAGCGCGGATGAACGCGCTGCGCCGTCAGGTGGAGGAGATGGTAGAGCAGAAGGGCGAGTTTGTGGCTATGCCGCAGGCACGCGCCCAGACCATGCACTACATGAAGGGGCTGAAGGGCGCTGCCGCCCTGCGCCGCTACTGCTGCACCCTGACCCATTTAGAGGACTTGGACGAGCTGATCGCCGCCGTGTTTGAAGAGCAGCGCAAGGCCGGGCTGGACCCCGATGATGTGCGGGAAGTACCGTTCCCGTAATTTGACCCGAAGCAGAGCAATGCCGGGTAGCCTGTGGGCTGTCCGGCATTGTATTTTTTTACGCCTTCGTCAGCTCGTCCAGATTCTGGGTGTAGCAGGGCAGGCAGTGCTCCAGAAACCAGTCGGCCTCCGGGCAGTGCATGGCTTGCAGCGCGGCGCGCTGCTGCGTGAGTGCGGCGTCAAATTCGTGGTTGCCGCTGCGCTGCTCCTCGGTGCATTTGATGAGGGCACTCAGCCGGTCGGCAGCCTTGAGCAGACGATGCTCCTCTGCCGTCAGGACGCTGCCGTCCATGCAGGGGGTCAGCTCTGCAGCCAGCTCTGCGGGCAGCAGAGCCGCCATGGAGCGCACGCTCTCGGTCTCCAGCGCCTTGTAGGCGTCCCGCAGCGCTGGGGAGTGGTACTTGACCGGCGTGGGCATATCCCCGGTGATGATCTCCGGCGCGTCGTGGTACAGCGCCGCCACTGCCACCACCTCGGGGCGGCAGGGCGTGCCGGTGTAGTGCTTGGCGATGAGGCACAGCAGGTGCGCCAGCAGCGCGGTGTCACAGGTGTGCTCGCTGAGGGATTCCGGCCGAGTGGAGTGCATCAGGCTCCACCGGGTAATGTACTTCATGCGCGCCAGCAGAGCGCTGAAGGGATACAGCATGGCAATACGCCTCCTTTTCTTCACCATACCCGCCCCGCGTGCGCTTGTCAAGCCCTTTTTTCTTGCGCGCCGCCGTGCTATACTACAAGGTGACATCAAATCCACTTCCGCGCCGGTGCGCGGAGAAAGAGGAACGCTATGGAAAAGTTCAAAAAACCACGGCTGCTCACCCCAAGGGGGCAGAGCCATAAAAAATTCTGGCAGGCGGTGGGGCTGTGCGCCCTGACGGCGGCCATCTTCTTTTTGCCGTTCTACATCCTTGACGGCGGCTTTTTCCACTATGCAGGCGATTTTAACAGCCAGCAGATCACCTTTTACCGGTATATGAACGGCTTCGTCAAGGGCGCAGGTTACCCGGACAGTGCCTTTGCCGGTGCGCCGCGCAATACCTTTTCGTGGGCGACCGACCTTGGCAGCGGGGTGATGAACGCCTACTCCTTCTACCTGTACGGCTCGCCGTTTTTCTGGCTGTCGGTGCTGCTGCCGCAAAGCTGGCTACCCTATATGATGGTGCCGCTGCTGGTGCTCAAGTTCGGCGTGGCGGGCGGCGGTGCGTATCTGTACCTGCGCCGCTACGTTAAAAATGCAAATTACGCCGTGCTGGGTGCCTGCCTGTACGCGCTTTCCGGCTTTGCGGTGTACAACGTGTTCTTCAACCACTTTGTGGATGTGGTGGCGCTGTTCCCCTATCTGCTCTGGGCGCTGGACGAGGCCATTTATGAAAACCGTCACGGTCTGTTCGCCTTCTGGGTGGCGGTGAATCTGCTCAACAACTACTTCTTCTTTGTGGGACAGGTCATTTTCCTGTGTATCTACTTTGTGTGCAAACTGACTGCCAAGGACTTCCGGCTGACCGGGCGCAAGTTCGGGCATCTTTTGTGGGAGAGCGTGCTGGGCGTTGCCATGGGCTGTCTGCTGCTGTTCCCGGCGGTGCTCAGCCTGCTGCAGAACCCGCGCACCATTGACCTTTCCTCCGGCTGGGGCTTTTTGACCTACGCCAAGGTGCAGCAGTATCTGGCTATCCTGCTCAGCTGGATCCTGCCGCCGGACTCCCCTTACCTCACCTCGGTGTGGTCGGAGGGCGTGATCAAGTGGACGAGCATGACGGCCTACCTGCCCCTGTGCAGTCTGGCTGGTGCCATGGCCTACTGGCGCAGCCGCAAGGCCGACAGCAAAAAGCGCATCGTGGCAGTGTGCGCCGTGTGCGCGCTGGTGCCGGTGCTGAACAGCGCCTTCTATGCCCTCAACTCCAGCTACTACGCACGCTGGTACTATATGCCCACCCTCATCCTTGCCGCCATGACCGTGAACGCGCTGGAGGACCCGGATGTTGATCTGGACGCCCCCGCCCGGGGCATCGGCTGGATCATGCTGGCTACGCTGGTGTTTGCGGTGGTGCCCGTGCGGGACGATACCACCGGGACATGGTCCTTCGGCGTGCTGAAGAACCCGGAACAGTTCTTTGTCGTGCTGGGCTTTGGCCTGCTGGGGCTTATGCTGTACCGCTACCTCTGCGGCATATGGCGGCAGAACAGCCGCTTTGCCCAGCGCATGACGGCGGCGGTGCTGGTGTTTGCCTGCGTGTTCAGCATGGTGCACATCGGCATTGGCAAGTTCGGCCAGTGGCACACCGACAGCGACCTTGTGGAACAGGACAATAACGCTCTGCTGCTGAAAAACGACCTGCCGGAGGGCGACTACCGGATCGACACCTACAAGATCCACGACAACATCGGGATGTGGCTGGATAAGAGCTGCCTGCAATACTTCGGCAGCACGGCAGCTCCCAGCATCCTCAGCTTTTACCCGGGGCTGGGGGTCAAGCGGGACGTGCGCAGCGAGCCGGAGATCACAAACTACGCCCTGCGCGGCCTTTTGAGCGTGGAGTACCTCATTACCACCCCGGAAAAGCGCGAAAGCTTTGAGGACGAGGCAGACGCGGGCTGGACCTATCTTGCCGACGTGGACGGCTACACGCTGTACCACAACGATAACTACGTTCCCATGGGCTTTACCTACGACTACTATGTGACCAAGACTACCTATGAGGCCTCGGTCAAGACCCTGCGCTCCAATCTGCTGCTGCGGGCGCTGGTGCTGGAGGACGAGGACGTAAAGGCATACGGTCAGTACCTGACCGAGCTGCCGGACGCGATGCTGGACGACCTGCACTACGACAGCTACACGCAGGACTGCGCCGACCGCCGCGCCCACAGCTGCTCGGTGTTCCAGATGAACAACGCGGGCTTCCATGCCGAGATCACGCTGGAAAAACAAAACCTCGTCTTTTTCTCCGTGCCCTACGATGACGGCTTTACCGCCTATGTCAACGGCGAAAAGGCCGACATCCTGCGTGTGGACGAGGGACTGATGGCGGTGCTCTGCCCGGCGGGCGCAAGCAGCATCGACTTTGTGTATCAGGCCGCCGGGCTTTCTGCCAGCCGGATGGTGACCGCAGTGGCCATCCCGGTGTGGGTGGTGTACGTTGCCTACTTTGTGCGCCGCAAGCGCCGCAGCACCGGTGCCCCGGCAGAAGAATGACTTTGACCGGGCCAAAAAATAAAAATTTAAAAATCCCTCTTGACTTTACGAAGATAAAGTGTATAATGCAATCAAACCGATGAGGCGGAAGAGAACCTGCACAGCGCATCTGCAGTGAGCCCGGACAGTGCAAACGGGCGAAAGCGGGGCAGAGTTTCGTGGGCCGCCGAGGGCCGGGCAAACGGGCACAAACCCCAGTAGCTTTGGACGGAAGTCTCCGTTACAGGACAGGGGAGTGTTGGCTCTCCGTGAGTGGCTCTGCTGTATTGGATGCAGAGCAAGCAAGGTGGCACCGCAGAATCGTATTTACCGATCCTGTCCTTGTGGATAACACACAGGGACAGGGTCGTTTTGTTTTAAGACCCGTCCCGCAAGGGGAACGGGTCTTTTGATTTGTCGCCCGCTCCGGGAAAGGAGTTACCACTATGAAAAACCTGAACATGATCTCCCGCCGCAGCTTCCTGAAGGCCGCTCTGGCTGCTTCTGCTGTTTCTGCCATGGCACTGACCGGCTGCGGCGGCGCTGCTTCCGGCTCTGCCTCCAGTGCAGCGGTCTCCTCCTCCGCAGCGGCTTCCGGCAGCGCCGCTGCCGCTGGCGAGACCTTCAAGGTGGGCATCGTCAACTATGTGGACCACGCTTCCCTCAACCAGATCGTAGAATCTGTGGAGAGCCGTCTGGATGCCATCGGCAAGGAGAAGGGCGTCACCTTTGACTACGCCGATTACTACGCCAACGCACAGGCCGACCAGTCCAACCTGAACCAGATCGGCGCAGACCTTGTGGCCGACGGCGTGGACGTGATCGTGGCCGTGGCCACCCCCACCGCCGCTACCATGCTGGCTGCCGTGGAGGATACCGACATCCCGGTGGTCTACTCCGCTGTGACCGATCCCGCCGCCGCAGGCTTTGACGGCGAGGAGAACATCACCGGCACCTCCGATGCCCTGAACACCGACGCCATTATGAACCTGATCGTGGCGGCAAACCCCGGCATTGATACCATCGGTCTGCTGTATGACCTGAGTCAGGATGCCTCCACCCAGGCCATTGCGGACGCCAAGACCTTCTGCGAGAAGAACGGCATCAAGGTGGTGGAAAAGAACGGCACCACCACCGCCGAGGTGCAGATGGCTGCCGAGGCACTGGTAGCCGCCGGGGTCAAGGCCGTGTTCACCCCCACTGACAACACCATCATGACCGCCGAGTTGTCCATCTACGAAAGCTTCATCGAGGCCGGTGTGCAGCACTACACCGGTGCCGACAGCTTTGCGCTGAACGGCGCGCTGGTGGGCTACGGCGTGGACTACGTCCAGCTGGGCGAAGCTACCGCCGATATGGTCAGCCAGCTGCTGTGCGACGGCAAGACCCCCGCAGACCTGCCCTACCAGACCTTTGATAACGGCATCGTCACCATCAACACCGAGACCGCCGAGGCGCTGGGCTTGGATCTGGCTGCCCTGAAGGAAGCTTTCAAGCCCTACTGCACCGAAATTACCGAGGTGACCACCGCCGAGAACTTCTCCTGAGCGCCCCACCCCGTCAGAACCTGACGGCTTTTCCGGCTCTCCCGCAAGGGAGAGCTTTTGGCGGTTCTGGGGAAAGTGGTTTCCCTCTCCCGTGAAAATACGTTTGTCGCACTCCGCAGAGCAATGCGGTGCGCATTCAAAATAACATAAAAGGAGCATACACCATGCTGGCGAGTATCTTTTCCCTCAACGTTTTGCAGACAGCGCTGGAGCTGGGCTGCATCTACGGACTGGTGGCGTTGGCACTGTTTCTGAGCTACTCCATCCTGAATATTGCCGACCTTTCCACCGATGGCTGCTTTACGCTGGGCTGCGCCGTGGCCTGTCAGGTAGCACTGACCGGCCACCCCATCCTTGCGCTGGCGGCAGCCATGGCTGCGGGGGTGTGCTCCGGCTTTGTCACCGCCTTTCTGCAGACAAGGCTCGGGGTGGAAAGCATCATGGCCGGTATCATCGTCAACACCGGCCTGTACACCATCAATCTGGCGGTGATGGGCTTCTCCTCCACCATGTCACTGGTCAAGACCCCTACCATCTTCTCCATGGCAAAAACTTCGCTGAGCTTTCTGGGCAGCTGGTACAAGCTGGCGCTGGCGGCAGTGATCATTGCCATCGCCTGCACGGCGATGCTGGGCTTTCTGGGCACGCGGCTGGGGCTTTCCATCCGCGCCACCGGCGATAACGCCGCCATGGTGCGGGCTTCCAGCATCAACCCCGCCTTTACCATCACTGTGGGTCTGTGCGTATCCGGTGCGTTGTGTGCGCTGTCCGGCGGGCTGCTGGCACAGTACCAGAAAAGCTGTGATATCAACGTGGGCACCGGCATGGTGACCATTGCACTGGCTTCCCTCATCATCGGCGAGACGCTGGTGGGCAAGCGCACCATGCTGCGCCGCATTCTGGGCGTGGTGTTCGGCAGCTGCCTGTACCGCTTTATCGTGGCCGTGGCGCTGCGGTTCAACGTGCCCGCCGCCGCCATGAAGCTGGTTTCCGCCATCATCGTGGCAGTGGCCATCTCCATGCCCGCCATCCGGGAGCACTTCGCCTTTGAAAAGCGACGGCACGCTGCCCGTGCCCGCCGCACCGTGACCAACAGGGAGGGACAGTAACATGGAAATGCTGCAACTGAACGACCTGCACAAAACCTTTAACCCCGGCACCGTCAATGAAAAAGTGGCGCTAAATGGGGTGAGCCTGCAAATGGAAGCCGGAGATTTTGCCACCATCGTGGGCTCCAACGGCGCGGGCAAATCCACCCTGTTCAATGCCATCACCGGCGGCTTTATTGCCGATGAGGGCAGCATTCTGCTGGGCGGGCAGGACATCACCTTTGCGCCGGAGCACCAGCGCAGCAAGGTCATCGGGCATCTGTTCCAGGACCCGCTCAAGGGCACCGCGCCCAACATGACCATTGAGGAAAATCTGGCGCTGGCCTACCTGCGGGCAGGCACCGCGCCCAACGCCATCTTCTCCCGCATCTCCCGCAAGGATAAGGCGCTCTTCCGCGAAAAGCTTGCTTTGCTGGACATGGGGCTGGAGGACCGCATGAAGCAGCCGGTGGGGCTGCTCTCCGGCGGGCAGCGGCAGGCGCTTACCCTGCTCATGGCTACCCTCGTCACCCCCAAGCTGCTGCTGCTGGACGAGCACACCGCCGCGCTAGACCCCGCCACCGCCGAAAAGGTGCTGGCGCTGACCAAGAGCATCGTGGCCGAGAAAAAGATCACCTGCCTGATGGTGACCCACAATATGCATCAGGCGCTGGAGCTGGGCAACCGCACCCTGATGATGGACGCCGGGCGCATCGTGTTTGACGTAAAGGGCGCAGAGCGCAGCAAGATGACCGTGGACGATCTGCTGGAAAAGTTCCGCGAGAATGCTGGCAAAAATCTGGATAATGACCGCATCCTGCTGAGCAAGGTGGAGAAATAAAAAATTTTTACCAGAGGTGTCGTATGATAAAAATTGCGTTTTTTGATGTAGATGGAACCTTGCTCAAGCTGGGCAGCAAAGAGCCATCCCCCAAAACTGTGCAGGCTTTACAGCAGCTGCAGGCAAACGGGGTCTTGTTGTGCATGGCGACCGGCAGAGGCTATCTCTCCATCCCGCATTTTGAAGGTGTCGATTTTGATATCTGGCTGACCTTCAACGGCTCCTATGTCCGCAGTAAGGATACCGTGCTCTTCAAAAATCCGCTGGACGCTGACGACAAACACAGAATTCTGCAAAATCTGAAGCAGATGCACCGGGCAGCTGCTATCAGCAACGAACACTTTATCGTAACAAACGGGACAGACCCCGATCTGGCACAATACTTTTCCTTTGGCAGCGAAAAGCTGGTGATCTCCGAGCATTTTGATGCGCTGTGCGAGGAGGAGATCTATCAGATCATGTGCTCCTGCAACAGCACCGAATACGCACAGATCTTACAGGGGACGCACGCCACACAGATCACCGCATGGTGGGACAAGGCAGTTGATATCATTCCGCTCTCCTGCGGTAAGGGAAACGCTGTAAGGGCGGTCTTGGCTCATTATGGATTTTCAAAGTCCGAAGCCATTGCCTTTGGGGACGGACGGAACGACATTGAAATGCTGGAAGCAGTCGGTACAGGCGTTGCCATGGGAAACGCGCTCGAGGAGGTCAAGGCCAGAGCTGCCGTCCTCTGCCGCTCTGTGGAAGAGGACGGGGTCTATCATTACTGCCTTGAAAACCACCTTATCTGAGGGAGACTTCCTTCTATGCTGTGTTCCTTCTCGTAAAAGCGAAAAAGGTCTGCTGCACCGTGCGGTGCAGCAGACCTTTTCACTTTTATTCTTTTACCACAGGCGGATGACCTTGATGACGCCCTCGGCCTTATCGCGGGCCAGTTCCAGATGGTGCTGCAGCGCCATGGCTGCGCCGTCCCAGTCCTCGGACAGGGCGGCATCCAGGATCTGCAGGTGCTCCTCACAGGTCTGCTCCTGATTGATCATGCTCACCTTGCCGGTCATGATGCGGAAACGGGTGTTCAGGCCGGTGATGCGGTCGTAGGCAGAGCGCAGATACTTGTTGGGCAGGGTGCTCATCAGCAGCTCGTGGAAGTCGTCGTCCGACTTGCAGAAATCTTCAATGCGCTCGCTGTGGTGCATCAGCTCGGCGTAGGCCTCCAGCTGCTCCCGGGGGATGGCATTGCCGTAAGTACGCAGGGCGTAGGGCTCCACCAAAAGACGCATCTCAAACATGCTGTGCACGTCCTCTTCGGTGATGCCGGAGACCATCAGGCCCTTTTTGGGCAGAATGGTGATCAGCCCCTCCTGCTCCAGACGCCCCAGCGCATCCCGCATGGGGGTGCGGCTGATGTTGCCCATCTCGGCGCAGAGTTTCTGCTCGTTCAGAAACTCGTTGGGGCGGTACTCGCAGTTCAAAATCTTGGTCTTGAGGTACTGGTACGCCTGCAGCTTCAGGCTGAGCTTTGCCTGTGCGTCCTGCTCTTTCATAAGCACACTCTCCTATTCTTCTTCTCCAAAAAACGTTCCAAAACGTCCGAACCGGCAGCGCAAACCCACCGCTGCCGGTTTCTTCTTCATGTTCAGCCAGCTTGTATCCCGGCTGCAATCCAACCACTTTATCTAATACATTATTTCACATCAGGGCATTTTTTACAAGACTTTTTGCTTAACTTTGGAGTGTTTTCCGTTTTATACAAAGATTACGCCTCGATTTTGCTACTTTTTACAATGTTTTTTGTGCTTGTCGCCAAACAGGCCGACTTTCCGCCCGCTTCTTTTGCATCCAAGCGCAAACTGTGCTACAATAGGGGTAAAAAACAACACATCTACACCGGAAAGGACCGAAACTCTCATGGCACGAAGCGATGGCTACAACACCCGCACCCGGCAACTCATCTTAGATTACCTCATCAACAACTGCCAGCACGCGGTAAGCGCCTCCAACATTCTGGAGCATCTGGAGGCACAGGGCGCAAGCCCCAACCCCACCACTGTATACCGTTATCTGGACAAGCTTGCCGGCGAGCAGCGCATTATGAAATATGTAGCCGATAAAGGCGAGCGGGCGGTGTTCCAGTATGTGGACGAGGGGCGCCATTGCCGGGAGCACCTGCACCTCAAGTGCGTGCAGTGCGGGCGCATCTATCACTTGGACTGCCATTTTATGGATGAGGTGCGCGCTCACCTGATGGCAGAGCACGGCTTTACCCTGCAATGCGAGGGCAGTGTGCTGTACGGGCTGTGCCGTCATTGCGCGCAGAACGCGGCGCCGTCCGCAGCGGAAGAACAGCCTGCAAAAAAATGCGCCTGCTGTGTTGACACGGACAAAAACCCGTGATACAATGCAGACAATAAAAGCGTTGACCGGGAAAAGTAAGGCCTCAGGTTTTTCTTGCAGAGAGCGCGGGACGGTGGAAACCGCGCAGAAAACGAAGCCCGAAGAACACCCGTGAGCCGCTCCCTGAACCTGCGTGCGCAGCAATAGGGGCAGACGTGCGCCGCTCGTTATCGCGGCAGTGCTTTCAACGGGGAGAGCGCACAAAAGTGACCGGCGTATTGCGTATGCCGGTAATTTAGGTGGCACCACGGATACGGCAGCATATTCGTCCTAGGACTATGGGATGAATGTGCTGCCGTATTTTTTTAAAGAGGGGTAAGAAGTATGTGTTGTGTTATGGGTTATACGGGGCACGACCTGAGTGCCGAAAAATTCAAAGAGTATCTGCTGCGCACCGTGGACCGCGGGCCGGACGACCAGCGAGTGGTGGAGGGTCCCTACGGCCTGATGGGCTTTGGGCGGCTTGCCATCATGGGACTGACCCCGGAGGGGATGCAGCCCTTTTACCGGGGCGCTGACTGCGTGGTGTGCAACGGCGAGCTGTACGGCTTCCGGTTCGAAAAAGAGATCTTAAAGCGCCGTGGCTACAAGTTCTGCTCCGACTGCGACTGCGAGATCTTGCTGCCGCTGTACTACGAGTACGGGCTGGATATGTTCCGCCACATGGACGCGGAGTTTGCGCTGATCCTGTACGATTCCCGCAAGGATCGTCTCATCGCCGCCCGCGACCCCATCGGCATCCGTCCGCTGTTCTACGGCTACTCCAAGTCCAGCCACAAGATCGCCTTTTCCTCCGAGATGCGCAACCTCATCGGCTGGTGCGATGATATCCGTCCCTTCCCCATCGGCAGCTACTACTGCGACGGCCGCTTTGTGCGCTACGAGGACATTGCCGATGTGCCCGCCCCCATGCAGGACGATATGCCCACCATCCTGCAGAACATCCGCGAAAAGCTCATCGCCGGTGTGGAAAAGCGGCTGGACGCCGATGCACCCGTGGGCTTCCTGCTTTCCGGCGGTCTGGATTCCTCGCTGGTGTGCTCCATTGCCGCCAAGAAGCTGGGCAAGCCCATCCGCACCTTTGCCATCGGCATGGACACCGATGCCATCGACCTGAAATACGCCCGGCAGACTGCGGACTATCTTGGCAGCGAGCACCACGAGATCATCATCAACCGCGAGATGGTGCTCAGCAGCCTGGAAGAGGTCATCCGGCTGCTGGGCACATGGGATATCACCACCATCCGCGCCAGCATGGGCATGTACCTGCTGTGCAAGGCCATTCACGAGCAGACCGATGTGCGTGTGCTGCTGACCGGCGAGATCTCGGACGAGCTGTTCGGCTACAAATACACCGACTACGCCCCCACCGCCGATGCTTTCCAGCAGGAGAGCCAGAAGCGCATCCGGGAGCTGTACATGTACGATGTGCTGCGGGCAGACCGCTGCATCTCCTCCAACAGCATCGAAGCCCGCGTGCCCTTTGGCGACTTGGATTTTGTGCGCTACGTCATGGCCATCGACCCGGAAAAGAAGCTGAACCGCTACGGCAAGGGCAAGTACCTGCTGCGCAAGGCCTTTGAGGGCGACTGGCTGCCGCCGGAGATCCTGTGGCGCGAAAAGGCCGCCTTCTCGGACGCCGTAGGCCACAGCATGGTGGACGACATCAAGGAATACGCCGAGAGCCTGTACACCGACGAGGAGTTCCAGATGCGCCGGGCAAACTACTCGGCACACTGCATGCCCTTTACCAAGGAGAGCCTGTTCTACCGCGAAATTTTTGAGAAGTACTACCACGACCAAAGCCGCACCATCGTGGGCTTCTGGATGCCCAACAAAGCATGGCCGGGCTGCAACGTCAACGACCCCTCTGCCCGCGTGCTGGCAAACTATGGTGCTTCCGGCGTATAACGGCCAGAGCATTTTTCAGCAGAAAACTTTTTATGATTTCGGAACACCGGAGCATCTGCGGACGCTCCGGTGTTCCATTTTTACGCAAAAAAGCCCCCGCCGACAGAGGGAAAAAAGTGTCGGCGGGGGCTCAGGAAAATGTCAAATCAGGGGTTCAGGGCTCAGTCGTCTGCGGCCTCGTCCAGATTGCCCAGCTTCTTGGCCTGCTCCACAACGGCAGGCACCAGCATCTCGGGCAGGGTCTCGTAGCGGGCAAACTCGGTGGTGAACCAGCCGCGGCCCTGCGTGGTCTGCCGGATAAAGGTGGTAAAGTTTGCAAGCTCTGCCAGCGGCACCTCGGCGATGATGGTCTGCAAGCCGTCCTCGTCCGGCTCCATGCCCAGCACACGGCCACGGCGCTTGGTCACATCACCCATGATATCGCCGGTGTTGTCGTTCGGCACATGGGCCTTCAGGGTGTGGATAGGCTCCAGAATGACGGGGCCGGCCTCCGGCATAGCGGCTTTATAGGCCAGCTTTGCAGCCATGATAAAGGCCATTTCAGAGCTATCCACCGGGTGGTAGCTGCCGTCCAGCAGGGTGGCCTTCAGGCCGACCACGGGGTAACCGGCCAGCACGCCCTTTTCGGCAGCCAGACGCACGCCCTTTTCTACGGCGGGGAAGAAGTTCTTGGGCACGCTGCCGCCGAACACCTTCTCCTCGAACACGACCTGCTCGCTGTCGCAGGGCTCGAAGTTGATGATAACGTCACCGAACTGGCCATGACCGCCGGTCTGCTTCTTATGGCGTCCCTGCTTCTGGCAGGCCTTGCGGATGGACTCACGGTAGGCGATGCGGGGAGCTTCCAGACCGATCTCCACGCCGAACTTGTTCTTCAGCTTGGCCTTGACCACATCCAGATGCTGCTCGCCCAAGCCGCCGATGACCTGCTGATGGGTCTCGGCGTTGTTGATGTAGCACAGGGTGGGATCTTCTTCCATCAGGCGTGCCAGTGCGCTGGAGATCTTGCCCTCGTCGCCCTTCTTGGCCACGGTAACAGCCATAAACAGGCTGGGCTTGGGGAACACAGGTGCGGGCAGCTTGACCACGCGGTCTGCATCGCACAGGGTATCGCCGGTCTTTGCGCTCACCAGCTTTGCCACTGCGCCGATATCACCGGCACCGATGCCGTCGTTTTCGATCTGCTTCTTGCCAAGGACAGTCAGGGGCTTGGTGATCTTTTCCACCTCGCCGGTGCGGGCGTTGGTCAGCGGTTCGCCTGCGGTCACCTTGCCGCTGATAACGCGCAGATAGCTCAGCTTGCCCACGAACGGGTCAGCCACGGTCTTAAAGACGTAGGCGGCAGTGGGCTCATCCTCGGTGCAGTGCAGTTCCACCGGCTCGCCGTTGGCGTCCTCGGCCAGCGTGCTGGCCTCGTGCTCCGGGCTGGGCAGCAGCTTGTGCATATTGAACAGCAGCATATCCAGTGCCTGCATGTTCACGGCGCTGCCGCAGAACACGGGGGTGATCAGGCCGTCCTTAACGCCCTTGCGCATGCCCTCCACGATCTCCTCGGTGGTAAAGGGTTCGCCGCCGAAGAACTTTTCCATCAGATCATCGTCGGTTTCTGCAATGGCCTCGCTCATGGCCTCGATCAGGCCCTGGAAACGGTGGCCGATGTCCGGCAGGTCTACCTGAATCTGCTTGCCGCCCTCGTACTTAAAGGCCTTCTGGCTGAACAGGTTGATGTACACAGGGGTGCCGTCATCCAGCTTTGCAGGCACGACACAGGGGCAGACGGTGGAGCCGAAGCGGATCTTCATATCCTCAAGGATCTTGAAGTAGTTGGCGTTTTCCAGATCGCACTTGGACACGAACACCATGGTGGCCTTGCCGTTCTTGCGGGCCAGCTGGAACGCCTTTTCTGCGCCCACGGTAACGCCGCTGCGGCCGGACACGCACACCAGCACGCTCTCGGCGGCGCGGATGCCCTCGTACTCGCCTGCTTCAAAGTCGAACAGACCCGGTGCATCGATCAGGTTGTACTTGATGCCCTCGTACTCCACCGGCACAACGGACGCCGACAGGCTGGCCTTGCGCTTTGCTTCCTCGGGATCAAAGTCCGAAATCGTGGTACCGTCCTCAACCCGGCCCATACGCTCGGCAGCGCCCGAAAAATAGACCAGTGCTTCGGTCAGCGTGGTCTTGCCGCTGCCGGCATGGCCGGCAATCAGAATATTGCGGATGTTGTTGCTTGCGTATTTCATATCGGTTTTTCCCTCATTTCCGCCGCACGGAGCGTTCTCTCCGTTTTTGTGGCATATTTTACAAAGATAATACCACATCTGAAACGATTTTTAAATATATCGTTTCAAATTTTAGCAAAAGCGCCTGCCAAACTTCCGGGCACTGTTTTGTGCAAGTTGACATTCGGGTGCAAAACGGGTGGGTAGAAAAAGCAGAACTCCCGGCAGCGCGTACAGGCGCAGAGCCGGGAGTTTTCGTTGCAAATATGCGGTTTTTGTGGTATGCTGTAAGTGCCGCTTCGGCGGTAAGGGCGTTGATTGCATAATCGGTGGTCTAGCTCCTTCCGGCTGCGCGCCAGAGGGGGACGAAAAACTTTTTGCTTCCCCTGACGCGAAAGCGGAAAGGGTGGATGCCTCATGACGTTCGAACAGGTCGTGCTGTTGCTCACGCTTCTTGGCGAAGCAATCTACATTACCTTCGAGATCGCATGGACGATTTCCAACGGCAAAAAGAAATGACCGCTCATGCCCTCAGAAAGCAAGCGGTCATTCTTTACGACTGATTAGCCGGATGAGGAGCTGACCATTGCAGTCAGCGCTCTTTCTATTCGTAGTATAGTCTATTTTTCCGGGTTTGTCAAGTCGCAGACCCGCCGGAAGAGGCAGGAGGTTTTACGCGATGAAGCGCGAGGATTATATCAACTGGGACGAATATTTTATGGGCATTGCGCTGCTTACCGCCATGCGCTCCAAGGACCCTAACAGTCAGGTGGGCGCGTGCATCGTAAGCCCGGAAAACAAGATCCTTTCCTTAGGCTACAACGGGATGCCCATGGGCTGCAGCGATGACGAGATGCCCTGGGAGCGGGAGGGTGCCCCCCTGCAGACCAAGTATATGTATGTCTGCCACGCCGAGCTGAACGCCATTCTCAACAGCGCCCACAACAACCTGAAGGGTGCCCGGGTGTATGTGACCCTGTTTCCCTGCAACGAGTGCACCAAGGCCATCATCCAGTCCGGCATTGCCGAGGTGGTGTACTACGGCGACAAGTACCACGACAGCGATTCCAGCATTGCAGCGCGGTTCATGTTCGAGCACGCCGGTGTCCGGCTGACCCCCTATAAGCCCACCGGACGCCGGGTAGAGCTGGAGCTGTAAGCTCCCTCTTGACCTTCCCGATGCAACGTATTATAATAGGATCAAAGCTTGAATAAATATTCAAGAGCGTTTGCATAGAGAGGGAAATATACAATGGAACTGAAAAACCGCAGCTTTTTGAAGCTATTGGACTACACCCCTGCCGAGATCGGGCAGCTGCTGGAGCTGGCCGCTGACCTGAAGGCCAAAAAGAAGGCCGGTATCCGTCACGACCAGCTGCGGGGCAAAAATATTGCTCTGATCTTTGAAAAGACCTCCACCCGTACCCGCTGCAGCTTTGAGGTAGCCGCCCACGATCTGGGCATGGAAGTGACCTATCTGGACCCCTCCGGCAGCCAGATCGGCAAAAAGGAGTCCATCGCCGATACCGCCCGGGTGCTGGGACGGATGTTTGACGGCATCGAGTACCGTGGCTACGGCCAGCAGATCGTGGAAGAGCTGGCGCACTATGCCGGTGTTCCGGTGTGGAACGGCCTGACCAACGAGTTCCACCCCACTCAGATCCTGGCCGATTTCCTTACTATTCAGGAGCATTTCGGCCATCTGAAGGGCATCCACTTCGTTTACTTCGGCGACGCCCGCTACAACATGGGCAACAGCCTGATGGTAGGCTGCGCCAAGATGGGCTTACACTTTACCGCCTGCGCCCCCAAAAAGTACCAGCCGGATCCCGCACTGGTGGAGCAGTGTCAGGCCATTGCCGCCCAGACCGGGGCGACCCTCTCCTTTGAGGAGGATCCCGTCAAGGCAGCAAAGGGCGCGGATGTGCTGTACACCGATGTGTGGGTGTCCATGGGCGAGCCGGTTGAGGTGTGGGCAGAGCGCATCCATGATCTTGCCCCCTACCAGATCAATCAGGATCTGATGAATATTGCAGGCCCGGATGCAGTATTTATGCATTGCCTGCCCGCCTACCACGACCACAAGACCACCGTGGGCAAGGAGATGGGCGAACGCTTTGGCCGCGACGCCATGGAGGTGACCGACGAGGTATTCGAAGGCCCCCAGAGCATCGTGTTTGACGAGGCCGAGAACCGGATGCACACCATCAAGGCGGTCATGGCAGCCACCTTGGGATACCAGGAATAACGAGATAAGCCCGGAAGGTTCGCAGACCCTCCGGGCTTATTCTATCTGAAAATAATTTTCCGCTTAGCGATCATTCCGAAACTGCATTCTGCAGCTTCAGCACGCCTGCCTGCGTCAGGCGCTTACGCAGCAGCGCACCCACGATGCAGGACACCACGATCTTTGCAAGATCCAGCGCAATAAAGGGGTAGACACACACCGTCAGCGCATAACCCAGCTCGCACTGCATCTGGAACACGAACCATGCCGTGCCCAGCACATAGCAGGCGGCATCGCCCAGCACCAGACCCACAGCGGAGATCACCGGGTTGCCCTTGCTCTTTTCAATGAACATACCGCCGATGAAGGCCAGCAGCAGATAGCCCACCAGATAGCCGCCAGTAGGGCCTGCCAGCTTGGCAAGGCCGGCACCGTAGCCGGAGAACACCGGAATACCGATGGCGCCCAGCACCAGATAGATAACCACGCTCAGGGTACCGAACTTCGGCCCCAGCAGCCATGCGGTCAGGAAGATGACAAAGTTTGCCAGCGAGATGGGCACGGCTCCGATGGGCACGGTCAGCGGGCCCAGCACGCACAGCACGGCAGCCATCACCGCGGTGACAGCCATCTGATAGGTAGTCAGTTTTTTGTCTTTCATGGTCAGTTTCCCCTCTGTTTTTTCGTTTTGTAAGGCATCCGTGCCCGAGTATACCGCACCGATGCGCCGCAGGTCAACGGAAAAGTTTGCAAAGGGTTTACAATCAATAGATATATTGTAATCCGCCGAAAAATATGATATTCTAAGAATACGGCGCTGATTGCATAATCGGTGGTCATGCTTTCCCATCCCGCAGCACTGCTTCTTCCTGTACATGGAACGAACCAGCGGCTTGTGGGAGGAGAACTTTTTTTGAGCCAAGCCTCCCCAAGCCCTGAAGGCGAAGGGAGGGATGTCAGATGGATCTGTCGGAGATGCTGAACCTGCTGATGGTCATTCTTACGCTGTTGGGATTGATCATTGAGGTAATTCGCCTGACCTTTGAGGTCATGGATAAAGCTTCGCAGAAGAAAAACGATGACAACAAAAAAGATTGACCGCCCCAGTCTACCAAACTAGCGGTCAATCTTTTTGACTAATGCGGGATGGAAAGCTGACCTTTGCAGTCAGCGCCCCTTCTGTTTATAGTATAATCGCACCATCGTGTTTTGTCAAGGAGGTTCCCATGGGTGGAGGTCATGTATCGCGGCCGGATTTCGGGATGCCGCAGCCGGATGCTGCGTACCCGCTGACCGAGTTCTATCTGTTGGCGCAGCAGGCGCTGGAAAAAAGCGGCAGCTTTATGCTGCCCGCCCTCTACGCAGGGCTGCAAGCCCCTGCCCGGCGCATCTACCGGGAGGAGGCCGCCGGGTATTTACAGCTTGCGGCTGCTCCGGCAGAGGGCCTGACCCGGCTGCTCTCCCCTGCCCGGATGCAGCTTTTATACAGCAGCTTGCAGGTGCAGCCGGACGGCGCCCCCGCCGCCCTTTTGCTGACCGAGGAATGTACCCGCCTGACCGTGGCGGTGCAGCTGCTGCCGCCCTTTGTGTGGGAGGACCCGCTGCCGCCGCTGCCGGATGTTCCGGCGGCGCTCACCCTGCAACTGACCATGCAGGACGTGATGGCCATCGACACTTCCCCCGCCGCACTGGCGCAGAAGCTGGTGCACAGCACAAGCGGCAAATGCTGGCTACATCACCCCAAGGCCGAGACCTTTCTCTCCGAGCGGCTGGCGCTGCTGCAAAGGGTCTATAAATAAAGAAGGAGCACCCTCCCCCTCTTTTACTTTCTGCGATTCCGTGGTATACTGACCGGTAAACCGGCAGGATATCCAACCTCTGTCGGAGAACGTGGACACACCTTGCGGTCCGGTGCGTCCGGCACACAAAAAATGGAAGGAACCGGGTTTTATTCTGCAATAATCGGGGATGCTGAGCCGTATATTGAGTGAACGTCCCCGTGAGAACCACAAACATTCCATCGAGAAGCCCGCTTCCGGGCATCCAAGGAGAGTTTATACAATGGGACAGCTGACCAGAAACGAAGTATTTACCTTGGCGGTGCAGCGTTACAGCGACACCGTCTACCGCACTGCGGTACATAATTGCCGCTGCACAGCCGATGCTGAGGATGTGGTGCAGGATGTGTTTGAAAAACTGCTGCACTACAACGGCATCTTTGAGAGTGAGGAGCATCTCAAAGCATGGCTGCTGCGGGTGGCCATCAACCGCTGCCGGGACCTGACCCGCGCCGCCCACCAAAAGGACACCGAGCTGGACGAGAACCTGCCCGCCCCCGATGTTCTGGAGGAGGGCGGCAGCGTGCTGGATGCCATCCGCACCCTGCCGGAAAACTACCGCAATGCCATCTATCTGCATTACTACGAAGGATACACTGCGGCAGAGATCGGGCGGATGATGGCGGTGCCCACAAACACGGTACTAAGCTGGCTGCGGCGCGCACGGGCACAGTTACATACGATGCTGAAGGAGGAGATCGAAGATGAGGTGGTATGAATATAAGATGGAGGTCGATGACCTGACTGCCCCGGACGATCTGAAGGCAAAGCTGCTGGCCATGACCGACACCCTGACCGCGGAGGAAAAGGCCGAACCCATGATGGCTGCCCCTGCCCCGCAGACCGCTGCACCCGCAGCACCCCTGAACACCGAAGCCAAGAAGAAAAAGCCCATCCACTTCCCGGTAAAGCAGCTGGGCACGCTGGCTGCCTGTCTGGCCGTGTGCGTGCTGGGTTACAGCACCCTGCATCTGGGCATCGGGATGGGCAGCGCAAAAAGCAGCGCGCCCACCCTGTACGCAGCCGAAGGCGCTGCCGACAGCTCCGCTGCCTCTGTGGCAGCGGGCGGGTTTGATCTCCAGCACGCCGCGCTGGACAGCACCCCCGAGGCGGTGAATTACAGTCTGGATGCAGACGACCGCTCTCTGGAAACGGAATACAGCGGCACCGGCAGCACCGAGGCTGTTGCCCCCGCAGTGGACAGTGCCAAGATCATCTACACCGCCAATCTGACGCTGGAAAGCAAGGACTACGAAACAGCCCGCAGTGCGCTGGACAGCGCCCTCGCCGAGGCGGGCGGCTATCTGGAATCCAGCAGCGAATATTCCAGCAGCGGTTCCAGCCGCTCCGTAAGCCTGACCTACCGGGTGCCGCAGGCCAACTACCAGAGCTTTCTGGATGCTGTGGCCGCTGCCGGTAATGTGACCTATCGCAGCCAGCAGGCCGATGATGTGACCACTCAGTATATGGACGTGTCCGCGCGGCTTTCTAATCTGCAGGCACAGCGCACCCGCTTACAGCAATTGCAGGCACAGGCCGAAACTCTTTCGGACTTGCTGCAGATTGAGGACTCTCTCACCGAGGTGCAGTCCCAGATCGAAAGTTGGCAGAGCCAGCTGGACTGGTACAGCGATCAGGTGCAGCAGTGCACCGTGTATATCGACCTGAACGAGGTGCAGACCTACACACCCGCCGACGAGGGCTTTTTCTCCCGCATCGGCTCCGCCTTTACCGCTGGCTGGGGCAACTTTGTAAACGGCTTGCAACAGTTCGTGGTAGCGCTGGCTTCCGTCTGGCCGCTGGCAGTGCTGGCGTGCGCTGCCGTTGCCGTGGCGCTTGCATGGCGCAAAAAGCACCCGAAGAAGTGACCCCATAGAAATTCATTTTTCCGCATAAAGGCTTCCCCCGGCCGGGGGAAGCCTTTTGTTTAACCCTGCTGAAAACGACCACCCCTGTCCCGCCGGGCTGCTGCACCGGGAGGCAGGGGTGGTTTTGTATATTTTGCAGTACTTATTACACGCCGGAATAGGCCGAGAAGCCGCCGTCCACCGGCAGGCAGATGCCGGTGATGAAACCGGCTGCGTCATTGTTCAGCAGGAACAACAGTGCGCCCACAAGGTCTTTTTCGCTGTCGCCGAAATGTCCCATGGGGGTGGCGGCAAGGATCTTTTTGGTGCGCTCGGTGGGGGTGCCGTCCTCGTTGAAGAGCAGCTTTGCGTTCTGCTCGCTGGCAAAAAAGCCCGGGGCAATGGCGTTGACCCGGATGCCCACCTTGCTGAAGTGCACCGCCAGCCACTGGGTAAAGTTGGTCACAGCAGCCTTGGAGCCGGAGTAGGCAGGGATCTTGGTCAGGGGCAGGTAGGCGTTCATGCTGGAAATGTTCAGAATGTTGCAGCCCTCGCGCCCTACCATCTGCCGTGCAAATGCCTGCGTGGGCAGCAGCGTGCCGATAAAGTTCAGGTTGAACACCATCTCCACGCCGCTCTCGTCCAGATCAAAAAAGGTGACGGTGTCGCTTTCCAGATCGGCCATCTCAAAATATTCCTTGTCCGTATTGGCGCGGGCGTTGTTGCCGCCTGCACCATTCACAAGGATATCGCAGGGGCCAAAGTCCGCCAGCACATCCTCGGCTACCTGCAGGCAGTTGGCCTTGTTCATCACGTTGCAGGTGTAGCCCTTGGCGGTGCCGCCCTCGGCTTCAATCTCGTCTGCAAGCTCCTTGAGCTTATCCATGTTGCGGCCCAGCAGCGCCACCTTTGCGCCCGCCCGGGCCAGCGCCTTGGCAAAAATGGAGCACAGCGTGCCGCTTGCGCCGGTGACGACAGCCACCTTGCCGGTGAAATCGGTGTTCAGTACATTCTTTTCCATAACATCCTCCTGTTACAGCTGTATTCATTGGCTAGAGTATAACAGAAAAAGACGGTCTTTGCCAGAACGTTCTTATTATAAAATGGGAAAGTTTTACGCTTTTTGCCGGGCAACAAACACGATATCCTCCGGATGCAGTGCAGACGCAATCGCGCAAAATTGCAAAAATGACCGTTTTTACCTTGAAGATCTTCTAACTCTTCCAAAGCAAAAGCAGTATGATAAAAGCATGACAAACACATACTGACTTCGGCTGCGCTGCCCGCAGCGGGCTACACTGTTCAAGCCGCAGCGGGCTGCGCCTATGACCCACAGAGTTTTGAACAATGTGGGCATTCAGACCTGGAAACACAGCATTCCGCACCCACAATGTTCAACCCGAACGATGTGAACATTTAACGTAGGACAGTTTCTTTTTGCACACTGATCAAATATAAAAAGTTATAATAATATTCTACACTGTTCACGCTGCACAATGTGCAACAGCGGCGGCGCTTCCCACTTTGATGTGAACACAAAAAAACAGGTTGAATTTAAAAAATTCAACCTGCTTGGTGGTTGCGGGGGCCGGATTTGAACCAACGACCTTCGGGTTATGAGTTGCGGTTTGTCCATTTTGTCACGTTTTGTAACGTCTTATATAAAGCGATAAAGCGTCATTTTACTTTCAGTGTCATTTAGTGACGTGCAGCAGTTTTCTGTGGTCGTAGTAGCCAAATAGTAGCCAAAAATACACCCCGGCAGGAGTTCCCGCCGGGGCTTTTTCATGCCTGCTTGATGGCGTTCAGATCGGGGCCAGATCGCCGCCCAGAGCGCAGCAGAACATCCGCTATGCACTCTGTGGCCTTTGCCTTTTGCTCCTCAATCATGTGCGCATAGAATCCCTCTGTGGTCGTGACAGAGGCATGACCCAACTGCTTGCTGACTGTCACAACGTCCGTGCCGTTAGAGATCAGGACAGAGGCGACCGTGTGACGGAATGCGTGCGGGTTGATGTGCGGCAGCCCGTGGCGTTCAGAGAAGCCCCGCAGCCAAGCGGTTATGCTGTCTGGGTTCATGCGTTGCCCATCGTCCTGCGTGAACACATAGCCGCTGTTCGTCCAGAGGTTGGCGCACATGAGGCGGTTGTGCTCCTGTTCCTGTTTCCACTCCCGCAGCAGCTGCATAGTTTCCGCCGGGAGACGCAGATACCGTACATCACTGGTTTTCGTGCTGTCCTCATATACGCCCCGGGACTTTGTGTAAAGCAAGGCCCGGTCAATCTTAATGCGGTTCAGGTCAAAACTGACCCTATCCCACCGCAGACCCATAATTTCACCCCGGCGGCAGCCGGTAACGATCATGAGATTCACAATGGTGCGCCATTTGAGCGGCTCTGTGTCGAGCGCGTCCAGAATCGCCCGGATTTCGGCAGGCTGAAAGTAGTTCGGCTCTGCCCGTGCTACCTTTGGCGGAGTTGCCTTCTCCGCTGCATTGTAGGGCACGAGCATTTCTTTCTCTGCCTGTGCAAGAATCGTGGAGATCAACCGGTGATGCTCCAGAACGGTTTTTGCAGAGAGTGGGGCTGTGTTCGCCTCCACCTTGAAAAGCTCTGATAGGGGAGCGCCAAGAGCCTGCGCAACGGCCTGCGCCTTTTCCTGCCGCACCTTCTCCCCGCGCATGATGGCGTTAATAGTCGAGGTGCCCACCCCGGCGGCCTGTGCCAAATCGGGGCGTTTTATGCCCTGCTGCTTGACCTTTTCCAGCAGCGCAGGCTTTGCCGTAGCCTTGCCGTTCCCTTTACGCAGCCCATTTTCGCCAAGGTTCTTATAGAATGCGTTCAGGTGCTGAGGCCGGATATCCACGAGTTTCAAATGGCCGATTGCCTGATTGATACGCACGAGGAGTTCTTTGTACCGGTCGAGCGTTCGCACCTTGCAGCCCTCTTGCTCTTTGAGGCCGAGCACATAACCGGCATACTCTGCAAAGGTCTGGCGGTTGTCCAGCTGAAACCCCAGCTCAATAGATCGCTCAAAATCAGCAGCCGCCCGCTGCAAAGCCTTTTCAGTCTGGCGTGGGGTCATGCCCTTTTCTGGGGCCCATGTTTTGGTATGTATCATCTTTCGTCCGGTTGAATCATACCCGGCGGAAACAGTGATTTGGTAGGAAACGCCATTTTTGCCGGTGCGCTTTTTGATGCTGGCCACGGTTTACTCCTCCTTCAAAAGATCGTCGATACAGTGTGTGACTGCATCAATAATTCGGAAACGCAGATACTCTGCTTCAAATTCGGCCTTGCTCCGCTGCTCCTGCTGTTCCCAGTCCTGCGAGGCAATGGCCACCCGCCGGGCCTCTTTACATGGCTCAATAGATGCAAGCGCCCGCTGCATTTCATCCATGCACAGCAGCCGCGAGAGGGCCGTTTTTACATCTGCCGCACTGTCGGGCATGGAAAAACCTTCCAGCGCCATTTTTGTATAATCTGCAATGAATGGCGCCGTTTCCATATCATGCAGTGCGGAGATTGCCGCCGGGCTGAGACCTGTATATTCTCCTGCACCTCTTGCGTTCGGGTCTGGTGCGGGTTGGTCGGTCAGTCCGAAAAGATAGTCGGTCGAACATCCGAGAGCCTTTGCAAGCTCTGGCACCTTTTCCGCAGGAACAGAACGTGCACCCCGCAGCCAGTTGGAAACGGTGGACTGCTGCACATGGATTTCTGCGCCGAGATCGCTCTGTGTTCGTGCGCCAAGCTGTTTTTGATACGCTGCAAAAGCCCCTTGCAGCCGTGCAAGTTCAATGCCCATTTTATAGCCTCCCTGAAATATTGTTGACGTATTTTTCTCGATTATTTCATTTTGAAATATAGCTTAACATTTGGATTTCCTAATGCTATACTATCATCACAGAACAGCGCTGTCAAGTACCTTTAAGCCACGTTTAACTACAACAAGGAGGTTTTTATAATGTCGCTACCTACTATGTGTTCCATCACCGATGCCGCCAGCCGTAGCGGTCTGGCCGTGTATCGCGTCCGTGTTCTCTGTGCAGAGGGGGCAGTGCAGTCCATCCGCTGCGGCCGCCGCATTCTTGTTAATTTGGATAGTCTGGCGGCCTATCTGAACGGCACCGACACGCCCGCAGCAGCTGAGGCCGAGGGTGTTCGCCGGGTCAACTGAGATGTGAGTTTTCACCAGAACAGGAGCTTTTGCGAATGAACTTTACCCTTTTTTGCGCCGCCACCCGTGGCGACAAGCGCAACACCTTTTACCCTGCCCGCCGGGTTATCACCGGCTTTTCCGACCTTCAGACCGCTGCCCAGTTTGACCATGTGGCGGCCGAATTTGAGGGCAGCCGCCGCAGCCTTGACGGCTTCAAGCTGGCGGACTGCATCGTTCTGGATGTGGACAACGACCACGGCCAGATCGTGCAGCCGGAGCAGATCGCCGAGGACTTCCCCGGCGTGGCGCACATGATTGTTTTCTCCCGCCACGATAAGCAGCCCAAGGGTAGCAGCGGCCCGGTGCCGAGGTTCCATTGCTACTTTCCCGTCGAGCCGACCGCTGACCGAGCAGAGGTCGAACAGCTGAAACGCAGCGTGTGTGCAGCGTTCCCCTATTTTGATGCCAACGCCATTGATGCAGCCCGGTTTTTGTTTGGCGTGGAATCGCCCCGGGGCTTTGCTGTGGAGGGCGCTTTGCTGCTGTCCGACCTGTTTCCCTACGCCGACGAGAAGGGCGCAGAGGGCAGCACATCGGCCTTGCAGGAGATCCCCGAAGGGCAGCGAAACAGCACACTTTCCCGCTTTGCGTTCCAGCTGCTCAAGCGTCTGGGCGACACTGAGGAGGCCCGCGCAGAGTTTGACCGCCGGGCAGAGGCGTGCACCCCGCCGCTGGATGATGGCGAGCTGTCCACCATCTGGGGCGCAGCTGTGGCAGCCTACCGACGCAAGGTCGAGAGCCGCCCGGACTATCTGACCCCAGAGGAATACGCTCTGCAGGGCTTGCAGCCGCAGCCCGGCGGTAGTCTGCGCCCGCTGGACTTCTCCAACGTCGGACAGGCCCGCGTGTTCGCAGCTGACACCGCCGGGGAAGTCCTCTATTCTGAGGGCACCGGCTGGCTGTGCTGGGACGGGCACAAGTTCGCCCAGAGCGAGGCGGCTGTGCATCTGCGGTTCCACAACCTGACCGATCGGCAGCTGATCGAGGCCCGGAAGGACGTGCACACAGCTGTGGACGCTCTTGCCGACGCTGACGAGATCACAGCAGGCGAGGCCAAGCGGCAGCAGGCAGCGGCCCGGGCATACCTCAAATTCGTGCAGCAGCAGCGCAACGCTGGCGGCATTAAGGCGGCTTTAGGCGAGGCGGCCCACATGGTCACTGTTGGCGTTGACGAGCTGGACGCTGACCCGTTCTTGCTGAACACCCCCGGCGGCGTGATCGACCTGCGCACCGGGCAGACAAGGCCCAACGCCCCCTCTGATCGCTGCACCAAATGCACCGCCGTTGCCCTGTCTGACAAGGGCGCAGCACTCTGGGCGGCGTTTGTTGACCGGTTCGCCTGTGGTGATCGGGAGTTGGTCGAGTACCTTCAGCAGGTGGCTGGCATGGCTGCCGTTGGCCGAGTGTTCAGCGAGAATCTGCTGATTCTGTACGGCACCGGCGGCAATGCGAAAAGCACTTTCGTGAACACTCTGGCCCGCGTGCTGGGCAGTTACAGCGGCAGCCTGAGCACCGATGTGCTGTTGGCCAGACCGGGGCAGAATAAGGGCCCGGAGCTGGCAGCACTGCGGGGCCTGCGTCTGGCGATTGCCTCCGAAATCGAGGAAGGGGCACGACTGGACGAGGCCGTTCTAAAGCGGCTGTGCTCTACCGACCAAATCGCAGCAAATCCCAAATACCGCGACCCGTTCAGCTTTACGCCGAGTCATTCGCTCATCATGTGCACCAATCACCTGCCCCGCATTGGCAGCACCGACAACGGCACATGGGCAAGAATTGCCGTTGCGCCCTGCCGAGGCAATTTCCGGGACCAGAAAAATGAAGTCAAAAACTATGCAGATTTTTTGGTGGAGCGCGCCGGTGGTGCCGTCCTGTGCTGGATTGTTGAAGGTGCCAAAAAATTCATTGCGAACGGCTGCACCCTGACCCCGCCGCGGTGCGTGCGTGACGAGGTGCAGCGTTACCGGGCAGAGAGTGACTGGCTAGGGCAGTTTGTCGCGGAGGAGTGCGAGACCGGCGCAGGCTTTACCGTAAAAGCCAGCGACCTGCAAGCCGCGTACCGCGCGTACTGCGACCGCATCGGCGATTATTGCAGGCGTGCAAACGACCTTAAAGCAGCGCTTGAAGCCGCCGGGTTCAGCTGGCACAAGGGCAAGGCCGGAGCCATTTATACCGGGTTGCGGCTGGGCGTGGATGTGCTCTGACCGCTCTTCTCCGCCAAAGGAGGTGACGGCAGTGACGGCTATTTCACTAACTTTTAAAAGTGAAAAATGGATCTCTTATAGGGGTTTATAAATTTGCCGTCACTGCCGTCACCTATACGATAATACGTCATTTTTGAAAGTGCGCACACTCTGGCGGGAAAAGGGCCGCAGCGCCCACCCCGCCGGGGCCAGTGCGCGAGAGGAGTACAACATGGAATCTGTTTTTTCTGAGATTTTTTCGTTCCGAGTGCCCGGCGGCGAGGTGTTCATGCAGCGCCGGTTCGAGTTGTCCCCTGACTGGGCGGGAGGGTTGAAGTCCCTGCCCATCGTATCCGATCGCAGCACGAGTGACACCCTGTTTGTGCTGCCTGCTGACGCTGTGCTGCTGTTCCGGGCTGGCGCTCTGACCCTGCCCGCCGGGGGCACCTATTCGGTGCAGTTCCACGGCAGCGGCAAATACTTTGACACCCCAGCGGAGGCTCTGGCGTACATAGCTGAGCGCTGGCCGGTGCCGTTCAGTCTTTGGCGGCAGAAGCTGGATGCAGGGGAAAACGTCTTGCAGCAGTCCCACCGCCGGGCCGCCGCCTTTGCCGAGGGCTTTCCCGGTCTGGCAGCGTTCAACGAGGCGCTGGCCTCCCAGATCGGTGCCTGATCGTGCCCAGTTCAGCCGCAAATTTCCGAAAACGAGGTGAATTTTATTGATCGCCAAAACCCTGACCCCGAACCAGCGCAAGGCTCTGGCGGCGCTGCTGACGAATCCCACCACGGCAGCAGCAGCCCGGGCCTGCGGCCTGAGTGATCGGGTCATAACCAAATACAAGACCCTGCCCCAGTTCGCCGCAGCTCTGGCAGAGGGCAGAGAGGCGCAGCTGAGCGAGGCTGTGAACAGTCTGGCCGCGTCCTACGGGGCCGCTGTGGGCACTCTGCGCAGCATTGCAGAGAATCCCAAGGAGCAGGCGCAAGCCCGCGTGAATGCTGCCAAGGCGCTGTTAGATTATGGCCTGCGCTTCTCTGAGGCCAGCAGCGGCGGCAGCGCTATGCGGGTGGTATTCGTGGACGATATCCCCGGGGCCCCGCTGCCCGCTCCCAGAAACCAAGAGGAGGCGCAGCCGGATGCAGACACCTGACCTTTTGGAGGAGATCGCCCAGACCCGCGCCAAGCCTTTGCAGATCGAGTGCCAGAGGCCGGACGGTTCGCGCACCGTGTGCAGCATCGAGGAGTGCAGCGCCCACGGCTGGCGCTATGTGCACATCGTGGCCGATGAGCTGGACGAGCTTTTAGATCGTACTTTGAACGGCACACGCGCCCGGCGGCGCAGATAAGACAAAACGCCCCGCACAGCGGCCCTCTGCGGCTCTGTGTGAGGCGTTTTCTGTTTGTCTAGATAGTTTTTTACTCTTTGGCGTTGGCGCTGTCTGAGAGCTCTACTGAGCCGTGCTCTTTTACTATTCGTTCCTCAACAGCTTGCAGAATATATGCCTGCATACTCTGCCCCGCCGCCTCTGCTGCCGCCCGGTATCGCTCTTTTGTTCCAACGGGTGCATGGATTTTGAAATCTTCCATTTTTGCCTGATACTTTTTTACAGCGCGTTTTTGCGCCTCCGTTACTGCCATTGAATCACATCCTTCCAAAATGAGTATACCACATCCAGATGTATAAGTCCACTCACAAATATTGCTGAATAAGTCCCCTTATCTTTATGCAGTTTGTCAATTGAAATATAAGTCCCCTTATAGTATACTATAATCACAGCAAGGGAGCACGACCGGAAGGCAAGGGGCGAAGGATGTACCGGGAGCGCAAAGACCTAGAGTTAGCTAAGACAGTAACCCACTCCCGCCTGCTGTATATAAGAAAAGGCCCGGTGCCGTCTACCAAACTTACACCGAGCCGCACCCAGAACAGGGGCTATCTTTATTATAACACGGATGGCCCCGCAGAGTAAAGCGGAGGTTTTCACCATGAAAAAATACGATCTTTCCCAGATTATGACCCGTGCATGGCAGCTGTACCGGAAGGGCGTTGCAGCCTTTGCCGAGTGCCTGCATCGTGCATGGATGGCCGCCAAGGCCGCACCGATCAACGCCCAGCGCATCGAGGAGAGCCGCCAAGACTTTGGCGTGACCGAGGAGGTGCACACATGGTCAGACTGGCGCAAGCTGGGTTTTGAGGTTATCCACGGCAGCCGCTGCCTGTTCCAATGCCCGTTGATTCATGCCAGCAAGGGCGACGGCCAGACCTATAAAGCGTCATTCTTTGGCGTTTCGCAGGTGCAGCCGCTGACGCAGCAGTAACACAAACCGAGATCCCCGGCGGAGCCAGAGGAGCCCCGCCGGGCCATTGTTGGAGGGTAACAACATGAAACTGGAAAAGCGAATCACTTTGACCGCCTACGAGGTGGAATACATCGACACCCGGGAGCCCAAGCCCCGCACGATTCACTGGGAGCAGATCGTGCTTGACGGGGGCCGTCTGAGCGCCCTTGCGCGTCTGGGACAGACCCCCGCGGCGTTTATTACACAGCAGTATGAGGCTGCGGGGTTCCGCGTGTCCTCTATCCATCGTGGGGAGACCATCGAGGCCCGCGTAGACCTGCCCGCACTCTGGGCGGAGATGCAGCAGAAAATCGCAGCCAGCCGGGAGCTGCTTGTACAGACTAAGGCCGCCAAGGAAGGGAGCGCAGCAGAATGAACCATCCAACCAAGAATCACCCTGCCCCCAACTGGGCAGAAATGGACGTTTCCCTGTGTGAGCTGGGATATGCGGTCGATCTGATCGAGGCTGTGCAGACCGCTATTCAAACCGGAGATATGTCGAATGAAGTCTGTGCAAGCTCCCTTTTCGGGGCATGGATGCTGTTGCAACGGGTCTACAAAGACCTGAAAACAGAATTTTACGGGGAGGAGCCGCAGCAACCAGATCGGGGCAGTTTTTGAGGGCGTAGTAGTCAAATAGTAGCCAAATCGCCCCGCAGCACGCAAGACAAAGAGAAAAGCACGTTGAATCTTGACGATTTAGCGTGCTTTTTGTGGTTGCGGGGGCCGGATTTGAACCAACGACCTTCGGGTTATGAGCCCGACGAGCTACCAGACTGCTCCACCCCGCGATATTTACTTTTTTGCTTTTCAGCGGCTCTCGCTGACTGCTCAAGTATAATACCACAGAGCGGGTAGAATGTCAACCCTTTTTGAGAAAAATTTTCGTATTCTCCTGCCGCAGCTTTTAACGCACCATTGTCCGGTGCTGTGCGCGGTATTCGGCGGGGGTGATGCCGTACAGACGGCGGAAGGTTTTCAGGAAGCTGCTGTAATCCGAAAAGCCGCTTTTGGTGCAGGCATTCAGGACGGAAACGCCCTCTTCCAGCGCCTTGCGGCAGTGCTGCATCCGCAGATAGGTCAGGTAGTTGTGGATGCTCTCCATGGTGCACTCCTTGAACGCACGGGAAAGGTGCTCCCGGCTGGCGTAAAGCTCTTGCGCCAGCTGCGCGGTGGTAAGGGTCGGGTCCTGATAATGGGTCTGAAGGTAGGCCACCGCGCGCGACCAGTACACTGGTGCTGCTGGGTGTTCTAATCCCTGACTGTTCCGGGTAAAGCAACGAATACGTTGCCCCCATTTCTCTGAAGATATCCTGCATCTAAAGGGGAATGGGGGCATTTTTTATCAAAAATCAACTGAGAGGAGTAAAAGCTATGGAGATCTGCTCCCGTTTTACCGGCATGGAGCGCAAGAACGGCGCTTTCCTGCTGCATACTGATAACGCTGATGTCAAGGTCTGCTTTGTGACCGATGAGATCGTCCGCGTCCGCGCAAGCTTTGACCATGAGCTGGCAGAGGAGCCCTACGTCCTGATGACCACCGCATGGGAGGATCGGATAAAGCCACTCCCTGACGCAGCCCTTTACAGGTCTACACGCATCCACCACACGCCCGATTCTTACACCAAACGCGAACTTGTCGGGGCGAGGCCCCTCCATCTTGCTGCGCAAGACCGTTCTGTCGCTTAAAAGCCCCACTGGGGCTTTCATTGCTCCGCTTCGCTGCGCAAACGCGAACTTTTGAGAATACGTCACTTTCGGCAGTGTGCAAGAAAAAACAAAGAAAACTTTAGCAAAAAGAGAGAGGGCCGGACGATGCCAGCCCTCTTGACAAGGAAAAACACAAGGCTCTTTATTATAATAAAGCTATA
>ERZ1673737.917-NODE-917-length-32482-cov-7.173405_pt1 | contig 32482 bp, 32 predicted proteins | sample MGYA00580211_ERZ1673737 | MGnify/ENA primary metagenome ERZ1673737 (study PRJEB41218, sample SAMN15661789) | gut metagenome | host: Homo sapiens | place: Canada: London | collected 2015-08-20/2019-03-30 | study: EMG produced TPA metagenomics assembly of... | reverse complement strand
TGCAATTAGATTATTTTGATTTAGTTTTATTACATCAACCATTTAAAGATTATCATGGAGCTTATCGTGCTTTAATTGATTTATATAAAGAAGGAAAAATTAAAGCTATTGGTGTATCTAACTTCTATCCAGATCGTTTAGTGGATTTAGCTTTAGATACAGAAGTTGTACCAGCTGTTAACCAAGTAGAAGTGAATCCTTTCCATCAACAAGATACAGCTTTAATTTACAATACAAAATACGGTGTACAATTAGAAGCATGGGCACCATTTGCGGAAGGTAAAAATGGTATCTTCACAAATGAAACACTTGTAGAAATTGGAAACAAATACAATAAATCAGTTGGACAAGTTATTTTAAGATGGCTTGTACAAAGAGGAATTGTTCCTTTAGCTAAAACAGTCAGAAAAGAAAGAATGCAAGAAAACTTAAATATCTTTGATTTTGAACTAAGTGAAGAAGATATGCAAACAATTGCCTCACTTAATAAAGATACAAGTTCATTCTTCTCTCACTATGATCCAGCAACTGTAGAAATGATTTGTGGTTTAAAACGTTAAAAAAGAAAAACATATGCATTATAGTGTGCCTGATACTTTTAAGTAGCTATCTCTATATAAATAAAAATTCAGACATTCAATCTCAAAAAAACTCTAAAATTCAAATAACTACAGGTACTAAATATTATAAGAATTTTTCGTTGGATAACGTATTCCAAGACGATCAATATGGAGATATACACTATAATGCTTATATTCCTAAAGCGTATGATAAAAGGCAATCATATGCTTTATATATAACCTTACCAGGTTATCAAGGTTTATATTTTCAAGGTGTTGGAAAAAATTTAGAGACAGAAGAATTTGGCTTTGTAAGTCAAAACTATAACGCTCAAATGATTGTTTTAGCACCACAATTAGAAGATTGGGATGAATTATCAGCCAATCAAACGATTGCTTTGACAAAATATTTTTTAAAACATTATAACATTGACAAAAATAAAGTTTATATTAGTGGTTATTCTGGTGGTGGCGAAACGCTTTCTTGGATTTTAACGAATGAGCCTGAACTCTATAGAGCTGCTTTAATGTGTTCTTCAAAATGTGATGGGAATTTTAATAAAGTTGTCAAAAATAAAACACCAATTTATTTTGTGATTGGTGAAGAAGATGAATACTATGGTTCAACTCCTTTTAAAGAAGCTTACCAACAAATTGTAAGTTTATATAAAAAAGAAGGATTAAATCAAGAAGAAATAGATCAGCTTGTTATTTTAGATGTGAAAAATAAAGAATATTTTACAAGTCAAGGCATAACAAATGAACATGGATATGGCGGTCATTTATTTGCGAATGATGAACATATCATGGGATGGCTATTCAATAGATAAAAAGATTGTAACCGTTTTAATTTTGTGATATCATGTTCGAGTAGTTTATAGGATAGTGATTGTTTAAGTACAAGCTAAACCTATTTATTGCCACCCTTTTTAAGTGCGCAATAAATAGGTTTTTATTTTGGAGGGGTGATTATGGAAATAAGCAAAGTTTTAAACAACAATGTAGCTGTCGTTATTGAAAATAACGAAGAAAAGATTGTGATGGGTCGAGGAATCTGTTTTAAAAAGAAAACAGGGGATACGATAGAACCAAAGATAATTGATAAAGTTTTTTATCTACAAAACCAAGAAGTTTTAAGTCGATTTAAAGAACTTGTTGTGGATATTCCTTTAGAATATTTAGAAATCGGTGAAGAAATCATGGATGAAGCAAGATTGAGTTTAGGAAAAGCTTTAAATGATAATATTTATATTTCTATGGTTGATCACATTTATACAGCTGTTGTTAGAGCAAAAGACAATATTTTAGTGAAGAATGCTTTGTTATGGGATATTCAAAGATTTTATAAAGAAGAATATCAAATAGGGAAAAAGGCTCTTGAAATTATTGAAAAGAAAACAGGTGTGCTTTTACCAAATGATGAAGCAGGATTTATTGCTTTACATATTGTCAATGGACAATTAGATGAAGATGTTCATGATATGTATGAAATTACGAAGATCATGCAAGAAATCGAAAATATTGTACGTTATCACTTCAAGATAGAATTTAATGAAGAAAGTGCTTATTACTATCGTTTTATTACCCATTTGAAATTTTTTGCACAACGTTTAGTTGAACACAAAAAACAAAACAAACAAGAAGATGATTTGTTGGAAGTGGTTCAAGTAAAATATGTCAATGCCTATCAATGTGTCGAAAAAATTGCGATGTACATAAAAAATCAATATAACTATGAACTTTATGACGAAGAAAAACTTTATTTAACGATCCATATACATCGTGTAGTTTATCTTGGAAATAGTCATTAATTGGATGGTGACATTAAGTTGGCCAAACCTTCAAATTTCAATACTTAGAAAGATGGAGGAAAATTATGAGTAAGTATGAAAATTTAGCCAAAGAGATTTTGGAAAATGTTGGTGGAAAGGAAAACATCAACAGCTTAACACATTGTGTTACAAGATTACGTTTTCGTTTAAAAGACGAATCAAAAGCCAATGATGAAGCATTAAAAAATAACCCAGGTGTTGTCACTGTGATGAAATCAGCAGGGCAATATCAAGTTGTTATTGGAAATCATGTACCTTTAGTATATGCAGACGTATGTGAACTTGCAGGTATTAGTAATGGGACTCAACAAGTAGAAGAAGAAGCACCACAAGGACTTTTCAATAAGTTAATTGATATTATTTCAGGATGTTTCCAACCTATCTTAGGGCCATTATGTGCAGCAGGGATCATTAAAGGTTTAAATGCTTTATTAGTATTTATTTTAGGATCAAGTTTCAATAATAGTGGAACTTATATGATTTTAAATGCAATTGGTGATTCTATTTTTAACTTTTTACCAATTATTTTAGGATATACAGCAGCTAAAAAATTCAATGTCAATGTTATTGTCGGAATGATTATTGGAGCAACACTTTGTTATCCAACAATTCAAACAGATACATTATCAGCTGCAGGAAAAGCAATTGGAACATTACCATTCATTGGATCTTACTATACAAAATTTATAGGTATTCCATTTGTTTCAGGTAACTATACAAGTACTGTTGTACCAGTTATCTGTATTGTTGCTTTAGCAGCTCAAATTCAAAAGATTGCGAAGAAATTCGTACCTGAAATGTTACAAAACTTCTTTGTTCCATTCTTTGTTTTAATTATTTCACTTCCAATTGGTTTATTAGTTATTGGGCCAGTTGTAAGTTTATTAACAACAGTTTTATCAAATATGTTTGCTGGACTTTATGCTTTTTCACCAATCGTAACTGCTTTTGTCATTGGTGCATTATGGCAATGTTTAGTTATCTTTGGTTTACATTGGGCACTTGTACCAATGGCGATGGTTAATATTGGAAATTTAGGATATGATACAATTTTACCAGGTATGTTAGGAACAACATTTGCGGCAACAGGTGTTCTTGCAGCGATGTATTTAAAATTAAAAGATGAAAATAAAAAAGCACTTGCAATTCCAGGTGTGATTTCAGCATTTTGTGGGGTAACAGAACCAGCTATTTATGGTTTCTTATTACCTGAAAAAACACCATTTGTCTTCTCTTGTATTGGTGGAGCTGTTGGTGGTGCTATCATGGGAACAGTTGCAGTAAAACAATATGTTATTGGTGGTCTTGGAATCTTTAGTGTTGTAAACTTCATTTCACCAAAAGGAAATGCGACAGGAATGATTGTTTCATTAATTGCGGGAGCTGTTTCATTAGTTGTTGGTTTTGTTTTAACAATGATTTTCTATAAAACAAACGATCAACAAGTTGAAAATAAAGAAGTGACAAAATTAGAAGAAGAAACAATTTTAGCTCCAATTAAAGGAGAAGTAAAACCAATCGAAGAATCAAGCGATGCTGCTTTTGCCTCAGGTGCCTTAGGAAAAGGTGTTGTGATCTTACCAGAAGAAGGAAAAGTTTATGCTCCTGTAACGGGTACAGTGACTGTTTTATTCCCAAGTTTACATGCAATTGGTATTACAAGTGATGCAGGCGTTGAATTACTTATTCACATTGGTATTAATACTGTGCAACTTAATGGTGAAGGATTTACTGCCCATATTAAACAAGGGGATCAAATTAAACAAGGTCAATTACTTGTTGAATTTGATATGAATAAAATTAAAGAAGCTGGTTATACTTTAGAAACTCCTGTTTTAGTCACAAATTATGCAGATTTAAAAGAAGTTAAAAATACAAATGCTTCATCTGTACAATTACAAGAAACTTTAATGGAAGTTAAATACTAAAAATAAAGGTATTGGAGGGATCATATGAATAGACCATATGTCATATGCCATATGTTACAATCAATAGATGGAAAAATTGCCGGTGGTTTCTTTAGAGAAAAACAAACATTAGAACTTGCAAAGATTTATAGCGATATTTCTAAAGATTATAATGGGGATGCGATTATTTATGGAACAACAACTGCTAAAGAAATGTTTTCAAAACAAAAATTAACTCAAACCTCAATAAATACTCAATTACCAAAAACAGATTATGTATATCAAGATGATAAACATCAGTGGATTGTTGTCATTGATCCTCAAGGAGAAATCATTTGGGATGAAACTGTTTATCAAAATACAAGACTTAAAGATAAAAATTTAATTGTGATTCTTACAGAAAATGTTTCCAACCAATACCTTAATACTTTAAGAACATTAAATATTTCTTATTTATTTGTAGGTAAAGAGGAAATAGATTTAAGACTTGCATTAGAAAAACTTTATAATTTATTCTCTATTAAAAAGCTTTTATTACAAGGCGGAGGAATTACTAATACCTACTTTATTAAAGATGATTTAATAGATGAATTAAGTCTTGTTGTTTCTCCTGTTTTATCAGGAGAAGAAAAACAACCTAATATTTTTGAAGATTGTCATGAATACATAGGTCAAACATTTGATTTAAAACAAAGTGATCTTTTAATGAAATCAGGTTTATATTTAAAATATGTAAGAAAATAGTGGGACTCAGGTCTCACTTTTTTGTATAACTTATAGTTATAGTGGTATGAGATATCGATAATGTACTTTTTTGATATTTCTCGTTAAAATAAAAATAAGTATAAAAAGAACAATTCTGTTCTTTTGGAGAGAAAATATGTATATTATTGATAAATTAGAACTAATTCAACAAACGCATAATATTCAAACAATCGAATATGTTTTATCTAGATATTTATTATCCAATTTATCCACGATAGAAAAAAAGAATTTAAAAGAAATAAGTATAGAGACAAAAATATCTCAAGCATCGATTATTCGCTTTTGTCAAAAAATAGGCTATAAAGGAGTTACACAATTTATAAATGACCTTTATTTAGAAGCAAGTGAAGTTAAAAGTAAAATGCAGTTCTTTGAAAATCATGATTTACAAATTTTAGATACAATGATATTAGATTTTTTAAAAGAATGTGAACAAGCAGTATCATTGCAAATTGATCGAATTTGTGAAAAAATAAAAAGTAGTCAAAGAATTATGTTTTATGGACAAAAAGATTTTATAAACTGTTTTCAATATTTTGTTTCTTATTGTCATTTTAATCAAAAAGAAGTTATTACAAGTATGTCGTTATCTAAAGAAAATCAAAAAGAATTATTTGATTCTTTAGATGAAAATGATTTGATTATTATTATTGATCCTTATGTTAGCTGGAATACTTTTAAGGAGCTTGTATTTATTCAAAATGATGCTATTAATAGCATTAATAAAACTCCTGCACAAATTATATATATAGGACAAAATAGTCAAAGTGAAACAGATATTTGTTTATCTTTACCTTATACATATTATGATTATTTCTATAAAATATTTTTTAATAAACTTGATATGATATTAACTTTAAAATTAAAGGGGTGATAAAGTGAATACGATTATATCTGTCATGTTGTTATATGTTTTTAATTCATTTCATCAAGATGCTTATTCTTTTATAGCACAGTATATATTAGAACATATTAATGAAATTGAAAAAATTTCAATAGATAAATTAGCTTATGAATGTGGAACAAGTACAACAACAATTAATAAGTTTTGTAAACAACTAGGGTTAGATAATTATAAACATTTAAAAGGGATGTTGATTAATACGAAAGAGGGTAGAATAGAACAAATTAAAAAAAGATATCGACAATTTAATAGCGAACAGTTTTATTCAAGAATAGGATTGAAAGACAATATTGATGATTTTAATGGTTGTATAGAGCGTGTTGTGAATTTGATTTATAACGCGCGTAAGATTCATATGATAGGTGCTGTTTATCCTTTATCGTTAACACTTAATTTTGTGGAAGATATGATTTTGTTTGGAAAAGATTTTTGTTTTGAACAAATTGGATTTAAAGAAACGAAAGCACATTATCAAAAAGATGATTTGATTTTTTTAATTACGATTACAGGTAGAATCGTTACTTTAAATAAACCTTATTTTTTAAAACTTAATAATACTAAAGTAAAGAAAATTGCTATTTCACAAAATATGATGTTTGATAATATTTTTAACTTTGATGAGTTTATTCAACTCATTAATACACATCATAATGAAATAGAAAATTCAATTGTAATAGAAATATTGAATTATATTAAGTTTGTGTATTTTAATAAATACACAAATTATTCACTCTAACATTTAGAAAAATCATATATTTTTATCATTTTATAAAATAACTTGTTATAAAAATAATAATTTTACTTATGGGATTTATTGCACTTTTCTCTCATTGAAAGCGCTTTATAAAAAACGCTATCATGTTTATGGGAGGAAGAAATAGAATGAAAGACATCAAGATGAAAAGATTTGCGACAATGTCGCTAAGTGCAATGATGGTATTTTCAACAGCTGTTGGAACAGTAAGTGCATTAGAAGGAGATAACACAACTGATGCAAGTGTTGTAACTGAAGTTGAAGGTGCAGATAATGGAGTTGCACTACAAGAAGCAACAACTTATAAGGAAGGAGTAACTGTCGTAGCTGACGAAAATTCTAAATCAGGATATACAGCTCACTTTGTTTATAACCTAAAAGCTGATTTAGCTAATAAAGATGGAAGTCCAAGAAGCCAATTATTAGAACCAATTCCTGAAGATGCAGAAATCGTAGGAGTTAACTTAGTAGGATCATTTAGATTGCATAGTAGCTATGAAGTAGGTGAAGATAGAGGTCATAGTTTATTAGATTATCAACCTGGAGACTTTGCTGCAAACGTACATCCTACTACATGGAGTGGTGAATGGACATTTGAAAACCTAGAACAAGATGTAAGTGGAAACTATACTATTAGTGTTCCTATGATTAGTGGAGCTCATTACTATTATTATCAAATTAATTATAAATTACCTGGTGAAGATCAAGTAAGAACTGTTAGTGTAGATGATCCAAAGAATGTATCACCTTGCCGTGCAAACGAAGCAAACAGTGATTCAGAAACTGGAGATATCACACATAGTATTGTTTATGGTAAATATAGCGAAAAACAAGGAAGCACTCCTAACTTAGATTATATGACACCTTATGAAGGTTCTAATAAAGGAACTGTTCAATATGTAGAATATAAAGGAACTAGAAGTGAACATCAAGATTTAGAAGTATACTTACCAGCTGGATATGATGCTAATAGAGAAACACCATATAGAGTTATTTACTTAAGCCATGGTGCTGGTGGTAATGAAACTTATTGGATGAATCAACCACAAGGTGAAAACGTTATGGATCATATGATTGCTGAAAATCCAGATCAAGAAGCAATTGTTGTATCTATGGATAATACTTTATATAGTTGGGATTATTACCAAATTGGTGAAAACGTTACTAAATACATTATCCCATACATGGAAGCAAATTATAATGTTTCAAAAGAAGCTAAGGATAGAGCTTTCGCAGGATTCTCTATGGGATCTATGACAACAACATATATGGCATTCCATCATGCAGATAAATTTGGATATTTTGGTATTTTCTCTGGATGTAATATTGGAAATGCAACATTCAAAGAAGGATTCCAATATGATGCTAGTAAGTTAAGAGGGGAAAATGGAGAAGCTTACTTACAAGAAGTTTATGAAAATATTGAACCTTCTCAAGATTTATTAAATTCAGTAATCTATACTCAAGCAGGTAACTACGATACTGCAGTTCACGCTAATGGATTTGGTTTATATGGAGCTTATGAAACAATCCGTGATTGGGGAGCAAAATATATGCCAAGTGAAAACTTCATTGATGGTGGATTTGTATATGGTTCACATGATATCTATACTTGGGCACAATGTTTATATAACTTTGCTAAAGATGTTGTTTGGTCAAAAGAAGACACTCCAGACACTCCTGATCAACCAACAACACCAGATCAACCAGAAAATCCAAGTGATACAGAAAAACCATCAACACCAGCAAATGGAGGACAAACAACAACTGATAAACCAACAGTAAAACCAACAACAGATACAACAACAAAAGTAAATAAACCAACATCATCAAAAGTAAAAACAGGAGATGATACAGAATTATTAGGATTAGTATCAATGATGGTATTAGCAGGTGGAACAGTTTGCTTAGTTAAAAGAAAAAAAGAAGTTGAATAATTAATATCCCTTGGGAGGATAAATAATATGAAAAATAAAAAAGTAAAAAAAGTAGCAGCTTTATCATTAAGTGTAATGACTTTATTTTCAATGATAGCTTTACCTGTTAATGCTACTGAAATGGTAGAAGCTACAGGAACTCAAAAAGCCTATATTGTTCCAGAAGATTGGGGGCCAGCTGTAACTAAAACAGTTATTCATTTAGATAAAGAAATTACACCAGATTCAATCGGTGATGAAGAGGACGAATTTACTGTTGAAGAAACAAAGAATATTTTATTACCTACATGGGAAGTAGGAATGTCTAATGCAGATCGACATGTTTTAAAAGCGTATACTTCAGATGAAAATGGAAATAAGGTATCAAAAGATTCTCATTATATTGCTCTTGAAATGTATGTTAGTCCGACAATGACAGGAGAAGGTGCAGCCTTTGTTTATAATGGATATAATGAATGGTGTAATCCTTATGAATTATCAATTACGCTTAATGGTGAATTAAAAACAACAGATCATCAAGTTGTAACATCTTTAAATGTTGCAGAAAAAATTGATTTAGAAGGAGATGGAAAAATTTGTCCAGAAATCAATCAATTTACAAGTGATACATTTAAGGCAACTAATGGAGATGTTTTACCATATGCATCTTTTACTCCAGAAAAAGATGATAAAAAGAATGCCATTGTTGTTTGGTTACATGGTGCAGGAGAAGGAGGAACAAATCCTGAAATTGCTTATTTAGGTAATAAGGTTACATCTTTGATTAGCGATGAATTCCAAAGTAATTTCCAAGGAGCTTATGTTCTTGTTCCACAATGTCCTGAAGGATATGGTTGGCCAGTAGATAAAGATGGTAATTATACAAGTGGAGCAACACCTTCTAAATGGAGAGAAAGTTTATTTGAATTAATTGATAATTATGTAACATCACATCCTGATATTGATGCTAATAGAATTATTATTGGTGGATGTTCTAATGGTGGAAATATGGTTTATGATATGGTTTTAAGTCATATGGGATATTTTGCAGCAGCATTCCCAATGTGTCATGAATTTGATATTAATACTGTTACAGATGAACAATTGAATTATTTAAAAACATTCCCAGTTTGGTCTACTTATACTTTAGGAGATAGTTCAAGTTATAAAGGATCAATTCCTATTGTAGAAAAAATGAAAGAAATTGGTGCAACAAATTTCCATTATTCACAATTTGATAATGCAAGTGACGTTACTGGTCGTTTCTTTGGTGATCCATCAGATCCTACAATTTTAGATACAACAGGAACAAGTAAAATTCCATTACAATATGATGGACATTGGGCATGGACTTTATTCTTTGAAAATCAATGTAAAGATGGAGATTTAACAGCTTGGAAATGGTTATCAATGCAAACAAAAGAAGTAAAACAACCAACAACACCAGATCAACCAGAAAATCCAAGTGATACAGAAAAACCATCAACACCAGCAAATGGAGGACAAACAACAACTGATAAACCAACAGTAAAACCAACAACAGATACAACAACAAAAGTAAATAAACCAACATCATCAAAAGTAAAAACAGGAGATGATACAGAATTATTAGGATTAGTATCAATGATGGTATTAGCAGGTGGAACAGTTTGCTTAGTTAAAAGAAAAAAAGAAAATGATTAACATTCTTATATAATGATACTTGAGGACAATCAAAAAGATTGTTCTCTTTTTTATTGACATGGGCGTTACTCACGGGAGTATTCTAATTATTAGAAAGGAACTATAGCCTATGAAAAAAATAAAAAGTATAATCTTAGTAGGAATGTTATTAATGATGGTTGTAGGGTGTGAACATTCTAATACTAATAGTGAAGGAAGATATCATATGAATACTTTTACAAAAAATACAAAAGTTTATGATGTAATAAATAATACATCATTTAAAGGATATGGAAAATTAATATTTCCTGTTGATAGGAAAATAGATAAAGATATGACATTGGATGAATCAAAAAGTTTGTATATTTGGTATAACTATATTAATTCTAATAAAACAGTAGAAATTGTTAATTATATGAAACAACAAGCAGATTCTAAGAAGCAAATATTTTATAATATTTATACAGAAGAAGAAATGAGGGCTGATCCCGAAAAGCGTAATACAGGTTTGTTTTATTTTCGTGGAAAAGAAAATACTAAGTTTGCAATCCTAAATGCAGGTGGGGGATTTATGTATGTTGGCGCCATGCAAGATAGTTTTCCACATGCTTTGGAACTTTCAAAAAAAGGTTATAATGCTTTTGCTTTGATTTATAGACCGGATGCTAATAAAGCGATGGAAGATTTAGCAAGAGCTGTAGCTTTTATTCATGAAAACAAAAATCAATTAAAAATTGATGTGACATCTTATTCAGTGTGGGGAGGATCTGCAGGTGGAAGAATGGCAGCTTGGTTAGGAGATTATGGAACAGAGTCTTTTGGAGAAAAAGCTTATCCTAGACCAAGTACAGTTATTATGCAATATACGGGTTTATCTGAAGTAACAGGAAATGAATCGCCAACTTATGCCTGTGTAGGAACAGCAGATTATATTGCAGATGATCAAGTGATGGAAAATAGAATTAATAAAATAAAGTCAAATGGGACAGATGCACAAATTGAAAAATTTAAAGGACTTCCACATGGCTTTGGACTAGGCGAAGGAACAAAAGCAGAAGGTTGGATCAATCATGCTATTCAATTTTGGGAAAAACATATGAATTAAAGGAGCTAAGTAATGAAAAAAACATGGTTAATTACAGGATGTTCTTCAGGCCTTGGAAGAAGTCTTGCAAAAGAAACTTTAAAACAAGGTTATAATGTTGTTGTAACAGCAAGAAATACAGACACAATTCAAGAAATTGTTGATCAATATCCACAAAGTGCTTTAGGAATAGCTTTAGATGTAACAAATCAAGAAAGTATTAGAAATGCAGTAAAGCAAGCTATTGATTATTTTGGCTCTATTGATATTTTAGTTAATAATGCGGGATATGGTTATCGTTCTGCCATAGAAGAAGGAACAAGACAAGATATAAGTAAGCTTTTTAAGACGAATGTATGGGGACCTGTTGCTTTAATTAAACAAGTGTTACCCTTTATGAGGGCAAAACACCAAGGAGCGATTATTAATGTTGGCTATTCATGCTTCTATGGGTTCAGGTTACTATGCAGCTTCTAAAAGTGCGCTAGAGTCAATATCAGAATCTTTAAAGAAAGAAGTGGAACCTTTAGGAATTAAAGTTATGATTGTTGAGCCAGGTGCTTTCAGAACAAACTTTACAGGAAGCTCCTTAACACAATCGCCAAAAGCAATAGAAGATTATGCCTTAACAGCTGGTACAAGACGTATTGAAAAAGAAAAGAATCATGGAAAGCAACCTGGTAATCCTGATCAAGCGGCACCTTTAATTATACAAGCTATTGAAAGTGAAAAGACACCTTTAAGATTATTGCTTGGAAGTGATGCCGTTAACTACGCTCATGATATGCTTGCAGAACATCAAAAAGACTATGATAAGTGGTGTGAATTAAGCAAAAAAACAGATTATAAAAAAGATGATGATTTATTTTGATAAGTCATCATCTTTTTGTATAAGATTACTAAAATATTTTACTTTACCATTTAAAACATCTTCATAGAAATTTTGTTTCCAATGAATAAAATCAATACTTTCATTTATTTTTTGAACTTTATGTTCTAATTTTTTTAATTTCTTTTCTAATATTCTTTGTCTTTCAGGAATTGTTTCTTCACCCTTTAAACATAATTGAAGATATTCTTTCATTTCATTAATAGTCATATCACAATTTTTTAAACAAGATAGACTATTGATCCAAGCAATATCATTTTCATCAAAAACACGATAATTATTTTTATCTCTTTTTACATGAGGAATGAGTCCTTCATTACAATAATATTTTAAAGTATCATAAGATAATCCTGTTTTTTTACACGTTTCTTTCATTGAAAATAGTTGTTTTTCTTGATTCATTTAATCATACCTCATCTTATAAAAAAATATTGACCGTGTGTTACACACGACATTTATAATTGTAATAACATCAAATAAAATGTCAAGAGATGATATGGAACAAGCTCCTCAAAAAGTACAAGAATGGTTAGAAAGTATTGAAGAATAGCAGATGAAAAAAATAAAACATATTTTAATTATCTTAATCATGTGCATAAGCGCTATAGGTTGTTCAAGTAAAGAAAAAAAGATTGATGTTAATGATTATTACTATGGAAATCAGCGTGAAGAAACAAGTCAGGAAAAAAAGATATCTTTGGAATGAAGAAAATATACCTAAAGAAACAGATTATACAGAAAATACAGGAGATTATTTTGATGATCCTGATTTCAAACCCTATATGACGATTTATCCTGTACCACAAGGAACACAGATAAAAGGAGCAATGCTTGTAAGTTCAGGAGGTGCTTTTATGTTTCGTTCAGAAAATGCGGAAGGAAAAGATATTGCAGAAGCGTTTTCTAAGCTGGGGTATATTTCATTTGTTATTCATTATCGTTTGCAGCCTTATAGTGAAAGAGAATCAGGAATAGATATTGCAAGAGCAGTAAAAATGGTGCGTTATTATACAAAAGATTATGGGGTTGAAGAGAATAAAATAGGATTGATTGGTTTTTCTGCAGGTGGTATTGCTAATGGAAGAACTGTTTTAGAATTTGGTCAAGATATTAATGGAAATGTAATTGACAATCATTATGTACCAGATCAAATTGATAAAGTTTCTTCAACAGCAAATGCCTTAATTATGGCATATTCATTTTATGGAAGACTTTCACATGCTAATTTAGAAGAAAGTACTTTTAAAGATTTTGATTTATCCCCAACTTATTATGTCTATGGAACAGAAGATCCATTCTATAATCAGTTTAATGAACAGGTAAAATTATTAAAGAAATTAAATAAAAATATTGAATCTCAAGTATTGAATAATTACCCACATGGTTTTGGCATTCAAGGTGATTGGGCAAAGGATGTAGATCAGTGGTTGGATAAAATATATGAATAAAGAGGAAAAAAGATGAAAGATTTTCAATTAAGAAATGATACTAAATTATTATTTAGAAATAATCCAGTTAAAGATTTAAAAGAATATGTAAATAAAAAGAAAGTTTTATTTGTTTATGGAGGAGGATCTGTAAAAAGAAATGGTTGTTATAACGATGTAAAAAAAGCAATAGATGAAAGTGATGGAAAACTATTTGAACTTTCAGGAGCTTCACGAGAAATAATAGCTATAGAAAAAGGTATTCAACTTGTTGAAGAAAATAAGATTGAAATGATTATTGGTGCTGGTGGAGCGAGTATTATGGATTGTGCAAAACTTATTGCTTTTGGAAGTTATCATAAAGATGACTTGTGGGACTATATAAAAGGAAGAAAAAATCCTTATGGTCTTGAAAAATTGCCCCTTATTTTGATACCAACATATCCTTCTAGTGGTTCTGAATATGGATTGGGTGCTGTAGCGTCAGATAAAAGGAGACAAGATTTTGGGACTGCTTATGGAATTGCGGGAGATGTTGCTTTATTGGTTCCTAAGTATTCACTTTCTTTAGATAAAGAAATGACAGCTTATACAGGTTTAGTTACATTTGTTCAATTATCAGCTTCAACAATTGGTGACCATAATCCAATATCTTATGATATGGGAATTTCAGTTATTAAAAATGTATTAAAGGCGACAAAAAGATTGAAAGAAAATCCAAATGATGAAGGGGCAAGAGGAGTTATTCTTTATGGTGCTTCTATTTCAACATCAGGAAGACTAGGTCTTGGTAAAGAAGAAAATTATGCTTATGACATTTATGAATTAGAATTTATTCCAGAGATATTGTTTGAAGCAACTTATCGAAAGAGTTTAACAACATTATTTCCAAGATTTTTAAAAGTAATGGCAAAATATTACCAAGAGGATATTGTACGTTATTTTAAAGATATTTTTGGTTATGAAGAAATAGAAATAGCAAGTAAAGAAATGATTAAGCTCTTTGAAGATTTAGGTGTTGATATGTATTTTAAAGGACAAATAACAAGGGATAAAATTGAGAATATTGATTTTGAAACAATACTTTCTATTGAAGAAGTAACAAGCATCATTGAGGATTGTTTGGTTAAATAACCTATGAAGAAATACAAAATTTTATTGAAAATAATTATTGTTTGTTTACTTTTTGTAGGCTGTCAAACAAAAAGTAATAAAAATGAAAGGAATGATAAAATAATGACACAAGCAAAATTTCCAAATAAACTTACTCAAATACCACAAGATTACTATAATCAGTCCACACAGCCAGGATCTCTTGTTGAATTAAAATATGATACTTATGAAGCAATGAGCTACAAAAGCCATCAACAAATATTACATAAAAGAGCAATCGTTTATCTCCCTTATGGTTACAATCAAGGAAAAAATTATAATGTTGTGTATTTAATGCATGGTGGATGGAGCAATGAAACAACTTATTTAGGTACTCCTAAAAGCCCAAGTGAATTTAAAAATGTTTTAGACAATGCGATTTTAAATAAACAAATGCAACCAATGATTGTTGTTTGTCCAACCTACAACAATACAAGTCAAGAGGATAGTAGTGACTATTCTTTAGCAATACAATTAACAAATCTTTACCATCAAGAATTAATAAATGACTTAATTCCTGCAGTTGAAAGTACATATAGTACATATGCAAAATCTACAGATGAAGAAGGTATAAAATCATCAAGAAATCATCGTGCCTTTGCTGGCTTTTCAATGGGATCGGTAGCTACATGGAGAACCTTTCAATATTGTTTAGATGATTTTCGTTATTTTTTACCATCAAGTGGAAATCTAACTTCAAATGGAGAAGCAATGGCTAAAATAGTTAAAGATCAGGGCTATTCATGGAGTGACTTCTTTATTTTTGCTACTTCTGGTACAGATGATTTTGCTTATAGTGCTTTTAAACAACAAATTGAAGCAATGTTAAATGTAAAAGATCATACTTTTAGATATGCCAATAATGAACAAGAAGGAAATCTTTATTATTTATGGCAAAAAGGTGGTATCCATAATGGAGAGTATGCAATAGAGTATTTTTATAATGGATTTTGTTGGCTTTGGCAATAAAATTTACTATAACTGTCAGTTATACATGGATGTATTGTTGATATTGTACATTTAAAAAAGTAATAGCTAAAATGAGATTAGAAAGGGGGATTGATGTGAGAAAAGTAATTGATGTAGGGATGATGATTTTATTATTACTTTTAATGGCTTTTCCATTTACAGGACAAGATATTCACATTTTTTTGGGAATAATCATGATTGCTTTCTTTATTATTCATCATTATTTAAATAGAAGATGGTATTTGAGTTTATTTAAAGGTAAGAAAACAAAGATACAAATACTATTTATAACCATTAATAGTTTGTTACTTATAAGTATTTTTGGTGTTGCACTCAGTGGTTTAACACTTGCTGGATATGTGCCTATCATGTCTTATTTTCTAGCAAGAAAGATGCATTTAGTATGTTCTTATTGGAGTTATTTGCTCATGGGATTACATGTAGGTTTACATCTACAAGTTACAAAGAGGATTAAAAATCAAATAATTGTTTATGGAATAATGCTTATAGGAATTATTTTATTTACGAAAAATCAAATACTTATTTATTTGTTGAATATGTCCGATTTTTTATATGTGAGTGATCGAACGAATATGATTATTTATATGTTTGAATATTTGATGATCTTTATTTTGTTTGTATTACTTATGAATGTCATCATAAAGGAGATGAAGAAGAAATGAAAAAGAAAATATTAGTTATACTTGCAGTAATCTGTGTTATTGCTTCTGGTGTGGGTTATTATTTTTATCGCACACAAAGAAATGTAAGTGTTGGTTTAAATAATGATATTCAAGATGAAAATGGTAAAAAAGGAAAAACTTCTTTAGATAGTTCTAAAGTATTAGTGATTTATTTTTCTAATGGGGGAAATACTCAAAAACTTGCAAAAGAAATTTACGATCAAGTTGGTGGGGATTTTAGACAAATTAAACCCCAAAAAGCTTATCCTAAAGGAAATAAACTTTATGATTATACAAAAAATGAACAAGAAAAAAATGGTCGACCAAAACTAAAAGACTTAAATATTGATATAAGTCAATATGATACGATTTTTATTGGCTATCCTATTTGGTGGTATACCTATCCACAAATTATTTTGAGTTTCTTCGATCAATATGATTTAAGTAATAAAACAATTATTCCTTTTGTAACACATGGTGGTAGTGGTATGTCAGGAACAAAAGAAGACATGGAAGAATATTTAAAAGATAAAAATGTAACTGTTAAAGAAGGACTCGCTGTAAGTCGTACAGATATTGAAAAGAGTCAAAAGAAAACAGTTGAAAATTGGTTAAAGGAGCTTGGTTATAAATAGATGAGAAAAAAATTAGAAGAGAGTATGCTGAAAATCGCATTATTATCAGTATCTCTACTGGTTGCTTCTGCACCGGCTATTAATGCTAATATACCAGCTATGGCTAAAGCTTTCCCTAATGTTCCTTTATCAACTGTAGAATTATTGACAACGATTTCATCTATGTTTTTGATGATTTCTGTTTTAACAAGTAGTTTTATAGCAAGAAAAATTGGTTATAAGCAAACTATTTTATTAGGAATTATAATTGTTGCTATTTTTGGAACGTTACCTGCTTTTACGCATTCTTTTTGGTTGATTATGATTTCTAGAGCTTTATTGGGTTATGGTATAGGTCTTTTTAACTCTTTATTAGTAACAATGATTTCTTATTTTTACCATGGTGAAATAAGAACTTCTTTATTTGGTATGCAAAGTGCTTTTGAAGGACTAGGTGGTATTTTTATTACCTTTGTTGCGGGACAATTACTAAAGATTAATTGGCAAGCACCCTTTTATGCCTATTTACTAGCAGTTCCCGTTATTCTTTTATTCTTTATTTTTGTACCAAATGTACAGGTTGAAAAGAAAGATGAACATATAAATGAAGATGGAAATAATAATTATAAAGGGGTTTTAGGATATACGTTTGTTATTTTTATTGTCTCTATGCTTTATATGATTATGGGAATTAAAGTATCTACTTTAATGACGTCTAAAGGATACGGGCAAGCAAGTGATGCGAGTTTGGTTATCATAGCGCTTGGTATTGGATCAATGGTATCAGGAAGTATGTTTGGTTCTATTTTAAGAAAATGTAAGCAATATACTATTACTTTAGGTTTTATTTTACTTTCTATAGCAATGTTTTTGATTGGGGTAGCTCAAAGTACGGGAATTGTTATTTTTAGTGGATTTGTCATTGGTTTTGCATTTAGAAATGTATTTCCTTATTTGATTCATAAAATAAATGAGCAAAAGGTAAGGAATGCTTCACTAGCAACTTCTTTGTTTTTAGCAGGAAGTAATTTAGGTAGTTTTTTATCTCCTTATGGAGCAATTTTATTACAAAAATTAATTAAAACAAATGATTTAAGTCGATTGTTTTATGCAGATGGGGTTTGCTTTTGTTTATTAGCAATAGGGACTCTATTTATTGTAAAGAAGGTGAAATAAATTGAATGAGTCTACAAAAATAAATGATATTTTAAAGAATTCGTTATTTAAAGGTATAGGACAATTTTTATTTCCAACAGATTTTTATTCAATTACAAATAACATGACCTTAAAAGATGTAGATCATTTACTTCCTTATCATAGTCATATTGAAGTAAGTACAACTATAGAAGTATTAGAATGTTTAGAAAATCAAAGAAAACAAGGAAATCAAGTATTCTATGATATCTATACAGAAAAAGAAAAACAAGCAGATCCAACAAAAAGAAAAACAGGACTTTTCTTTTTCAAAGGGAAAAAGAACGCACCTTTTGCGATTATTAATGCAGGTGGTGGTTTTAGTTATGTTGGATCAATTCATGAAAGTATGCCTCATGCTCTTTATTTATCAAAACAAGGCTACAATGGTTTTGCCTTACAATATCGTACAGGAGGAGCTGATGTAGCATGCCTTGATCTTGCAAGAGCAATTGAATTTATCTTTGAACACGCTAAAGAATTAGAAGTAGATACAAATTGTTATTCTTTATGGGGTGGTTCTGCTGGAGCAAGAATGGCGGCTTATTTAGGAAGCTATGGCACTATTTCCTTTGGTGGAAAATATTTACCTAAACCAGGAACTGTGGTGATGCAATATACGGGACATAGTGATTATACAAGAAATGAACCACCAACTTTTGTATGTGTTGGTGAAAATGATAGGATTGCCTCTTGGCGTGTTATGGAAAGAAGAATTCATATTTTAAAGCGAAAAGGAGTTGATGTTGAATTCCACAAATATCCCTCTTTAGGACATGGTTTTGGCTTAGGAATTCATACAAGTGCAAAAGGATGGATCGACGATGCAATCCATTTTTGGCAAAAACAAATAGAAAAAGGAGAAGATGAAAAATGAGAAAAAATTTTGGAGCACAACCTTATTTATATCCACAACCAGTGATGATTATTGGGACATATGATGAAAACGGAAAAGCAAATGCGATGAATGCTGCTTGGGGAGGAATTGTTGGTAGAGATGAAATCATGATTGATTTATCTTCACATAAAACAACAAAGAACTTAGAAGTTACCAAAGCATTTACTGTAAGTGTGGCAGATACAAAACATTTAGTTGCTTGTGATTATGTTGGGGTAGAATCTGCCAACAATTGTGAAAATAAAATGGAAAAGGCAGGATTTACAACAGTTAAAAGCGAATTTGTGAATGCACCTATTATCAATGAACTTCTTCTTACTTTAGAATGTGAATTAGTAAAAGTAATTGATGGAAGTAAGTATTTGGGACGTATTGTTAATGTAAGTATTGATGAAGAAGTTTTAGGAGAAGATGGTAAGTTAAGTTTAGAAAAATTTAAACCTATTACTTTTGATATGATTCATGGACAATATATTGAATTAGGAAAATGTGTAGGAAAAGCATTTCATGATGGTTTACAACTAAAAAATAATTAGGAGGTTGATTCTATGATGAAAAAAGTAAAAGTATTTTTGATTGCTTTAGTTATTATTATTGCGGGTGTTGGTGGTTACTTGGTTTATAATTCACAAAAAGTTTCTACTACAGAAGAAAAAGTCGTTACAAATGAAACGAAATCAACGACAAAGAAAGTGCAAGGTGATGGTAAAACTTTAGTGGTTTATTATTCAGCACAAAACCATACCAAAGATGTTGCTGAAAAAGTTGCTGAAAATTTAGGGGCAGATCTTTTTGAAATCGAACCGAAAGAAAAATACACAGAAGATGATTTAGACTGGACGAATGATGATTCAAGAGTGACAAGAGAACACGAAGATACATCATTAAGAAATGTTGAATTAAAAACAACAGAAGTAGAAAATTGGGATCAATATGATACTGTACTTATTGGTTATCCTATCTGGTGGGGTATTGCGGCATGGCCTGTTGATACATTTGTTAAGGCTAATGATTTTTCTAACAAAACAGTTATTCCTTTTTGTACTTCTACTTCATCTGGTTTAGGTGAAAGTGGTACAAAACTTCAAAAAGAAGCTAAAGGTGGTAATTGGCAAAAAGGTCAACGTTTTAGTTCAAGTCCTTCAGATTCTACAATTAAAGATTGGACAGATAGTTTAAAATAGGATGTTATTTGAAAAATGCCGAATTGCCGAAAAAAAGTGTCGAAAATAATAAAAAGTGAGTTCGTGTTTATAAACATGGACTTTTTTTGTTTTACATAAACTTAACATAAACCATACGTTCTTTTGATTTTTGAAAGTGTTGAAAAACACTATGATAGGAGTGTCTTAAGAAAAGGAAACAAAAATAAATAATATCTTAAGAGAAAACAAAGGAAGGTAAATAAAAAATGAAAAAGAAAGTATTAAGTGTTTTAATGATTTTCATGATGTGTCTTGGTTTAGCCGGATGTGGCGGAGGATCAAATAGTGCATCAGATGACATTAGTGGAAAGGTAAGTTTAAACGGATCAACTTCAATGGAAAAATTCGTTAATGCCTTATCAGAAGGAATTAAAGAAAAATATCCAAACTTACAATTAGAAGCACAATTTACAGGATCTGGTGCAGGTCTAGAAGCAGTTGCTTCAAAAACAACAGATATCGGAGATTCTTCTCGTGCTTTAACAGATGAAGAAAAAGCAAAAGGATTAGAAGAAAATATTGTTGCTATCGATGGTATCGCAACAATTACAAACAAATCTAATAAAGTAACAAACTTAACTAAAGATCAATTAGCAAAAATCTATACAGGACAAATTACTAACTGGAAAGATTTAGGTGGACAAGATGAAGCAATCGTTGTTATTGGACGTGAAGCTGGTTCTGGTACGCGTGGAGCATTTGAAGAATTATTAGGAATTGAAGAACAATGTCAATATGCTCAAGAATTAAATGAAACTGGTGCTGTTCTTGCTAAAGTTGCTAAAACTTCTGGATCAATCGGTTATGTTTCATTAGATGTATTAGATGATACAGTTTCTCCTCTTCAATTAGATGGTGTTGAACCTAGTGAAAAAACTGTAAAAGATGGAAGCTATACTTTACAAAGACCATTCGTAATGGCTACAAATGGAAAAATTAGTGAACAATCTAAACAAGTTCAAGCAGTATTTGATTTCATCAATAGTGATGCTGGACAAAAAATCATTGAAAAAGTTGGTTTAGTAACACCAAATAAATAAAAAATAAAGAGGGAAGTATTATGGGAAAAAAGTTATCAATTATTAGCCATAAGAAAGCAAAATCCCTAGTAGAAAAAACAGCCGCGATGATCTTTCGTGGCTGTGCTATTATCTCTGTTTTAGCAGTTGTTACTATTACAGGATATATGATTATTTCAGGGACACCTGCCATCTTTAAAGAAGGAATTACAGGTATTTTGTTTTCTACAACGTGGGCGCCCACAGCAGCCAATCCTCAATATGGGATTGCTTATGTTATATTAACATCCATTGTTGGGGTTTTTCTAGCAATCTGTATAGGAGTACCTATTGGTTTATTTACAGCAATTAACCTTGCTGAAATTGCACCAGTAAAACTTAGAAAAATATTAAAATCAGCAATTGAATTACTTGCAGGGATTCCGTCTGTTGTCTATGGATTATTAGGAATTCTTATTGTTAATCCAATGATGTATAAATTAGAATTAATGATTTATCATGGTTCTAAAACACATCAATTTACAGGTGGGGCCAATCTTTTATCAGCTATTATCGTACTAGCAATTATGATTTTACCTACACTTATTAATATTTCAGAAACAGCCTTAAAAGCTGTACCTGATGATTATCGTAAAAGCTCACTTGCTTTAGGGACAAGTAAAATTCAAACAATCTTTAAGGTTGTTGTACCAAGTGCTAAATCTGGAATTATGTCAGCTATTGTACTTGGTGTAGGTCGTGCTATTGGAGAAGCGATGGCTATTTTGTTAGTAGCCGGAAATGCAGTATCTCTTCCACTTCCATTTAATTCGGTTCGTTTCTTAACAACAGCCATCGTTTCAGAAATGGGATATGCTAGTGGTACACATCGTCAAGTTTTATTCACAATTGGACTTGTTCTATTTATCTTTATCATGATTATTAACTTAATCTTAACATATGTTTTAAAAAGAGGTGACTTAGATGAATAATACAATATTAGAAAAAAAGAAACGTGTTAGTGATCAAATTCTCTATGCACTTATTCAATTAAGTTCATTTCTTTCAATTTTTATCTTATTAGTTATTATTGGTTATATTCTCTATCGAGGAATACCAGCCTTTGATTTTTCTTATTTAGTAAATACAACAAGTATTATTAATGATACTGTAGGTATATTACCTAATATTATTAATACACTTTATATTGTTATTGTGACACTTTTAATTGCTTGTCCAATAGGAATTGGTGGAGCAATTTATTTAAATGAATATACAAAAAATAAAAAATTCGTTAGTATCATTTCATTTACAACGGAAGTTTTAGCAGGTATTCCATCAATTATTTATGGATTATTTGGAATGTTGTTCTTTGGATCTGTTTGTCATTTAGGATTTTCAATTTTGACAGGTTCACTTACACTTGCCATTATGATTTTACCAATCATTTCAAGAAATACCCAAACAGCTTTAGAATGTGTTCCTAAAAGCTATCGTGAAGCTGCTTTAGGAATTGGAGCAACAAAATGGTATATGATTCGTACAGTTCTTTTACCAAGTGCAATTCCTGGTATCTTAACAGGAGTCATTCTTGCGATGGGACGTATTGTTGCTGAATCCGCTGCCTTATTATTTACGGCAGGCTCAGTTGCTATTTTACCTACTAATATTTTTAAACATTTGTTAAGTAGTGGGGGAACTCTTACTATTCAATTATATTTAGAAATGGCTAAAGGTAATTATGAAGTTTCATTTGTGATTGCTCTTGTTTTAGTAGTTATTGTTTTAGGTTTAAATATGTTAGCTAAATGGATCAGTCGCAGATTTGATGTAAATAAAGGGGATAATTAAGATGGAAAATAAAATAGAAGCAAGACATCTAAATTTGTATTATGGACAAAAACATGCTTTAAAAGATGTCAATTTAGATATTAAAGAAAATAAAATTACAGCGTTTATTGGCCCTTCAGGGTGTGGTAAATCAACATTTTTAAAAACATTGAATCGTATGAATGATTATGTTGATAACGTTAAAATTGAAGGGGATGTTATCTTAGATGGTGAAGATATTTATGATAGCCGTGTTGATACAACTTTACTTAGAAAAAAAGTTGGGATGGTTTTCCAACAACCAAATCCATTCCCTATGTCAATTTATGATAATGTCGCTTATGGACCACGTATTCATGGTATTAAAAATAAAAAACAACTTGATAAAATCGTTGAAGATAGTTTAAAAGCAGCAGCACTTTATGATGAAGTTTCAGATCGTTTACATTCAAGTGCCTTAGGTTTATCTGGTGGACAACAACAAAGATTATGTATTGCCCGTGCTTTAGCTGTACAGCCAGAAGTTATCTTATTAGATGAACCAACAAGTGCCTTAGATCCGATTTCAACACTTAAAATCGAAGAACTTTTATTACAATTAAAAGATCAATATACGATTGCAATCGTTACTCATAATATGCAACAAGCAAGTCGTATTGCTGATTATACTGCCTTCTTCTTAGTAGGAGAAATGGTTGAATATGGACCAACAAAAGATGTCTTTGGTATGCCAAAAGATAAAAGAACTGAAGATTATATTACTGGTAGATTTGGATAGGGGGAAATTAGAATGCCAAGAAGTCAATTTGATCAAGAACTTAATAAGATGCATGTTGATTTAGATAGAATGTGTCATCTTGTTGTTTTAGCTATTGAAAACTGTGTTACAGCTTTTAAGGAACAAGATTATGAACTTGCCCAAGATATTATTCATGGTGATAAACAAATTAATGATGTGGAAAGATCCATTGAAGCAAAATGTTTATCATTGATTTTAAAACAACAACCCGTTGCTTCTGATTTAAGAGATGTTTCAACTGCTTTAAAAGTAGTTACTGATTTAGAAAGAATTGGAGATCAAAGTGCAGATATTGCGGAATTGATTTTAGAAATGAAAGAAATGGATAGTTTCTTAATGATTGGTCATATTCAAGATATGGCAAAAATTGCAACTAAAATGGTTAAAGAAGCTTTAGATGCTTTCCATCAACATGACTTAAACCATGCTTTAGAAGTAAAGAAGATGGATATTAAAATGGATGAATTATTTGATCAAGTTAAAAAAGATATTATTCAAATGATTAAAGAATCAAATGATAAAGGTGATTTAACAATCAATTTCTTAATGATTGCAAAGTATTTTGAAAGAATTGGTGATCATGTTGTTAATATCTGTGAATGGATTGAGTTCAACCAAACAGGAAAACTTGACAATACTCGATTAATTTAAACCTCTTTATAGAGGTTTTTTTAGTTGTTCAAATATGTAAATACATTTAATTTATTTAAATATATTAAGTTTATCATGTGTTATTATTAGTATGCTTTTATTTTAAACAACTATCGAAAATAGTAGTTAAAAAAGAGCGACTATGATATAATTTTTCCGAATAGTTATACACGGCAGGTAGTTATCCTTGGTCGTTTAGATCGAAGGGCGTATTCTTCGTTTACATAGATATCCCTAGGGAAATATGAAAAGCGGAGGTGATGGAAATGACAGCTTATGAAGCTATCATGATTATGTTAGGTACACTAACATTAATGATGTCGATAATAAGTATTGTTATTAAATTACTTCTATATATAATAGAAAATAATGCAAAAAAATAACTACCTCGAAAAGTTTTGGCGAACATTGAGGTAGTTATTTTTCTCAAGAAAATCCAAGGCTAGTCGTTTATGACTATTCCTTTTTTTCATTTATATTATAATTTATGATAATTTCTAAGTCAATATCACAAAATGACAGTTTAAAAAAAGCTTTTTATGCAAATAAAGAACATCTTGTGCAATAAATATATCATTAATGCTAATCAGCATATATAATTGTATTAATTAGGGAGGATTACCATATGAACAAGAAAAGAAATATTATAATTGGGTTAATAGTTTGTGTACTGCTTATGACAGTGGTATTTTTTGTTTTTAATCATGGAAAAAGTAATGAACAAGTTGTTACAGAATATTTTGAACTTTTAAAAAAGAAAGATTATAAACAAATGTATCAAATGTTAGACCAAAAGACAGTCTATACTCCTACACAAAAATATTTTATTGAAAAGCATAAAGAAATCTATGATGTAATAAATCCAAGTAAGATACAGGTAAAAGTAATAGATGAAAAAGATAATATGGTTCAATATCAAATATCGATGGATACTGTAGCTGGAAAAGTTAAATATAAAAATAAGATTGAAATTAAAAATGAACAAATTAAATTTAATAAGCAACTTATTTTTGATGAGTTTTCTGATAAGAACAAAGTAAAAGTGATTACGACACAACCTTATAGAGGGTATATTTTAGATAGAAATGGAAAATATTTAGCTAAACAAGGAAATGCTTATTCATTTGGTCTTGTAAGAGGAAAACTTAATGGTGAAAATGATTATGCACAAATAGCTAAGTATTTAGAAACGGATGTTGAAACCATTCAAAAGAAAATGAGTGCATCTTGGATCAAAGATGATTCTTTTGTACCTATTAAAAATGTATCAGAACAAGTAAAGAATCAATTGATTCAACAAGAAATTTTAAATATTAAAGGTGTTAAAATCAATACGATTTCTATGCGTGTTTATCCTTATGATAAAATAACATCTCATATCATTGGGTATGTCCAAAATGTTAATTCAGAAGACTTAAAAAAACATAAAAATGAAGGTTATACAAGTAATTCAATAATTGGTAGAAGTGGTATTGAAGCAACATATGAAAAAGAGTTACGTGGAGAAGTAGGTGGAAAAATTGTCATTGTTGATGAAAATAATAATGTCATTAAAACAGTTGCCCAAAAAGAAGCAAAAGATGGTAAAGATATTCGTTTAACAATTGATATTGATTTACAACAAAGTCTTTATAATGAATATCAAAATGATAAAAGTGCTTCTGTTGCTTTAAATCCACAGACAGGAGAAGTTTTAGCACTTGTTTCAACGCCATCCTATTCAAATAATGATTTTGTCTTAGGACTTTCAACAGATAAATGGAATGCTTTAAATAATGATAGTAATCAACCATTAATGAGTCGTTATAAACAAACTTATACTCCTGGATCAACTATGAAACCGATCACAGCAGCTATTGGTTTAGAAACAAAAACAATTGATGCAAATAAAGATTTAGGGGCTAAAGATAAATGGCAAAAGGATTCAAGTTGGGGTAATTATTATGTGACAACTTTGCATGCCCCATCACCTAATAATTTAAAGAATGCCATCACATATTCAGATAATGTTTATTTTGCAAGAAGTGCTTTGAATATTGGAAAAGATAATTTATTTAAATATTATAAAAACTTAAAGATTGGTGAAAAGATTCCTTTTGAACTGGCTTTAAATAGAAGTCAGTATATCAATAAAAATCAAAAAGTAAATGATCAATTCATTGCTGATAGTGGTTATGGGCAAGGACAAATTTTGATGAATCCTTTACAACTTGCAAGTATTTATAGTTCATTTGTCAATGAAGGATCAATTTATCAACCCCATATCGTTCAAGGAAAAACAAAAACATGGATTAAAAATGTCTTTTCTAAAGAAACATCACAAACAATAAAAGAAGATTTAATTAATGTTATTGCAGACGAAAAAGGAACAGGCCATAGTATTTATCATGATAATGTGGCTCTTGCTGGAAAAACAGGAACAGCAGAAATCAAACAAAGCCAAAGTGATACCACAGGAACAGAACTTGGTTGGTTTACAGTAATGACGACAGATAGTAAACAACCTCTTTTAATAACAACATTGGTCGAAGATGTTAAAAATCGTGGTGGTAGTGGTTATGTTGTTGAACATACAAAAACACCTTTAGATTTATATCTTTCTAAGTAGGTAAAAACGATGAAGAATAAGATAGTTTTAAGTTATCGATTCATTATACTAGTTTATTATTTATTGGCTTTTTTGATTGTTATTATAAATATTAATCATTTAGAAAAGGTATTAATCTATTCTTTGATTTTAATCGTTTTGTTTGGTATTGTAGTGCATATTTATATATTGAATATTCCAAAATTATTGTTGTCAAATAAGTATATTGAAAAGAATTTATCTACAGTAAAAGAAGCGATAGATAAAATTCATAATAAGTCTATTAATGACAGTTTAATAACAATATATATTTTTCTTTTAGAAATTTCTAATTATAAAGAAGAATATCAAAACTTTGTAGAACAAAATAGTAAAAGAATTTTTGATGAAAAGCAAAATAGACATTGGTATACTATAAAATTACAATATTATTATAATTTGAATAAAAAAGATGAATATTTAAAATTATATGATCCTCAATTGGATAATAAAGTTAAAAACCCACTTTTTAAAATCATGTATCTCATTTTAAATGAAGAATATGAAGAAGCTCTTGAATTATCAAAGAAGGTTACAAGTCAACAAAAAGACATAGGATATATTATGAAGTTATATTATAGAATTATTTGTTTAGAGCATTTAGAAAAAGAAAATGAATTGAATGATTATATTAATGAGATGGTAGAATTCAATGATCAAATACATTATGTTAAAGAAATTAAAGATAAGTATAAAAAATAATAATATGGTATACTTCTTTTCGTAACTTTATTTAGAAAGAAGTGAAATATGAATGTTAATAAAGATAGTAGATGATGATCAAGTTTTTGCTAAAAAGATAGAGAGTATGGTGTATGATGGATTTAAAGATATCTTTCTTGATTATTCAATAGATTGTATAACAAGTAATTTTGAAGATCGTTATTTTGAAAAAGGAGATATTTTCTTTTTGGATATTGATTTAAAAGAAAAAAATGGCATCAAAATTGCTGAAAAAATTAGAGAGAACAATTCTAATGCAATTATTATATTTGTTTCAGCAATGAATGATATGATTTTTGATTCATTAATTGTACAACCTTTTTACTTTATTAGAAAAGATAATTTTGATAGAGATATGAAAATCGCATGTACTCTAATTCAAAAATATATTAATAAAAATCATAAAATTATTACTTTTGATTTTAATGGTAAAAAAACAGCTATTCAATTATCAGATATCATTTATTTAGAATCGTTTTTACATGAAATTACGATTCATGCACCATTTAATGATTATAAATATTCGAGTACTTTTAATAAAATGATGTCACTTATTAATTCTACGAATATCATTAGAATTCAAAAATCCTATGCAGTTAATTTATTTTGGGTTAAAGAAATTTATAAAGAAGAGTTATTATTGAGAAATGGAGTTACTTTAAAGATTGGAAAGAAGTATCAACAAGATGTACTTGCATCGTATAAGGAGTATTTATTAAAATGATGTATTTATTTTTAGATTATTTAGAAGTGTTATTAGGCTCCTTATTGATATGTGTCTTTTGTGATATAGAGGATAAGAAAAGATTTTGTTTAATAACATCTATTATTAATTTTTTCATTATGCAGTTCTTACAAAAATATAATTTATTTGGGAATGTGCTAGTGTATGCCATAGGTATTATAAGTTTTATTTTTGTCTCTTTAATGAAAAAGAAATTTGTTCTTTTTAATTTTATTCTTTGTATATTGCCTTCGTGGATTTCTGTTTTTACTTCAACATGTGTTATTCTTTTAATTAAAATAGTTTCACATCTCTCTGTTGTTGAAATCATGGAATCCTATAAAATAATAGTTATGTTTACAGCAAGGATTTTGTTTTTTGTAATCATTATAATAATTGAAATTTTTAAATCTAAAATAAATAATGCAATCATTGAAAAAAATAAATTTTTATTATCAGTAATCATGATGCTGATTTTTGGAATATATGTCATTTTGTTAAATAATGTAGGCCACATGCAAAAAACAATAGATGATATCTATTTAGTTTTACTTTTGTTAACAGTTTTATTTTTTGTAGTTTGTATTTTGTTTTTACATATGACACGACTCTATAATGAAAAAACAGAATATATGTTAAAGAATCAAGAATTAGAATATGTAGAAAAAAATCAATCTTTAGTACATTATCTTCATGATAATATTTTAAAAATACAACATAGTTTAAGATATGGATTAATTTTGATAGAAAATAACATAGATGATAAAAAATATGATGATGCTAAACATCAAATAGAACAATTTTATGATTTATTAGATAATAAAATAAATATTATGACGAATAATTATATATTTGATACTTTGTTAAATGATTATATTTTTCTCATAAATTCTAAATATAATGCCAAAGTAAAATCATTGATCAATATAGGAAATGATTCCTTTTTTAAAGATGTAAATAATTGTACAGAAATAATAACTATTATCTCCAATTTCTTTGAGCAATCAGATAAAACATATTTAGAAATAAAATTAATTGAATATGGAACATATATTGAATTAGATTTATTCGTAGAAAGTAATTTTGATAAAATAAATGATGATACCAACATTGATTACTTTGATGATTATGCACATCTAAGAAGAATTTTTGATAAATAATAAAAAGGACTTATACAAACAGCATGGTATAAGTTCTTTTATTTCTAATCAACTTTTAACCTAAACTTAACATAACCTCCCCTTTGCTATGTTAAGATAATGTAAAGGATGTGGAAATAATGAAAGAATGTATATATGTAGTAGAAGATGATGAAAATATTAGAGAAATTATAGATTTAGCTTTAACAAGTGCAGGTTATACTGTTAAACAATATTCAAATGCTTTAGATGCTTTAGAAAATATGAAAACAGATCAAGTGGATCTAGCTGTTTTTGATTTAATGTTACCTGGCATTTCAGGAATTGATGCTATCAAAAAGATACGTGAAACTGATCAAGAATTACCTATTTTGATTTTAAGTGCGAAGGACCGAGAAATTGATAAAGTCAATGGTTTAGATAGTGGTAGTGATGATTATATGACCAAACCATTTGGTGTTTTAGAGTTACAAGCAAGAGTGCGTTCTTTGCTTAGAAGACATGCTCCTAAAGCAGCGCCGATTATTGAAAGTCAAACCTTAAAAATTGATAAACAAACAAGAACAGTGATGCATAATGGACAAGTCATGGAACTTACAAATAAAGAATATCAGTTACTTCTTTATTTAGTAGAAAATCATACACGTGTAGTCGAAAGAGATGAAATTTTAAATCATATTTGGGGTTATGATTTTATAGGTGAATCAAGAGTTTTAGATGTGCATATTCGTGCTTTAAGAGCTAAATTGGATGATGATGGAAGTAAGTATATTAAAACTATTAGAGGTGTAGGATACCGCTATGTTGAGGAAGTGAAATAAGATGAATAAAGCTCTATTTAAATATTTTGCAACAGTTTTAATTATTACGTTATTATTTTCTTCAAGTGTTTCAATGGTGATTCTTTCTGATCAAATGATGCAAACAACAAGAAAAGATATGTACTATACGGTAAAGCTTGTAGAAAATCAAATTGATTACCAAAAACCATTAGAAAAACAAATAGATAAATTAAATGATTTAGCTTATACAAAAGATACACGTTTAACAATTATTGATAAAGAAGGAAATGTTTTAGCGGATAGTGATAAAGAGGGGATTCAAGAAAATCATAGTGGACGTAGTGAATTTAAAGAAGCTTTAAGTAATCAGTTTGGTTATGCGACACGTTATTCTTCAACTGTTAAAAAGAATATGATGTATGTGGCTTATTATCATCGTGGTTATGTTGTTCGTATTGCGATTCCTTATAATGGTATCTTTGATAATATAGGACCACTTTTAGAACCATTATTTATTAGTGCTGCTTTATCATTATGTGTTGCTTTAGCTCTTTCTTATCGTTTTTCTAGAACACTTACTAAACCATTAGAGGAAATTAGTGAAGAGGTTTCTAAAATCAATGATAATCGTTATTTAAGTTTTGATCATTATCAATATGATGAATTTAATGTTATTGCGACAAAGCTTAAAGAACAAGCAGATACAATAAGAAAAACACTAAAAACTTTGAAAAATGAAAGATTAAAAATAAATAGTATTCTTGATAAAATGAATGAAGGGTTCATTTTATTAGATACAAATTATGAAATACTTATGGTCAATAAAAAAGCTAAACAACTTTTTAGTGATAAAATGGAAGTGAATCAACCTATCCAAGATTTTATCTTCGATCATCAAATTATAGATCAATTAGAAAATATCGGTGTAGAACCTAAAATCGTTACTCTAAAAAAAGATGAAGAAGTTTATGATTGCCATCTTGCTAAAGTAGAATATGGAGTGACTTTGCTCTTTGTAAATGTTACTGAATCTGTTAATGCTACAAAAATGAGACAAGAATTTTTCTCAAATGTTTCCCATGAACTTAAAACACCTATGACATCCATTAGAGGTTATAGTGAATTATTACAAGCAGGAATGATTGATGATCCTAAAGTAAGAAAACAATCTCTTGATAAAATACAAAAAGAAGTTGATCATATGTCACAATTGATAGGTGATATTTTAATGATTTCAAGACTTGAAAATAAAGATATTGAAGTCATTAAACATCCTGTTCATCTCCAACCAATTGTTGATGATATTTTAGAATCATTAAAAGTAGAAATAGAAAAAAGAGAAATTACAGTAGAATGTGATTTAACATCACAAACTTATCTAGCAAATCATCAACACATCCAACAATTGATGAACAACCTTATTAATAATGCTGTTAAATATAATAAACAAAAAGGAAGTTTAAATATTCATTCTTATCTTGTTGATCAAGACTACATTATTGAAGTAAGTGATACAGGTAGAGGTATTTCACTTATTGATCAAGGACGTGTCTTTGAACGTTTCTTTAGATGTGATGCAGGGCGTGATAAGGAAACAGGTGGTACAGGTCTTGGACTTGCAATTGTAAAACACATTGTTCAATATTATAAAGGAACAATTCATTTAGAAAGTGAATTAGGTAAAGGAACAACCTTTAAGGTTGTCTTACCAATCATTAAGGACTCATAGTAGTCCTTTTTTTATGAAAAAGTATCTAACTTGATAAAATGTGTAATTTTACATATTTTATCAAGT
>ERZ1673737.912-NODE-912-length-32591-cov-4.431891_pt1 | contig 32591 bp, 28 predicted proteins | sample MGYA00580211_ERZ1673737 | MGnify/ENA primary metagenome ERZ1673737 (study PRJEB41218, sample SAMN15661789) | gut metagenome | host: Homo sapiens | place: Canada: London | collected 2015-08-20/2019-03-30 | study: EMG produced TPA metagenomics assembly of... | reverse complement strand
CGTCGTCGTCGTCATCATCTACATCCACTTCCTTGGCATTACCATCTGCTGTATATCCAGATGGACTGGCTGTTGACGTTGATGTTGACGTTGACGCTGGCACAGAATGGAGGCATTCTTTCACGGCGCTGTTATTCCGCGAAGTTGTTAGTTATATCCCGTGTTTGGGGTTTAATTTGCGGTGTAAATTACTTGTCCTCAGCACAATTAGTGCTTACTGCAATATCAGCCGAGGTTGCTGTCCCATCTGTCGTTTCAGCGGTTGTGAATGTGCTTAATGCTAAGAGGAGAGTGAGGGTTGATATTATGAAACGCATTTCGGGTATTGATTCATTGAGATTGGCGTTTGTGGTGTAAAGTAGGGCCAAAGGAATATCAAGGAGAATTGTGACAATCTAGGTTGAACAAAATAGAGCTAAATAACAGCGGATGTCTATACAGACATCGGGAAATTAGTCATAATGTACTAAAGGATACCACATATCAACCAGAGACAAAACATTCTTCTACTACAATTCCCATAATCAACTTTTGTGTGTACATGCTCTATACTGTACTCATCTATGATCGAGATCTTTCCAGGGAACTGGAATCATAATCCCTGGAGATTCAATCCATGTGGAAATGTCATACCCGGGGCCAGCAGATCAACTCTAATATTCCCAGATGGAAATGTGAGATATAGAGATAGATAGCTAAACTCAATTCCAGACCATTGCATTTTTGGTTGTTGCTCAGGGTGTGGCATTCCATTGTACATTCTTAGGGCTGTCCTTGCTCTGGGGGTCGTACTTGGCCCGCTAATAGGGAGGTTTCCGGTTTGTTGATGGGGTAGGTTTGGGCGGGTACCTGCAGATTGACTTATACAGTACAGCATGGATCGAAATCAGTTTCACCATTTACTCACAGAGATTCTTTCTCGAACCCTCTTTCGAAACACGCTAAACCTATTACGGCTACTTTGCCCCTGAACCCCTTTCTTGGCAGTATTCTACTGGAAGACGCGCGCGTTGCGCGCATCGGCCCTGAAACGATGAAACGGAAAGAGGATAGTAGAACTCCACCGGACGGTTCCTCAGATCATTACTGACATCGTCCCACTCCTCTTTGTACTCCATCCTGAGATTCTCGTACTGATTCTCTAATTTTTTAAATTCTGTAGTCCCCTTTCTTGGCATTGTATTTCTTGAGTTCCTCATAGAACACCTTGTAGGCAACAGAGTACCATGTCCACCCTTTCGTGCCCGGTAATTTCTGATAGCATGCTGCGGAAACCGATGAACGAGGTATATACCTACCGGACAGTAGGAATTAACCTCGCCACTAGCTATATTTTCAAGGCAGTAGTTAATGGTAACCCGTACTCCCCCGGGCGATGAAAAATGACAAAGAGGCCCCTTCCTTTCCCGGAATGTAGACTGTTCTGCTAGACCATAAGTAGTAATATCATCTCCTATGTAAATACAAAGGCCTCGAATCTTTGTTCCTACTACTATTCTTGGATTTAACCTCCACAATTTGCAGACATGTAGTGGTGGAAATAGCAAATTCAATTTGACCTACTATGAGAATATCGTAAAGACAACCAGATCAAGACTCGAACAAAAGACCATCCTTGTAAGACTTGAAACGGAGTGAATACCACATTAAATCAAGACACTAACGACGTCAAAATATGGCGTGGCGTAGTGTCCGGGTTCTCCGTCACAGGCCTGCACTCCTGTACGATAGTAACGCTTATAATGTAGCCAATTTTTCTTGCCTGTTTGCGGAAGGGTGTCTTTTTGACGACATCGAACTTAACGTCAACGTTGTAGTCTTTTTCGGAGAAAGTAACGGCCCAGTCACCCCCGATTCCATCACCGCTGATTGTGCCAAATTGAACAGAGGCCACATTAGGATCTAGTCTCGCAACTTCCACTGTAGCGGCTCGAAAAGCATCCATCTTCATTTGGGCGCGCTGTTGAGGACTCAAATTTTCACCTAGACGTTAATGTTAATATATATAGCAAATTATGAATATATATAATTACGCTTGAGGTAGAAGGCCTGAGAGTAAGGTGTTTCATATCGTATTTCGGACATTGGGCTGGTGTTGAGTGATTTCTTCAATTCGAAAGTGAGAGAAAGGTTAACAATCTCGAACGCGAAACGACTTTTAACTAATGCAGGCTTTTATATGTTAGAACTGTTCAGGTTACTTACATCACTTGAGGTTAGGAACCATGGATGATGTCCACTTATGTTAGTTTGATTCCAAACCGAGTTGAAGCCGTAGGCGTGTCTGGCTTATTAATGTTCAAAGTTGATTTTCCTTTTCCGTTTGCGTTCAAATCATCAACTGAGATCAGTAATTTCAAAGCAAAAAGCTCTGGTGACCTCCCAAACTCCCTCCCCATCTGTACCGCACTGTGTTGGACTTGGCATGGCTATTTGACGACTAGACCTCGCCAAAACGCGGGTCGGGTTTCGACACCGGAAACCTGCCAAGAAATTAAGTAACCGTAATATTTACAATATTACGCGAGTTTATGTGAGTAAGACCTTTGTTGCTGAAAATATGTGGCCTCTACAGAGTCCCTCCCCTTTCATTATGCCCTCTGCTGGGCGAAAATCCTTCCAAGTAACGCCCATCCGACAGGCTAGAATGCACTGTCAGAAGCAACAGAAGTTGCGAATGGCCGTACTCTTGAAGTTGGCGACATGCGAATTTATTGGATGTAATAAGGCATTGAGTAACGTACATGTCTCGTAATACTTACGTCATCAATGTAACACTAAGTTAACTCAACTATGGTCTAGGTTATTTTACACTTATTCAAGATCAACTAACTTAGGAATCGAACTTAAGTTCTATTACATAATAACGCTTGACAGCTCTTTACCTACGCCATGGCCATCATATCATGGTGTTCTATGGTAAAAATCATATATGAGTTGTCCTATCTCAAAAACTTTTGCCGCTCGCACCACTGATATATACACTGTACCATAGAAGCTTTATTGCGGCCCGTTCAATAATGAATTTGCGCTAAGGCCTTAGCGATGGGTACAGAAAATAGCTATTATTATTGGTCAAGTATTTCGAGACTGTACGGTAGATATTTAGATAGATAAAGAACGCAGGAAGATATAAAGTGTCACGACCTGAGATGTATCCGTCCAATTAGAGATATCACTGACTCTGAATTGCATTACCCCTATTTCTCGGTATTTATGGGTCCATTCTAGTTACACAAGCTATGCCGACGGATCATCTATAGACCCGGTTTCATGAAGTATTCGTAAGGTAATTGCGACATAAAGAATAGGTCGTTTTGGGTCAGAACGCTATGTGGTGGGGTTTGGCAGAGATAGCCTGGCTAAGGGCTAGTATTTTATACGACCATGGGGTGTATATACGAATATGAGTTTAATTAGTCTTAAAACTTTGTCGCCGCTTTTCTTAGAAAGGATTCGATTATTAGTTTACCAGGTCGTAAATGTAAGTCTCTAGCTCGATTGCTTAATCTTTGCATCTCTAGTCTATGGTAGCGGTCAGTTGTATCGAGTGGTTGTAGAAGATGAAGTAGTCAGTGAACAGAGGCGAGAAATTTGGGGGTGAGAGTTCTGACGTCGATTACTGTAATCATTCTTAAAATATAAGATAGCGGATTCAAGGATCGGCACCTGAATTTTGTAGTCGGTTGTAAAGCCCTATAGGAGTTTTGTGACTGGATAGATTTAGGCAATAGAAAGGAGAAACCAGTAGTGAGATTTATTGCCGAAGTAATCGCAGTAGTCTTAAGACTTCAGCTGGTGGACTTGCTAAATACTACTATCGGGTCATGTGAGACCATGTGACATTATGTGGTGTCACCTATAGTTACGTGAGCCTCGCATCTGCGAGCTCATCCTCGCAGGCCTCAGTCCATGCGAGCAAATGATCAGATCGCCAAACTTCTTTCATAGCACTTAGGTCCTGACATCGGTGAGGCAAAAGCTAGACAGATAGGAAATTATCTTCGGCGCACTAAAAATTCTTTCACTGTTATAGACGCCTCGAGTGAGAAAATGGAGAAGAAATCTTCATTTAGTTGATAAATAGTAACATACGTCTAGCTTAGCAACACTAACAGCAAAGATCGGACGAGTTTGTAAGAATCAGAACATGGCAACGCAAATAGGGGCACATGTCGAGCGGAGCTGGTGAACATGCCAAGGGACAGGCTGAGCACCGCGGCAGCTAGACATATGTAGATATGACGCTCCTAGCGACCGCAATCAATGCAAGACCGATGAATTAATATGGTGGAGCAGCACCCCACGCGCGAGCTTGACGGGGAAGGCCAAGAACTTAGAAAAGCACAGGTGACAGGTGCACAGAGCAAGGCGTGGCAATAGGGCGTAGAGCGTCTCGGAAAAAAGAGAGTTCAAGGATCGGTCGTGAAGCAATCAGGAGAAAGAAGCCTGCATATACATTACAGATATAGATGGCGAACCCTAAAGCCAGATACACCAGACTCAAAAAGGAAATCCAAGGGACGAATCACGAGGGTGCGTGGCGGAACGAACCGAACATACTTAAGCCTCTTCTTTTTTCCTGTCTCGCACACGTACATCCACGTTGATTAGAACCCTTACTCTCACTTCGTTCGTTTCAGGGCAGTACTGGTGACGCGCGCTTCGCAAGTTCCGCACGCGGATGCCCTGAAACGACATGGAAATAGTTGAAAAGGGATCTAAAAGAAGGAACTAAGTTTGGTACCAGACAAGCAACTTTATTGGATAACTACAGAAATAAGGTGCATAAGAATAAAGGTTTGCTTGGTCCTGAATGGGTAAGGCGGGATTGGTGTAAACCTTATCAGTTGAATATATGTATAGCTGGGCATTTCTGGGGAACAGAGTTTATTGAGGCAACTTGAAACATAATTTCCAAAGAAAGGATCTTGATCGGAGTTCAGAAAATGGTTACACGTCCAGTTCGCTTTAAACTCATGTGCAAAGATACAAGCAACAAATTTACCTACTTTCATAATATTCCTAGCCATCTTATCACTGTTGAATCTCAATCTCTGCATCGAGGTCTTGCATACGTGAATAGCTTTCTAGCTGATTGCCGCCGGACGTCGGATCCCCAGTGTGGAAATTGTGGCTCCTCTACGGTCGGAATCTTACAAACTCCGACGTCTTTGCGTCGAAATCTGGAACGAACCATTCAATATGTGAGAAAGAGTCGTTTGAAATGCAAGCCAGGCAGAAATCCAGAATATAATGGCGGAAGCACGACCAAATGAATTTGATGGCGGTAGGGTCTCAAGTTTGTGGCTTGTGATGGTAGTGGGCACCGACTTGTCATGATGTCGACAACGATGAACAAAAAACCTAAGCATGGACAACGCAAAGGCAGAGAAGCAACCAATAACGGAGTTGGGTCTACGTACGGCTTTAGCAGCTATGGCAGCATAAGCAATGAAATGCTTAAAGTTACGGGGAACAGGAACCGCAGCAGCCAAAACCAGTAGGATTTGTTGGAATAAGCCGTTTAAAGTTAGCCGAAGTATATAATTCAAGAAGCTAGCCAAATTCTGACGGTACAACAAATAGGAAAACAACGGAGAGGTGGGGAGTGGCGAACAATGCTGAAGAACTAGATTGGATGGAAGAAGCGAAAAGGCTGGTGACGTTTCTAGGAAAGGAATTGAGAACAACTAATGAAGTGAGTAGCCCCTCTCCAATATAGTTGTAAAGAAAATTTCTCCAATGATTGCACAGTAATAATCAACCAATGATTTATCGGAAAAGGCGGCCAATCATTGCAATTTCGCTATAAATCCTGGGCCCAATTTTATGTGTAGGTTTGGCCGTCAACCTTCCGAAAAAAAATGGAAATTTGTGTCTAGTCATGTGCAGGATGTTTCCCCCTTTCTCTCACTACGTTCGTTTCAGGGCACTCATTTTCATACCTAAAATTTATCAATGACCTCAAGACCCAGACCCAGAATAAAACTGAGGATAATTCGCCACGGCTATATATAATGACGTACAATTGTCTCGCTCTCAGTTCACAATAATAACTTGTCAGTATTACTTGGATCTTCCTAATAACGATCGAAATCTGAAACGCAGGGCCTTTTTTTTGCTGTTTCTTGAACCAGACTGGAGGAGGCTTTGTACCTGTGGTGCAAGAGATGACTCTGAGGCATTGAGAGTACGGTCCAAGAACCAATTTGAATCTGGCCCCTCAGCTAATAGTAGTCTGATCATGTCTGGATTGGGCACTTTTGTTTCCATCAGTGCTGCCTTTCCCCGAGTGCATGCTGGCTGGTTTCTGCTTCTGCTTGCCAGCCACAACAGCCGGTCATATTCACCTCTGCTCCATGGAGTTGTGTTCCGTTTAAGGTTGCTTTTCACGTATGTAGTGTGGTTGAATAAGACTGCAACTTCGAGGAACGAATGAAGCGGATAATCACAAGGATCTTTGGCGGCCCATGTGGGCATCATTTCCTGTTGACTGTCCTCGTGACTGAGAAGGGTCCACTGTGAAAAGGCGGCACCTGTGCCTTTTATCAAAACCGTTGCAGTGTGGTGCAATTCATCAAGGATAGCTACTTCCGGCGTGCTGGTCGCCTGCTCGGCTTGCAAAGAGTATTCCATAACCCATGATATACCGTCCCAAAGATCACTTGCCTTTCCTATGTATGATACCTTTAATCGATAGAGGAACGCGGCACACAAACAGCGATTAGGATTGAAGGACCGGCCACCGCCATGGATGATCTTCTCCCAGACTCTCTTGGATTCCAAAAAGTCCTTCGCAGATCGATGGAGATACTCAACCCTACCAGGTTGTGTTCCCGTTACGGATGCTTCGATGAGTCCTTTGCAACGAGTATTCAGCCGGCGCCTTTCATCATCTAGTCTTGCGAACATTGCCCGATCTTCGATCGGCTTGATATCTGCCGACAACGCCACTGGGACGACGGCACTGTCGGCACCGTCGGCAAAGGAGAATGTAAGCAGATCCAGCGGCTCTTGGGCAACACTGACTATCTGAAACATTTGACACGCCTCCCTAAAGTAACCAGGATCGAGACTATTCAAAAGCCGATCAAACAGGGCTTCCAGGTCTGATGGAAGGGAATCAAGCCTCTTCTGCAGATCAGAATTTCGGTCTGAGTTCGTGATCCCTTGGAAAAGTGACTTGACTACCAAATAAACCCATAAGAAGACCCCAGCAGATTTCTCTACCACGTTATCCACTAACTGGGTGGTGTATTCGAGGTCTTGCTCCACAAGTCGGAGATATCGCTTATTCTCATGAAACTTGGCGGAAACGTACCGTTTAATATCGGGACGAGTGAGGTTTTGAAGCATAAGGCTTGGCCGATCATTGAAGGCTTCCTCGAAAACCAACCATGGCCGGCTGGCGGTGCATATTTTCACATTTGGTGATTTTGCAGTGTTGATGATGAAGTCGATTAATTCCTCCGGGTCCCCAAGGAATTCATCCAGACCATCGATGAGGAAAAAGTAAGTTTTCGAGCGATCGGAGACAAGAATTTCAAACGCTTGTTTCAATTCATGCCAGGTCCAATTCTCGAGCCCACCCTGCAAATAATTGAAAGATTCCCAACGTTCCCGGAAAAGCTTCGACAACAGCCCTGGGCGGTCGTTGAGCAGTTGCGCGAGCAGCGTCTGCAATAAACCCATCCCGGACATCTGCATATCCGCTCCAGAAATCCAGAAAAAGAAGCCAGCTGTGACCAAGGGGCGATCACCTGCCCAAGCGCTAAGATGCTGCACTGTTCGTCGGTCGTTCCACAGAAACTTCATAAGAGTTGATTTGCCTGATCCGGCTTTCCCAGTGATCCAGTATATGTTTTCCCCGTCTGTGCTGTTTTTCATCCAGCCGAGGAAATTAGTCCACTGGGAATCAGCGGCCGTTAGATCATCGTATATCCACTGAAAGGTCTCCTGGTGTGCTTTGGATATTCTCTCATGACGCTCATGCATGAAGGGAAAACGGAGGCGGGCCAAGAGGGTCTGACAGAACAGAGTCTCCCTTTGAAGTTCATTAGAACGACCAAGCTCGGTAGATAACATCTTGAACTGCTCCTTCTCCTTCGATGGCCAATTATTGTCTCCAATCGCGGCAAGCTCGGTAGACAACATCTTGAATTGCTCCTTCTCCTTCGATGACCAATTATTGTCTCCAACCGCGGCTAACAAGTCCCTATGCTGCTGTTGACTTTTCTCCATCATGCGTTTCAAGTCCGTGCTGACCGCATATCCGTTCTTCTCCAAATTCTTCATTTGATCTCTGTTTGTCATTTAGCAACGGTGACCAGGCTAGACAAGGGATGGACCTATCTTTTCTCACCTGAGGCAGAAAAGAAGCGTTGAATCAATGCTCCATTGGATCTGTTTCAGATCCTCCTCTAAGCGGGTCACATCCTTTTTTCGCATCGTGATATTTATAATCTGCCGGAAGCTTTCCCATTTTCTGTGCGGGCCATTGACCTTGAGCTTTTGCAGCAATTCCAAAAGCTTCTTGTTGACAGCGACACATTCGTCACAAATTTCCTGCAGCCGCTTTTCTGCGTTAGACTGCTTCGCAGTAGGTGGTGGCCTACATCCTAGGACATCCTGGGCTAGAGAGTTTAGCCTCTTAGCCACATTCTCGAGTGCAGCGTGACTGTCAAGTGCGCCATTTGCGGACCTGTAGATATCGTGACAGCCAGAAACTAATTGGGCAGCATACTCGATGAATTGGATGATGTTTGTCGCCAAGCCGAGTGCACTTATTGGGTCCATGTTGGGGGGTTTAAAGTATATCGGGGGGAAAGATAGAATCAATTGTGTAAGAATCAATTGGTTGCTCACGGCAACAAAGCCGAATACAGATAGTTGTTCACTTGGGACCAAAAGCACCCGACTTCGTTTCACCAACAACCAGATCTCAACAAGGTGCCCGGATAGGAGAGGAAAATGTTTTGATTGTGGCTTGCAGAAGGCATATTTTTAGACGAATTTGTTACCCACTTAGCTAAAGTAACTTTACTCCACTTGGCTCCATAGTCATGCATTGATTGCTTGTAAGCCAATACTATTGGGCCTCACATATGATGGCGGGTTGATTTCCCCATAGGGCGGAAATTATGATCCGTTGACGATCCTTGACCAATTTGTTGTTGGCGGTACAGGTGCGCCAATGGTTATTAGGGGGTGTTCGACGTCGGGTTCTAATTTCAATTACTGTCTGTAAAAGTTGCAAAAAAATGGAAGGCCGCGCAGTGTGCGGCCAGAAAAGCTTATAAATGATCCTAGTCGTGCTTCCTCAATCCCGCATTAATTTTCGATTTCGTTTGCTACCGTGTGAACTGCGAAGGCTCATGATTGGTAGTCGTAGACATCGTCAAGTACAATGTTGATTCTTTTTTTCGAAACAAATTCCACGTCTCAATATATGGGGTCCTGCTGAGCGTTGGGGATTCGATTACGGAATTTGTACCTCTGTCATTTCACATTTTGATGTATTCTCCTGCAGACCGAATTTTATTGCAGGTTTGAAAGCACCGTCAAAGGATTAAGTCGAGCGAGACTATTTCGGCGGCAGGATGCCAACACATTCCATGGTGGCATAGTAGAGATATACAAGTCTATTCCGGCAAGTAATCGGGCCTACGAGACTTGGCAGTGGACAAGACCTTGAATCACATTACAAAACCGAGAACTAGCGAAGAAGCAGCTCATTTATTTCCAAACAGCCTGGTGGAGGGAAAGGACAAAAGCTTGTGGACATGTAGGCGGCGGGGAAACAGGATGGATGGGAGCGAAACGGCAATCCGATGGGCAAACTTGTGAGGAGGAAGGGAAAGAATTGCGAAAGTAGTCGAACGGCATGCTTGTATCGATATTCAGGAAGGCATATCAAATAGCATGGCGATCATACTCTCCCGGATATATAGCAGACAAGCATTAGAGGAACCAGTAGGCTATACCCCGTTTCAAAGTCTTTCTTTGATGGGCAGAGCTCAAATTTTGAGACAGAAGAGCATAGAAACAAGAAGCGGTGAATCTGAACAAGACACAGGCGCGCAACCAACCAGAAAAAGAACCTATAGAAGTGCGTAGCAAAAGCATGCACGCAATGAACGTGAGGGTGTAACGAATAAGCAGCAAGTATGAAGCACGGACACTAGGGTTGGGGAGCCAGCTTCTACGGTTATAGAGGAAAGAGCCAGTAAGTAAGCATGAAAACCGCCAGCACTAAACCGAAGTGCGAAAGGCTTGAGCAGCAATCAGAAGAGGGCGTGGAACGAGGAGGTAGCGAACCAGAAGAAGACAGTGGGTCAAAGTAGCGAGCATATTGACAATTCACGCAAAGAGGATTTGGGGCTTCAGTGGGAATTAGAACTTGGCAGCGTAAGCAGGTACGAGTGTCAGTAATGGGGCGTAAATCAGGCAGGCGACAAGCAGGACACTTCGGAGGTTGAATACTTGAAGATAAACGCACTCGACGACCACAATCATTACAAGAACGCACGGTGAGCATTATGTAAAAAAGATAGAATCGGAGGGGAAAAACGGCCACGATATGGAGGTACGAAGCACAGCGAGAAAGGAAAAAAAGAAAATAGACCCCAAAAGGCAGAAACAGTGGCAATAACGCAACAGCCGTCTCTATAAAATAGCTATGAACGTGCAGAGCATGAAGCAATGGAAGACCAGTATCTTGCATATATCTGCAGAAATAACCCTATAACCCTAACGCCATGACAGGCTAGGCCGAGGAAGGCAACAAAATGGCATCGGCAGGGGTGGGCAGCTGCGGGCGCGAAGCAATCAGAGAAGTGCGTGGCAAGACAGTCTATATTCTTCTTCCTTCCACGTCTCGCGTACATGTTAATGCGCATCGACCAAACCCCTTCCTCTCACTTCGTTTGTTTCAGGGCACAGCCGTAAACTACAGCTTAAAAATAGCCTTTGTATTACACTCGTACGGTCCCTAGGGGTTCTAGAATGTTGACGTAGCAGACAAGCTAAACAGACGGATGTCTGCTCGTTTAGAGACGTGGCAGAACCCCGAGTCCCTATTCTGCCTACCACTTGCTCTTTAGAGTGACCCGCGGACGAGCGAGCTGTTCAGAGATAGTACTAGTGGGTAATGCCTCTTTTCTTCTTGTAACGGGCTTAGCCTTATGATAAGGGACTAGCATCTGCTAAACTGACCGGTCGTGATCATACTAACGTTGGATCCGTTAGAGACTTGAAACGAGCACGATGACTACGAGTTCATATTCATATCCTAATAACGGTGACGTTCAGCTATATAACCTTGAACTTGAAGGTTAAGACTCGCAATATGCCCTAACTCTAGGATACTACGCTCGTACGCCTATTAGCCCTTCCCCCGACTATCACTCCGAGAACGACCTAGAAGTCCTTTCACGATAGCAGTCGCAAACTCCTAGACTACTTTAACCGTCCGAATGGCATAACGGAATGTTAGGTATCGAGCTTCCGGTAAGCTGCATCTAGTATACGATAGAGTGGAAAGTCACGGTGAATAAGAAAGTCCTTTTATAAGACATAGAAGAGGACGTAGCTCTGACTCCGAGTGTATACTAGACCCTAAAGGGTAAGTTAGAGAAGTTAGTAGAAGGAAAGACCCCGGTAAAAGAAGGGTAAAGTCGGACGACACCTCGATCGTTATGTCGGTAAATAATCGCTCCTAGCGCGACTTAATAAAACGATTTGATCATCTCGATATCGATTGGACTACTATGGAAAACTGCTGCGTAGGTGGGGCGAACTTTACCGTCGAGGTAAGAAGTTAAGGTTAAGTATTACCTTTAATTATGTTAAGGACGACCGTCTCTCCAAAACTGCCTCGGGTAGGGTCGGAAAAAGAGGAAGGTCATCGGTCACCAAACGAATGCTCAACGAGCGAGACGCTCGATTAGACATCGAAGAAAACGCATCTAGGCAAGAATCAGTTTGGCGGAGTGTCTACAACGTGATGCGTTGCCCGTCCTCCTCATGCCATCTTGGCCCACATTGCTGTCCATCTCATAGCTGCGGACCTCAAAAAAAGGTGGTTGCTAGGCTTGAAACGCATACACTAGACTTGCCATAGCAACAACTCTTGTATCCTATAATGATATTTCTGCTGTATTACACCGCTTGGTTGCCATTAAAAGGGCCCAATATGTATTTTATATTGCAGTTCCTGCAAATTTCCTTGTAATAAATCAGCTGTTCTTGCCCTGTAGCATCCTTTGGTAGCTGGCAGCGTAGCTATCAACGTCCGCATGTGTACGATGGTCCGACAACCATGCGCCCTCGGCGAGACGTGCCTTGACTATGCTCGTTTTTGTCCTGAAGTAGACAGCCGATTTTAGGCTCTTCGCAATACCAACGCCAGGGTATACCACAACACCAAACATAGCGCAACCCGCTTTAGTCGTCATATTTGCCACGCCCTTGCCAATGCCCGTCACAGCGCCCTTTGCACCATCCTTTCGGATGCCTTCGTACGGCTTCACGACCAAATCGCTCACTGCCTCCGCCATCCCCAGAGCGAAACCTGTGCCGCCAAGAGCGAATCCGCTTTTGATGCCAGTAACGGAACCGTCGTGCTGTGGCTTTTCGCCATATAATCGAGGGACGTTGCGCATTCCCTCCGTCATGGCGAGTGGGATGTCGACAGTCATGCCTTTCAGCGCAGTCGGCACAAAATTGGCAAGACTTTTCACTGAAGCTCCGACCATCCTCCCTGCAAGCCTAGCACTATTATATTCGGAGGTTGACGATTTATCTCCTATGGAAACCATACTTTTTGTATCGTCAGCTCCCTCTTGTGTTTGTAGGGAGCGCTTTCCGGTAGAGCTGCTTGTAGGCCGATGTACAGCTTGACTCGAGGCACTCGTCAAGGGCCGATCCCTGTGGCTTACTTGGTAGTCTTTATATTCCTCAAAGGGTTTGTAGAACAACCCCAAGACGGAATCAAGGAGTTCTGTCGTGGTTCCCATAACGGCAGAAGCTCCGCCTGTGACAGGGTCCCATCGACGATTCTCGATCACAACGGGCTTGATTGCATGTCTGGATATTGGTTAGTTTCGTAGCTCCATGGGACCAGAAGCTTCACGTACAATTTTAGTCGTTTTGGATTAATTAACTTTTGTGCGACTAGCGTTGCTGCCGCGACCTTTGAAAGTTTTACGTTGATATCGCGTGTGGAATAAGACCATACTGCTGGTGCCCCTGGACATATATCACAGGAGAGGCGCTCTAAGGGAAGATGTGAATGGAAGGAAGAGACGGCTGCTTGGACTCCTGTTTCAGAAGCCATTTTGACCGCAATTGCAGAGGCTGCAGTGGTCGCTTGGTTCGTGAAGCAATATCGAATTCCTTCAGCCAAGATATCAGCATTTAGCTCTTGGTGAGGGATGGGGGCAGGACCAGCGCCCGCTGCAGCCACCATAGCACCCCAGAACGGTTGACTAAAAAGTAAGTCTCGAGGTCGTCTGAAATACCATTAGGGGTCGAGTCACTCACTCTCCGAAGAACGGTACAATAATTGTAGGTCTTGCATTCCGCAAGCCACAAGCCGTCGTGCCAGCGCCTCCATGATGTACCACCGCCGCCACGTGTTGGAACAGCCACACCTGGGGGCAATCTCAGATAAAATAGACGTTCTCGCTTTGTTTTCCGCACAAATTCGACCACCCCTTAGAAATGATAACCCACACGCCAGCAGCATTGACCGCATCAAGAATGGCTGCATTGATCCTGATCGGATCCTCAAGCACAATACTCCCAAAGCCAATATATATCGGCGGTGGACCAGACGATAGGAAGACCTGAAGATCCGTTGGAGGGTCGTATGCTGGGACGTCACGGAAGAAGAAGCCGCAGACGTCTACATATCATGTCAGCCGCATCTATCGATAACTAGAGAACTCCTTCGTGAGGCACTGACCTATATAAGACGGCCAATCCAACGGTTTGGGTACAAGAGCCGGAGACCAACAGTATGTGAAGGGAACTTCCAATATTTCAGCAAGATGAGGACCTTCAAACATAGCCACTTCGTCTAGATCAAGCTCTTTCCGCCATCGATTGACTACATCCCCAACCCTGTTAGAATGGATTAGTACGGTGTACATGTGTTCGGTTTCAAATGGAACCATACCCTTGCCATGTAAGCCAGTTGACAAGATCGTACGAGGCATAATTTTTGAACCCTTGGTCTGGACCCTCGGCCTCGAAGTTGGCCAGGGGATGTGGAAAAGACTTGGTACTGCTCCAAGGCATGGTGAACATCAGATGTACCGGGACACTGAGAGCTTGAGCACAGTGAACATGTGCAAAGCTCGGTGGGTTGGCAATGATAGCATCCGCCACGAATGGGTGGCCTGTTACCAAATCCGGCTTGATACATGATTCCCAACACCCATCCAGCATTTCCCGTATCATGATGCGCTTGCGACGAATCTCGCCTGCTCGAAAACTCTCCATACTTGGGATGAGCCCCGGGGTCTTGACCATGTATGCCATCAGCTCTCTTGGATCGCCTCCAATTGGGTAAAACTCCAAACCCGATTCCCTGACGAAACTTTCAAACATATCATGTGTGGCTAGACGCACGCGATGACCATATCGCTTAAGTTCATTTCCGAGGGCAATGAAAGGTTGAACGTCACCCCGACTTCCCACTACTTGGATCACAATATTCAATTTGACGACCCAACCTTTTGCAGGTTGCCGACTTGGCTCCAAGTGTCCCGACATGCGATCGGGTCTACCTGTCGTAGACTCGGCATCTTGCGTCGGTGGTTCAGAGTATTCAGGCGGCGGTGTGGGAGCTCTCAGGAAAGAGCCTTTGTAGATCTTCGAAAGACTTCGTACGACCTTTGAGTCCCAGTCGATATCAACGCGGCCGGCATCTATTTCTCGCAGGTCATATATCAATAAATCGAACGTCAAGTCCAGCATCAAGATACCCTCACGGCGAATAAAAAAGGCTTTAAAAAAGAAGTAAACATACCATTCAAATTGATACCACTCACACCAGTAGTCGGGGGACTAGTGGTAGATGCCTCCATGATAGGTTCACCAGGTAGCTCGAAAACACATCCCGAACGGCTATTGCTAGCCATATTCGCTAAGGCGGCGGCGTCTGTCGTAGATGGATTAAGTGAACAAGATGAAGTCCTGAACCAACAAATACGACCGAGTGTAAAAACGAGGCAGACTGGAGGCATTGAATTACGACATTAGACTTTGATCCACTTCCAATAAACGAATACGGCCCGGCTTCTTCACTTATTTGATTGGGTGAATTCCAGCCTGAGTTTAAGCTTAACCCCCAAAGTGGGGCGTATTCGTATACGTTCAACGAAGTCTTTATCGACCAATTGCGAGGAAATCTTTTGCGTTTGATATTTGGAAACAAGTGGCAAATCTAGGCAACCTCAAAAGCGATCTGTCCGTTTAATTACCTCCGCGATCCACCGCCACCGGCTACGGAACGGGTCATCAATAGTTTTATCTCTTTTGCGTTAGAGTTCCCTATTTTGCATGAAAAGTGCTAATTCATAGGTAATATAGGGGAAACAGGTGGTTAGTGGCGCGATAGTTAAGTTGATCTACAACTAGAAGATTTACGAATAAGAACAATCCCTAGTCGGTTTCACCTCGTATCAATAGCGAGTGGGTCTGCTCGTAGATCCTGGAATCGTATGCGTTTTCGGCATCGGCTCAGGCGGCTCCCGCACTGCCGCGTTTCTTCAGCTATTGTATGCACTGGGCGTTGGAGCTAAGTGGTTCCTTAAACCAGGGACGAACTCGTTTACGTATAGAACTAGCGTGTTCGTACCCTGCTCTGACACCGCAGTAGGCATCAGCCCACGATGTGTCCCGGCGTTATGTCATTGCCTGGTCAACGTTTTCCCAGCTATAAAGCCGTTGGATCTGCCACGACAGTCTTGACAATTCACAAACAATTGAGTACCAAGCAAAACAGACAGAGAATACATCGCCAGACAAAATCATGAAGACCTTTGCCACAACAATCATCACCGCGCTCATCGTTGCTGCTGAAGGAGTCTACGCGTTTCCGAGCACTGGTACCACACCGCTGAGGAACGAGGCAAGCAAAAAGGATATTCTTATCGGGTCTGGAGCGATCAATCCGATGTATCTCAATGATCCGGAGTTCGCGGCTGTCCTTGCCAATCAATTCAACAGCCTCTCTCCCGAAAATGAGATGAAATGGTCGTTCATCAACCCGACCAAAGGGCACTACAACTGGGATACGATCGACCGCCTCGTGAACTTCGCGGAAGACAACAACATGGTGGTCAAGGGACACGGGCTCATCTCGAGCTGCTGTAACCCTGACTTCCTGCTCAACATCACTCACCCTACGGCCTTTCGTACTGCGATGAAGACACACTTTGAGGCGATCATGCATCGATACGACGGCAAGATAGATCGGTGGGACGTCGTCACCGAAGCCCTGAAAACTCAGGGAGGCGGCCTAAACAACAATACCTTCTATCAAGTTCTCGGACCCGGCTACATTGCAGATGCCTTCCGCATCGCCCGAGCAGCAGCCCCAGATGCCAAGCTATTCATCAACGAAAATCTCGTCGAATCACTTCCCGGCAAGCGCCAGGAACTCTACAACCTGGTCTCCAGTTTCGTGGCAAAGGGCGTCCCAATTGATGGAGTCGCCCTGCAGATGCACATCACCGAAGTAGCCCCGAAACCGGGCGTGATCACGGAGATGGTCAACTCCTACAAGGCGCTCGGATTGGAGGTGGCAATCGCTGAGCTGGATGTTCACACGCTCGACAACGCGGTCGAGACTGATATTTACGACGCCGTCGTCAGCGAGGCTCTCGACGCAGGAATCACCGACATTAGCTTCTGGGGCTTTACGGATAAGCACGCTTACACCTGGGTGCAGGGCGCAAAGCCATTGATGTTCGACCAGTGCTACAAGCCCAAGAGTGAGTTTTACGCCACTCACGCTGCTCTCACCAACTTCGTCAACCGTTCCTAAGGAGCTTGAGCGCCATCTAGCCACCAGAGATTGCGCTTTACAAGTCTGCAGTCACAGCCCTGCGGGATTGACTGTAAACATGTTTGAAAAAAAACAATGTCGACGAAAAGGGGTCAGGATCTTACTGACGCACCCGGGGAATTTTCAACATTCCTGAATGCCTGATTTGTTCCATATTCATAAGGCTATTAGATTTTCCTCAGGCACCTTACAACCTTGTTACATTAAGTCCGACTCTCGTTTATCTTGTGTTCTATATAGTAATCAATGATTCACACTTAAGTATTTAATTGGGCTAAGCCCATACTAATTTGTATTGTACTGACCCTGTTCCGACAGTTATGAGCCCGGTTAGCCCAGAGTAACGGCTGTGACCCTCCCCGCAGGTACAACTGGACCCTCCGACCCTCTAAGGTCAATCAACCAATCAATCACATTTCTGTTAAACGTTTGGAGCCTAGGTTAAATTACAATACTCTTTTTTCCAAACGAAACAAGAGCCCGTAGTCCGTACCTCTGGTCATGCTCTCATTGTACAGAATCAGAGGCTGATGTGCAACGAGAGCATCAAGATGCCAAAGGTCAGTCCAATATAGCAAGTACAAATACCCATATATCTAAGCAATGACCCTCAGTACAAATGGAATGCAGATATTGCGTAGCATGCGCCGTCCGCCTCTCTCTGTCTCTCTCTTCCTTTCTCTTTCCGATACCCCCTCACCTCTCATTCTAGTGAGATCAGGACTCGGTTACAATGCCGGCTTCAACTTCAATTGTGGCTCGCTTTCTTCCCAAGAACGTTCCCACAAGTAATAGCTGCTTAGTTCTAGGAGATATCGAACCAGTACTAAAGGTCGCTCTGCAAAGAAAGCAACTCCGATATATGAGAAAAATTCGATACCAAAAACACATTTGGCGGCCCTTGCAGACTATAGATATGGTGATTATCATGGCCTTGAGACCACCACTACAACCTTACAATCGATTGTTGGGCAGAGTTTGAGGTAGAGAACTTGAGGGCAAATTAGTGGATGCTCTGTTCAAATCAAATTTCGGAGCCTTTATATGGCTATCGAACTACTGTTAAAAAAAGTGGCAAATCAGACAGTACCCTAATAAAGCTCTAATTGGTCCTCTTGCAGTATTACCTATTATTATGTTGTTGGCTTTGAACAGCCTCATGTTCCTCTGGGAAGCGATTTACGAAGTAATTCTGGGCACATGTTGCATCACTTCTAGAAATTGAACCTAAACCTTCATATGAGTAATATTCATGTCCGTAGAACAAATTCTCATGAACCTACCTGCTGAACAAACAAGCGTTAGTCATCAACCTCAGCAACAACCTTTGCTAGTTCGGGATATTGGAGCACCTCAAACTAGAGATACCAGCATTCTCTGTAAGAGTATTACTGGTAATTTATAGAACCTTCAACCACGTGACCTTGCTTTCAATACAATTCGGTATCTGAAACAGAGCTTAAGTCTGAACTGGATTTGCGTGTTTCAGAATAGGGTTCGAGAAATGTTCCATGAAAGCAAAGTGGTGAAACTAATTTCGATCCATCGTAGATGTACGGTGTAACGTTAACGTTAAGTAACTTAACGAGTAGATAAGTAAGTTGTGTTGTCTTGCTGTTTGATTTGGGATGTTCATTTTCGAGATGAGTTTGGTATATGGACTACGCTAGGATTCATCCCTTGCTTCTTGATCTCTAGGACTGTAGTCCAATTATGTAAGACATAATATAACGTCTATGGTCAATAATTCATTGCAGTATTCTATCAAGTGTATCCGATGTACACCAGACCATGGTAATCAACAAGGCATATATACAACAAAATCAATTTACCTACAGACCCTTAGCCTGCTTAGCCTCAGTAAGCGCCTCCTTCAGCGCTGCCAGGGCCTTGTCCACATCCTTCCGGTTGGAGTCAGTAACACTGACACCCATGTGACCGAAACGGATGTACTTGGTAGCAATCTCCTTGTGCAGACCAGCTGCAAAGATGACACCACGCTTAAGCAGACCGGGCAGGACATCTGCGGGAGCCAGACCCTCGGGCAGGTACATAGCAGTCATACCGTGAGCCTGGCACTCGGGACGGGGAGCGAGCTGCTTAAGGCCGAGCGCGGCAGCGGCGGCCTTGACCTTATCCGAGACCTGGGCGTGGATGGCGAAGCGGCCGGGGACATCGGCCGTGATCTGGCTGAGGGTTGTGTGCAGGGCGTGGACGAGCTGGGTGGGAGGGGTGGCGAAGTACGAGGCCTTGTTGTTCTCGTAGTTCTGCATGACGGGGAGCCAGTTGGCGATGGCGGCGTAGTAGGAGCCTGGTGGGGTCTTGCGTGACTGGGCGCGCTGGATCGCGCGGCCAGAGGTCATGACGATGCTTAAACCCGGTGGGCAGCCGATGGCCTTTTGGCTGGCTGTTACTACGGCGTCGAGGTCCCACTCGTCGAAGGCGATCTCCTCGGAGCCGACACTGCACACGCCATCGACGATGACGAGGGTCTCTGGGCTGACGCGGCGGACGAGCTGGGCGACGCCCTTGACGTCGCTGAGGACGCCGGTCGAGGTATCAACGTGTGTAAGGGTGATCAGCTTGTATGGCTTCTGCTTGAGGGCCTGCTCGATCTCCTCCAGGGATGGGCGGTCACCGATGGGAGCCTTGAGGTGGGTGACCTGTGCGCCGTAGCACTCGAGACACTGGCCGAAGGAGTCGCCGAAGTAGCCGGTGTTGAGGACCAGGGCGTTCTCGCCGCGCTCGATCAGGTTGGCGGAGACCAGGTCCCAGCCCAGGGTGCCACTACCAGCGATGATGAAGGGTTGTGCGGAGGGGTTGGTGGATTGGAAGAGCTTGCGGGTAAGAGTTAGGGTCTCGCCAAAGACCTTGACAAAGCCGGGGGCGACGTGGCTCTCACTGCGAGGGTCAGTGACTGTTCAATGTGGTTGTAGTTGGGGTGAGTTGGGGTGACTCACGCATAGTGGGACATGGACTGGAGCACGGCATCGTCGAACTCGATGGGACCCGGGATCAGGAGGGTGTTGTGAGGGGCTTGAGCAGACATCTTGGGTGTAGGTTCGGGGAGAGGGGCAGGAGGAATGGAGCGGTCGATGGGTTTATATTCGATGTCGTCGGGGACGAGGGAGTCTCTCTCGGTCGAGAAGGGAGTATTGAGGTCGGGCAATGGTAAGCGGTCTAGGTGTCTAGAGATCAAGCTTAAACGTTGCGTCGACTTGTTGGCCATGCCGATTGCGGACCGCGGGGTAACGCAACGAGATTGGATGGTGAATTCCCGAGGGAAACTTAGGATCGGGGATCGCCGCCGAGTTGAGGGTTTGACCGGGTGAAGTGCCGATTTGAGGTCACTGATTAGTCTACTCGGATGATGAGACCGAGATGGAGGGCGATATCTGGCTATTTATGAATTGATGTTCGTCAAGTGTATCTCCGTTTTTTTTTCCCCCTGGGCGTTTTGATGTCGGAGAAATGAAGGCCGGGCGGACCCTACCGATTGACCAGTCCACGACTTACGCTGTACACTTTGGTCTATATCGTTCTAAGGAAGTTGTAGATTGAGAGAATATGCTATACTCGAAGCAATTGATGCACTTTTATATCCATTGTGTGTTGCTGGTTCTTGATATCCTATATCTGCCTATGTATATGTACATATGTCCAAGTAGATACACAGTGGCATACCAGGTATCTAGTAGCTTAATACTGTAAGTAGAGTATAAGTTATATGTCCACAGCTTCAGATCTACCTACTCCCACTCTCGTATTCAACTACCCTCAGATCTCAGTCTGTACACTGCGCAGTATGTCCCGTCCTACTCCAACACGGCGACCTCCGTAAACAATTAGGAAACCTTCGAAAGAATATGGATTGGGCGACTCAACCCGAAGCACACTCGGACGAGTTGTTCGGTCTGATCAGCCAATGCAATGCGCAACATCGAAATGCCTTGAAAGGGAGCATATAGCACTAACCATATTAGGCCACAATCTAGGGCTTAGGGCATTGCGTAGTTGGCTTCCCCGCGAAGCTCGCAGGCTTCAGCCAACAGCTGTTGCTCTCTCTTCTGGACTATTCCCGTGGGACCATTGACCTCCGTTTACCCCACATTATGACCGCCCGCTTGGTCCTAGTCATTGGTGACCTGTTCATCCCTGACCGAGCTCCTGTAGGTTGTCTCCGACGCAGCTCCTGTACGTTTGCTAACATCATCTAGGATCTCCCAGCAAAGGTACTATCCCTTGAGCCTCACATTGATATCCCTCTAACCTCGCATAGTTCCGCAAGCTCCTCACTCCCGGCAAGATCGGCCAAACCCTTTGTCTCGGTAACCTGACCGACCGCGAGACCTATGACTTTCTTCGCGAGGTCGCCCCGGACCTGCAGATGGTCAAGGGCGATTTCGATGTCGACTCTCCCAACCTTCCCTTGTCCAAGATTGTCAACCATGGCAGCCTACGCATCGGGTTCACCCACGGCCACACCATCGTCCCACCTGCCGACGCCGACGCGTTGTTAATCGCAGCTCGTCAGATGGATGTTGATGTTCTACTCTGGGGCGGTACTCATCGGTTTGAGGCATTCGAGATGGAGGGCCGCTTCTTTATCAACCCTGGTAGCGCGACAGGTGCTATGAGCTCGGGTTTCTGGCCAGAGGGCGAGGAACCTACGCCTAGCTTCTGCCTAATGGATGTGAGTTACGGCCGTTCGAGGTTTAAGGGTGTATGCTGACTCCAAACAGATCCAGGGTGATGTCCTTGTGCTGTATGTTTATCAGCTAAAGACCGATGCTAATGGTGTGGAAAATGTGGCTGTTGAGAAGGTCTCCTTCCGCAAGAACCACCCTCCTGCCGAGTAATCGCCCTCCCTTTTCTCCCTGTGTATATAGTCTCCTTGGTTTCCGAGCGATCTTGTTCTTGCTTTGCTTTCTGCATTCCATTTCAATTTGATACATGATACCTTGAATCGATTCATTTCCCCAGCTTTGCCTGTTATTTGATTATTTAATATTCAGTTTGGATCTTCAGCTTGGAAGGTTATAACTTAAGACATGAGAGAATTAACGCTAGACGGAAGATTGGTGTTTTTGTATTTAGTTTTTGATATCAAGTTGCTGTTTGCTCTGCTGCTTGCTCCTGCACTTGCCATTCTACAAGACTGCATATTTAGCAATCTGTCAAATATACAAGATACCCACATCTACTCCATCTCTATCTTCATCTCCATCTTAACTTCTTCTCTTGACTGGCAGTATTCCCCACCGCCCACCGATCTCCGGAAAAGGCGCTAAACCCAATGTGGAAACCAGGAAGCCTCGCATTGTCCAATCCCAAGGTCAACTTCTCTTCTGTTCCTCTATAGATCCTCTGCAACAGGATCAACCTGCTATTTTCCAGTCTCCCACCCAATACAAGTGTTTCCCAGCTATTGTGGTTGATATCTCTGTTCATCAAGGACCCACGCGAAGTTAGACCGGCTGTCGGAGAGCTCTGATTGCTCCCCTCATCGGATTCCCGGCGCTTTCAACCCTTCGACTATTCCCAACACCACAATAATTGCCGACAAAATGGCTGCAGAAGGCCAGGAGATCCCGGAGGAAATCAAGGAGAAGCAGATTCCGGCCCAGGAGGAAGGCGGAGATGACGAGGTAGGTGTGACTGACAATTCCGCCCTTTGTTAGATCTTTTGTCGCATCTCTCATACTTTGGTTTCTTTGTTTCTGCAGTATCTATAGAACCCCCGCTAACATGATTGAATCTTACAGGAAGAGATTGCAGCCATGAAGCGTCGAGTCGCCGAGATGGAGTCCGAAGCTGCCAAGTTGCGCGAGATGCAAGCTACTCTCGACCAGCAGTCAGAGAACCTCCAGGAGAACAACGAAGATATTGATGCACGAAGCATCTTCGTCGGCAATGTGGACTACGGTGCTTCGCCGGAGGAGATTCAGGCACATTTCCAGAGCTGTGGCTCGATCAACCGGGTGACCATCTTGCTGGACAAGTTCTCTGGCCAGCCCAAAGGGTAAGAATCGAATGGAGGAGTTGGCTCGATCCATGCTAACGTCCGTCTAGCTACGCCTATGTCGAGTTTGCAGAGCCCAGTCTCGTTGCCCAGGCTTTAGTTCTGAATGAGAGCGTCTTCCGCGGTCGCAACTTGAAGGTCCGTTCAAATCCCCTTTGCTGTCTACATTAAAATACTAACCCCCAGCAGGTCGTTCCCAAGCGCACTAACCTGCCCGGCATGCACCGTGGTCGTGGCCGGGGCGGATTCCGCGGCGGCCGTGGTCGTGGATTTCCTCGTGGTGGCGGCTACCGGGGTGGTTACAGGGGTCGGGGGCGTGGATTTGCGCCCTACTAGGCGCGCGTGGCTGGTGGAGTAGAGATGTTCAATACGCAGAAAACGGTCAGGGTGCCTGTTGAAGTCCTGGGTCCGAATTCAATCTGAACCTTTCATTTTCTCTGTGGCTTTGGAGTTGGGATATGGAATGTACAATAATTACCGGGCAATCAACAGAGATCTAGCAAAAAAAGACAAATAGGATTGACTATGTTTGGAGTACTGTACTATATATAGTCGGTCGACCTCGGGGTCATTGAATCATCGGGTAGCGGCATTAACCAGTGTACTGTAAGATTCTAGACTACAAAGTACGGAGTACGGAGGTAGAGTATAGTTAGATATCATATAACTATGTCGACATATCACTATACTAATACTGATATCATTTCAATTTTGCTGCCTAGGCAAACGGCTCTATACTCGCCACTCTATTCCGCCCTCCCACACCCGGAAGCTTAGAAAGAACTTGAAAGGAGACAAAATGTGGCTTAGAATTGAAATCATTAAATCCTGTCTAGTTATGAGATCTCTGTTGCTCAGCCCCTCAGGAAGTACCGACCGGGTACCCCGTACATAGTGAATACGTAGTCAGAGTACCTTCGCCATACAACCCGGAATTACCTGAGCCTAACCCTTCCCTTCCCTCTTTCTCCTCTCTCAACCTTACCCCATCACCACCATCATCTCTTCCACTCTCATCTTTTAGGCTTAGACCACTGACTCGGTTTGGCCTTTTTGTTCGTGGATGTGCGCGCCGCTCTTTGGGATTGATCGGCCTTAGCCACCTCCCAGGCTGTGAAGAGCACCATGGCGTCAAATCTGCCAGCGTGAGTGTCCCCTCTCCAGTCTATGTCTATCTTGGGACTGTTTGCTGATCTCATTGTAGCCAGCCAAATCTTCGGGTCACGAGTAAGATGCCTCTGTCACTTCATCCTCGACTTTTGAGACACTGCGGGGTTTTGATTCCGGCACGAGACTAACATTCTCGACCACAGTTATTGCTGCAGACGGTCTATACAAGCGCGATGTCTTTCGTATGTTACCTCTATCTTGGGATCAGCTGTTTCATGCTTGGCGGGGTTGAAACTGACCACTTCCTGCAGGATTCCCTGATCCGTTCGCCGTGGCCACCGTCGGAGGAGAGCAGACACATACCACTTCTGTGATCAAGAAAACTCTGAATCCCTACTGGAATGAACCATTCGACCTGTACGTGAATCCGGTCCCGTCTATGAAATAGAGCGAACGTGTTAACCGTGGGTTTGGCGCTTGCAGGAGAGTCAATGAGGACAGCATTCTTGCGATCCAGATATTTGACCAGAAGAAATTCAAGAAGAAGGACCAGGGTTTCCTCGGTGTCATTAACGTCCGAATCGGCGATGTTATCGACCTCTCGATGGGTGGTGATGGTACGTCCAACGAACGCCGATCGCGAGTCATACCTGGACTGACCTGACGGCCTTGTGCCAATCCCGCAACAGAAATGCTCACTCGTGATCTGAAAAAGTCCAACGACAACCTTGTGGTCCATGGAAAATTGATTATCAACTTGTCGTCGAACCTCAGTGCCCCTCATCCGAACCAGAATGGCCTCCAGCGTCAACAGGCCCAGACTTCAACTTCTAGCGGCCTTGTGCCCCAGGTCGCCGCACCTTCCCCACAAACTCAGCCAGGCCCTAGCAACCTCGACACGTCCCCTGCCGCCGCATCAAATTCATCTCTTAACCAGCGCACCTCGACGTCCGCCTTGCCGACCGGTCCCCCTCCTCCCCTGAATGGCGCTCCCACCAACCCTCCAGGACCAGGTGCCCCCTCTCGTGCTAACCTCAGCTCCTTTGAGGACAGCCAGGGCCGATTACCCGCTGGCTGGGAACGGCGTGAGGACAACTTGGGACGGACGTACTATGTGGATCACAATACCCGCACCACCACCTGGTCACGACCAGCGGCCAACTACAACGAGCATGCCCAGCGTTCGCAGCGCGAAGCCAACATGCAGCTCGAGCGCCGCGCACACCAGAGCCGAATGCTGCCTGAAGATCGGACTGGCGCGAGCTCGCCGAACCTGCCGGATGCGCAGCAGATACCTACACCACCGCCCGGTCCTAACGCTGGCACTTCTCTCGCAAGTGGAGCGCCGGCCGGGTCTAACGCGAATGCGGTATCCATGATGGCGACGGGAGCCACCACTGCTGGCACAGGGGAGCTTCCACCAGGCTGGGAACGACGCGTGACACCCGAGGGCCGGCCGTACTTTGTGGACCACAACACGCGGACGACGACATGGGTCGATCCTCGCCGACAGCAGTATATCCGCATGTACGGACAAGGCCAAACCACCGGCGGTGCCAACAACACCACTATTCAACAGCAGCCCGTTTCCCAATTGGGTCCTCTGCCCAGTGGTTGGGAAATGCGTTTGACCAACACCGCGCGAGTATACTTTGTGGATCACAACACAAAGACGACTACCTGGGATGACCCTCGGTTGCCCTCGTCTTTGGATCAGGGTGTGCCGCAGTATAAGCGTGACTTCCGCCGCAAGCTGATCTACTTCCGATCTCAACCCGCCTTGCGGATCATGTCCGGTCAATGCCATGTCAAGGTCCGTCGTAATAACATCTTCGAGGATTCGTACGCCGAGATTATGCGACAGAGCGCGTCCGATCTTAAGAAGCGCCTAATGATCAAGTTTGATGGCGAAGACGGTCTTGACTACGGTGGTCTCTCACGGTATGCTTTTCTCACTAATGTTTGTTCCAAGGTTTACAACAAATGCTAACTTTCACAGTGAATTCTTCTTCCTTCTCTCCCACGAAATGTTCAATCCTTTCTACTGCCTCTTCGAATACTCCGCCCACGATAATTATACCTTGCAGATTAATCCCCACTCGGGCGTGAACCCCGAACATCTCAACTACTTCAAGTTCATCGGCCGAGTGGTCGGTCTGGCTATCTTCCATCGTCGTTTCTTGGATTCCTTCTTCATTGGAGCCTTCTACAAGATGATGCTGCGGAAGAAGGTTACTCTTCAAGACATGGAGGGCGTCGATGAAGATCTACACCGTAACCTGGCGTGGACCTTGTAAGTGGTTCTTTCTGCGTGTTGATACCATATACTAACATTATTCCAGGGATAATGACATTGAAGGGATTGTGGAACTTACATTTTCGGTTGATGATGAGAAGTTTGGCGAGCGTCGCACTATTGATTTGATACCCGGTGGCCGGGACATGCCCGTCACCAACGAGAACAAGGCACAGTACATTGAGTAAGTGACATGTATCAACTGTGTCAGAAACCCGCATACTAACCTCACCCAGGTTGGTTACCGAGTGGAAGATTGTCAAGCGAGTCGAGGAGCAGTTCAACGCCTTTATGTCCGGTTTCAACGAGCTTATTCCACCAGATCTTGTCAACGTCTTTGACGAGCGCGAGCTGGAGTTGCTCATCGGTGGTATTGCCGATATCGACGTCGACGACTGGAAGAAGCACACGGATTATCGTGGCTACCAGGAGCAAGACGAGGTCATCCAGAACTTCTGGAAGATCGTCCGCACCTGGGACGCTGAACAGAAGTCCCGTCTGCTTCAATTCACCACCGGAACTTCCCGTATTCCCGTCAACGGTTTCAAGGATTTGCAGGGCTCCGACGGTCCCAGACGCTTTACCATTGAGAAGTCGGGTGATCCTGTTGCGCTGCCTAAGTCGCATACTTGGTATGTTTCAAATGATGTTATATTTGCTAAAGAGTTACTACTGACATACTTGTTACAGCTTCAACCGTCTTGATCTCCCTCCTTACAAGACTCATGAAGCCTTAGAACACAAAATGTCTATTGCCGTGGAAGAAACACTGGGATTTGGACAGGAATCGAGAGAGAAACTTGCATCTCTTGCCTCTTACTGCAGACTTGCTATGCAATTGCACTTTGCATCGTGTCTGGATATTCCCTTCCCCGTTGGATTATTGTTCTTTGTTAAATGTAACCCACTACTCACGAAGCTCTCGTTTTTCCAAGCCTACTTTCTATTTCAATGTTTCAACTTTCGACCTTTTTCTATATTCTTCCAATTAGGACTAGGGTAGGTCTCACTGGAACTGGCGCCCTTGGAATCCGAGGCTATGGATTAGTGATGGATGGATGTACTCCAATCTTGTCATACCCTAGTCCTCTAGTCTTGCCTCTTTCACTCCGTCACTTTTTGTTTACCGGTACTCTATCTCCCTTAAGCCCTATCCTTTCCCCCTCCATCGCCTAACCGACCCACATACCCATTCCTTCCAGCCTGCACGCTTGCACACTCGTTGATTCTTATATGGTGGACCACGGTATCCCGACGTAGCTGAAAAGCAACCCTACCCTACCCTGTGTCCATTTACTCGCTTGCTTATACATCACACCCCGTCTTGTCCTTCGTTCTTTTCTGGATACGGATCTCGTTACCACATGGAAGTTCTGGTTGTTGTTTTTGCTTTCGTTGTCTCGTTTGTATATAGGCTGTTTTCCTCCGTCTGTGTGTTAGGGTGTGTGTTATTGTATCATGGTGTGGCCAATCTTGATTATTTAAATCATCGTCGATGCAGGATCTAGAAATATGTTCTTATAGTGATGCCTTCTACCTAGATCTGTGGTAGCCCTAGCGGCTGAGTACTATATATTCTGGATCTTGGTCTCGTCTACTGATTCGATGATTATATCTACCTTTCCTTTATTCCCTGATGAAAATTATATTTCTTTATATGTTCTGAATATGAACAAGAGTATGAGGTCTTAGGAGTAGCTCGGTTGGGAGGCTATAACTTATCTTCGATCTCGTTCTGAGGGGTGATATCACCAAAGCCTGTTACGTTTCGATATATTTTTGTTTAGGCTCATGATGTTAAATGCTTCTGTTTCTTTTATTAAGCGGCTCGCGTAGCTCAGTTGGTAGAGCGCGGCACTAGTAATGCCGAGGTCCATCGTTCAAGTCGGTGCGTGAGCAGTTTCTTTCTTTTTCCAGTCATTTTTTGCCAGGGTTGGTTGGTTGGTCTGTCTGCCTCTCTTTATTTTTAGTTGTGAATATGAGTTTTCATTTTGAATGGAACCATATTATTTAGTGGGATGTCGTGGGAAACTAGCTGCCGTCTTGCACCTTGAACAAATGATGACTACATATATAAAGTCGTTCATTCCGGTTAAATCTCATACTTGGGAAAATATATATGACTCCCTACCATCCATGTTATGCCAGGGGAAGAGCAATGACAGATGAGATATTGTTGACCCATAGATCGGAGCAAAGTCAATCAGGTTACAGATGTTGGATCATACCAAGACAAATAAAGTTCCTTCAGCCCGAAGCACAACATACATGGACTGAAATTCAAGAATAAGTTAGTCCGTAACTGTTCATCGCACTTGCTCCTTTCACCGCATTGTATACTAAATCATATGTTCACTGTTCTTTAAGGCCTGTCTATCTATATAAGGACGCCGAACCTGCCGAATTTTGAACCTCATAATTGAAGGAAAACACCCTATAATTTGACCGAAATACATCCAACATAGGAAATGATCTGGATTGTTCCTTACTTCACCATGCGTCATCTCCCGCCTACGATCAAGACAAAAACAGGAAAGTGGGACCTGTCAAGCAAGATCTATTGCCGTAGAGCATGTGTGGAAATGTCGAGACACGCTAATGGGCATTCATTGCGAAGCCTAATCCACGATCGCCCGCAGATCTCTAAAGTTGTAATAAATGACGTAAGGCCTCATCGTGTTGGAATGTATTGATTAGACCCGATGTCTAGGGGGAATAGACTGCTGTAAGGGGGTTTTCGCGATCTACAAGGAAAGAAAGGAGAGAGAAGAAAATAATTAACTTTGACATTTATTTTTCTGCGCTTCAATCCAGACCGTGTCATCATGGGCTTATCGTATGTCTACTGTACCACCCCTAGCAAAGAGAAAAGCACGTCTTGACTCTTGACAGCGTAGAGGGACCATCAATTGGCTGGGCCACGACGGAGCAGGCAGGACCAAGTGTTCGGAAATGGGCGACCGAGGTATCTTTCTTTGCTGTTTAGCCTGACTTTGCTAATGTTTACAGCAATTGCTCTGCCTTTGGAACAAGCAGCGCCATCGCAGCGACAATGTCGCAACGTGGGGTGATGAGGTTTGTGAAACAATAAACATGGAGCATACAGAAAAGAGATGCTTATCAAAGATCAGATTGAATACAACCTAGTTGATTTGGATCACGGCGCATCGCGCGCGACAATGCTATTAGACCAGGAGAGGGTTATTCGAGAATGGGAAGGAGATCCTGCCAGCGCGGAATCGCCGTATGTATAGCCACAACTAGAGCCCCGATGCAGTTAGTTACTGACATGAATGGATTGAATAGAGTTACCCTGCAGTGGGAAGGAGCCAAATACGTCGTTGAAACAACCCCAGCCAAGCCATATACAGGAAGTATCGAGGACCTTCTAAGCGTCCAAGCAAATATGAGAAAGAGGTATGGTATTTCCACTTCTTTGAGAATTGAATACTAATAGGAGTACAAGACGAGAAATAATCGACCGCTCTCTCGCCTCAAACCAACACACCGTCTCAATTGGCTCATTTCCTCGCGCCGGAATTGATGGCAAATGGACAACTCCTGAAGGACCGAACCGATCGAGCCATTCCCTTTGTACTCTTCCACGTTATAGAAGTCTCTTCGACAATGTCCGTGGTCGAAGGCAAAATCACCCGAAACCAACACACTATTGGATCTATCGGGATTTGCAAACGCCTACCTTGCCTCTAGGGGAGAAAGGCCCAGAATCCATTTGCTTGGATCACGTCGAGGTCGGCATGGGTAGCAGCAGCCTCCAAACGACCTTCCAGACATCGAATGAAGCCGAATGCCGTTGGTTATATGACCAGCTTATACCTCTTGCACCAGTCTTTCTCGCAATGACCGCCGCAGTTCCAATATGGAAGGGATATCTTGTTGACACGGATGTCAGGTGGCAGCGATTTGGGGATTTGGTAGATGACCGCCGACCAGAGGAGATGGAACATACAGTATGTCAACCAACCAACGTGCTCCAAACTGAAAAGACCAAAGCTGACAACATCCCTCGCAGCCTCCTCGCTGGACCTGTAATCGCACATATCTCTCACAGGAAAGACCTCCAGAAATGGAAAGCAACACATCCCTCCAACCAATGGACGAAACAATCAAACAAAGTCTTCTAGATGGAGACATGGACGAACAACTAGCAACACACTTTGCATCCATTCTCTCCCGCGACCCTCTCGTCTTAACTCAAGAAGATATGTGCCATTTCAACACATCAAATACAAAACTCTTCGAACTCCTACACGGCTGCACATGGCACGCGGTCCGCTTCAAACCACCCGTTTCGTACAGTGGACCAGGCTGGTGTATCGAATTCCGAACAATGGAAGCCCAACTCACAGACAAGGACAATGCAGCCTTTGCCATCTTCACATACCTACTTTCCAGGGCGATTGTGACTCTCCATCTGAACTTCTATATCCCAATTGATAAAGTGGGCGAGTCTATGGAGTTTGCAAATAAGCGCAATGCAGTCCTTGAAGAGCGGATGTGGTTCCGTCGGTCTGGGTGGTTGACGGATTCGGCTCATTTGGTCAGCTCAGCTCGTCCAATGTGCGAAGAGAAGGTCCAGTCTCGTGTTGATGGCGAGTATTATGCTCTCATGTCTGCTGATGAAATTTTCAATGGGGAATTGGGTCATACGGGCTTCCCTGGTTTGATTCCACTTGTGCGGTATTACCTTGATTACAGCAAAATGCCTGTGTCGGAACAGGAGAGGATATCGCCATATCTGGATGTCATCAGCAAACGTGCTAGTGGCGAGATGCCTACGCCGGCGTCTTGGATGAGAGAGTTTGTGCGCCAACACGGGGTTTATCAGCAGGATAGTTATGTTAGTGAGAGCGTGTGCTATGATATGATGAAAGAAATTGTTCGGATGAATGAAGAGCGAGAGTGACAGTGAGATGAGATGCATGGTTAGCACGCATTTTTCAAATTTACTGTAGACATTAATTTACTTAATTTGATCGGCATAATTGCTCGCAGCCCTCAGCCTCTCCCCATATCGCCACAGAATGAACGGAATAGGACATCCAATCACCAATGCCAGGAGTGCTAGGAGGGTATTGCCCCATCCATATCCAAGCGTTGCATACATCTCCGGACTGAATAGCGGGAACCCAAACCCAGTCAACCCTCGCACAATGTAGACAGCGCCATTGGCACTCGCTGCATACACAGGGAAGGTATCCAATAGATATGCACTAACACACTGGAAAATTATAGTGGCACCCATCAAAGGAAGCGCGATCCCAATGTCAGGCACGATCCAATGTGTCTTGTACTCCGCGCTCCAGCCGTACCAGAGCAAACCGATAGGGACTAGCAAGGAGGCTGGTACCATGATTGGCAGACGGAACTCTGGTTTGCCAACGCCGTTGTTCTTGGCTACCTGGTATCGGTAGACACGGTCGGTTCCAAAAGCACAGATTTGGGCTCCGATGAAGTACCCGCAACAGGGTGCGATGTAGTTGAGAGATCCGGTGCTGATTGCCATGTGGTATTGTTTTGTCCACAGATCTGAGAAACTGGAGAGGAGGAGGTAGACAATTCCATAGAGGTAGCCGTAGTAACATGCCAGAGCTTGGATGATTGGCTGCGTGCCGAGGAAGTATAGAGATCGGGAAATGGTGCGTCGATAGAGCTGGCCAATGGTTTCGTCTTTTTCATATGGTGTCTTCCATACTATGTTAAAGACTTCACCTTCCTGCCTTGCTTCTTGCATGATGGCATTCTTCTTTCGCAGAAGGAGAATGGGCGCGTAAGTCTCTCGCGCGGTGATAAGGCAAAGAAGAAGGAAAATCCCGGCAGCGATGGAAGTCGACCAGAATGCCCACCGCCAGGTAGTATAGTCTGCAATGAACCCGCCCACGAGAGGTCCAAGACATGATCCTAGGACAGGGCCTAGGCTAATCAAAGCCACGGGGAGACCTCGTTCCTCTTTGCGAAACACATCCCCGACCATGCTCGCGCCAACCTGGGACAGCATTAGATCTTGATCAGACGGCATAGAGAAATATAGAAATCTAGATTCAGACTTACAGCTAGCGATG
>ERZ1673737.909-NODE-909-length-32618-cov-6.562817_pt1 | contig 32618 bp, 29 predicted proteins | sample MGYA00580211_ERZ1673737 | MGnify/ENA primary metagenome ERZ1673737 (study PRJEB41218, sample SAMN15661789) | gut metagenome | host: Homo sapiens | place: Canada: London | collected 2015-08-20/2019-03-30 | study: EMG produced TPA metagenomics assembly of... | reverse complement strand
GTTCATTATTATTATAAAAGCTATAACTAAGACTTTGAATCTTTCGGCAAATTTGAATTTAAAACTTGTATGATAGTGAAATTTTTCCTAGTTTTTACTATTATTTAACTCAGAACACACACATAAAAATACTGGAGTTAGAAATGAACGATATCGGTTTAATTGGTTTAGGCGTAATGGGTAGCAATTTAGCTCTCAATATTGCCGATCACGGCTATAAGATTAGTGTATACAACTACACCCCAGATCTAGTCGAAAAATTTACCAAGGAAAACTCCCATGAAAATGCCTTTGCTTTCACTGATTTAAAGGAGTTTGTATCTTCTTTAAGTTTACCCCGCAAAATCATGATCATGGTTACCGCAGGCGCTGCCGTTGATTCTTGTATCAAGGCTTTAGTTCCTCTTTTAAATGCCGGCGATATCATCATGGATATGGGTAACTCCAATTATCAGGATTCTCGTCGTCGTACTGAAGAATTATCTAAATTAAATATCGACTTTATGGGTATCGGCGTCTCAGGTGGTGCAGCTGGTGCTCGTAATGGTCCTGCAATTATGCCTGGTGGTACCGCTGACGATTACAGCAAAGTAGGTCACATCTTAGAAGCCATTTCTGCTAAAGCATATGATGGAGCTCCTTGCTGTGCTCATATGGGTACTGATGGCGCTGGTCACTATGTCAAAATGGTTCACAACGGTATTGAATATGCCGATATGCAACTTATAGCCGAAACCTATTTACTCTTAAAGAACTTAGGCGGTCTTGATAATCAAGAAATTGCAAAGATCTTTAACCAATACAATCAAGGCAAACTGAAAAGCTATCTAATTGAAATTGCAGCAGACGTTCTTGCTCAAAAAAATCCTTTAGGCGAGGGTGAACTTATTGACTATATCACCGATAGTGCTGGACAAAAAGGCACTGGTAAATGGACCGCTATCTCAGCAATTGAACAAGGTGTAGATCTCAGCATGATCGATGCCGCTTGCAATGCTCGCTTTACCTCTTCTCATTTAAATGAGCGTTTAGAGCGTGCCCAACGCGAAGATAAGATCCCTACTTGCGGTAAAGTAAATATTGAAGATCTCGCTAAAACTATGGAAGATTGCCTATACCTATGCAAGATTGCCGCCTATGCCCAGGGTTTTGTCCACTATAAAGATGCCTCAGATACCTATGGCTGGAATTTAGATTTAGGTAAAATTGCAAAGATTTTCCGCGGTGGTTGCATCATTCAAGCTCGTTTCTTAGATACCATCACTAAAGCCTATGAAGAAAATAATCAATTAGTAAATCTTATGGATGCACCTTTCTTCAGAGAGCAAATCAAACTCTGCATAAATTCTGCAAGAAAAGTTTTAGTCGCAGCTGTTAGCGCTGGTATTCCTGTACCTGCCTTAAGTGCAGCTATTTCCTATATTGATGCTATGAACAGCGAATGTGTAGGTGCAAACATGATTCAAGGCTTAAGAGATTACTTCGGTGCTCATACTTTTATCTATAAAGGTCAGAGCTCAGCTATGCATCATGAATGGAAAAAGATGTTTTAAATCATACAAATAAAATAATTAAAAAAAATTTAAAAATTTTTTAATTTTTTTTGAACTTTTTGGATAAATGCCAGTCAAAGAAGTATATCGCAAAGATAACAGATTTCCTGTCTGACTTGTGCATATAAATCCAATTCTTTAAAAGCCCGGCTCCAAACAGCCGGGTATTTTTTTGCACAAAACTAAACTTTAGAAATTTTAAGACAAAAACCTGCACAAATAGAAGTTGAACCTAAAGCACATAAATTTCCTAAAGCTTTAGGATTGTGCTCTTCATCATAAACTACGCACATAAGAGCTCTCTCCCACAGAGGGATCTGATACTCACCCATAAGCTTCTTAAGTTCACGCGATCTATGTCTACTTACAGGCTTTAATTTCAGACTTCCTCGATAGTTAAAATCAAGATAAACCTTATTTGAATTTAAACTAAAAGCTAAAAGCTTATCTGAGCTCCTTTCTAAAGTATAAATAAAATCACCTAAATGTAGAGACTTACCTACCTCAAGTTCATATATACCTACAGGAGGTAAATTCACCTTAGGCACAATCACAAGATAGTCTAAATAGCGCTTTAAATACAGATAGTCATTAAGCTTTAGCGAAGCTTTAGTATCATGATCACTTTTACAAAAACGCAATGCTTGCTCAATACAGGCAAATTCTGGATTTAAATCTAAGTTTAAAACTAGAAATTTTCTTAAAAGACAAGTTGCTAAAGCAATATCATTGAGATCAAACTGCTTAAGGTCTAAGGCTTTATAAGTTCTAAAATTAACACAAGCTTTAGTATAAGCCTCATCTACGTAACGATCTGCAAGCTCGTGCTCTAAACTACATAAATAACTACTTCTTAAAATCGCTCTATCAATTCCTTCAAAACGCTCACGCAATAAAGGTAAGACCTTAAGACGAATAAAATTACGCTCAAACTTTAAATACGAATTTGAAATATCATAAACATAATCATATCCTAAAGCCTTCACTAACTCTTCAATTTGCTTTTTATGCAAATTAAGACAAGGTCTTACGATAGTTCCTCGTTTATCTATTAAAAACTCTTGCATGCCTGCCAGTCCTTCAGGACCTGAACCGCGTTTTAGAGCTAAGAGAAAATTTTCGACCTCATCATCAGCCTGATGACCTAACAGCAAAACACCGTCTTTTAAGTTTTCAAGTAAGGCCCTATAACGCTCATCTCGAGACACCGCTTCAGGAGAAAGGCCTTTGCCATAAACAATATTAAGTTTTGGGGTGATAAATTCATCTACCGCAACTCTTTGACAAAGCTTATAACAATGCTCAAGCCAGATAGGATCGTCAGCATCTAATCCATGAATACAATGCACCGCCACTACTTGGTATTGTGGATTTAGCTTGCGCATTTCAATGGCTAATAACAGAACTAAGGTAGAATCCGCCCCTCCAGAGAGGCCTACTACTAAGCGTTTTTGAGGAATGATTTTAGAGAATTTTTGGGCCATCTCCTCGAGTATGGCCCATGCTTTAGAACTTAACAATATCCGTAATGCATCAAACGGTTATAACGCTCATCGACAATCTTATCGACAGGTGAATTTAAGAGCTCCTTAATATCCGTTTCAATGCGCTCCTTTAATAATTTTGCCATCTCATCATAAGCGCGGTGAGCGCCACCTAAAGGCTCTTCGACAATATTATCGATAAGTTTCAACTCTTTTAAACGAGATGCAGTAATATTCATAGCCTCGGCAGCTAAGGAAGCTTTATCAGCACTCTTCCATAAAATAGAGGCACAGCCCTCTGGAGAGATTACAGAATAGGTTGAATATTGCAACATATTTACTCTGTCACCTACACCAATAGCTAAAGCGCCACCTGAACCACCTTCACCAATAACAGTACATACAATCGGCACTCTTAAATGAGACATAAGCTTTAAAGACTCGGCAATCGCACCAGCTTGAGATCTCTCCTCGGCACCTACTCCAGGATAAGCACCAGGAGTATCGATAAAGGTAACAATTGGCATATGGAAGCGCTCAGCTAATTGCATCAAGCGCATAGCTTTACGATAGCCCTCAGGACGAGGCATACCAAAATTACGTAAAGTACGCTCGCGAGTATCACGGCCTTTTTGATGACCTATAACCATAACAGGCATACCATTTAAACGCGCAATACCACCAATAATCGCCTTATCATCAGCAAAAGCACGATCGCCTGATAATTCATGGAAATCTGTAAACATGCGACTTATATAATCCAAAGTATAAGGACGCATAGGATGACGAGATAATTGGGAAATCTGCCAAGCACTTAAAGAAGAAAAAATCTTCGAAGTTAACTCCTTATTCTTCTTTTCAAGCTGATGCAGTTCCTTAGTCAAATCTAAATTAGAGCTGACATCCTCACTCAGACGCTTTAATTCTTCAATATGCGCCAATAGATCGGCTATCGGTTGCTCAAATTCTAAATAATTAATATTCATATTCATTTCCCAATTGAATCACCGCATTTCGGCTCAATTTACTACAATTCGTTATCAAATTCTATAGTAGTCTGTTGCAAAGACTCCAAACGTCTTTTGACTGGACCATAGCTACGTCTATAACAATCTAAGACCGGCAAGCGTTGCAATAAAGACAAATGCCCTGCTGTTGGATAACCTTTATGCTTGGCAAACTGATATTCAGGATATTGCTTATCAAGCTTAATAAGCTGTCGATCACGCTCAACTTTAGCTAAGATTGAGGCAGCAGAAATTTCCTTAACTAAGGAGTCGCCTTTAACTACTGCCATCATCGCTAATGGTAATTGTCCTGGAACTTTATTGCCATCAACTAACATAAGTTCACAGGCTTTATTCATATTTAAATAAGCTCGACGCATGGCTAACATCGAAGCTTGTAAAATATTTAGTTCATCAATTTCCTGAGGAGTACATTGACCAATGCCATAGCACAAAGCTCTTTCTTTGATTAGAATCTCTAAGGCCTCACGTTTTTTTGCACTAAGCTTTTTAGAATCATTAAGACCTTCAATTGGGCGATCTTTATCTAAAACTACACAAGCTGCCACCACATTACCCATTAAAGGTCCACGGCCAGCCTCATCTACACCGCAGACTAAATGTGTAGTTGGATCTAAAGGATATACCCAAGGCTCAAGTTCTTTTTTTTGCATAATAATTCCTAAAACTTAGGCTCGGTCTTATCTGTTGAGGTTTTTAAAGCACTAGTATCAGGAAGTGTTACCTCAGGCTCAATATTATTACGTTCACTAACAGCAGGAGAACTCTCTGCGTCTTCTTTATCTGAAAGGTTATTACCACATTGCTTGACTATATCTAAAATAGCTTGTGTAGCAATCTCATCAGAATTACAGCGAATCGCCTCGTGGATCTTATAAAACTCTTTTTTCATTAAGAGATTATCTGAGGTTAAGAGCTTTATCATTTCCTCAGTTAAAGCCTCAGCTGTACAATTTTCCTGAATAAATTCGCTAACTACCTTATGACCTGCGATTAAATTAGGTAAAGAAAAAGTATCTACCTTTAATAATTTTCTAGCTAAAGCGGCAGTTAAAGGATTAACTTTATAAGCCACACAGAAAGGCACTTTTGCTAAAGTCACTTCTAAAGCTACAGTACCCGAGGTCAACAAAATGGCATCACATGAGGCCATCATATCTATGGTGTTACCAACATAGATAGTCAAAGATAAATCAGGAGCATGTTCAAGCCAAGCATCTTTTAAAAGTTGTGCATGAGCGTAGCTTGGGACAGAAGATATAAACACAGTGTCTTTAAGTTTAGCCTTCACCATTCTGGCAGTTGCGGCATAAATGGGCAACATATTAGAAATAACGCCATAGCGACTACCTGGCAATATTCCCATAACCTTACCGTGAATAGGCTCTACACTGGTGCGGAAAAGATCTAATCTCTCCCTAGCGCTTTCCTGAGAGTTTTCCATAGGAATACTCTGAGCTAAGGTATGACCAACATAAACACATTTTACGTTTTGATTGTCATAAAAATTCTTTTCAAAAGGTAAAAGCGCCAAGACACAATCACAAGCTTTTCGGATTTTCTTCATTCGTCCTTCACGCCAAGCCCATACAGAAGGACTTACATAATGAACTGTAGGAATACCGGCAGCTCGCACACGCTTTTCTACGCTTAAATTAAAATCAGGTGCGTCAATACCAATCAAAACACAAGGACGCATAGATATGATTTTACGAGTAATTTTAGTTCTAATACTTAAAATTTTAGGTAAATGAACTAACACCTCTACTAAGCCCATTACCGCCAAATCATTCATATTAGCTTGGGAATTGAGGCCTAAAGAGATCATTTTAGGGCCACCAATACCTATAAATTGCGCCTGTGGGTCATGACGACGCAAGGCTTTCATAAGCCCTGCACCTAAGGTATCACCGGAGTTTTCTCCGGCGATCAATGCATATAGATGAGGATGATTTTTTTTGGTCATAACTATCGGATAATACCGCGACCGCTTTCTTTTAAGAAATCAACTAAGGGTACAACTTCAGGGAATTGAGCTGCTATTGGTTCAATTTGTTCAATAGCTTCCTCAATAGTCAAATGATGCTTATAAAGGATAACATAGGCCTTAAAAATAGCGCTAATAGCTTCCTTTGAAAAGCCTCGTCTTTGCAAACCAACTTTGTTAATACCAAAAGGTTTAGCATAATGACCGGCTGCCATAACATAAGGAGGGACATCCATATTTAAAGCAGCCATACCACCTATCATAGCATGACAACCAACGCGACCAAATTGATGAATAGCGGCTAAACCACCAAAAATTACATGATCACCGATAGTAACATGACCTGCTAAGGTAGCATTATTTGAAAAAATACAATGATTACCAATTAAACAATCATGAGCAACGTGAGTATTGACCATAAATAAATTATGGCTACCAACAGTGGTAGTTCCTCGGCCCTGAACTGTACCTCGGTGCATAGTACAATGCTCGCGAATTACGTTATCATCGCCAATTGTAAGAGTAGTTGGTTCTCCTTTGTATTTGAGATCCTGACAGGCCTCACCTATGGAACAAAACTGATAAATATGGTTGCGTTTACCAATCTCAGATGGACCACGGATCACCACAAAAGGCTCAATTACGCAATCATCGCCGATGCTAACCTCACCTTCAATAATCACATTTTCACGGATCACAACCCGCTCCCCTAATCGGACTTTATCTCCAATACGGGCTGAGGGATCAATCTTAAGGCTTGTATCGTTCACAAACGGCTCCTCTTTTTTTGAGGTTTATCAGTGCTTAGCACACATTAGATCGGCATGGCATACAACCTTACCATCTACAGTGGCTACTCCCTTGAAAGAAGCAATACCGCGTCTTTCTTTTAAATACTCAACATCAATTACAAGCTGATCTCCTGGAACTACCGGACGCTTGAAACGAGCATTATCAATAGCAGCAAAATAGTAGAGCTCACCTGGATTTGGTTTACCTACCATAGTGAAGGCTAAAACACCTGTGGCCTGAGCCATAGCTTCTAAAATCAATACACCTGGTAAAACTGGTTTACCTGGGAAATGGCCCTGGAAAAAAGGCTCATTAAAAGTTACATTCTTAATTGCCTTTAAGGTCTTATGTTCATCACTTATAGTATAGTCAACTACGCGATCAATCATTAAAAACGGATAACGATGCGGGAGTAAATCCATAATCCCTTCGATATCGATGGTATTAGCTGTCTTTATATTGTCAGTCACTGATTGCCCCCTTTTTTATTCTTTATTATTTTGTTCTGTTTTCTTTTGCAAACTCGCAACTTGTTCTTCTAAGTCTATAAGCTTGTGATACATTTCATTGATATGTAAGGTTCTAGCTGCAGTCAAACGCCATTCTTTATTAGTTTGCGCCGGAATACCTGATGAATAAATACCTGGTTTATCGATTGAACGCATCACCATACACATACCACTTATGGTTGTACCATCACAAATGGAAATATGTCCATTGAATACTGAAGTACCACCAATAATACAGTATTTACCTATGGTTACTGAACCTGCAAAAGTAGTTCCACCAGCAACTGCTGTACCAAAACCAATATGAACGTTATGTGCAATTTGGCATAGGTTATCGATAATAACATTATCTTCAATTACAGTATCATCTAAAGCGCCACGATCGATACAAGTACAAGCTCCGATCTCAACGTGAGAACCTATTACAACTCTGCCAGTCTGCGGAATCTTAACCCAAATACCACGTTCATTAGCATAACCAAAGCCATCACCGCCAATAACTGTACCTGATTGAATTAAACAATCATCGCCTATCACACAATCATGATAAACACTAACATTTGGATAAAGCTTAGTATTATTGCCAATCTTTGCATTAGGGCCAATTACGACATTTGCACCTAATTGTACATTATCACCAATCACAGCCCCTTTTTGAACATATACATGTGGGGCCAAGCTCACATTCTCACCTAAAATTGCCCCCTCTTCTACTATTGCGGTAGGATGAATATTAGAGCAAATTCTAGGTGTAGTATCTAAAAGCTGGGCGACCTTAGCAAAACCAACATAAGGATCGTTCATTACAAGAACATTGCCTTTACAATGCTCAAGGTCGTTTTCTTTTACAATCACAGCTGAAGCTTTAGAATTTACAAGTAAATGGCGATATTTAGGATCAGTCAAAAAGCTAATTTCACCTTCACAGGCCGTCTTTAAATTAGCTACTGCTTTAATCTCAACCTCGCCATCGCCATAAAGCTTTGCATCAAGCTTTGAGGCAATATCTTTTAATAGCATTATTTCTTATCCTGACCCTTAGCATTCTTCATGCTCTTAACTCTAGCAATAACTTCCTGAGAAATATCAGCTGCATTGGTAGCATAAGCAACAGCTTCTCCACGCAAAACAATCTGCAGACCTCTTTCCTTAGCTACAGTATCAATTGCGCTTTGAACTAAACGACCTAATTTTATATTTTCTTCTTGAATACGCTTGCGCTGATCTTCCTGGAAGGCCTGAGCTTTTAACTGATAATCAGCTCGCAATTGAGCGAGTTTTCTCTGAGCATCAATCTGCTTTTGGCCTTGCAATTTGGAGATTTCGCCTTCAAGCTTTTGGCCTTCCTGTTCAATCTTCAAAATTTCCTGCTGACGCGGAGCAAATTCTTTTTGTAAATTAGCAGTAGTGTCCTTTGCCTGCGGGATCTCATTCATCACAAACGGAATATTAACAGCAGCTATGCTTAAGGACTGAGATTTAGCATCTGCAGCCATAGCACCATTAACACTAACTAAAGCAGTCAGAACAGAAGCTAAAACTAATTTTTTCAACATTTTTATTATCTCCGACTTAATTAAAAGGTACTACCGATATTGAAATTGAAGACCTGTGTACTATCGCCATCACGCTCTTTTATGGCCTTAGATAAGGAGAATGACATAGGTCCAATCGGTGATATCCAAACTAAAGAGACACCTGCTGAGGCGCGATATTCACTAGCATTTGAGTAATCAACAGAGTAATCACCGCCCTTAGTGTCCCAAAGACTACCTGCATCAAAGAAGATAGAGGTACGAACCTGATTCTTATACGCCTCAGAAACAAGAGGTGCTGGCATAAAGAACTCAACAGATCCTGTCCAAAAAGCGTTACCACCTACAGACTCATCTGAAGCATAAGATCCATTTTTGCCATAGTAAATAGCACGCGGACCGATGGAATTATGATCAAAACCGCGCAACCATTCACTACTACCTAAATAGAAGTTTTCAAAGAAAGGTAGAATCTGATCGACTCCATTTTTAGTGCCATAACCGTCACCATAACCGACCCTACCACGTACTGAGAAAATATAATTATGGAAGGTATCAAGAGGGAAATAGTGATAGCTCTCTGCAGTGAGTTTATAAAATTGTAAATCAGAACCTGGTACAGAGGCATCTAATTTGAATACCTGACGATTGCCATCGGTTGGAAATACTGAACGGTCAAGATTATTATGAGTTAAAGTAATACCTGCTTTATAGTTGATATAGTCACCTTTGCGACCATTATCTCCATACTGAGCCCAGAATCTATCTGCCTGCTCAAAAGGGTTGCCATTACTTTCAATCTCATTACGCTCAATGCCTAAAGAGTAATTAACTGACCAAGTCTCGCTTATAGGATAACCTGAATTTACGTAGAAACCTAAAGTATCGTTATTGTAATCAACAACATCACCATCCTCATCGGCTTCATAAGAATCATAGAATACTCGAGCACCTAAGCTTACATTATCAACTGTAAAATATGGATCTGTGTAACCTAATTCCATATGTTTACGATAATCGTTTTCATAAGCAGAGATTACACCACGAGTACCCCAACCAAAAAGATTGCTCTGCGAAATACTTGCCTGTAATAATAAACCTGAGTCTGAACCAAATCCAACACCACCGGCAATAGCTCCTGTAGGTTGTTCTTTCACATTGACATTGAGATTTACAGTATCAGCTCCGCCTGCTTTTTGTTCTTGAATATCTACAGCTTCAAAAAAGCCGGTACGATTTAAACGAGCTTTAGATAGATCTACAGCTTCTGAGGATAACCAGCTACCATCCATCTGACGTATTTCACGACGAATTACAGTATCGTTAGTGGTCGTATTTCCAGATACTAAAACCTGAGAGACATAGACTCGTGAACCCGGATCTATATTAAACTGCACATCAACGGTCTTATCTTTATCATTAAAAATTGGATAGGCTTTTACATTAGAGTTAGCATAACCAAATTTTCCTAAAACATCCTTAAGAGCGCTTTCAGTATCTATAATATTTCTTTGACTATAAATTTGGCCTTCTTCAATGGCAATAGCTTGATTTAATTCATTTTCATATTTAAGAGTATTACCACGCAATTGAGCTTTATTGATACGATATTGCTCACCTTCTTTAATGGCAATAGTCAAATAGATACCCTTACGATCAGGGGTCATCTCTACAGAGGTCGAATCAATCTTAAAATTGACATAGCCTCTATCCATATAATAAGAACGTAAAGACTCTAAATCTGCACGAAACTTTGTAGAATCATATTGCTGTGAGGACATAAAATTCCACCACGGCACATCATCACGCAACTGCATTTGAGCTAGAAGAACATCTTCATCAAAAGCTTGATTTCCAACAATATTTATCTGCTTAATTTCAGCAGCTACACCTTCAGTAAACTCAAATTTAACATTAGCTCGATTTCTAGGCAGATTAGTAATAACTACATTAACCTTAGCCTGATACATTCCTGCACTGTGATAAAAATCCTCTAATGATTGCTTAATCTGAGAAAGTTTTTCCACATTTAAAGGCTCACCAGCTCGCAATCCCTGATCTTCAACAACTTTTCTTAAGTTGTCATCTGCCATCTGAGAATTACCAGAAAAATCAACCTCACCTATAGTTGGTCTTTCGACAACATCTACGATAAAGGTATTGCCATCCATAGATAAAGACACTCTGTCAAAATCTCCGGTTGCATATAATTGCTTCATGGCCTGAGATGTAGCTTCTTGAGTTACAACATCACCCTCTCTAATAGGTAAAGCTAATAACACCGCACCTTTAGCAATACGGTTTAAGCCACGGATCTGTATATTATCTACTATAGGTCCAGAAGCTGCTTGAGCATTTGCAGATAAAACCATGCTCATACTTAAAAATAGGGCACTAAGTACCGCCGTATTTTTCTTTAAGCTTAGATGTTTCATAAGTGATTATTCCAAAACACAAAATCCGTTTTATAAACCTTTAATATCATTGAAAACAGCGAACATCATCAATGCAATTAAAATAGCAAAACCTATCGAGGTCAAAAAATATTGTACTCGAGGTGAAGGAGGATGATGCATTATAGCCTCATAGCATAAAAATAATAACTGTCCGCCGTCTAAAACTGGAATCGGCAATAAATTAAAGATACCTAAGTTTACACTAATAGTCGCTAAAAAACTTATAAAGAATATCAAGCCGATGTCTGCGCTCTGTCCCGCTCCCTTTGCAATTGAGATAGGTCCTGAAAGATTATCTGCAGAAATACTACCACTTATAAGCTTAGATGCCGAGACTGCCACTAATTTAGACATATCATAAGTATCGTTTAAAGCTTTAAAGAAAGCTTCAACTGGAGAGTATTTAACATTAGTTACTAAATTGGGAATGCTCTCAACGCCAACACCGACACCGATGAATGGTACAGATTTAGCTTGACGTTTATCATAGCGCATAATTGGGGTTACTTGAGCGGCATAAATCTTTCCTGAGCGCTTAATAGCCAAATTTAAGACTTCGCCAGAACTTTTAGCAATATTATCAGCGACTCGATACCAAGAATCAGTTTTAACTCCATTAACCTCAACAATGCTGTCTCCTTGGCGAATACCAGCCTTATAAGCTGCACCATTAGGATCAACATAGGTTAAAACATTTGCAATCTTGCCATTGCAAGGACGAATTCCTAAGCTCTCCAAAGGACTTTGATGCTGATTTACCTCTAAACTCTGCATTGAGAGATTTAAAATACGGTCCTCATCTGCACCAATATTACCACTTACCGTAAAGTTTACATGGTCGTTAGTGCCTGCATAAGGAATGAGGTTTATGACGACATCTGACCACGAATTAACCTCTTTACCAGCAACACTTTTAATCAAATCATAGTTTTTTAATGTTGCTAAATCAGCCTCAGATGATGGAATAACGTCACCAACTACAGGCTTTATAACATTTACTCCGCTAATATTGATAAAAGTATAAAGAATTACCGCCAATAAAATATTAAATAAAGGACCTGCACCAATTACAAAACCGCGCTGTAACAGAGACTTAGATTGAAATGATTGTTTGTCGTGATTAACTTCCTCTTGAACATTTTCCCCTAGCATTTTAACATAGCCACCTAAAGGAATAGCCGAGAGTGCATATTCACAACCATCTTTACCGCGACGTTGAAATAAAATTGGACCAAAGCCTATAGAAAAGCGTAATACCTTAATTTTACATAAACGAGCTGCTACAAAATGACCAAACTCATGTACAAAGATCAGAATGGTCAGTGCCAGTAAAAAGAAAAATACATTCCAAAGCGTACTAAACATCAAAGCTCCGCAATCATATTACGAGCACATTGGCGAGCTTTAACATCTAAATTAAATACTTCCTCTAAACAAGCAATCTTAGAACGCTCTATAGTATTTAAAGCATGTTCAACTACTTGAGCAATTTGTAAATAACCAATTCTGCCATTTAAAAAGTTAGCTACAGCGACTTCATTTGCTGCATTTAAAACGATAGTAGCACTTTGTCCTTCTTTGCAAGCTTCCATAGCTAAAGCTAAACAAGGATAACGGTTGAAGTCTGGAGCCTCAAAGCTTAAATTACCATGCTTAACAAAATCAAAATCAGCTGTTCCTGACACAATTCTCTCAGGGAAACCTAAGGCTACAGCTATCGGGGTCTTCATATCAGGACTTCCTAACTGAGCTAAAACCGCACCATCGCAATAACTTACCATTGAGTGTACTACAGATTGCGGATGAATTAAGACCTCAATTTCATTGAAAGCAGCATTAAACAGATAGCGAGCCTCGATAAATTCCAATCCTTTATTCATCATGGTAGCTGAATCAACTGAAATCTTTGGTCCCATAGACCAATTAGGATGATTAATGGCCATCTTTACATCAACATGAGCCAATTCTTCAAAACTCTTTAATCTAAAAGGTCCCCCAGAGCCTGTAAGCAAGATCTTCTTAACACCATGCTTTTTTAAATCACAGCTACCTAAAGAGGACTGTACCTCATAAGGTAGACATTGAAAAATAGCACTGTGTTCACTATCTACAGGTAATACTTTAGCGTGATGTTTATGTAATTGTTCAAAGAATAAGGCACCAGTCATCACTAAAGCTTCTTTATTAGCTAAAGCTATAATACAGCCAGTTTTTACAGCAGCCATTACAGGTCTAAGACCAGCTGCGCCAACGATAGCTGCAACAACGATCGGTGCTTCACCATCTCCAGCAATTTCAATTATGCCATCTTCGCCTTCAAGTACTTCTGCATATAGTTTTTCATCTTGTAGACGACGTTTTAAAACTCTAGCAGCTTCAATCTTTGCCATCGCCACACGCTGCGGATGAAACTCACGGACAATTTCGACCATTTTTTCTACAGAAGCTGAAGCCACAGCCGCATGTAAAGAAAACAACTCCGGATGTTGTCTTATAACCTCAAGAGTACTGCTGCCGATAGATCCGGTAGCTCCTAGCAACGTGATCTTACGCATTTAGAATAAATCTCCACTTATAAGCATACTTACAGTCAAGAACATTGGGATTGCGGCCAATTGAGAGTCGATTCTATCAAGCATTCCTCCATGACCTGGGAAGATCTTTCCTGAATCTTTTATATTTACCAAACGTTTAAACATACTCTCAACTAAGTCACCGATTACAGAAAACACAATCGCCACTGGAGCTGCAATTAAAAGAGCAACAAGATTATCTCCGTAATTGCCAAAACAACCTATTCTATAGAATATGATCATCGCAATGAAAGCTGTCAATAAGCCTCCGGCTAAGCCTTCCATGGTTTTTTTCGGGCTAACTCTAGGAAGCATTGGTGTTTTTCCCAAGAAGCGTCCTGTAAAATAAGCGCCACTATCTGCACACCATACTAAAGCCATTACAGCTAAAACCAAGTAGGCACCAGATAACATATCGCTTTGATAATTATGAGATCTTAAAACCAAAAGGCCTGCTAAAAAAGGAAGGAGCATCAAAATACCCAAAACTGTATTTAAAATTTTGTATTGATGCCAGGCAGTATCATGAGGAAATTTAACTAATAAAGGTAAGGATGTAATCCAAACTACCACTCCTGAGGCAATTATATATTTAACTACAGCTGGAATAGTAGCTTCAATATATAAACCAGGAGGAGCTATATAAAATAATACACTTGCAGCTAGCATCGCAACAAAAGTAAAAGGGATTTTAGATTTATAACCTAAAAGCGGGCCCATTTCGTAGGCACCTACCATATAAATAAATAAAGCACCTAATGTAAAAATTGGATAGGAGGCCATAAATAGCCAGGCTAAAACCGCAGCAATCAAAACTATGCCGGTTATAATTCTAGTTAGCATGAGCTGTCCTTATTTTGAATCTGTGCAGAAGTCATCCCAAATCTACGTTCGCGATGGCCATAAAATTCTAAGGCTATATCTAGATCGGTCTCGTCAAAATCAGGCCAGAGTTTATCTGTAACATAAATTTCACTATAAGATGCCTGATAGAGTAAGAAATTACTCAAACGATGTTCTCCGCCTGTACGAATCAACAGGTCTACGTCATCTTTGACAATCAAATATTTTTTAAAAATATTTTCATCTAGATTTTCTTTATCAAGCTTTCCCGAGGCAATATCCTCATATATAGCTTGACTTGCCTGCAAAATATCCCAACGACCGCCATAATTTGCAGCAATATTTAATTCCATAGTAGTCCCAGAAGCAGTTAGGGATTCTACTTTGGCGATGGATCGTTGTAGGCTTTCTGAAAAACGACTGACATCTCCCACAATTCGGGTTTTAATGCCATTTTCTTGCAAAGATTTGCTTTCTTTTTTTAAGGTTCCGGCAAATAAAGTCATCAGGGCTTGGACCTCATATGAGGGTCTTTTCCAGTTTTCACTAGAAAAAGCAAAGAGGGTCAAGACTTTTATACCACGCGTGGCAGCAGATTTAATAATACGCTCTACAGCTACAGCTCCACGTTGATGACCACGAACACGATTGAGACCTTGATTTTGGGCCCAACGTCCGTTTCCATCCATGATAATTGCCAGATGGCGGGGGACCTTTGTGGACCCCGCCCAAGAGATCTTATCCATTAGGAGAAGATTAGATTTCCATGAGTTCTTTTTGCTTGGCTGCTAAGACTTCTTCTGTCTTCTTTACACAAGCATCAGTCATCTTCTGGATCTGCTCCTCACCACGGCGCTGATCGTCCTCAGAGATTTCCTTGTTCTTCTGTAACTCTTTTAAGTCTGCATTAGCATCGCGACGAATATTGCGGATTTCGACCTTAGTCTGTTCCACTTCACCCTTAACGATCTTAACTAAATCCTTACGACGCTCTTCAGTTAAAGGAGGTAAAGGAACACGGATCTCAGTACCGGCTACTACTGGATTTAAGCCTAAATCAGACTTCTGAATAGCGCGTTCAACTTCCTTGATAGCGTTACGGTCAAATACAGAGAGCTTTAAGGTACGGGCATCCTCAACATTGATAGAAGCTACCTGACGTAAAGGAGTCAAAGAACCATAATAATCAACCATGATAGGATCTAAAAGACCAGGCTGAGCACGGCCAGTACGGATCTTAGCTAAGCGATTATCTAAGGCGCTTAAGGCCTTATTCATACGGTTTTCGGCATCTGTTTTGATTTCGTTTAACATAGGCTTTATTCCTTAATCTGCAACCACAGTACCTTCATCTTCGCCTAAAGCGGCTTTCATAAAGGCACCTGGTTTATTCATAGAAAATACTCGGATCGGCATATGATGCTCTGAGGCAAGAGCAAAGGCTGTAAGATCCATTACCTTAAGATCTCTTTCAATAACTTCTTTAAAAGAAAGTCTATCAAAACGAGAGGCAGTAGGATCCTTCATCGGATCGGCAGTATAAACACCGTCAACCTTAGTAGCCTTTAAAACCTCAGTACACTGCAATTCGATGGCTCTTAAAACAGCCGCAGTATCTGTGGTAAAGAAAGGGGCTCCTGTACCACCAGCTACGATCAAGGATGAGCCTTGATCTAAAAGCTTACGGCCTTCAGAAGCAGAATACTGATTAGTGATTGAAGGGATGCCATAGGCGCTCATTAGCACACAGCTACCACCTTGACGATTTAATTCCTCGCGCATAGCGAGTCCATTCATCACAGTAGCAAGCATTCCCATCTGATCGCCAGCGACTCGGTCAAAACCAGCCTTTTGTAAAGCTGCACCGCGGAAAATATTACCACCACCTATAACCAATACAGTCTGAACTCCAGCTAATTGGACTTCACGAATAGCTTTAGCAGTAGCACCTAAGATCTGCGGATCAATACCAAACTCGCCGTCACCACCTAATGCTTCGCCAGATATTTTAAGTAAAATACGACGTTTTTTTATCTCAGCTGTCATATGCCGGCCGTCCATTATTTCTTGGCAGCAGCCATCTGAGCCTGAACTTCAGCAGCAAAGTCCTGAGTCTTCTTCTCGATACCCTCACCAACCTCTAAACGGATAAAGGAAACAGCATCAGCACCGTGCTCCTTTAACATCTGACCTACAGAGATTTCAGGATTCATAACGAAAGGCTGACCGGTAAGAGAGATTTCGCCGGTGAACTTATTCATACGGCCTTCAACCATCTTCTCAGCAATGTTCTGTGGCTTGCCAGACTTCATAGCGATTTCGATTTGTAAGTTGCGCTCGTGCTCAACAACTTCAGCAGCAACATCCTCAGGCTTAACAAACTGAGGCTTAGAAGCACAAACGTGCATTGCAACGTGCTTAGCAACTTCCTCGTTGCCACCATTTAAGACAACGACAACACCAATACGGTTGTTAGAGTGTAAGTAAACACCTAAAGTCTGATTATCAGAGGCCTCAACTAAAGCGCAACGACGTAATTGGAGGTTCTCACCAATCTTACCAACTAAAGCGGTTAAAGCATCAGCCATGGTAACGCCATCGCAAACAGTGTTCTTTAAAGCTTCGATATCAGAGCAATTGTTGTCTAAGCAAACCTTAGCAGCTTTCTTAGCAAATTCAACGAATTCAGCATTCTTAGCAGCAAAGTCAGTCTCAGAGTTAACCTCAACTAAAGCAACCTTATTACCCTCAGAAGCAATAGCAATTAAGCCTTCAGCTGCAGTACGACCAGCCTTTTTAGCGGCCTTAACGGCACCACTCTTACGCATTGCGTCAATAGCAGCATCCATGTCACCATTAGCAGCAACTAAAGCCTTTTTGCAATCCATCATACCGGCACCAGTGGCGTCGCGCAATTCTTTAACCATAGCAGCAGTTACGTTTGCCATGTTGTTTATTCCTCTTGTAAAGCTAGATTCTCAAAAGGCCGGATATACCGGCCTTTTTACTATAATTAAGGTCAAATAACATTAACCTTAGAAATTATTCGGCCTTAGGAGCCTCTTCTGCGGCAGTTGCCTCAGCAGCCTTCTGGGCCTCAGCCTGAGCACGAGCCTCGGTTTCTTCACGAACCATCTCGGCACGGGCAGCGTTAACAGTCTCAGTAACGCCCTTTAAGTATAAGTCAACAGCGCGGATAGCGTCGTCGTTACCCGGAATAACATAATTTACGCCATCAGGATTAGAGTTAGTATCAACAACGGCAACAACCGGAATACCCAGATTGTTAGCTTCTTTGATAGCTAAGTGCTCAACTTCAGCGTCGATTACGAATAAAGCGTCAGGTAAACCGCCCATCTCTTTAATACCGCCTAAAGAACGATTGAGTTTCTCTAACTCACGAGTACGTAAGAGAGCCTCTTTCTTAGTCAGTTTGTCAAAAGTACCGTCCTGAGACTGAGCCTCGAGGTCCTTAAGACGCTTGATGGACTGACGAACAGTCTTCCAGTTAGTGAGCATACCGCCTAACCAACGGTGATCAACATAGAATTGACCGCAGGAAACGGCAGCCGGACCAATCTTATCGCAAGCTGCACGCTTGGTGCCTACGAATAAGATCTTACCCTTATGAGCGACAGTGCTGCTTAAGAAATTTAAAGCATCATCAAAGTTCTCAACGGTCTTCTCTAAATTGATGATATGAATACCATTACGAGCACCAAAGATGTATTGCTTCATCTTAGGATTCCAGTAACGGGTTTGGTGACCGAAGTGAACGCCTGCTTCGAGCATATCGCGCATAGAAATGGTTGACATTTAAAATACCTCAAAAATAGGGTTAAGCCTCCACTGCCCATATCATTCCACCATTTAACTGGCACCCAGAACAATATTGCAAAAGACAGTGTGTGTTTTCTTAACAAAAAAGATTAAAAGATTTGCCTTTGTATAGGTCACACAAAGGCAATACATTTTAGCATGGATTGTCAATTTTTTTATCATCAATCTAAGAAAATATCTTGGCTTTGACATCCTTTCTGATTAAAGCTGAAACGTTCCTGGCAACAGCCTTAGAAACTATCAAAGGCGAGGTGCTTAAATGGGGCATTGTTGTGATTCTTTTCACAGACTATTTAGACAAATTCCTAATTTAGGTTTAGTCTTTTAGACAGCATCTGCTTACACATCCCCCCAATATTGAGTATCAAATTAGTAGCCAAATTATGGAGAAATCCCCTATATAGCCTTCCCTATTGTGCCTAAATTTTGATAACAGATCTCTAATCTTAATTATTTGCAAATACCTTGAACAGTAAAACACTCCTGACTGAAACACTATAGCCATACATTAAAACTTGGAATTTTGCGCTCCCATGTTTTAGCCATTGCTCTATTTAATTTTTAAATACAGATATTTTTTTGCAAAAAAAAGTAAGTAAAAAATGCGTGATAGAATAGACAAATCTAAAAATAAACCCATAAATACATCTCCTTAAGCTTAATCTTTTTAAGATTAAGAGCTTTAATCTCAATCTAAGTAGATAAATTTAGAAGGAACAAATAATGGATATTTCTCTAAAGTCACCAAGTGAAATAGAAAAAATGCGTCTTGTAGGTGATTTAACTGCCAAAGTTTTAGAAATGATTACTCCCTATGTTGTACCTGGAGTCAATACAGCTGAACTTGATGACAGAATGCTTGAATATATCGAAAAAGACCTTCATGCAGAATCTGCTGATTTAGGCTATCAAGGCTACCCGCGAGCTACATGTATAAGTATCAATGAAGTAGTCTGCCATGGAATTCCATCTGAGCACACAAAATTACGCGATGGAGATATCGTAAATATTGATGTCACAGTTAGAAAAGATCATTACCACGGCGACAGCTCATGCATGTACTTTGTCGGTAATGTCGCTCCCCGATGCCGCGACTTATGTAAATGTGCTCAAGAATCTATGTATGAAGCTATCAAGACCGTACGTCCTGGCAGTAACTTAACTGAAGTCGGCGCAGCCATTCAAAGAGTTGCTGACAAATATCGTTTCTCAATTGTACGTGACTACTGCGGACATGGTATAGGATCAGGCTTCCACGAAGAGCCTCAAGTTTTACATTATAAAAATAACTTTGATCTGCTCTTAGAAGAAGGTATGTGCTTTACAATTGAACCTATGATCAATGCTGGTACCTGGAAGTGCCGTACAAGCCGCAAGGACGGATGGACTGTCACTACCGCAGATAAGCAACCTTCAGCTCAATATGAGCATACTTTGCTTGTAACTCATGACGGTGTTGAGATTTTAACTTTACGCCAAAACGAAGATTTTCCACGTATTATTAAGCACTAAAATGTATGAAGTCATTGCAGTTCCACGTAAAATCAATAACTTATCTTTAAAAGCTTTTAGCTACGAAGATGAGGAACTTTTCTCTATAAAAAGTGGGCGTGAACTTGTTAAACGCTATAAAGATTATCAAATACAGGCCTTTAAAAGTGGCATAGAAGTCGAGACTTTACTTAAAGCCCATGCAAAGTCTATTGATAATGCTCTATATAAATTATTTTCTCATTTTGCTTTAGACAAGGCTTCAGGATTATGTCTTGTTGCTGTTGGTGGTTACGGACGAGAAGAACAATTTATAGGCTCAGATATTGACCTGTTAATCGCCTATGACAAGGATCCCCTTGCTGAGGAAACTCAAGAGAATATTGGAAAATTTATTTCCTATCTATGGGATTTAAAACTTGATTTGGGAACCTCAGTACGATCTATTGCAGAAACAGTATTAGAGGCTCGTAAAGATATTACTATCAAGACTAATTTGCTTGAAAAGCATTTTATCTGTGGAGATCTCAATACCTATAAGAATCTATGTAATGCTCTTGAGCATGATGATTTTTGGGATGCAGGAAAATTTCTACAAGGCAAAATTGAAGAACAAAAAGAACGTTATCACCATTATCGCGATACGGTCTATTCAATAGAACCTGATGTAAAAAATAATCCTGGTGGTTTACGTGATCTGCAATTGATGCAATGGATAGCCATTGTTAAATTTAAGGCATTAACTCCTAAGCAAATGCAAGAAGTAGGTCTAATCACATCTTCTGAGCTTGATGAATATATCGCTTGTAGAGATTTCCTTTGGAATATGCGCTTTGCTTTACATTGCAACTGCAATGGTGCTCATAACAATCGCTTAACATTAGATATTCAAAAGGCGGTAGCCTCTGCCTTAAATTATGGAGATGATGGTAATCTTCCGGTTGAACAAATGATGCGCGCGCTCTTTAGAACCTTTAGACGCGTTAGAGAATTAAATGCCATTGTCCTGCAACAATCTGAATTACTGATTGAGGGACATATTGGCGAAAATTATCAAGAACCAGTATTTTTAGATAGCAATTTTGTTAAACGTGGCGACTTTATTGATATTATCGATCATGAACTCTTCAAATACGATCCGCCTAAACTTTTATCTTTATTTTTAATCATTGCCAGTTATAACGAAATTAAAGATATTCATGTTAATTGCCTAAGAGCCTTACGCGAAAGTCGTCGAAATTTTAAACACTATCTTATTGAAAATCCTGAGTGTCGTAAACTTTTTAAAAAACTTTTAAGCCTACCTAAAGCTGTTGAACACTCTCTACCTTTAATGCACGAAACTCGAGTGCTCTCAGCCTATATGCCACAATGGGAACGTATTGAAGGTTTAACCCAATTTGATATGTTTCATTTATTTAGTGTTGATGAGCATACAATTCGTGTTCTCAATAACTTTGCCACACTATGCGAATCTAAAGATCCAATTTTTGCCTTGTTTAAAAATATATATAAACGTTTAGAAAGGCCTGATCTTTTGACTTTAGTAGCCCTTTTACATGACATTGGCAAAGGTTGTGGCGGACATCATGCTGATATTGGTGCTTTTGAAGCAGAAAATTTCTGTCAATTGCATGGTTATTCAACATATGAAACTGCCATGGTGTCATGGACTATCAAATCGCACTTGCTCTTCTCAACCACTGCTACCCGTCGTGATATAACTGATCCGGAAGTAGTCATGAGCTTTGCAAGGCTTTGTAAAGATGAGGAGCATTTAAATATGCTCTATTGTCTGACTGTTGCTGATATCTGCGCTACTAATGATCGTGAATGGTCCTCCTGGAAAGAAACTATTTTTAGACAGCTCTATCACTCCACCAGACAAGCTTTAAATCAAAGCGATGCTGATATCACAAGACAGCAAGCCATTATGGTACACAACACCCAAAGAAGTGTGCGCAAAATTGCCCGAGATTGCTCTCATGCCGATCTTGATCGCTATCTGTCTCAATTCCCTGCCACCTATTTCATCCACTATCGCCCAGATGAAATTGCTTGGCATGCACGAAATATCTTACGTTTCAATGATTTAGAAAAACCTTTAATTCTCTTTGCTCAAAATCCTAATATCGGAACTGAGCTTTTAATTTTCTTTAGAAGTAACTCTCCTGTTTTTTTTGGCAAAATTGTCTACGCGATGGCGATGAAACGTCTAAATGTGCTCAGTGCACAGATTTTTTTGACCCATAATGGACATATTCTCTGCACCATAAAGTTCCAAAACCAAAAAGGTCAACAGGTCGATAATGACCGTTTATACAGTCTAAGAAAGACCATCCTAGATGGGCTCAAAAACAGCACTCCTTTGCAGGATTTACCTAAAGTTTCGTGTTCTTTATTTAACGTTCCAACTAAGATTTCTTATCTCAAAAATCACGGTTCAAAACAGACCTCTATAGAAATTTCTACTCTTGACAGTCCTGGTCTTCTGGCTAAGATTGGCATTACACTTGGTAATTGTAATTGTTTAATTTCAGCTGCTCGTATAGCTACTACAGGTGAGAGAGCTGATGATTTTTTTGCAGTTACTGATATTAACGGTTTACCCTTAGATGAAAAACAGCAAGAACTTTTATCATCTGCTTTGTACAAAGCTTTAGAGGGAAATAATACTGATGCTAATTGAGGAAGATTATTATGTCACAGGAGAGCTTACAAACACTTATCGAAAGCGCCTTTGAAGAGCGCGCACAACTTAACTCTAAGACTGCCAGCGCTGAGATCAAAGAAGCTGTTGAAACAGTTATTGATGGTCTTGATAGAGGTTCTTTCCGCGTTGCAGAGAAAATTGATGGTAGCTGGGTTACTCATCAATGGATAAAAAAAGCTGTTTTATTATCGTTTAAAATTCATGATAGTACTCTCATAGAAGGCCCTGATTGTGCTTATTTTGATAAAGTTCCATTAAAATTCCAAGGTTATAACGCTGAACGTTTTTTAAACGAGGGTATCCGTGCTTGCCCAGGTTGCGTGGTCAGACGTGGCTCTTACTTAGAAAACGGAGTTATCTTATTACCATCTTTTGTAAATATTGGTGCTCACATAGGCTCTGGTACTATGGTTGATACCTGGGCAACTGTTGGTTCTTGTGCTCAAGTTGGCCGTAATGTACATATTGCAGGCGGTGCTGGAATCGGTGGTGTATTAGAGCCTGTTCAAGCAGGTCCTACCATTATTGAAGATAACGTCTTTATTGGTGCTCGTTCAGAAGTTGTTGAAGGCGTAATCGTAGGCGAAGGCTCGGTTATTTCTATGGGTGTATTCTTAGGCAAATCTACCCGTATTTATGATCGTACTACAGGCGAGATCTCCTATGGCTATATTCCTCCTCACTCTGTAGTAGTTGCAGGCAACCTTCCATCTAAAGATGGTAAGTACTCACTTTATACTGCTATTATCGTCAAGCATGTTGATGAAAAGACCAGATCTAAAGTAGGTCTTAACGAGCTTTTACGTCAAGCTCAGGAAGAGATCCACAACTAAAGCTAAGCCACCTGCAGTTTAAAACTGCAGATGGTTTCTAATTTAGATCCTCACGCTCTAAACTTTCATCTGGGAGCTCTTCGCGATCATATGGGAAATTTAGAAGAGCATTGGTCTGGGCTACAATAGCCATCCCCTTAACAAAGCCAGCTCGCCACGGCAATACTTTGCCCCGCTTAACTAAATTGTCTACATATATACTTAGATTCTTGTAATAATTTTGCCACAACTTATCTAATTGTCTTAAAGTTTTAGCATCCTCAGCACTCACCTCAGCAATAGCATCGATACGATTTTGTAACTCTTGAACATAGATATCGTAAGCTTTTTTAGATTCATACTTACAAATATCATCATCTTGACTAGATAAGCACTGCCTCATTAAAAAGTAATCACCAAAGCCATACTCTCGAAATAGTGAAATTAGAGCTAAGCCTAAATTCGACCTTGGATGCTCACCTACAGCATCATCAATATTGTCAGAAAAGAATATTGAAGCATTCCACATCTTTGCAAAAGCATCCCATGACTCTACAAGAGCATCAAAATCATCGCTCTTAAGACCTTCTCCACGTAAAGATGCATAAATACCTTTTATACAGTCATCAGAAGCGAAATAAAACTCTTCACCATTAGCCCCATCAAAAAAGGCACAGGTCTTTTCAAGATAATCACCCGTAATAGTTTTATTTTCACTTCCTTGTCGAAAAGCTTTTTTAGGATCTAAGACAATGCCTTGCGGTTTTCCAGCTAATTTCCAAATGCGCGTAAGCATTGTCTTATAAATAATAGGTCTTAAAGCTTGAGCTTGATTGATTAAAGGCAAAATTGTCTGTAGTTCACGATAAAAATCAAACCAACTTTTAAGCGCCTTATCAAGAGCATCCTTTGTCTGTAAAGAGCTTTTAAAGCGATTTAATAAAACCGCTGTGTATTTTAAGGTCTCAAGTTCATAGCGATTATCTATATCATAGACTAATGTTGTCGGATCACTTCTGCTATTTTTAATCTCATAGTAAGAATTGGTAAAATTTGAAATATGCTTATTGCTAACTAAAGCATATAAAAGCAAATACCACTCTTCACCATGAGCATAAATATCTGTACTCAATGCTCCCTGATGACTTTGATTAACAGCATTGTTCCAATCTCTTTGATATTGTTCATAGAGAGAATTTTCACCATTGAAAAGATTATTTAAAAAAGATAAAGTTCCATTTCCTTCATGACGATAAAAACGATCTAAGACAAATTTACAACCTGCTGTCAGATTAAAACGCCTCGAACCACTTTTTGTCTGTTGCGTACAAAGGGAATATGCATCATCGGAAGCTTGAGCTTTGGAGAAAAAGTCACGCGGCCATAAGATAGCTGAGAGTAAACGCTGCGAGCAGGAAAAACCATTGTTAAGACATAACACAGTACATTCTGAGGCAACATGGCGAATGCTCAAATCTGCAGCTAACATAGGTACTACTAGCTTTTGCGGTAAACCTAAGTAATTAGCGTCTATTTCATCAAAATTAAATTCAAGATGACTGCTGTCAGGTAAATCAGTTAAGATTTCTTCTTCTATTTGAAAATCAATAGCATTACCCTGGACCTCACCATAAGCAGTACTCTCTAAGCCATCTGAATTAAGCTTAGCTTGAATAACCATATCAGACGGGGAAGGTGTATTTAAAAGCAAGGTAAATCTATGATCGTAGCGCAAATTACGCGTACATAGTACGGTCTGAAGCTGAGTCTGCCCTTGGGTATTGATAAAGGCAGAAACCTCACTTTCTCCACTAGGATAATTGAGCTCGCCTATTTCCCACATCAAAGCTGCACTTGTGGTTTTTACACACAAAATACAAACTATGCAGGACAAGGCATTTTTTATGATTGTCATTTTCTAAAAATAATCTCTACAAACGCGATTTAGTATACTCCTGATAGAACTCCTCTCCCACAATAAAATTTATTTTATATTCAAATACATAAGCACAATGTTTTATAAAAATATTTTACTCATAAAAAAACCCGGCAAAATTTGCCGGGTTTTATCATTTTCGATTAACCACCAAAGTTATCGAATAAGATATTATCATCCTCAACGCCTAAGCTGTGGAGCATATCAACAGCAGACTTGGTCATCATCGGAGGTCCGCACATGTAGTACTCGCAATCCTCAGGATTCTTATGATCTCTTAAGTACTGCTCGTAAAGTACGTTAGCAATAAAGCCAGTTAAACCAGTCCAATGATCCTCAGGCTGAGGGTCAGAGAGAGCTAAGTGCCAAGAGAAGTTAGGATGCTCTTTGGCTAACTGATCGAATTCATCGCTATAGAAACACTCTGATAAAGAACGTGCACCGTACCAGAAAGAAATCTTACGCTTAGAATCCAAACGCTTTAACTGATCGAAGATATGTGAACGCATCGGGGCCATACCAGCACCACCACCGATGAATACCATCTCATTATCAGTATCGCGAGCAAAGAACTCACCAAACGGACCAGAAATGGTTACCTTATCACCCGGCTTTAAGCTCCAAATGTAGGAAGACATGATTCCCGGAGGAGCAGAAGGGTTAGAGAACGGCGGAGTAGCAATACGTACGTTCAACATGATAAGGCCCTTTTCACCAGGGTAGTTTGCCATGGAGTAAGCACGAATGCTTGGGGTATCAACCTTTGAAACTAACTTATCAAAACCAAAGTGCTTGAAAGCGCCCTGGAACTGCGGCTCAATATCAAAGTCCTTATAGTAGACAGTGTGAGCTGGAGCTTCGATCTGAATATAACCACCAGCGCGGAACGGAACTTCCTCACCATCAGGAATACGTAAACAGAGCTCTTTGATGAAAGTTGCAACGTTATGGTTAGAGATAACCTCACATTCCCATTTCTTTACACCGAAAACAGAAGCCGGTAACTCAATATTACAATCATTCTTGACAGTAACCTGACAAGCCAAACGCCAACCTTCTTTAATCTGACGCTTAGAGAAATGAGAGTACTCGATAGGTAAAACATTACCGCCACCAGAGGTGACTTTAACTTTACACTGACCGCAAGCACCACGACCACCACAGGCAGAGGACACAAATACGCCCTTATCACCTAAGATGTTCAAAAGCTTGCCACCTGCTGGGCAGGTCATAGTCAAAGATGGGTCGTCATTAACGCCAATCTTGACATCACCGCCACTTACTAAGTATTTCTTAGCAACAACGATGAGGCCAACCAGAATGGCGACGATAACGACGAACATTATGACGCCAGATACAATTGTTAACATGTATCCCCCTTAGAGCTGAATACCAGAGAAGGACATGAAGCCAATGGCCATAAGTCCTGCTGTGATAAAGGTTAAAGGCAGACCACGCAAACCGGCAGGAGCGTCAGAATACTTAAGCTTCTCACGAATAGCAGCCAGCAGAATGATAGCCAATGCCCATGATGCACCAGAACCGATAGCATAAACTACAGATTCGGTGAAGTTATATTCACGCTGTACCATGAAAGATACACCAGCGAAGATAACGCAGTTTACAGTAATGAGCGGCAGGAAAATACCTAAAGCAGCGTACAGAGACGGTACGTACTTATCGAGGAACATTTCCAGGACCTGAACGATAGCTGCAATAACACCGATATAGGTGATGAAGCTTAAGAATGACAGATCCATACCCTGAACTAAAGCATCCGGCTTTAAGATGTACTCATTGATGAGGTTGTTAGCAGGAACTGCTAAAACCTGAACCATAATTACAGCTGCACCTAAACCTGCGGAAGTGGTAACTTTTTTGGACACAGCCAAGAAAGTACACATACCGAGGAAGAATGCTAAAGCCATGTTCTCAATAAAGATACTCTTTATGAGTAAGGACAAATAATGTTCCATTATTAGTAATCCTCCCTGTGAGTGTCATACTCGAGAGGCTCTTGCAGATCCTTACGGAAGGTCTTAACTAACCAAATTAAACCACCAACAAGGAAGAAGGCGCACGGCGGCATTACTAAGAAGCCACACGGTACATACCAACCACCGTTGTTAACGGTTTGGAAAAGAGTAAGACCAAACCAAGTACCAGAACCGAAGATCTCACGGATGGTAGCAACGATACACAGAACTAAGGAATAACCTAAACCATTACCAATACCGTCCATTAAAGAAGGTAACGGCGGGTATTTAAGAGCAAAGCCTTCAGTTCTACCCATAACGATACAGTTGGTAATAATCAAACCAACATATACGGACAACTGCTTTGACAGATCATAGGCAAAAGCTCTTAAGATCTGATCGACGATGATTACCAACGAAGCGATAATGGTCATCTGGGCAATAATACGTACAGAACCTGGAATCAAGTTACGTACATAAGATACCGCCAGATTAGAAATAGCAGTAACGAAGGTTACTGATAAACCCATTACGAATGCGGTCTTCATGCTTGAAGTTACGGCTAAAGAAGAGCAGATACCGAGGATCTGAATCATTACCGGATTATTGGCAATTAACGGCTCAAGTAAGCTCTCTTTTAAACCAGGGACTTTAGCGTCACTCATTTATTCCCCCCTTGCTCAAGTTCTTGAGGAACGGCTGATAGGCGTCACCTAACCAGTAAGCGGCAGTATTGTTGACACCGTTAGAAGTCAAAGTTGCACCAGAGAGACCGTCGATTTCAAAATCCTTGCCCTCGCCAGTTCTGTCGGCATTCTTAGTGATGGAAAACTTGTAAGCGCCTTCAGCATCATTGATCTTCTTATCAACCCAGAAAGCCTGCCAACGCGGGTTATCGATCTCACCACCTAAGCCCGGAGTTTCACCGTGAGAATAGAAGGTTACACCCTTAATGGTATTACCATCTTTAGGATCAATAGCAACATAACCGTAAACGGTAGACCACAGAGCCTGACCATAGAAAGGCAGGATCACGCGCTCAACGTTACCATTTTCATCCTTAGAGAAGTAAACTGGCATGTACTTAGAGTGAGCACGAATACCTGCATGGTCGTGACCCTTCTCAATAGCTACAGAAGTCTCAGGCTTCTTTGCTAAAGAAGCAAAGTTATAACCGTCAATTTCAGAAGCTTTAACTGCATCATCAGCTAAAACACCAGCATCAACGTCTAATAAATGGGCTTCAATGTACTTTTTGTAAGTAGAAGCTACAGAGCCTTCGATCTCGTGGCCAGAAACCTTAAGGATACTGACCTGACGATCGTTAGCAATAGCAGCAGCCTTGAATGGATCAAGGGCAACTACAGCACTTGAAACCAGCACAGAACATACTAAGCAGAACGAAATAATAATGACGAACGTACCCAGTACGGAGTCTTTATTCAGCTTTAGCACGGGCAAGTCTCCTCTTGATATTACGCTGTGCGCTCAGGTAGTCAAACAACGGAGCCCAGCAGTTTGCAAACAGAATGGCCAACATCATGCCCTCAGGGTAAGCCGGGTTAACGGTACGAATCAGGATGACCATGCAACCTATCAAAAGACCGAATGCCCATTTACCCTTATTAGTAAGAGCGCTAGAGACAGGGTCGGTTGCCATGAAGACAGTACCGAAAGCAAAGCCACCTAAAACGATATGCCAAGTAAACGGCATAGAGAACATCAAATTGGAATCAGAACCAATGAGGTTGAATAAGCTAGAGGTGAGTAAAGCACCAACTAAAATAGCAACCATGATGCGCCAAGAAGCAATGCCACAAGCTAAGATGATAGCTGCGCCAACAATGATCATTAAGGTAGAACCTTCACCGATGGAGCCTGGGATGTTACCTAAGAAAGCATCCATCCAGCCAATGGTTTCACCCTGAACATTGACTAAAGCCTCTCTACCACCTTCAGCCCACTGAGCTAACGGAGTAGCACCAGAGAAGCCGTCAACCGGGATCCAGCAGTTAGTACCGGAAATGGAAGCCGGGTAGGCGAAGAATAAGAAAGCACGGCCAGCTAAAGCAGGGTTAATGAAGTTACGACCGGTACCACCAAACATTTCTTTACCGATAATAACACCGAAGCTGATACCTAAAGCAGCCTGCCATAAAGGCATGGTCGGCGGAACAATCAAAGCAAAGAGAATGGAGGTAACGAAGAAGCCTTCGTTAATCTCATGCTTGCGAACTAAGCAGAATAAAACTTCCCAGAAAGCACCGACAGCAAAAACGACGATGTAGATCGGGAGGAAGTAAACTGCACCAATTACCATCTTGCTGTAAAAGCCAGCATCAGCACCTAAACTTGCGCCGAGAATCTGTGCAATAGCATAGTGATAGTCAGCACTAAAAAGAGCATAGGAAGCGTTTGCTAAATCTTCAGCGTTAGGTAAAGAAGCGATGGCACCAACAGTCTGGTTACCAACGTTGTACCAGCCCCAGAACATTGCTGGGAAGACGGCAATCCACACTAAGATCATGATGCGCTTTAAATCGGTAAAGTCGCGAACATGAGTTCTTCCGGTGGTTACTCTGCCAGAGCTGTATAAGAAGGTGAAGGTACCTTCATACAGAGGGTAGAACCAAGATAATGCGCCACCCTTTTCAAAGAGCAGAGAGAATTTCTTTAGAATGTCTAATAACACTTTAATTAACCCTCCACTTCAATCTTAGTCAAGCTTCTGCGAAGCAAAGGACCGTAATCGTTTTTGCCTGGACATACATAGGTACAAAGAGCGATATCTTCTTCAGATAACTCTAAGATACCTAAGAGCTTGGCCTGATCGACGTCGTTGATATCGATAGCACGAATCAACATGGTTGCCTCAACGTCAAATGGCATAACCTTCTCAAAAACGCCAATTGGCATGATAGGACGAGGGCCACCATTTAAAGCGGTATTGAAAGTGTATTGTGCAGGTTTGATAAAACCAGAAACGAAAGCGCGAGTTACAGAATGACGATTTAAACCTAAGCCCATCCAGTTCTGTAAGAAGAACTCATTCTGATTACCCTCTTCAATGAGAGCAATACCCTGATGATAACGGCCTAAGTAAGCAAACGGGCCTTCTACGATATTACCCCAAAGTACAGTACCAGAAATAATACGTACGGCTTTGTCGCCCTTCTTAATCTCATTTTGACCTAAGAGCTCCATAACAGAAGCACCTTGGACAGTGGCAATTAAGCGCGGATTAGCAGCACAAGGGCCTGCTAAAGAGACCACTCTACGATTGTAATACTCACCATCAACAAATAAGTGACCGATAGCGATTACGTCCTGATAGCCAATATGCCATACAGTCTTGTTCTCATTTACCGGATCTAAAGTGTGGATGTGAACACCTGCTAAGCCTGCTGGGTGTGGTCCCATAAAGACCTCTTCTTGAACATTATCAATAGAACAAGAAGGTAAAGATTTCTCATCCTTACATACGAAAATCTTAAAATCACCAATACGGCTAATAACTCTGATACCATTGATAAAGGCTTCAGAATCATTGTCGATAACGACCTTAGGATCAGCGGCCAAAGGATTGGTATCCATGGCAGTAATGAAGATGGAATGCGGTAAGCTACTGATCTGCGGTACTTTATCAAAAGGACGGGTACGGAAGGCAGTCCACATACCGGACTCAACCAACTCATCAACAACATCCTGTGAAGAAAGCTCTAAAAGCTTATCTGCAGCGGTCTTTTTAAAGGCCACGCTCTTACCGTTGTTATCTACTTCAATGACCAATGACTGGAAAGCACGACGGGCACCTCTGTTGACAGCAACAACTTTGCCAGCTACAGGGGCTGTGAAACGTGTTCCAGGATTTTTCTTATCTTCGAATAGAACCTGACCTTTCTTGACCTGGTCACCGGGTTCTACAGCCATCGACGGACGTAAACCGATGTAATCACTTGCAAGTAATGCAACGTGCTTTACCATCGGACTGTCGCTGATCGACTGCACCGGCTTGCCGCCAATAGGCAGATCCAATCCTTTTTTGATGTTAATCATAGACGGTTCCAACTATAAACATAAGGGGGGATTACTCCACCGATCGACCTGTTTTCGTTCACCCGAAGGATAAAAGCTTTCATAAAAAAGGCCGATCCTCTGATGGGACAGACAGGTATACCCGATAAATTTTACCATAAATCGCTAAAAAATCGTCTAACAAAAGTAAATGTTTAGATCTGTATCTAAAATTATAGACATAAATTTGCAACTAAATCGCAAGTGTTTTTAAGGGATTTTGCACTGAATAAGGCTTATAAGTCACGATATTTCGCAAACGATTACAAAAATAGAAATAACAAGTGAGAAAAAATGAAAAAAAGTTTTTTTTTAAAGTATGATCCAACTCTAATTTTTTTTCCAAGGGGCAACGTAATGCAAAAGGATTAAACCTGGGAGAGCTAAGAGGGTACAAATAATAAAAAATTGCTCCCAACCAACAGCTTCCACAATAAAACCTGTAGTAGCATTGCAAAAAGTTCTAGGAATGGCACTTAATGAGGTTAAAAGCGCAAATTGTAAAGCGGTAAAACGAGGATTTGTTGAGACTGCAATAAAGGAAACAAAAGCAGCTGTACCTAAGCCTACTCCTAAATATTCACCCAATAAGACCAAAGCGAATAGCCAAACCGAAGGCGTTGAAAAAGATCCTGCATGAGCTAGGATGACAAAACCCACAATAGTTATCATCTGCACAAAACCAAATAGCCATAAAGCTTTGTTAATACCAATCTTAGTCATAATGATGCCTCCCAAAAGGGAGCCTATCACTGTCGACCATAAACCAATATTTTTAGCAATAATACCTATTGTAGTTAAATCATAACCAAGATCTATATAAAAAGGTGTAGCTAAAGCTGTAGCCATTGAATCGCCTAATTTATAAAAGAAGACGAACAATAAAATCAATAAAGCATGTTTTACTCCACGCCTTTCAATAAATTCTAAAAAAGGAAGAACTGTAGCTTGATATAGAGTTCTAGGAGCGTTTATAGCAGGACTTTCTTTAATAAATAAACACACAAGGAATCCTG
>ERZ1673737.908-NODE-908-length-32654-cov-7.111752_pt1 | contig 32654 bp, 22 predicted proteins | sample MGYA00580211_ERZ1673737 | MGnify/ENA primary metagenome ERZ1673737 (study PRJEB41218, sample SAMN15661789) | gut metagenome | host: Homo sapiens | place: Canada: London | collected 2015-08-20/2019-03-30 | study: EMG produced TPA metagenomics assembly of... | reverse complement strand
TCAGAACCTATTCCAAAATGACGGTCACTAAGACGTATTGCTATCTGACTCCAATTTGTCTCATTAAATATTTTAAAATCATCTGCGTCAAATAAATTTACAAAGATATAATCATTTCCAGTTGCCTGCATTTTTGTAAACTTTAAATTCATCTGATTCCAACCCATTTTATGTAATTCATATCATTATATGCAGTACTGCTCAGAAACATAACAGGCGCCCGCAAAATTAGGTTCGTCGACAAAGTCATTCATCGAAGTAGTTTCGTTACAGTTCGCAAAAACGCACGTCTCGAACATCGCTGCATCCAATATTTGCGGCAAAGCCCGAAGGTGAATGGATTTCACGAGCCGGACACTTGGAGCAGGTCTTTCAAAGTAATGTATAATAAAAAAGAATATAAAAGGGACCTGCGGAGTTTGGTCCGGCGACGAAACCATTGCACCTAAGGGCTTTCGTAACATGACGCGTGAACTGTAACAGCTACATATTTTAGTTGATTTTTAAAAGTCTGTATGGTAAGATACTGATATATGTATCTAGGTGAAATGATAACCAAAGATACAACCCACAGAAAGGACGAGATAAACATGGAAAAACAGCGCAGAGTTATGCTTAAGCTCAGCGGAGAAGCATTAGCTGGTGAAAAAAAGACTGGTTTTGATGAAGAAGTTGTAAAGGACGTTGCAAGACAGGTAAAGCTGTCAGTTGACCAGGGCGTACAGGTTGCAATTGTAATTGGCGGCGGAAACTTCTGGAGAGGCCGTTCCAGCAACGCAATTGATCGACCAAAGGCAGACCAGATTGGTATGCTGGCAACTGTTATGAACTGTATCTATGTATCTGAAATCTTCCGTACCACAGGCATGAAGACTGAAATCTTCACACCATTTGCCTGCAGCACCTTTACAAAGCTGTTTTCTAAGGATGCAGCAAATGAAGCACTTGCACAGGGAAAGGTTGTTTTCTTTGCAGGCGGTACCGGACATCCATATTTTTCTACTGACACTGGTGTTGTACTGCGTGCTATTGAGATGGAGGCAGACGTTATTCTTCTTGCAAAGGCAATCGACGGTGTTTATGATAGTGATCCGGCAAAGAATCCAGATGCTGTCAAGTATGATACCGTAACTATTAAAGAGGTCGTAGATAAGCGCCTTGCTGTTATTGATATGACGGCATCTATCATGTGTATGGAAAACCATATGCCGCTTGCTGTATTTGGCTTAAACGAAGAAAATAGCATTGCAAATGCATTAAACGGCAAGATTACAGGAACTCATGTAACAGCCTGAAAATGTAAAAATTTAAAAACCATAAAACCGAAGGAGCGTAACTATGAAGGAAGTTATTAAAAAATGTGAAGAGAAGATGACAAAAACCTGCGAAAATCTGGATGGCGAGTTTTCCAATATCCGTGCAGGACGTGCAAATCCAAATCTGTTAAACAGAATTATGGTTGAATATTATGGAACTCCAACTCCTATGCAGCAGGTAGGAAATATTTCAGTTCCGGAGCCGAGAATCATCCAGATTAATCCGTGGGAGAAGAGTCTGTTAAAGGCTATCGAGAAAGCTATTCTGGCATCTGATCTTGGAATCACACCAACAAATGATGGTACAAGCATTCGCCTTGTATTCCCAGAGCTTACAGAGGAAAGACGTAAGGAATTAGTAAAGGACATTAAGAAGAAGGGTGAGGCTGCAAAGGTTGCTGTCCGCAATGTTCGCCGTGATGCTAACGATACCTTAAAGAAGATGGAAAAGTCAACTGACATTACTGAGGATGAGCGCAAGGAAGGCGAAGAGAAAATCCAGAAGATGACAGACAAATATGTTGCAAAGATAGACAAGAGTGTTGAGAATAAATCAAAGGAAATCATGACTGTCTAATAATAAGAAAGTTTCAGGGCAGGCGTTTTGCCTGTCCTGTTTTGTGTAACAAGATAGAATAAGATTATACCTGTGAGGTACTCATATGGATGAACAAAAAAAGATTCCGCGTCATGTCGCGATCATTATGGACGGAAACGGTAGATGGGCTGAGCGTAGAAAGCTTCCGCGAAAAATGGGTCATGCAGAAGGCTGTAAGGTACTAGAGCAAACTGTGCGCGATGCAGCTGATCTTGGTATTGACTATTTGACTGTTTATGCGTTTTCCACTGAAAACTGGAAGCGCTCTGAGGAAGAGGTTTCGGCGCTTATGGTTCTTATGGGCTTTTACATTAAAAAGCTTTTAAAGGTAGCCGAAGAGGAGAATGTACGTGTTAAAATTATAGGAGAGCGAAGCCGCTTTGCACCAGATCTGGTGAAGGGTTTAAATAAGCTTGAGTATGAGACAAGAAATAATACACGCATGGTATTTGCCATTGCGATCAATTATGGTGCAAGAGACGAGATGCGCCGCGGAATGATTCGTATGGCAGAGGATGTGAAAGCAGGAAAGCTCGAGCCTACAGCTATTACGGAGCAGACAATTGGCTCTTATCTGGATACTGCAGATATGCCAGATCCAGATCTTTTAATTCGCACAAGTGGTGAGCTTCGTCTGTCAAATTTCTTGCTCTGGCAGCTGGCTTACACAGAAATTTATGTGACAGATGTTTTGTGGCCTGATTTTAACAAGGAAGAGCTGCAAAAGGCAGTAGATTCATTTGGAAAGCGTGAGCGCCGTTATGGAGGTCGTCTGACCAAATAAGATTTATATAACATTTTACTTACAGAAAGGCATAAAAATTTATGTTTATTACAAGAACAATCAGCGGAATTGTGCTGTTGGCAGTGACTATGTGTGCAATCATCGCCTCGGGCCCGCTTCTGTATTTATTTATGCTTCTGATCAGCCTGGTTGGCATGTATGAGCTGTACCGTGTTTTTCAGATGGAAAAAAAGATTCCTGCGCTTGTTGGTTATCTGACAGCAATCGGAATAGAATCTGTCATTCTGGCAGGAAAAAATGATCTTGTTGTTCTTATACTTGTCTTAGGATTTTTGGCAATGATGGTCTCATATGTGGCTACTTATCCAAAATTCACGGCAGAAGAGATTGCAAAAGCAACATTTGGAATGGTATATGTGGCATTGATGATGTCATTTATTTTCCAAACAAGAATAAGCAATGATGGTGCCTACACAGTATGGCTGATCTTTATCAGCGCATGGGGTTGTGATACATGTGCATATTTAGTTGGACGTGCGATTGGAAAACATAAAATGACACCTGTATTAAGTCCAAAAAAATCAATCGAGGGTGCAGTCGGCGGAATTATAGGAAGTGCATTAATTGGTGCACTTTATGGAACAATTTTCAAGACAAATCTGACTGAATTTTCAAATCCGGCTGTTTTTTGTGCTATTATTGGTGCATGCGGCGGCTTTATCTCCATGTTTGGAGATCTTTCCGCTTCTGCGATCAAACGCCAGTACCAGATTAAGGATTATGGAAATCTGATTCCGGGACACGGCGGAATCATGGATCGTTTTGACAGTATTATTTTTACAGCACCGTTAATCTACATTCTCGTAACGCTACTTCAGCGTATTGCATAAGCGAAGAATAATTAACGAAGAAAGGCAGGTTTTTATAATGAAAAAAATTGCCATTTTAGGATCTACCGGTTCTATTGGAACACAAAGCTTAGAGGTTATTCGCAGCCAGCCAGATATGGAAGCAACTGTGTTAGCCGCCGGAAGTAATGTTGAACTGCTTGAAAAGCAGATTCGCGAATTTCATCCAAAGCTTGTATGTGTTTATAAAGAAGATGCGGCAAAACTATTAAAACAGGCTGTTGCCGACCTTGATGTAACGATTGTAAGCGGAATGGATGGTCTTATTGAGGCAGCTGCATTCCCGGAAACACAGATCGTTGTCACTGCAGTTGTCGGAATGATTGGAATACGTCCGACTATAGCAGCTATTAAGGCAGGCAAGGATATCGCACTTGCAAATAAGGAAACACTTGTCACTGCCGGTCATCTGATTATTCCAATGATCAAGCAGTACGGGGTGCGCCTGCTTCCAGTAGACAGTGAGCATTCTGCTATTTTCCAGTCACTTATGGGAAGCTTTCCAGAAGGATCAACTGGTCACAAGATTGATAAAATTCTTCTGACAGCATCTGGCGGACCGTTCCGTGGATGGACGAAAGAACAAATGAAAAATATTCGCCCTGAGGATGCATTAAAGCATCCTAACTGGGTAATGGGAAGAAAGATTACAATTGATTCTTCTACCATGGTAAATAAGGGATTAGAGGTAATGGAAGCAAAGTGGCTTTTTGGCGTTGAATATGATCAGGTTCAGGTTGTGATCCAGCCACAGTCTGTTATCCATTCAATGGTACAGTTTGAGGATGGTGCTATTATTGCCCAGCTTGGCACACCTGATATGAAGCTTCCTATTCAGTTAGCACTGACATATCCAGACAGAAGATATCTTCCTGGAAAACGCCTCGATTTTGCAGAACTTGGAAGCATCAGCTTCTTTGCACCTGATTTTGAAAACTTCCCTGGACTGGCACTTGCTTATAAAGTTGGAAAAGAAGGTGGAAACAGACCAACAATATACAACGCAGCTAATGAGTTTGCTGTCAGCCGTTTTCTTGATCACAAATTGTCATATCCGGGCATTATTGAGGCAATTGAAGCCTCTCTTGATCATGTTGGCTTTGTTCAAAATCCGAATGTCGACAACATTTTAGAGACTGAGGCAGCTGTATACGAATTTTTACAGTCAGCGTTGGCATAGATTACAACAGGGTAAGAAACTAGTACGAAAAGAAAGAGGAAAGTATGAATCCATTCAGCATTATTGCACTTTTTTTAATTATCGGATTGGTTGTATTCATCCATGAATTTGGCCATTTCCTTCTTGCAAAAAAGAACGGGGTAGGGGTAATTGAGTTTTCAATTGGCATGGGACCGAGACTTTTGAGCACTGTTCATAAGGGAACACGATATTCTCTTAAATGGATACCTTTTGGCGGCTCCTGCCTGATGCTGGGGGATGACAATGGAATAGTTGATCCGGACGCAGAAGAAATTACAGACAAGGCGCATAGTCTTGCTGAGAAGAATGTCTGGGCACGTATTTCAATTATTGCAGCAGGACCAATCTTTAATTTTTTGCTTGCCTTTGTGCTTGCTGTTATTGTGATCGGTTTTGCCGGAAGCGACAAACCATATGTGCAGGGAGTTATTGATAAGTATCCTGCACAGGAGGCAGGTCTTGAGAAAGGCGATTTAATCACCTCAGTGAATGGCTCACGTGTCCATTTGTTTCGTGAAATTCAGATCTATATGGCAATGAATCCTGGCAAATCACTTGACGTTACTTATGTAAGAGATAACCAGACACATGAAACAACACTTGTTCCAAAGTATGACGAGACAAATAATACGTATTATATGGGTATTTACTCTGGTGCTCGCTATGGCTTAAAATGGTATGAGACACTCCAATATGGTCTTTACGAGGTGAAATATAACGTTGTTACGGTAATCAAAAGTCTTGGTATGATATTTACCGGAGACCTTCCGATGACGAGCTTTTCTGGTCCTGTTGGCATTGCGACTACAGTAAATGATATGGTTGAAGAGGTCAATACCTCTATGGCCGATGAATCGTTTTCAGACCGTGCGATGACGATGTTTTTAACGCTTGCAAATTTTGTTGTCATGATCAGTGCCAACTTAGGCGTCATGAATCTGCTTCCGATTCCGGCATTAGACGGCGGAAGATTACTGTTTTTACTAATTGAAGCAGTGCGTGGCAAGCCGGTGCCAAAAGAAAAAGAGGCAATCGTTCATATCGCAGGAATTATTTTCCTCTTCATTTTTATGATATTCATTTTGTTTAGCGATATTATAAAGATTTTCCAGTGAGGAATCATTTATATGTGAGGGGTAAAAATGGAACAAAATACAAAGCAAATTCGAGAACTTACAAAAGAAATACGAATAGGAGACCGTGTGATTGGCGGCAGTTATCCTATTTTGATTCAGTCTATGACAAATACAAAGACACAGGATGTTGATGCAACTGTTGAACAGATTCTTCGTCTTGAAGATGCTGGCTGCGAGATTGTTCGCTGTACAGTGCCTGATATGGAGGCGGCAAAGGCAATTGGTGAGATTAAAAAGCGTATTCATATTCCGTTAGTAGCCGATATTCATTTTGATTACAGGCTGGCAATTGCCGCTATGGAAAATGGTGCTGATAAGATTCGCATTAATCCTGGAAATATCGGAAGTGATGAGCGTGTGCGTGCTGTTGTCGAGAAGGCAAAGGAATATCATGTTCCTATCCGTGTCGGTGTTAATAGTGGTTCTCTTGAAAAAAAATATATTGAAAAATATAATGGCGTGACGGCAGAGGGTCTGGTAGAGAGTGCTCTTGAAAAGGTGGCAATGATTGAACAGTTTGGTTATGATCAGCTTGTCATCAGCATTAAATCATCGGATGTTATGATGTGCGTAAAAGCGCATGAATTAATTGCCGATAAAACACCTTACCCGCTTCATGTGGGCATCACGGAGGCTGGAACAATTATTTCAGGAAATATTAAGTCCTCTATTGGTCTAGCATTAATTTTAAATCAGGGAATTGGAAATACCATCCGCGTATCACTGACTGGTGACCCTGTTGAAGAGATTCGTTCAGCTAAGATCATTTTAAAGACACTTGGTATTCGAAAGGGTGGTGCAGAGATTGTATCCTGTCCAACCTGCGGACGTACACAGATTGATCTGATTCGTCTGGCAAATGAGGCAGAAACGCTTGTCAGCCGTTATCCATATGATATTAAGGTTGCTGTTATGGGCTGTGTTGTAAATGGTCCAGGTGAGGCAAAGGAAGCTGATCTTGGCATTGCAGGAGGTCTTGGCTGCGGTGTTATCATAAAAAAGGGTGAAATCATCCGAAAGCTTCCGGAAGAGGAGCTGCTTGCCGGATTAAAGGAAGAATTGGATAACTGGCAGGCATAATAATTCAGAAAGGAACTTTCATGGCAAAGCGCTTTTTTGAAACATTTCCAGCGCTTATCCTAGAAGATGAGCTGAAGGATCTGTTTGAATTTGCAGAAGTAACTGCATTAAAATATAATCGTGACCGGACGGCGATTCATGTCTATCTGCTTTGTCGCCGTCTGATTTCAAAGCCGCAGATTTATGCGGTGGAATCTAAAATTGAAAAGCAGATGTTTCCTGATGGTGATATGAAGATTCGTATATTTGAATCTTTTTCACTGTCAGAACAATACACACCGTCATATCTTGTTGATGTCTATAAGGACAGTTTATTTGCAGAAATTAAGCGTCGAAGTGATCTGGATTATCATATTTTGATGCGCGCTGACTGGAAGGTAGCTGATGATGATTCTCTTTTGCTTACATTAGAGGATAGTCTTTGGGCTAGAAATCGTGCTGGCGAGCTGCGTGAATGGATTCAGATGGTTTTTTATGACCGCTGTGCAATATCAATTCCTGTAGCAGTATCATTTAAAGAGCGTGATACAACAGCAATTGAGGAAGAAAAAAAGCGCGCAGAGGCACAGGCTATCGCACGTATCATGAAGGCCAACAGCGTGGCTTCCAAAGAGAAAGAGGATGAATTTATTGATACAGCCTCTGCTGATACGAAAAAAGGCAGTGAAAAAACTACTCTTAGAAAAGGAGATCCCTCAAAAGCTGCCAAATCAGCTGGCGAAAAAAACGTTCAGACACCGCGCGAAATTCCAGGCGGCAATTTTCAAAAATCATCCTATAACAAGGGTAATAAAGGCGGATACAGCGCCAAGCGTCCTCTTCGTTCAGACGATCCAAACATGGTATATGGACGCAATTTTGAGGATGTCACACCAATGAAAATTGTTGAGATTCAGGAGGAGATCGGAGAAGTTGTCATAAATGGAAAGATTATTGCTGTAACTGAGCGTGAGCTTAGAAATGGCGAGAAAACTATCATTTCCTTTGCTGTAACTGATTACACAGATACGATCATGGCAAAAATCTTTGTTCCAAATGAGTTTTTAGCCGAATTAAAAAAGGATGTGGCTGTTGGCAAGGCTGTAACTGTTAAGGGCATCGCCATGATGGATAAGTTTGACCATGAAGTAACGATTTCCTCTGTATCAGGTATAAAGCGTGCGGAATGGAAGGAAGAAAAACGCGAAGATCACGCTCTTGTAAAACGAGTTGAACTTCACTGCCATACAAAGTCCTCAGAGATGGATGCTGTATCTGATGCGCAAGCGCTTGTAAAAACAGCAAAGGGCTGGGGACACACTGCTCTTGCCATAACAGATCATGGCTGTGCGTATGCTTTCCCGGAAGCTGCACATGCATTGTCAAAGGATGATGATTTTAAGCTGATCTTTGGCTGCGAGGGATACTTAGTCGATGACTTAAAGGAAATCGTTGTAAATAGTAACGGTGCTTCTCTTGATGCTTCATATGTTGTATTTGATATTGAGACAACAGGATTTCACCCATCTAAAAATAAAATCATTGAGATTGGTGCTGTAAAGGTGATAAATGGTGAGATTACAGACCGCTTTTCTGAGTTCATCAATCCGCGTGTTCCTATTCCGTTTACGATTGAACGACTAACCGGAATCAATGATGCTATGGTTTGTGATGCACCAGGCGTAGAGGAAATTCTTCCTAAATTTTTGAGCTTTTGCGAAGGCTGTGTCCTTGTAGCGCATAATGCGTCCTTTGATACAAGCTTTATCCGCTATAATGCAGAGCAGCTTGGCATTGAATTTCCTCCAACTTACGTTGATACAGTTGGACTGGCACGTTTTCTTCTGCCGCATCTTGGACGTTTTAAGCTTGATACTGTTGCAAAAGAGCTTCATGTTTCACTTGAGAATCATCATAGGGCAGTAGATGATGCCGGGGCAACAGCAGAAATTTTTGTCAAGTTTCTTCCGATGCTTAAGAAGAAAGGCTTTGAAACACTTGATGATATTGTAGAAAAGGCTGTTATGACACCAGAGGCAATCATGCGAATGCCTACGTATCACATCATATTGCTTGCAGCGAATGAAGTAGGCCGAATAAATCTGTATCGTCTGATCTCAATGGCACATGTTAAATATTTTGCCAGAAGACCGAGATTCCCACGCTCAGAAATTATGAAATACAGAGAGGGACTGATTATTGGATCGGCGTGTGAGGCTGGCGAGCTGTTTCGTGCAATCACAGGAGGAGAGAGCGATGATGAAATTGCAAAAATTGTCTCCTTTTATGATTATCTGGAAATTCAGCCTACAGGAAACAATGAGTTTATGCTGCGTGAAGAGGATTCTCCTTATAAGACAAGAGAAGATCTTGAGGCGCTTAATAAAAAGATTGTTCAGCTTGGCGAGCTTTACGATAAACCTGTCTGCGCAACATGCGATGTGCATTTTTTAAATCCTGAGGATGAGGTTTACCGCCGTATTATTATGAGCGGTAAAGGCTTTAAGGATGCTGATTTCCAACCGCCGCTTTATTACAGAACAACAGAAGAAATGCTAAAGGAATTTGAATATTTGGGAAGTGATAAGGCATATGAGGTAGTTGTCACAAATACGAATCTGATTGCAGATCGTATTGATCATCTGGCGCCTGTAAGACCTGATAAATGTCCGCCTGTTATTGAAAATTCAGATATAGACCTTAGAAATATGTGTTATGAAAAGGCACATTCAATGTATGGCGATCCGCTGCCGCCAATAGTAGAAGAACGCTTAGAGCATGAGCTTCACTCAATCATTTCAAATGGCTTCGCCGTTATGTATCTGATTGCCGTTAAGCTTGTTCATAAGTCAAACGAAGACGGTTACATGGTAGGCTCTCGTGGTTCTGTCGGATCATCATTTGTTGCAACTATGTCTGGAATTACAGAGGTAAATCCATTAAGTCCACATTATTACTGCAAGAAATGTCATTACAGTGATTTTGATTCGGAGGAAGTTAAAAAGTTTGGTGGTGGTGCAGGCTGCGATATGCCAGATAAAATTTGTCCTGTATGCGGTGAAAAGCTTGCAAAGGATGGCTATGATATCCCATTCGAGACATTCCTAGGCTTTTATGGTGATAAGGAGCCTGATATTGACTTAAACTTCTCTGGTGAATACCAGAGTAAGGCTCATGCCTATACAGAGGTTATTTTTGGCGCTGGACAAACCTTTAGAGCCGGCACTGTAGGTACACTGGCAGAAAAAACAGCATTTGGCTACGTGAAGAATTATTATGAAGAACATAACCAACATAAGCGAGAGTGCGAAATTAACCGCCTTGTCACTGGCTGTACTGGCGTAAAACGAACATCAGGGCAGCATCCCGGCGGAATAATTGTACTTCCAATCGGTGAAGATATTAACTCCTTCACACCAGTACAGCATCCGGCAAATGATATGACGACCAGCACAGTAACAACACACTTTGATTACCATTCAATTGATCATAACTTGTTAAAGCTTGACATACTTGGCCATGATGATCCTACCATGATCCGTATGCTTGAAGATTTAACAGGAATTGATGCAAGAGAAATTCCGCTCGACAGTCCAGAGGTAATGTCATTATTTAAGGACACATCTGCGCTTGGAATAAAGCCAGAGGATATAGGTGGCTGTAAGCTTGGTGCACTTGGTCTTCCGGAGTTTGGCACTGACTTTGCTATGGGCATGTTAATTGAAACACAGCCGCAGCATTTCTCAGATTTAGTTCGTATTGCGGGTTTGTCACATGGTACAGATGTATGGCTTGGAAATGCCCAGACACTTCTGCAGGAGAAAAAGGCGACCATTTCAACTGCTATATGTACGCGAGATGATATCATGGTTTACTTAATCAGCAAGGGCATTGAAAAAGGTCTTTCGTTTAAGATCATGGAGGCAGTTCGAAAAGGAAAGGGTCTTCAGCCAGAATGGGAGCAGACTATGGTTGAGCATGATGTGCCAGACTGGTATATATGGTCTTGTAAAAAGATTAAATACATGTTCCCTAAGGCACATGCCGCAGCTTATGTTATGATGATGTGGCGAATTGCATACTGCAAAATCTTTTATCCGCTGGCATTTTATGCTGCCTACTTTAGTATACGTGCCACTGCCTTTTCATATGAATTGATGTGTCAGGGCAAAGAAGCACTAGAACGTCATATGGCTGATTATGAAAGCCGAATGGACACGCTTTCACCAAAGGAGAAGGATTCCTATCACGATATGCGTATTGTTCAGGAAATGTATGTAAGAGGCTTTGAATTTACACCAATTGACTTGTTTAAGGTACAGGCAACAAGATTCCAGATTGTTGATGGAAAGCTAATGCCATCATTAAGCTCTATAGAAGGTCTTGGAAATAAGGCAGCAGAATCCATTGTAGAAGCAGCACTCGGAGGGGCGTTCCTTTCAAGACAAGATTTTCGAGAGCGCGCCAAAGTGGGACAGACAGTTAGTGATAAGCTTTTGGAGCTTGGAATTTTAAGCGATATTCCAGAGTCCAATCAGCTGTCGCTCTTTGACTTTTAACAAATATTAGAATAGAGGAAAACAAATGAAAATAGGATTTGATAATGAAAAGTATCTCAAAATTCAGTCAGAACATATCAAGGAGAGAATTGACCAGTTCGGCGATAAGCTGTATCTGGAATTTGGCGGAAAGCTGTTTGATGACTATCACGCCTCAAGAGTTCTTCCGGGATTTGCGCCAGATAGTAAGCTTCAGATGTTAATGCAGCTGTCTGATATGGCTGAGATCGTTATTGTAATTTCAGCGACAGATATTGAAAAAAACAAAAAGCGTGGTGATCTTGGAATTACTTACGATGTTGATGTACTTCGCCTTATATCAGAATATGAAAAAAAAGGTCTGTATGTTGGAAGTGTTGTAATAACACAGTTCGCAGGCCAGTCAGGTGCTGTTCAGTTCCAGAAGCGTCTTGAAAAGAAGGGTATTGATGTATACCGTCATTACCTTATTGATGGCTATCCATCAAATGTTTCTCTTATTGTAAGCCCTGATGGTTTTGGTAAAAACGAATATGTCCGCACAACAAGACCGCTAGTTGTTGTCACCGCACCAGGACCGGGAAGCGGTAAGATGGCAACATGTCTTTCTCAGCTTTACCACGAAAATTTACGCGGAGTACGTGCCGGCTATGCTAAGTTTGAGACATTCCCGATCTGGAATATTCCGCTAAAGCACCCTGTAAATCTGGCTTATGAAGCTGCTACAGCCGATCTGAATGATGTTAACATGATCGACCCATTCCATTTAGAAGCATATGGTGTTACAACTGTAAATTATAACCGTGATATTGAGATTTTCCCTGTTTTAAATGCTATCTTCGAGCGCATTTATGGAGAAAATCACTATTATAAGTCTCCAACTGATATGGGTGTCAACATGGCGGGAAATTGTATTATCGACGATGAGGTATGCTGTGAAGCATCCAGAATGGAAATTATTCGCCGTTATTACACAGCCATGAATAAGATTGCAAAAGAGGATGGCGGCGAGAATGAGCTGTACAAGATTGAGCTTTTGATGAAGCAGGCAAAAATTACACCAGCTGACCGCAAGGTAACAGTAGCTGCCATGGACCGCGCAAACAAGCTTGGTGTTCCTACTGCTGCAATGGAGCTTCCAGATGGAACAATCGTTACCTCTAAAACAAGTAATCTTCTTGGTGCCTCTGCCGCACTTCTTTTAAATGCTTTAAAGCAGTTAGCACAGATTGATCACGACAGAAATCTGATCTCTCCAGAAGTTATTGAACCAATTCAGAAATTAAAGACAGGTTACCTTGGTGCAAAAAATCCACGTCTTCACACCGATGAAGTGTTAGTTGCACTTTCTGTAACTGCTGCATCAGATCCGACTGCAAAACTCGCAATGGAGCAGATGCCAAAGCTGTCTGGATGCCAGATGCATACTTCTGTTATGCTTTCCGATGTAGACAGTAAGACACTTAAGCGCCTTGGTGTTGATCTGACATGCGAGCCTGTCCGCGAATCTGCAGCAAAAGGAGAGTTCTGATTTGTTAACAATCAGCTGATAAAAAACAGCAGGGAGGAAAAAATGGAACGCATTGAAATTGTTGAAAATGGCTTGTTTCTCGTATTTGAAATTGCTGATGATAAATGTTTTAAATTTCTTCATTTTGGGAAAAAGCCATTTAATGAAAAAGATATTATTGCGCGATCTACATCATATGGTTTTAGATTTGTTGAAATTAATCTGGCTGGTTATGATCGTCCCTATGAGCGCCATGGAAACAAATATATTGTAACGGCACCTGGCTGGCATATGCGTTATGAATCTATGGAAGACGGCCGTAATCAAAACGGCCGTATCGTGATGTTTGTTCTGCGTGATGAAATAACAGATGTAATAGTAAAAAGCTACATGCAGTTTTATGACGGACTTTCCATTATTCGATTCTGGAACATAGTTGAAAACACAGGCAACCAGACGCAGGTGTTAGACTATATTTCATCTTTTAATTATGAGGGAATTGACAAGGAAGGATCACTTCCTGCTGATAAAAAGCTGCAAATTCGCATACCGCACAACGGATGGCAAAAAGAAGTCAATTGGAAAACGTATGATCTTTGTGACTTTGGTATGGAACGTATTCAGCCAGCGTGTGATCAGCGTTCCTCAAACCTTCTTACAGTAAGCAATACTGGAAACTGGTCAGCTAAAGAACACCTTCCAATGGGATATCTTGAGAACACGCAGACACATACGGGTATGCTCTGGCAGATTGAAAATAATGGTTCCTGGCACTGGGAGATTGGAGATCAGAATGGTCATCTTTATTTGGCAGCATCTGGTCCGAATGAAATTTATTCTCACTGGTTTAAAAATCTAAAACCAGGAGATACTTTTACAAGCGTGCCTGTTGCTGTAAGCCTAACTGATCAAGGCTTTGATGATGCAGTTGGAACAATGACAAAATATCGCCGTATTATCCGCCGTCCAAATGCAGATAATGAATCTCTTAAAATTATCTTTAATGACTATATGAATTGTTTGTGGGGGCATCCGACGGCAGCAGAAGAGTTTCCACTAATAGATGCGGCAGCAGAGGCCGGATGCGAGTATTTTTGTATTGATGCCGGTTGGTATGCAGATGGTGATTGGTGGGATGCGGTTGGTGACTGGAGAGAGAGCAAAAAACGCTTTCCGAACGGTGTACGTGAAATTACCGATTATATTCGCAGTAAGGGAATGATTCCAGGCGTATGGCTTGAGCTTGAAGTTATGGGTATTAATTGTCATATGGCACAGGAGGTTCCTGATGACTGGTTTTTCATGCGTCATGGAAAACGTGTATATGATAGAAGTCGATATCAGCTTGACTACAGAAATCCAGAAGTTCGTGCCTATGCAGATAGTGTGATAGATCGCCTGATTAAAGAGTATGGCGTTGGCTATATTAAAATGGACTATAACATTGAGCCGGGAATTGGTACCGACTTACATGCCGATAGTGCTGGAGACGGTATGTTATCACACGAGAGAGCTTATCTAAAATGGCTGGAAGCAGTATTTAAACGCTATCCGGATCTTGTAATTGAAAACTGTTCATCAGGTGGTCTTCGTATGGATTACGCTATGCTATCACGATACAGCATTCAGTCTACAAGTGATCAGGATGACTATCGTTATTATTGTACTATTGCAGCAAATTCGCCATCTGCATTGACACCAGAGCAAAGTGCGATTTGGTCATATCCACTTCGTGAAGGAGATCGGGAAGAGGTTGTCTTTAATATGGTTAACGCCATGCTGCTTCGCATTCATCAAAGTGGTCATTTAGCTGAACTTACTCAAGAACGTCGTGATCTGGTAAAGGAGGCACTCGATATTTACAAAACTATTCGAAAAGATATCAAAAATAGTGTTCCGATCTGGCCAATTGGATTATCGCAGTTTCATGATGAATGGACCTGTCTTGGTCTGCAATCAGAAAACAAAATTTATCTGGCTGTGTGGAGAAGAAATGGCAATAAACCTGTCATTGAAATTCCATTCGAACAATTAAATAATAAAGAAGTGTCTGTCAGCTGTCTTTATCCATCATATTCAGAGGTTTTGTTTTCATGGAGCAAAGAAAGCAATGTATTGACCGTTACGATGGAAAAAGAATTTATGGCAAGACTGTTTTGTATTGAAATAAAATAAATAATCGTAAATAAGGCAATTGCCAAAAGGAGCTGTTATGGGAAAATTAGATCAGTATTGTTTTGATGGAACAAATGCACTTTCACTGAAAAAACTGCCGACAGACAGCAAAAAAGATCAGGTTGACAAGGAAAAAATCCTTGCCAAAACAGAAAAAAATCAGGAAAAAATTTTTGCACTTCAGGATAAGCTTTACGCAGATGCAAAAGAAGGACTAATTATTATCCTGCAGGCTAGAGATGCTGCAGGAAAGGACAGTACTATTCGTCATGTCATGGGCGGTATAAATCCGCAGGGTGTACAGGTTTTCAGCTACAAGCAGCCTTCTAAGGATGAGCTTGCGCATGATTATCTGTGGCGCTGCGTTACAAATCTTCCTAAGCGTGGAATGATAGCTATTTTTAATCGCTCTTACTACGAAGATGTATTAGTCGTAAAGGTTCATGAGCTTTACAAAGGCTACCATATGGCAGAACGTTGTTTAAATCCAGATACAATCATTGAGAATCGTTATCGCCAGATTCGCCATTTTGAGGAATATCTGTATGACAACAGCTACCGCGTCGTAAAGATTCTGCTTAATGTTTCTAAAGAAAAGCAAAAACAGCGTTTCCTTGAACGTATTGATCTTCCAGAGAAAAACTGGAAATTTTCCCAAAGCGATATGGCAGAGCGTGCTCTGTGGGATCAATACGATGATGCTTATGAGTGTGCTGTAAATGCAACTGCCACAAAGGAGAATCCATGGTATGTTATTCCGGCAGATCAGAAATGGTACAGCAGATATCTTGTATCAGAAATTATTCTTGATGTGCTGCAAAAAATTGATCCACAGTATCCAACTCTCTCACAAGAAGAAGCCGAGAAGCTTCCGCAGTATAAGGAGATGCTTCAAAATGAGAATATGAAGCATTCATAAAAATTAGATCTAGTATAAAAAGCCCGGCAGGAAGAGTAATCTTTCTGCCAGGCTTTTTTTAATATATTTTGACCTCTTTGATACCAGATTGCTACGTGCTTTGCACTTTCGCAATCTTCAAAAACATTCGTAATCCGCTCATTTTTCTTTGAAAAATGGCTACTTACTCATGTTTTTGACCCTGGTATTATTCAAATTGTTCTTTGTGCTTCTTTAACAATGTCTGAATCTTTTCTGTTGGAGATAAGCTGTTTCCAATCGGAACGTCATGATTAAGTGTATTGATGATAGCAGCAGTAAACTTACTCATGTCAGCTTCAATGTACCAGCTTCTCTTAAGCAGCTCTGGAGAACGATAATTCAAGTTAGTTGTGATAACATAATCAAAGTAACCCTGAGAATTGAAATCATCAAACTTCTCTAATCCGTCTGTGAAAAGACCAAATGTACAACATACAACAACATTCTTTGCACCGCGGTCTTTCAGTTCCTTTGCTGTATCAAGCATACTCTCTCCGGAAGAGATCATATCGTCAATGATGATAACAGTTTTGCCCTTGATGTTTGCACCCAAAAATTCATGTGCAACAATCGGATTCTTTCCATTTACAACAGTAGAATAGTCTCTTCTCTTGTAGAACATACCCATGTCAATGCCAAGGTTATTAGCAAAGTAAACAGCACGTCCCATTGCACCTTCATCAGGGCTGATTGCCATTAAATGATCCTTGTCGATTATCATATTTGGCTCTTTCTTTAACAGCGCCTTGATAAACTGGTACGGAGGTGTAAAATTGTCAAATCCGTGAAGCGGAATTGCATTCTGAACACGTGGGTCATGAGCATCAAAAGTGATGATGTTGCTTACACCCATGTCGATAAGCTCCTCTAATGCCAGTGCACAGTCAAGAGATTCTCTTCTGTTACGCTTATGCTGACGGCCCTCATACAAAAACGGCATAACGACATTGACACGGCGTGCACCGCGGCAGGAGCCGATAAGACGCTTCAGATCCTGATAATGATTATCAGGAGACATGTGATTTACTTCACCGCACAGCTGATAAGTTAAGCTATAATTTGTTACATCGACCATTGCAAAAATATCAGAGCCGCGAACAGACTCTTTTAATACACACTTTGCTTCACCAGAGCCAAAACGTGGACAGGAAAAATCAAGCAGATAGGACTTACTGTCATAGCCACGGAAATCCAGCATCGACTGACGCTGAGCAAGTGCCTCTGCATCATGCTGACGGAAGGAAACGATATAGTCATCGACCTTCTTTGCAAAATCCTTGCAGCTGTCAAGTGCAGCAATCTTCAAAGGACCAATAGGAATACTGTTTTCAAATGAATAATCAATATTTGCCATTTATAGGACCGCCTTTTTATGTTAGTCTTGCAGTCAGAAATTGCCTCTTGCTTCATATACAATTTTTGACATACACAATCTATTATAACCGCAAAGAAAAGCATAAGTCAATAGAAAAAGTCGACAGAAAAAAATAGTTGCATTTTTGTTTTCTTTGTGATACACTGACTTAAGTGTTATTCTCGTGTGATAACCAATTATTTTAATAAGGAATGGGGTTTGGCATGTCAGCATTAAAGATTATCGTTACTGTTATTTATTGCATTGTTGCGATTGCATTTACAGCTTCTGTACTGATGCAGGAGGGAAAATCCGCAGGTCTGGGCGCAATTGGCGGTATGGCTGAGAGCTACTGGGGCAAGAATAAAGGTCGTTCCATGGAGGGAAAGTTAGAAAGATTCACTCTGATTGGAGCAATCATTTTCTTTGTTGGAGCAATTCTTCTGAACATGAACTTTTAAGTTACAGTTCACACGTCTGTTAATGAGCAAAACAGAGCTGCGAAGCAGCGACACACACAACATGTGGTTTTGTGAATTGGCGTCCTGTGAACAGTTACTTTATCAACAAAAGAAGCGGCTGTCGCAGATTGCGGCGGCCGTTTTGTGCCTTTTTATAAGATCAGCACCCCTTACACGACTAAAGCACTAACATATAAGAATATATAAGAAAGAAGTTTAATTTAAGTGAAGCTATATAAAGAAAAAAAGAAAAAATATTATCGAAAAAAACAGCAGTATAGCGAATCTAGTGAAGTGTTCGATACATCTGCTGATGAAGATTCTCTTAATTCAGAGCAGGATCATGACGATTCAAATCATGAAGGCAATAAAAAGAAGCTGCTGTTAGAGTTAATGTATGATAAAAATTACCGCCCGATGAAATTTAGGGAATTGTGTGTGCTGTTAGATGTCTCAAAAGCACGCCGTTATGAGCTTGAGACTGCTTTGAATCAGCTTGTTGATGAGGGAAAAATTGGTATTTCTGCTCATGGAAAATATGGTAAACCAGAGTTATTTACGCTTAAGGGTTCCTTTAGCTCCACATCAAGAGGCTTTGGTTTTGTTACAGTAGAAGAAAAAGACAATGATATTTTTATTGCCCCTGATAACACCTTAGGCGCCCTTCCTGGCGATGTTGTCTTAGTATCTGTAATTTCCCATGCCAATGGAAGCAGACGCGAAGAGGGACGTATTGTACGCATTTTAGAACACACGCTTACAAGTGTTGTCGGTACTTTTCAGAAGAACAAAAATTTTGGCTTTGTCCTTCCTGATAATCAGCGTATTCTTCGTGATTTCTTTGTTGAAAAAGGAAAGGATATGGATGCACAAAATGGAGACAAGGTTGTTGCTACAATACTTGACTATGGAAATGAGCATAAAAATCCACAGGTTGAAGTCACTGAAATTCTTGGTGCAAAGAATGAACCTGGTACTGATGTGTTAAGTATTGTGCGAAGCTATGGTATTCCAGAGGAATTTCCACAAGAGGTGCTAGATAGTCTTGATTCCATACCAGAAGAGGTTACAGAAACAGAAAAAATTGGTAGACGCGACATGCGTGATTTCCATACAGTTACAATTGACGGTGAGGATGCAAGAGACTTAGATGATGCCATATCATTGACTTTTGAAAATGGTATTTATCATCTTGGTGTGCATATCGCTGATGTTACTCATTACGTAAAGGAAGGCTCCTTGCTTGATGAGGAAGCAAAAAATCGAGGCACAAGCGTGTATTTGGCGGATCGTGTAATTCCGATGCTTCCAAGAGAGCTTTCAAATGGCATATGCTCTTTAAATGCCGGGACAGATCGCTTGGCTTTGTCATGTCTTATGGACATCGATGAAGAGGGTACCATTGTCAATCATGAGATTTGTGAAACTGTAATTTGTGTTGACCGCCGCATGACATATACTATGGTAGCTGATATTCTCGATGGTGCAGAGGCACCTGAAGAATACAAAGACTTTGTTGATGATTTCAAGTTAATGAAGCAGCTTTCTGATTTGCTTCGCAAGAAACGCTCTGGACGCGGAGCCATTGACTTTGATTTTCCAGAATCAAAAATTATTCTCGATGAAAAAGGTCGTCCTATTGAGATTAAAGCATATGAACATTCTGCTGCAACACGGCTGATTGAGGATTTTATGCTGCTGACTAATGAGACAATAGCAGAGGAGTATTACTGGCTGGAGCTTCCGTTTGTTTATCGTATTCATGAGACGCCAGATGAGGAAAAACTTAGGACATTTGCCACCTTCCTCAATAATTTTGGCTATTCACTTCATCTTACAAACCACACAATTCATCCGAAAGAGCTGCAAAAGCTGTTAAGCCGCATTGAGGGAAGTGAGGCAGAGGGGCTAATCTCACGCATTTTGCTGCGTTCAATGAAACAGGCAAAATATTCACCGGAAAATCTTGGCCATTTTGGCTTGTCAGCGAAGTATTACTGCCATTTTACTTCACCGATTCGCCGTTACCCTGATTTGCAGATACACCGCATTATCAAAGAGCAGCTGCACGGAACACTTTCAAAATCACGTCAGGAGCATTATGAGCATATCCTTCCAAGCGTCTGTGACAGCTCAAGCAAGCTTGAACGGCGGGCAGACGAAGCGGAGCGTGAGACAGATAAGCTTAAAAAAGCACAATATATGCGCCGTCATATTGGAGATATCTATGAGGGTGTAATTTCTGGCGTTACCGCATACGGCTTCTATGTAGAACTTACAAATACAGTAGAAGGACTTGTACGTGCTGCCAATTTAGATGATGATTATTATATCTATGATCAGGAGCATTACCAGCTGGTTGGTGAAATGACAGGACGTACTTTCAGCATCGGACAGAGTGTATCTGTTGTCGTAGTTGATGCGGACACACTGACTAAACAAATTGAATTTTTACTCTACTATCCAGAAGAAGATTGGTCAAAGGGGGAAACGAGACATGGCAAAAGAAAGTCGAAAACTCATCGCAAATAATAAAAAAGCATTTCACGACTATTTTATCGAGGATACCTGGGAAGCAGGAATTGCACTGGTAGGTACTGAGGTAAAATCTCTTCGTATGGGAAAATGCAGTTTAAAGGAATCCTTTATACAAATTCACAAGGGTGAAGTCTTTATCTACAACATGCATATCAGCCCGTATGAAAAAGGCAATATCTTTAATAAAGATCCGCTTCGTCCAAGAAAGCTTCTTGTACATCGATATGAGATTAACAAGATTGTTGGAAAAATCGACCAGAAGGGCTATACATTAGTGCCGCTTCAGATTTATTTCAAGGGAAGTCTTGTAAAGGTTGAGTTTGCTCTTGCAAAGGGTAAAAAGCTTTATGATAAGCGTGCCGATATTGCAAAGAAGGACACAAGAAGAGAGGCTGAACGAGAATTTAAGGTATCAAATCTATATTAAGCAAAAAAAGAGATCCTTGGAAAACCAAGGATCTTTTTTAGTGGAGCTGAGGGGAATCGAACCCCTGTCCGAAAGCCCATTCATTAAAGCTTCTCCCATCACAGTTGCTCTACATTCATTCCCTCATCCGACTGCCGAACAACAGGCTGCCAGATTCAGTAGCTTCATAAATCTCTTACCACCGCAAAGCTTAAGCGATAAGGTGCCCTGCAAAGTCGATGCCAGATTCTTAAGCAGCAGGTGACTTAAGGCTGACAGCTGCCATTAGGCAGCGTATGCTAATTCGTTGTTAGCGTTTATATTTAAATCCGACTTTTAACGTGGATCCGGACCACGGATGGCTACTCTAACTTCAAAACCCCCGTCGAAACCAGTACAACCCCGGGAATGCATTCCGGTACAAACTTGTACGGTCACTAACAGTTGCATACTATTTTCATATAATATCACAATGTCACTCATCTGTCAACTGTACTTTTTTGAAAAATCATTAGCCTTTTTTTATATGGTATGCTAAAATAAAAGCCAATAAACCCCACAATTTAACAGAAAGGATAAGGTGACACTCATGCCAAACAACTCTACTAAACTTGCACTGGAAGCTTCTTTGAAAAATTTGTTATTAAAAAAGCCCGTTGACAAAATTACCATTACAGATCTGACAAATGATTGCGGCATCACACGCATGGCTTTTTATTACCATTTTAAAGATATCTACGATCTCGTTGAATGGTCCTGCTACGAGGACGCCTCAAAGGCTTTACATGGAAAGAAAACGTATGAAACCTGGCAGGAGGGATTGATGCAGATCTTCGAGGCTGTTATGGAAAACAAACCTTTTATTATGAATGTGTATCATGCACTGAGCCGTGAGCAGATTGAAAACTATCTTTTCAGGCTGACGCGTGATTTAATTATGAATGTTATTAAGGAATGCTCTAAAGGTATGAACATAACTGCCAGTGAGCAAAGCTTTATCGCAGACTTTTATAAATACAGCTTTGTCGGTGTTATGCTTGACTGGATCAAAAAGGGCATGAAGGAGAATTATCATGAGATTGTAAACGATATATGTATCACAATGAGCGGAAATATTAAAAATTCACTTCAAAACTTCGCTGATAGTAAAAAAACAGCCTAAGCAATGATAGGTTAATAAGTCAACACAGAAGTTTTTTATCAAAATAGGGGGTTTGATTAGTTTTTTGTCATTATTCTTTTTTTGTATATGTATCTTTTTAATTTTATGAGTTAAGATAAGACCATAAAGAGAAAACAACAATGAAAGGTGGTACTGATGATGTCAGAAAAGAAAAATACATTAGGAAAAGCAGTAGCAGTTGCAGCAGGAGTAGGTGCAGCATATCTGGCACTAAAGAAGAAGGAAAACGAGAAGCAGGTTCTTGAACAGCAGGCTGCCCAGAACAGCAATTATAGAAACACTGAGCGCGGCAAATATGATAAGAACAGCAAGGGAATTTATTATACAAATGGTAATTACGAAGCATTCGCAAGACCTGAGAAACCAGAAGGCGTTGATGAAAAGCATGCCTATATCGTAGGAAGCGGACTTGCTGCTTTATCTGCAGCTTGCTTCTTAGTACGTGATGGTCAGATGCCTGGATCTCATATTCATATTTTGGAGGCTATGGATATTGCCGGTGGTGCATGTGATGGTATCTTTGATCCGTCCCGTGGCTATATCATGAGAGGCGGACGTGAGATGGAAAATCATTTTGAGTGTCTGTGGGATCTGTTCCGCAGTATTCCATCTCTTGAAGTTCCAAATGCATCTGTTCTGGATGAGTTCTATTGGCTGAACAAGCATGATCCTAATTATTCCCTGTGCCGTGCAACAGAGGACTGTGGAAAAGATGCTCATACCGATGGAAAGTTCAACTTAAGTCAGAAGGGCTGTATGGAAATCATGAAGCTTTTCATGACAAAGGATGAAGATCTGTATGATAAGACAATCGAAGATGTATTTGATGATGAAGTATTCAATTCTACATTCTGGCTGTACTGGCGTACCATGTTCGCATTTGAAAACTGGCATAGTGCACTTGAGATGAAGCTTTATTTCCAGCGTTTCATTCATCATATTTCTGGTCTGCCGGATTTCAGCGCACTGAAATTTACAAAGTATAATCAGTATGAATCTCTGATTCTTCCAATGCAGAAGTACCTTGAGGCTGCTGGTGTTGAGTTTAGATTTGGCGTTGAAGTAACAAATGTTATTTTCGAATTTAAGGATGGAAAGAAGATTGCATCTGCAATTGAGTGCAAGGAGCATGGTGTTGAGAAGGGTATTGTTTTGACAGAAAACGATCTTGTATTTGTCACAAACGGAAGCTGTACAGAAGGTACTATTTATGGTGATCAGAATCATGCACCGAATGGAGATGCAGAGGTTCGCACAAGTGGCTGCTGGAATCTGTGGAAGAATATCGCAAAGCAGGATCCGTCCTTTGGTCATCCGGAGAAATTCTGTTCCGATATTACAAAGACAAACTGGGAATCTGCTACCGTTACTACACTGGATGACAAGATTATTCCATATATCACTGATATCTGCAAGCGTGATCCGAAAACAGGAAACGTTGTAACTGGTGGTATTGTAAGCTGCGTAGATTCTAATTGGCTGTTAAGCTGGACAATCAACCGTCAGGGACAGTTCAAGACACAGGATAAGGACAAGGTTTGCGTATGGGTATATGGTCTGTTTACAGATAAGCCAGGCAACTTTGTTAAGAAGCCAATGAGAGAGTGTACAGGTAAAGAAATCACAGAAGAGTGGCTGTATCATTTAGGTGTTCCGACTGATCAGATTCCAGAGCTTGCTGAGAACAGTGCAGTCTGCGTACCGACTATGATGCCATATATCACTGCATTCTTCATGCCGCGTACAAAGGGCGACCGCCCGGATGTTATTCCGGATGGCTGCGTAAACTTCGCATTCTTAGGTCAGTTTGCTGACACACCTCGCGACACTGTATTCACTACAGAATATTCTGTAAGAACTGCTATGGAAGCTGTTTATGGACTGCTTGGTGTAGACAGAGGTGTTCCTGAGGTATGGGGCAGTGTATATGATATTCGTGAACTGCTTGACAGTTCTGTAAAGCTCATGGATGGCAAGTCTCCGCTTGATATCCAGCTGCCAGGACCGTTGAATGCATTAAAGAAGCCTCTGCTTCATGTCATTCATGGAACGGTAGTTGAGAAAGTGCTTCAGGATCATGATATTATAAGATGAGTTATTGCAAAATAGCAGCATCGAAGATGTGATTTTGCGAATAGAATTTTGAATAGTTAGCAAAAAATCGGCAGGATTATTCTTGCCGATTTTTTCGTGATTCAGAAGAAAAATTTTTTCGCGGATTTGCCTTTCTTCCCTACTTGTGCGACACTTCGATTTTTGCTATGATTGGGAAAACAGATACAAAACCCATTCTGCCAGAGCAATATGTAATAGCAGATCGGGGGATGTTTGCAGGAAGAAAGGAGAAATTTTGATGATGATGAGAAGACAAATTGCAGTGGCTCTTACAGGTATTATTGCAGGAAATACGGTGCTGTTTGCTCAGGCAGCAGCGACGACAGAAACTCAGTCACAAAGGACAGCTGATCGGTATATGATCATTGATCTGGCAAGTATTCCTTTTACCTGGACAGATGAAAGTCTTACGGAAATTCAGGTTTCAGAAGCAGCATCAACTGAATTTGAGGATTTTTCTGAGAGTTCTTTGGAAGCAGAAGAGCCTCCGTACTATATGTCTCTGACCTCATTAGACAATGAGTATATTGAACATCTTGATCAGTTCGATTCTCTTAAGAACATTACCGATCCTATTGACATGTATACCGGCAGTCAGATGGCGTATGCCGTTTCTGATATCAGGACAGACGAGTCGATCATATCTTATCTGCTTGATCAGTATGCCGGGTATGATACATACTCAGCTGTTGAGTTTTATGAGGTAGCCTCTTTGAAGCCGGCAGATGAAAACGGTATTTACAGTCTTTTATTACAGCAGGAGGAGGAGAATGCTGACGTTGTGCATTACAGTGTGGCAGATGGAACTCTTCAAAAGTCTGCGGTGGAAGCTGTTCTTAACGAGTATGGTCAGCCTTCATACAGCCTGGAGACAACTACAAACCATTGGATGATTGTTCATCTGGTTTCAAAAGTGCCGGCAGAAGGTCAGGATACTGTCCAGACAGAAGAAAAAGAGACAGATGAGGAAGCCTCAAGATCCCTGGAGGGCGCATTAGAAGAAGATAATGCTGACCCAACAGGCAGTTCCAGAAAAGATTCCCAGACATCGGACTATGCAGCTGCTACATCGAAATCGTCATCGGAAACCAAATTACCGGAAACAACAAAGCCGGCTCAGACAAACCACACAGCAACGAAGCCAGCTCAAACCACACAAACTCCGACAGTAACAACGACTACTACCGCACAAACGACTGCACCAACTACCACTGCGCACACCCATAACTGGGTCGCAGTAACAAAAACTGTCCACCACGATGCAGTTACAAGTCAGGTATGGAAAGAGGATAGTGCAGCGTGGGATGAGACGGTTGTAACGAAAGCAGCATGGGACGAGCAGGTACTTTCTCAGGCGGCATACGATGAGCCGGTGCTGGTGTCAGAAGCATATGATGAGCCGGTGTATGGATGGGTGGATGTTTGTAATGCGTGCGATCATCACTTTTGGACTGCAGATGATGATGTGGGTGATCATATGGAAGCTGGCTGTTGGTCTAGCTGGCATGCCGAATGGCTTCAGATCGGCACGACTCACCATGATGCAGTGTACAATACCGTCCATCACGATGCCGTGTATACCACAGTCCACCATGATGCCGAGACGACCGTTGTTCATCACGATGCAACTGGACACTACGAGACAGTAGTGACACAGGCAGCGTGGGATGAGACAGTGACAACCGGATACAAATGCTCTGGTTGCGGTGCTACAAAGTAACGTCAATTATAAAAGTTTTAACTTGAATACATTATGTATTTGTATATCATGAAGGTTCAATTGAACAGCAGGATCTTTATCAGGAAGAAGAACTGGATGCAGACGGAGCTCCGGTCTGGGTACGGCCGTTGTTTTTTGCAATGACAGCAGTGTTTTTGCTTTTGATTTACCTGTTGTTGTTTTCAAAAAATAAATAGGTTAAAAAAGATCAACCGTGCCCACTTGCGGCAGTATTTTGCTTATGCAATAATGAAGGCAGGATTGAGAGATCAATCGCAGTAACATCTATTTTTATTTAATTTTTGGAGGACTTTACTATGAGAAAAACAAAAATGTTTGTACTGGCATCAGCCGCTGCAATGGCGGCAGCAACGCTTTCTGTTCCGGCGACGGAGAATGTAACGGCAGCGAAGGTAAGAACGGACGAATATCTGATTATTGATCTGGCGAAGGTATTGGACGAGGTGTGTGAAGCTTCGGCTGAAGCTGAAACTTTAACAGAGGAAAGTTCCCGGGCAGAGGATACGGCTGTTGATGCTTATCTGGATCTGTTTGCCAATGAGGATGCCGGTGGCTACACGGTGACGGGTGCATTTGCGGATGAGCCGATTTTGAAGCAGCTTTTATCACAGAATGCGGCATTTGCCGGTTTTGATGCGGCCGGATTTTACGAGATTACGGGAGACACCCGGGAGGATCTGGAGCAGTATCAGTTAAATCTGGTGCTTGCGGACAATGCCAATCTGTATCATTATGACATTGCCGACGGCGAATTGGTAAAGACCCCGCTTGAAGCATTGTTTGGTGAGGATCAGGAGAAAATAGTTTCCCTTTCTTCTGCAACGAATCACTGGATCGTTGTTCACCTGAGAGCGGCAGAGGCAGAGAAGGTGGACGAATCTGCATCGGAATCCGAGGAAGGAAAAGCAGAGGAATCACAGGAGAAAACCTCTGCCACGGAAGCTGAAACAAAAGAAGCGGAGACAATTAAGCCAACAAAAGCACCGAAAACGACAAAGGTGCCGGAAACCACGGCTCCAACTACAACGGCTCATACGCATACCTGGGTTCCGGTAACAAACACAGTTCATCATGATGCAACTTACAAAACGGTTTGGGTGCAGGATTCCGCAGCCTGGGATGAAACTGTTGTTACCAAGGATGCCTGGGATGAAAATGTGCTTGTTCAGGATGCCTGGGATGAAAATGTGCTTGTTCAGGATGCCTGGGATGAGCCTACTTACAGTTGGGTCGAAATCTGTAATGCATGCGGTCATGTGTTTAGTGCGGGAGAAAGCGTGGGAGATCATATGGAAGCTGGTTGTTGGTCTAGCTGGCATCATGAACAGAGACAGACCGGTTCTGTTCATCACGAGGCGGTTTACAATACCGTTCATCATGATCCAGTCTATAGCACGGTTCATCACGAGGCCGAGACCACGGTGGTTCATCACGAGGCAACGGGTCACAATGAGCAGGTAGTAGATCAGGAAGCCTGGGATGAAACGGTAACAACAGGCTACAAGTGCTCCGGATGTGGTGCGACAAAGTAATTGGCGTTGCATTATTATGGCAGCAGATGGGTTTATCTGTCTGCTGCCTTTTATTTTAATCTCTAAGCTTTACCGCATTTCTTGCACCGCGTCGTCTATCATCTTCAAGAGCAGCGTAGTGCTTTTTTGTTGTATTTACATCGTTATGTCCAAGAACATCTGCCACCAAATAAATATCGCCAGTTTCGCGATATAAATTTGTTCCGTAGGTACTGCGCAACTTATGAGGTGTGATATGTTTGACTGTCGTAACAGTTTGAGCATATTTTTTTACGAGCTTTTCAACAGCTCTTACACTGATTCGTTTTTTTTGAAGGGATAAAAACAAAGCTTCCTCATGACCAGCTACAGCCTCTGTTTTTTTACGTTCTTCAATGTATGAAAGAAGAGCGCTTTCAACTTCATCTCCAAAATAAACAACAACCTCCTTACCACCTTTTCTATGAATGCGAATACCGTCATTTTTAAAATCAACGTCATCAATATTTAGTCCTACGCATTCCGATACGCGGATGCCTGTTCCAAGCATTAATGTAAGAAGCGCTACATCACGCAATTTTGTCCTGTCATGGAAACGTTGTTCTCGCTCAGATAGTTTATCACCATTTTCTGCCTGATCGAGCAACAATGCCACTTCATCGATATCTAGCCTTGTAATTGCCTTATCATGTACCTTTGGCATAGTTACAAGATCAACAGGGTTATACATAATATCTTCATGCTGAATAAAATATCGATAGAAAGAGCGAAGAGAAGCAAGCTTTCGTTTTAATCCTAATTCATGGTTTGTTTTTGTATTATTGCTTCCTTCATTTTGTGGATCCGTATATGCCTGCAAATATTCCAGATATTCCTCAATATCAGTGGGACGAAGCTTCTCCAAATCGTCTAATGTAATATCACGAATTTCCTTTTGAGCAAAAATAGGATTATTTTCATGCAAATATGAAAAAAATACATTTAAATCGTATGCATAAGCAATTCGGGTGCGCGATTCTGTATGAGGCTGGATACCACGAAAATAATCTTTTGCATAGGGCGGAAGAGTACTGATTAGCATTCGCAGGCGATATGTATTATCAATATCAATCTGCTCACTGTATGAATTAGCTCCCATTTACAATTCACCTCCTGTCTGATCTGCCTTTGAAGAATTTATTGTTTTTTCCTGCATTTTGCTGTTTTTGATCAGCTGTTTTACGTCCATATGTGTGCGTGCAGCTGTCCAGTCATCAATATTGCCATTTTCAATAGCATGAAAAAAGCGATCCTTGGCATCTGGATAAAGAGATGTTAATTGTTTCATAAGTGGCTCCATATCACTTCTTGCAGAATGACCATCGCGCGGACAAAGGTTTTTAATAACGGGAAGCTGATACTGCTGTGCAAAGTTTTTAATTTCACCCTCGCTTACATAAATAAGTGGACGAATTACAGCAATTTGACTATCATCATATGCAGTATATGGTGATACGGCATAAAAACGCCCCTCAAAAAGCATAGACATCATCATCGTATATATAATATCTTCTTTATGGTGACCAAGAGCCAGCTTGGTACAGCCAAGTTCTAATGCTTTTGAAATCAGTGCACCACGACGAAGATTCGCACAAAAAGAGCAAGATCCATTTGGATTTTCAGGATGAAATACAATATCTTTTATTTGCGTATGACAAATAAAAAATGGAACGTCAAGTTCATCACAAAGCCTCTGAACAGGCGTAAAATCCATTCCAAAGCCAATATCAATAGTAATTGCACAAATGGTAAAAGAAGCGGGATAGAAGCGTTTGAGACCTGCTAGCGCATATAATAATGCCAGACTATCTTTTCCACCAGAGACTGCCACTGCAATTTTATCTCCATCTTCAATTAAATTATATTCATCTGCTGCCTGACGTACATAGCGGTATAATTTTTGTAATTTCATCCTTTTTTTGCGCAGGAAACCTCGTCCGACGTGTCTGGCGGGGAGGCATGCGCCGAAACACGTTCCTTAACTTCCTGTCCTTTCTTCTTTTTTGTTTGATTCGTATGGCACTCTGTAATACCCACCTGCATATTGATATATTGTCAGCTGCTTGAGTGCCACTGATTTCTTTTCAGGCAACAAGATTACTCGTGAGCCATTGTTATGGCATCCGGCATTCTCATACTTTTTCTTTTGATATAGCAAAATATCATGCGGCTGTATTGGATAGTGCTTGTTACGAATGCTACGTTTTCCTTTTGTGACTTTCTGCTTTCGATACAGGTGTAGGTTTTCAGAATCTTTTCTATGATTTCTGTTGATCCTGCCATTAAACAATTCCTGACCAGATCGTTTCTTTCCATCCCTGCTGTCAATATACTTTGCATCATAGAATTTTTCCAAAACTCGATTATTTCGACGTTTTTTCTTAAAGTACACAGGTTTCGTTCGATGCTTTGGACAAAACAGACCCATTACATAAGCATCATTCACATGTGACTTTTTAATGTCAAGTTTCCGTCTGCTTTCCTTTGTCTTTGCTCCGTATGTGATATGTACAGAACTGTTTGGAAGCAGGGCTGTTACCTCGTTATACAGCGTCCATCGGATGCTTGTCATATAAGAGGCACCTTTAAACTCAGCCAGTTTTGGTTTCCAATTCCAGAGCTTTCCACCCGGCTTGTGATTTTTTGGTGTGTGGCACTTATCACATACCGTAATCAGATTTGACATTCTGTTTGTTCCGCCCTGACTCCGATATTTGATATGATGCACATGCAGAATCGCCCCATCTTTAACGCTTTTCTCACAGCACTGGCACTTATAGCCATCTCGGAGAAACACAGCTTCTCGGAGCGTCGCGATTCCATATCGTTCACCATGCTGGTAATCAGAACCCTGTGGCAGTGGCTTTCCTTCCTCCACGGCTTTTAGAACATGTGTATCAAAATTCCCTATTTCCAGCGTGATATCTGTTATCGGCATCACCTTACAGATTCGTTGAATTGCATCGATATGGATCTCTTTCTTGTGCTCCAATGACGGAGCGATCCATCCTTCTTTTCGTCTTCGATTATCAAAACGAGGAGCACGATACCGCTTTCGGTTACGTCGTTGTCTGCGATACTGTCTTTTATCATCGCGTTTCAACTTTTCGTCAGTAAGCGTATCAATCTGCATTCCAAGATATTCGTGCCTTTCTGATTTTGCAGAGATTCCGATATGGATATATCCGGTATCCATGCATAGTTCAATCGGCTGAATCTCTGCGCTTTTCCGTTCCGTCAACTGAATCGTAAACGGACGATAGCCGAAAATCTTCGCCTTCTTTTGTTTGAGCAGCTTACGTGCTCTGTATTCGTTTGTCGGCATCAAAGGCTTGCCAAACAGATCAACTACTGCTACCATAAGCAGCTCCTTTCCTTTTGTGTTTCTAAGTTTCTAATAGGTTCGCTTACGCGTCCCATACCAGACGATGTTGCTGTCCCGTATGGATTCTCAATAAAGGTTGTCCTCTTCGCCAATGTTATCGGCAGTTTAACGCATACCGCACTTCCCCGTACCCGTAAGGGATGTTTAACGGCATACCGTAGAACCTGGGACTAGAGGAGTATCCACAGGGTACCTATTTTGCCGATAACGTAGAAATCGAATAGTTCGCCTGACCTGGTTTGGTAGGTTCCATCGAATTCCAAGGCTAATCAATATCGACCTTTCGGTCACGCCTTCTGGTAACAAACAGAACCCATAAAAGAGTGGTTTCCCTTTTACAAGCCCCGTCCGAGGTCACCTCGGGCGCGGGTTATTGACAACTATATGTCTTACCTTTCACGAAGTCTCCGCACCTATGCGGTGCATAGCACGCTGTTTCCATAAGCGGTTGGTGCCAACAACCAGGATACCGATTCGATGAGCAACACAGTATTTGATAATTGCTGCACTGATTGTACTGGTCTTGTCGAAAATCAGCCATGCAGAACCTCCATTAATTTTTGATAAAAATTGTTTAATTATAAATCTATTATATGCCAAAACCGAGGAAAATACAACATCTTGTCGTATAATTAAAATTATACGACAAGATGAATTTGGGAAAAAGGGGCTTATAGGCAAATTACTACTGTCTCTCGCTTGCATCAGTATTTCTTTTTTGCTATGATGATGCCGAAGAAAAGGCAGTGTTGACAAGAGAAAGGAGAAATTTCTATGATGAAAAGACGATTTACTACAATCACTACAATCCTTGCAGGAGTTCTTGCAAGTAATACTGCTTTTTTTGCAACTCAGACGATTGCAAAACAGGAAATGCAGCCTACAATGCAGGCAACTGATCGGTACATGATTATTGATTTGGCAGGCATTCCACTTGACCAAGCTCAAAACAACATGGATGCCCAGATTCCTGCCGATACGCAGTTAACCGAATACTCATCAAGCCTGTCCGAGCAGGATGAGTCTGAAATGTCAATGGAATTGGTGGATCAGTCGGAGTCTTCCGTATCGGAAGAAACACTCCCTTACTATTTGTCTCTCTCATCAGTTGATGCAGCCAAAGTTGCTTACTTTGACAAACTGGATGAGTTGGAGAGTAGTCTGTCCCAAACTGATCCTGATATTGCCGGTACATTGACATATGCCGTTTCTGACATTCACGCAGGGGAGCCAATGATTTCTTACCTGCTTGATCAGTATGCCGGGTATGATATATACTCAGCCGTCGAATTTTGTGAAGCAGCCTCTTTACAGCAGGCAGATGAAAGCGGAATGTACAGACTTTTGTTGCAGCAGGAGGCGGGAGCTGATGTCGTGCATTACAGCATGTCAGATGGAACACTTCAAAAAACTGCTGTTGATTCCTTCGTGAATGAGTATGGTGATACGGCTGTCAGTCTGGATGCAAATACTAACCACTGGTTAATCGTGCATTTGATTCCTGAGTCTACACCGGACGAGTCAAGTGTAGACGGTGAAAACCAAGAAGAAACCGACGAGGCAGCCTCTCAGTCACTGGAAGGGAAAGTGGATGAGGATACTTCTGAAACATCATCACAAAACGTCGCAAAGGCAGACCCGACAAAACCATCAGCTACAGTAGCGCCAACTGCTGCAACAACTGCAACCACTATTACTTCTCCGGCTCCAACTACCACACAAACACCGACAGCAGCACCGACTACCACTGCGCACACCCATAACTGGGTCGCAGTAACAAAAACTGTCCACCACG